>Ga0265780_10000310_pt1 | contig 76214 bp, 72 predicted proteins | sample P1T30metagenome_FD_192432 | JGI IMG/M metagenome (GOLD analysis project Ga0265780, IMG submission 192432) | Plant litter microbial communities from East Loma Ridge, Irvine, California - P1 T30 | ecosystem: Environmental > Terrestrial > Plant litter > Unclassified | place: USA: California...
AGTATCTACATAATTTTGGCATAAGCTCTTAAGTTAGATGACGGAAACCTTGTTAGGGGATGATACCTATGCGCTTAGGGCTTCTTTAATATGTCATTTACAAGCTGGTTCTTCTAGATCGTTAATTTCGACCTCGAATGTTAGCTTTTGATATTGTTCGAGTAGATGGAGGCCCTTAGATATCTGGAAGACGTAACGTAACTTATAAAAATCTGAAAGTCACCCCTATAGGATAGTTATAGACATTCAAGCATATCGAATACCCTAAGAACCGTTTTGGGAGACAGTATGAATTGATTAGAGGAATGAGATATCTCGAAGATGCGGTCGAGATAGTTCTGTAGTTGTGAACGCTGCCCCATGGAAGAGTTTGAGATTGTAAATCCTAAATCCTGAAAGAGCTCGCCAAGATAGCTCGCCAGGCCGTAGAAGGAACCATGGTCCGATTTGTTAGCTTGAAGAACTGTCTCCGTGAACGTTCAGTTGAAGGTTTATACTGCTTGTCGCAAATTTCGAGAGAAATCTATGATCGTTTTCTCCGAGATATACCATGCCTTTAGCAAAGCGAGCGTTGTCAATAGAGAGCCCTCTCGACAACCCCGGGGACCCTGAACGTGATATCGAGGTCATGTTTAAGGCGTTGCGGAGAGATGAAGTCAACGGAATCACCATATGTATTAGCGCTGAATCGACTCTGAAGGTAATCTTGAAGAAGTGAAACGAGCTGATTTAACGCACGACACCGGGTAACACTATGGCGTTCTACTGCTGTGGACATAGTGTACTAGTCAAGCCCGCTAGCAACAATACTGGCTGAAGGACCAAGTAAACTCATTGATTTCACACTGGATGAAAACGACCCTGGTATGCTCGGTTTCCCGTCTAAGACAGAGTTGCTACCATCGGCGGCGGCAGAGTCCCTGGACTCTGCGCGGGTGATGTGCTCGCTCTATGGTCGCACGGCAGCGAAACACCACACTAGCAACACCATACTAGCAGAAGGCTCAAGAGCAACGAGTGATCGAGTCAACAAACGATGCTAACGTAACATACAATGGGCTGAAGAAGAGACTAGAAGAGCGACTTGGTTCTCTTCAACTTCGGAGGTTTCCTTAGCTAATACGCGTGAAAACTCGAACAAGCTCTGCCGGGATAACACACAAAACGTCTGTACGGGACTTTTACCTCCGAACAGGCTTCCAATCTTATCCACGCACGTAAGTAACTCCCCCGTATCAATCAATACGGTCACCGCTGACCAGTCTGGTTGGGTCGAAAAGCTGAAAAAATCAACATGATGGGAAGGAAAGAGTCTTTGGTGCGCCTTGTGATCTCCGCGTGTTTCATCTCATGTCGCTAGCCAGCTCTCATGCAAGGCGCGCCACCCCACCTGAGCTACCCATGCATCAGCTCAGCTCTGTCGTGAAACTCATGTAGGATTGATACCAGATGAGCCCGCAGAAAATGATCCCAGACGCAGTTTGAGGCCCGCGAAATACTGTCATAGAATGAACGAGTATACGCAAGCCAGATGCCGTGCCGCACAAAATGCGGCGTTACTTCTCTGTCTGAAAGAGCAACCAGCTATTCCGCGGGACAGCACACATGGCACCAACGATGGCCATAATACTCTGAGTCTGAGCCGAGAAACGCAACTCGTCGAATATTTCGCTTTCATATCATCGACGAAAGACGATCCAAACGGGGTGACGGCAGTTTGCATGGAAGAAGATCAAGACAGGGCAGGGATGACTTTCCGGGTTGCCACCAACACTGGCTGCCTATCAGAGATCGTGCAACAACTCCAAGCAGTTGCAGATACAATGATGCGAGCTGCAACAAGTGGTATGTTCGAGAAAATCGTAGTTCGGACTCTTCGCTGATATTCTGAGCAGATATCTCGCAAGACACCGCCGACGAACTGCTATTTGAGCAGATCACGCTGATGTGCTTCGCTCGCATTCTTTCTAGGCTGAGGTCTAAGCATGCTGAAAGGACCCACAAAACTAAGAATAAACCGAAAATGCCACTGCTTCTTACGGGAGCGTTGTCGCCATCCAGGCTCGAATTGTCAGCCGGAGCTTCGAGAAACGCTACCGGAGCGATCAATATGTACAAGCAATGCGATGAGCTCAAAGACATATTCGAAAGATTGGAAAACAGTACCGGTACGGACACATTGCTCCGATACCTGAAGGAGATCCTATCACTGGCATTTCGTTTTGACATGCAAACTCTAGTCAGAGTTTTGAAACAGTCACGCCTTGTGGACCTGAGTCTAGAAGGCTATCTTCCCAAAGCTATCGCGAAACTGGGCCATTATCGCGCCATCGCAAAAAGTTTGGCCGAGGCTGTAAGAACAAAAAGACACTCGCTCTTCGAACGTATCACTGTGTGGTCAATTGAACCACCAAGCTTGCTTCTAGACAACGGCCTACTTACCGATGCCCTACGGGATTTTGAAGCTATTTGGTCGAGAAGTGCGAGCAAAGTTTCTCAAGAGCAGTCAAAGTCATTGTATGAGAAGACAAGGGCAAAGTATCACAGTCGCGTCCTCAGCCGATTTACGACGTGGAAGGTTCACGCAGAGATCCAGATCTTGTTCTTCTACGAGCAAAGACCTTATCAACTGCCTCCTCGAGCCATTTGTGCGAGCAAGAGTGCTTGTTATCTGTGCAATTTGTTTCTTGAGACTCATGGGAAGTTTGTTGCGCCACGAACGCATGGCAAGATCTACGACAGATGGACATTGCCCCCACAGTCTAGTCTCAACCCGGAGATGATCCAAAGGCTGCTCCCTATCGTGAACCGATTCAATCGAGCTGTGGAGGAAACAACGGTAAAAGCACTGAGGGGGGAAATCGGTCACTATGCACCACCGAACGAGAGTGTGGTCGCCTTATATGAACCCTGGTCATCTCATTCGACTATCGTACCGCAGCAGCTGGCGATACCACCGCTTCTGCCTGTGGAGGACACTTTGTCCCCAAAGAGGACCGATAATGGCTATACGTTGTGCGGTACAAATTCGACCGCAACTTTACGAACAGATACATCGTCTTCATTAGTGTCAGTTTCAATTCGGAGCACCCGGAATACGTACTCGAGCTTCCTTGAAAAGGGGGAGCAGATTTGCAAGGCTTTGGAACAAGGAGACTGTATACGTGTACAAACATCGGCTATAGATCTGCAGTTCTCATGGTCGAGCGATTGTTCTGGTGACGCAGCAAGATCCGGACGCGGGGCCACGTGCTATCGAATCCGTGTGGAGAACCTGAAGGAGGACTCAGAGCTGACCGGGGATACACGAACGGTGGACGTCAAAAAGCTACGATGCGATCGAGATGATACGATCTGCTTTAATCATACTTCGGGCGTTGGTCGCATCGTTTGCTACAACGGAGAGTGCAGGATCCGTTTGACATGTGAACGGGTGAACAAATCCAGCGCCTGATACTGGGCAGTCATCCTTTGCACTGACCGCAATACTTCTAAATTGTAGCTTCACCAGCAACGTCCCCACCGCCATCTCCGGCATTCGGCCGCTTGGTACATGACTATCTGTCTGCTGTGACGTTACTTGTAGCGTCACACGTCCTGCACCATCATGATGCTGAACATTATGTTGTATCGATTTGACATTGATTAAAGGGCTGCCATCGACGTGATCCTCGGGGCAGAGGTAAACTTTACTGAGCAGTGAGTGGAGAGTGGCTGCGTATCATGAAAAGGCTGTGCGTTGCGGAGCTCTACACCACACTGTCGCTGGAGGCTGCTCCTTGTCAATCACTACAGGACACTTAGAAGCGCGGAACGTGCCATTCAGCGTGCTGACCATTCCACCCTGGAAGAATTTATTCCGGTGGTGGCCTTTCGCAGTATTGTCATGCCGTAAACTTAATATCCTGCTGCCACGTGCTGGTTGTCCTGCAGTCAGATGTATGAGCAGAAGTGTTCGCTCGAAGAATCCATCCACTGAAGGAAGGTAATCTTGACAGACTTTCTGGTTCATCTTGTTTCTGCTGTGATGCGTTCTGGCTGTATGAATTCCACCTTAAGCCATGGATTCTCAAGCGTCCTCTTAAGTAGCCACATCTCCCAGTCTGGCAGCGCACTCTAAAGATTCTGAGGATGGCGTAGGAAGCTCCACCCCTTGCGATTTTTGGTGGGGTCGTCAACGACACGATGAATCCAGAATCGGATATCTAGGTCTTCGCGCGTCTCCTGGGGATGGACAAGTAGTAGCTTCTCGAGCTGTGCCTGTGCCTTCTCTAGCTGATCGCGAACAAAGTCCCGCAGTGCACCCATGTCTAGATGACGTACGTCTTTGTGAGAGACAGAGAGGCCATCATCTGACTAGGATATGTATCCTAGACATGTCGTCGAATCGCGCACTTTTTTCCCGTACACCCGTAACTGACTAGCCCAGCTAAACGGCGATCACACTCCGTTAATCAAGAATCGCATTCGCATCTCGTCAAAAAGGTCGGCAGACTGTATGCCTTCAACGTCTCTTGCGCCTATGACAGCTTTCTGGATCACCGACATTTGTGCTATTTTTATGAAGCCAGATAGAGTAGGCGTGAAGTGGTAGGCTTCCTTAAGGATCCTTTTTACAGGGTCAATAGCAATTGCCGCTAGAAATCCAATGCCCGAAGATTTAGATCTTGCAAAGCCACGTAGGGTTGAGAACCGGCTTTCCATGTGCGTGGATAATTGCAAGGATTTCTTGTGGCTGGAGGGTGAAGAATCAATTCAACGAGTCGAAGGAGGCTCAAAATCCACGGATAAGATCCTCGAGGTAGATCTAATGGACGTACTGTTACTTCGGACGATGAGAGACTTTCAAGAGAAGAAGGGAGTGTAGGTGAATCTCTGCTCAAAATTCGGGAGTGCAGGGTGAAATGTAGTTCGCCAGATGAACTGTGTGCAACGACATCACAAATTGACTCGTTGCGCCAAAATCTGGAGCATTTCACCCGTCTCAGATTCGAGATGGTCTTCCTGTACTGCATGATTAAGGTCATGCTCTCGTGCTCTCTATTAATGCATTTGGTCCAACGACAACCTACTTGTTGCAACGAGGAAGGGATCAGGTTAAAAGTTAGGCTACTCCTAGTCTGGTGGACTAGAGGGGAGGAAAATGTTATAGAGATACGTGACCACTAACGTACGTCCCTTCGACAAGAGACGCACGCTGTGGCGGGACACGCCTGCGTTGCTACAAGTACGACTACGAGCTTCACATACCTGAAGCGTACTCCATATCCTGCCCTAGGTAGTTTTGTCATGCCCCAACACAGGGTGAGTCTCTTGTCATAAGGGTGCACGTTAGCATAGTTTTAAGTACTCTAGCGTCATCTTCATGGCTCTTTGTGCAAGGTCACACGCTATTACATTCATCCGTTACCAAGTGAGAAAGGTGAAAAGAGTACAAAGTATGCTAAGTCATGACTTAGAATGAACCCGATGTAGGCACCAGCACCTACCAAAAACCCCACCAAAAACTAATCAAATTCAACCATAGTACTAACTTCGAAGACGGAATCTGCGACGGAATCTGCGAGCACTTACGATGGGGCATCGTCCTCTTGGTCCTCATCATCACTAGCATCTTCGTCTTGACTTCCAACCACCTCATCATCGTCTTCCTCGCTGTCGAATCGCGATGGCCATCCCCGCTGCAATGGTGCGTTCCGAATAGCACTCCATTTGCTACCCCTCTTTTGCGTAGTCAAAGTCGAGCCTCGCCCCGCCAGCTTTGTGCACCAACATGCCCTGTCACTGCCCATAACCCTCGCCGATACCACTCTTTGAGCACGGCGTGAAATTGACCTGTTGTACTCTTCATGACTCTTCACTGCCTCGATCATTCGTTCGTTCGAGATACTCTCCAGCCGTTCTTCGGTTCTTTTTTGACGATTTGGACGCGGAAATCTGACCGATGGGTGGTGGCCCATCTCCTTGAGCAGAGTTGACTCGGAGTTTGAGATCACAGGTTTGATCCAATCTTCCAGGGAGACCTTGAGATTGACACATCCAACCTCTGGATTGGTTTTCTGTCCTCCGGTAGCTTCCCATATATCACGCAATCTTACACCCTCTGGGTTCTCGAGGTGCACATGATTGCACAGCTTCACCCCTGTCGTCTTAGGCTGCGTAATGAACATCTCCAGACATTCAAATTCCGCTGTGATGCCGGACCAATTGCAGTATGCCTCTTGCCCATAGCCACACACAAGGGACACAATGTCTGGTTTTTCACGACACGACCCCAGCCATAGACTTGGAAGTATATCGTTGAAGTGTACAGGCCTGCACATTTGAATCTTCGCACTTTCAATCTTATCGATCACCTCGCAGTGTGCCGGCTGAAAAGTCGAATACACCGAGTTTTCAGTTGGGTATCCTTCCCACACAAGGAGTCCTCCTTCAGTGGAGTCGAGGTACAGCCTTTGTCGGAGATCTGGACTTTTCAGGATCTGATTCTTGAACGCGCGACGCGCATGTGTCAGCCTCCAGAGGCTTGGTGCGTCTAGTTGATCGGTAATCGTGAGCAGTAATTCGGAAATGCAAAACACCTTCGCGGCTGCCGTATCGTGTGAGGCATCTGTGTGCGACATTTTGTGCGCTTGAACGACTCGAGAAACTGTGGCGGTATTGTTGTACAGTACATACGATGGCATAGTCTGTTTTTTCGTCTAAATCGAAAATAGCCGCCGGGGTCGCCAAGGCTGCTGCCTGTACAGCTTCTAACGTACCTCACAAGCGAGCCGGTCACACAAGCGGGCCGGTCAAAACGCGCACGTGACGCGTCTTCTGTCTTCTTCTTCTTCTTGTTACACAACAAAGCCTGGTTATAATGCCCTCTGGAACAGAAGGACGTATTTCTTTAGCCCTTCAAGCCTATATTAGTAACCAAATACCATCCCTTCGAGCTATAGCTAACGCATACGACGTTCCTTTTGCAATCTTCCGCGAACGACACCTTGGAGTCCTCCCACGTAAAGAAACTACACCAAACTCACGAAAATTCTCTAATAAAGAAGAGGAAGTCCTTCTTCGAAAGATCCTTCAGCTATTGGCCGACGGATTCCCTCCCTAGCGCGCAATTGTTGAAGAGATGGCCAATACAATGCTTCAGACCAAAAATCCGACCCGCCCTCAAACAGTCGGTATAAACTGGGTTGCCAACTTTGTAAAACGCCATCTAGAGCTCTCAAGTTTATACAATCGGAAGTTCAATATTTAAAGAGCAGAATTTGAGGATCCAAAGCTAATTAGCTCATGGTTTAAACTGGTGGGAGACATAATCGCAAAGTATGGCGTTGCGGAAGAGGACATCTACAACTTCGATGAGACTGGCTTCCAGATGGGTGTCATCTAAACTTCAAAAGTAATCACATCATCAGATAGGAAGGGCAGGCCAAGGACAAAACAGCCGGGGAGACGGGAGTGGGTTACTGCGATCGAGGTATTCAATGCGAAAGGATAGGCAATCCCACTATTTATCATCTTTGACGGCAAGCTTCACCTATGAACTTAGTATAACACTAGCATTCTAACAACCTGGAGAATCGCTGTTAGCGACAATGGATAGACCAGCGACAGACTTGGCCTCGAATGGATCCAGCACTTCCACAAAAATACGAAGCATTGTAAAGGCAAGTGGAAGCTGTTAATATTCGATGGTCACGGCAGCCATTCAACATCCGAATTTAGAGACTTCTGCCTTCAGAACTGCATTCTGACTTTATGTATGCCTGCTCATACATCTCACATTCTTCAGCCTCTAGATTTGAGCTGTTTTGGCCCTTTGAAGAAGGCATACGGCTCTCAGATTGAGAATAAGATGAGGCTTGGCATTAACCATATCACGAAGGAAGAATTCCTTCCTGCATTCTTTACAGCCCATTAACAAACTATGACTGTTGGAACCATTTCATCTGGCTTTAGAGTAACTCGCCTAGTTTCATTCAACCTAGAGAGGGTTCTAGAAAACATTGAACCTGTCATCGAAGCTACTCTATCACCAAGAAGCAGTCAGACCTCTTGAAACCCTTGAACACCAAAGACTCTGCCTCAGATTAGGAGACAAAGCCAGCTGGTATTGTTAGAGAATCGTAAAAGAAGGAGATCATCAGCTTCATCAGGTGATAAGCCCTTTTAACAACTTTTGAAAGGCTTTAAGAATGTGGTACATGGGAAGGCACTTTTGATGGTTGAGGTGGCTGCTCTTCGAGCTGGAAATTAGCACTAAAAGCGAAAGAGAACACAAAAAAAACAGCACATTCGAACGACTTCATCAATGGCTGTTCGGGATGGTCAGGACAGTACTCAGAGACTTATAGTGGAGGAGCAACTAGAGAATGATGATGAAAACATTGACCCCGTTTTGCAGGCTTGGCCACTAAGAAGAACTCCTACGAGACCACCACTCAGATGTAGCAAGTGTGGTTTAAGCAAACATACTAACGTTATTAGGATATGTAGATGAAAATGTAATTTGTTTTGTTTCCATACAGTAATTTGCGAAACTGGTGTCCCGAGTGTCAAGGTTTTTTTTGTCACCCCACGCCTGAATTTCGTCCGCACGAATATGCCTTGAATTGATACCTATCTTAGGACACCGGATTCGTAACTGACTGTACATGTAGCAACGTGACTGTACTGTAGTACAGTTCTTAACGATCCCTCTAATCTACATTTTGGCGACACGGAGATCACTCCAAGCCAGAGCGTTAAGGTCCTCGGGGTTACACCAGATACCAAACTCACGATGGACGAGCACATCTCGAAGGCCACAGCAAAAGGGTTTAAAGCCTGCCTATCGCTACAAGCTATGGAAGGCGTCCGATCGATACAGATGAAGCAGCTTTTCCGAAGCTGTGCTCTACCTATAGTCGACTACGCCGCCTCAGCGTGGTTCGGTCCCGGTAAGAGAGGTACAGTCCACTCATGACACGCACTCGAAAAGGTACAGAGGCTTCGAGCCCGAGCTATTCTGAGGGCCTGGAAGGCGGTTGCTCTACCTATCCTCGAGGCCGAAGCAAATGTTGAGGCTACGAGGGTAAGACTGACGAGGAATGTTGTAGCACACGCAACTAAACTGCTCGCACTTCCGATCGATAACCCAGCACGTAAGGCCTTGATCAACGCAAAGACCGTCCAGAGACACCTGTCGCCGCTAAATGCAACGACTGCCACGGTGACTGGGAGGCTAAAGAACACTACTACCAGGCCGCTCCTAGAAAACCCGCCGTGGATCCATGCCCCCTGGGTAACCTCATAAACATGCGACCATGGATCTTACGACGTCACACTTGTAGATGCGCTGCATGCCTTCCGTAACGATACTAGCAAGGCCGGCACCCACCCCAACCCAAGTACAGACGAAGCCTGCGAAGGTTCATTCACCAGAGACAGTGGAAGACCTTTGAATTCGACGCAGGCACGCGAATCGCTTACCGTCTTACTTCTTCTCGCCTTTTTTATTTCTCGCTCTTTGCTTGCCTCTTTACTTCCAAAATACTCCATTCGCTCCGCCTCTCTACATACTCCATATTTTGCCGTTCCTGTCCCTCCGACCGCCCGTGTCTATTCTATAACTAAGTTCGGTAGCATGCTCGCGGGGTTCGAGTGGCCAGTCTGTCCCTAAGGGCCATGGAATAGCCATTTCGGCACAACCGCGCTGGGCGACGCGACCGACGTGATAGCACTCCGAAAGCCACTTCTAGGAGCCGTATAAGTTCAGAAAATCAAGTCAATTCCAATAATTAGAGTACTCGCTGGTGTCGTGTTTTTCGTGATGGCTCACAGGCAATTGCTGTTCGATGGTCTAGCGATAGGGTTCTGTCACGTGCCATTGAGTTCCAGGCTCTTCGGTAAACTTTCCCGTGCAAATCGCTTGTTCATCCTAACTCATGTCTCCCATGAGCACAGGCCGGAAGCTCAGATATTCTTGCCCATGCAGTACACTCTCGTAAACAACATGACTTCACTTTTCGGCCTCCCTGCGGAACTTCTGCATGACGTTCTACTCCGATTGGGACAAGAAAGTCTGAAGGAGTTCCGGTACGTGTCCCACGAGTCTTGCGCACGCGTCACCCCCATACTTTTTCATAAAGTGTATTTCGACTTCGACTTGAATGGCACGAACAATCTCAACAATATCTCTCGTCAGCCACACTTAGCCATACATGTGAGGCATATCGAGTTGCAAAGGACGAGCGGCCTCAAGAAACTGGATGACTTCTGGACATGGCAACAAGCCACCATCTACGAGTATGAACCCATGGTTCTTCACGATGGTTTTGATGAAATCGAATTTTTGGAAGGCATCATGTCTCAAGACGATTGGCACCAATTGACCGACGACTCGCGTCGTTCACTCTTTGATGAATACCAAGATGATTACAACGCGATCACTCGGCGAACTTCGCAGCTCGCGTCCGCGATGTCTTCGGCCATCCATCATAGTCCTGGTGACATTTCTGAGCTACAAAACGTTACCCACGCTCACCAAACGCTACGGGAATTCGAAGCGGCCGTCGAGCGGCTCCGGAATGTCACAGACTTTTACCACTGCCCCACATATGGTCACGATAGGTGGGGAGAGCGCTGGCGTCAAGTTCAGTTCCACCGAGATGCATTGATATTGGAATCGGCCTATGAGGACGATGTAGACATAGATGCCCTGCAATTGTTTGTTGCCTTGCAGGGGATCATGCTTCATGCGCATTCAATTCGAAACGTCGTATTGCAAACCCGCGGACATGCTTTCTGGAGTGCAACACATCTTCGCCGGTTATTGGATTGGAGTGACAACTCCACGACACGATGGATCACCCAAGACCACATAGCAGTCGGCATCGACGATTGGATAGATCGTGTTGGTGGTCCTGTCGCGGTCTGTAGATATATGGAATCTGTAACCAGGTACCTGGTCCGCTTGGAGAGCAATTTCTCTTATCTGGAATCGCTCGAGTGTCACATAGATACAGAAGGATTGGATCGCTCAGATGAAGACACCGCAGTCTCCAAAGCTGTGTCAAGAGTGCTACAGTGTGGGAGGAATCTGAAGAAGCTTAGGTTGGCACTCCGCCAATCCAGCTGGGATCAAAACCAGCACACTCTTCTTTACCACAAACCTTCAGCACCCATGCCTGAGCAACCTCTCAGCTCACGCCAATTTGAAGGATTGTTGCTGGCTTCGAGGAATTTGTTTGGGGGACTTCTTGCTTCGCAGGCTTTGGGCAAATTACAGAGATTGGAACTGACCGTTGTCACGGTAGAGCGACATCTATGCGCACTCTTGTCCCAACTTGATTCATTGCGTCACCTTGCGCTGAGATACGTCAGTCTCTTACCCGCAGGAGGCGTTTGGGAGTCTGTATTCCAGCTAATGTCCACTTCTCTTCGTTTGGAAAGTGCAGATCTCGTTGGGTTGGAAGATGTTGTTGATGGATACCCTCGATTGCTCTTGCAGCCCGATGCATCTATCTGGGATAGTGGCGCTACCACGCACCACGATTACCAACTGTACGAGAGTGCTATTGTCGATTTTGTGCTGCGTAAGTCTGCATCACCACCAGCAATCTGTCCGGCGGCTTTCCTCTGTCAATTCGCTCGATGATTCCTGAGTTGCAGGCTGGACAGCCAACTCTCTTCATCACTACTCATCTAGGACTTGCCTGTACAATCAAGATCGTATTCTACTCACAGTACTTGGTGACTATCAAGAGGCAGTAAATGGGTGGACCTTTGGACAGAGCACGACCGTAGCGTATTTGGAACTCGAAGTGTTACAGTAATGAGGTGATGACGCTGCGCAGGTGTCGAGTGATGGACGGTATGCAAATTTAATCCTTAATCACCCATTCACTCCTCTACCACTCCCGCACACTGTCGATGCAAATTCATTGCTCTGCTTCCAATCGTCTTTAGGCTTGTTCTCAGGCCGCTCCTACTCCTCCAGCCCCACCACACTAGCGCACGGTACCCAGCACACCCAAATCTCCTTCGATGTAACAGGCGCCTTTAACGGGATGCACTCGAAACTGTTAGAACATCGGCTAGTGGCGAGGAGGGTTCCGAAGCCGATAGTTGAGAGGTACGAGTCGGAGGTGGCAGAGGTCGAGTATGCAGGAATTCCACAGGGATCACCACTGCCGCCGCTACTATACGTGTTCTACAACGCCGACCTAGTCGAGAGGTCGATCGACGGCCAAGGAGGGTCGATCGGATTCGTCGACGACTTTAACGCTTGGGTGGTAGGGGCGGACGAGGATGAGACCATAGCAGCAATCCAGAACACCGTCCTACCTCATGTCAAACAGTGGGCGAGGCAGAGCCGCGCAACATTCACTGACTCCCACACACGACGACGGGATCTAAGAATAAGAGGCGTCGATCCGGCGCATCGACACTAGAGCAGTCCAATTCAACGGTACGGCGACACTACCCTAGCAAAGTGTCAAAGTCCTCGGCGTCACGTTGGGCAAGAAGCTGGCGATGGACGAGTATCTCTCACGAGTGATCAAGAAAGGTACTCAAGCGTGCTTATCACTCCAGGCGATCAAAGGTATAAGGCCAGCTCAAATGAGACAGCCTTTCCGTAGCTGTGTGCTACCGATCACCGACTATGCTGCCTCGGCGTGGTACGGCCCGAGGAAGGTAGGAGTGGTTAGGCTCATAAACGCACTCGAAAAGGTACAAAGGCTGGGAGCGAGGCTGATGACCAGAGCGTGGAAGAAGGTAGCCTTGCCTATCCTCGAGGCCGAAGCGTGCCTCAAATCCACCAAGGAACACCTAGAGAGGAAGGTCTCGGCACACGTAACAAAGCTTATATCGCTCCCAAAGAGCAACCCTGCCAAGAAAGCGCTACTACGCGGGTTCAAAGTGAAAACACAAGTATCGCCACTCGGAGCGACAGTCGCAGTATCAAAAGAGCGGCTCAAACCAAATGGATCTGGGCTACCTATGGGGAACCCGCCATGAATCCAGAAGCCCTGGATGGACCACAGCCATCGAGTGGTCATCAAGGAAAAAGACCAGGCAATCGGAGACACAGCTACGATTGCAGGAGCAGGCATCGTAGGCCTGTATACGGATGCGTCAGCCGCGAAGCGGTTGACCGCTATCACAGTCGTCTAGAGAACCGGGATAGTCACCCAAGTCGTCAGGCAAGACTCGATAGGATGGGCGTCTACGTGTGGGGTGTTAAGTGCAGAGATGGCCGCGATAGCAGCTGCCCAAAAATACGCTCAGGAGCATATCAAGCGGGTTCAACAGCTGGTGGTATTTTTAGACAGCCAACACGCTCTCCGGGCAATCCAAGCCGGCAACGATGCTAGGAATGGATGAGCGCTCCTGTCAAAGATCGCAGAGAGCATAGGCACCCTTTGCAGGGCAGGGATAAGCCTCAGATTCAGATGGTCCCCGGGACACGAAGGCGTATTAGGAAACGAAGAGGCCGACGATGCAGCACGAGAGGCGTCGAGTCACACGGGTAAGCCTACGGCTCCGGCACTAGAGAGTGTGCGGGAGGTGGCAGGCGTTATCCGATTGATAAATCGGGATAGGAGTGACGATTCGAACCCGTTTTACACTACGAGGCTGTCCGGCCAATGTAGGTGGAAATTGGATCAGGCCCTACCTTGAAAGCACACCCTACAGCTGTACGGGTCGCTTACGTCGGACCGGGCCTCGATCCTCGTCCAGGCGAGAACGGGCCACTGCCGGCTGAATCAATACCTATCCCGAGCAGGACTGGTGGACGATGCCAAATGCGGATGCAGAGACGACGATGAAACAATCAAACACATTCTTCTGGTGTGCCCGAGGTGGACAGGCAAGCGTGGAGAGCTACGAGAAACCGCAGGCGACAGGTCGGGAGATGTACCCTACCTCTTAGGAGGATGGGGTTCGAAAAAGGACATCAGAACAGGGCAGTTATTAGACGGCCCGAAAGATAAATGGAAGCCGGATTTAGCAGTCGTCAAGGCTACTATCCGATTCCTGGAAAAAACAGGCAGGCTGACCTACCAACAGGAGGTCATACAGCCAGTATAGGGGACGGTATACTCTCACTCACCCTGAGCAAAGGCAACGCATTCCGCTTGTAAATAAGGTCATTTTTAGGGACAGCTCATACGGTCACCGTGAATAGCCTGACAGAATCAATCAATCAATCAATCAATCATACTACTTATAAATCGCACGAGCCCCAACGACGATCAAGCGGTGATGAAGCCACACGTGACAATCGCGTCGCGTGCACGCGAGGCGGGTCTGTGCACACGGTGCGACGAGCTTCTTAGCTCCAAAGCTTCGGTGGCACAAGGTCGTTGGTTCTAGCTGCAACCGCAAAATTCATTGACTCACCAACCTCAACACGACCTGTCACCAAAGTACTGTCCTGAATATAAGATGAGCCTTCTTGGACTGCCTCTCGAACTGAGCCTAATGGTATTGTCTTTACTTCCTCAGCGACAAGATCTATCAGTTTGGCGGTGTGTCTGCTCCGCCACCAACATCATCCTTCGAGAGTACTATCATCGCCAGACAAAGACCTGTATCAAGAAGTATCAAACCGACCTTACTCAACCAGAAGTACACCCTTCATCCCCGGAGTTGTTCCATGAGTGGATCCGAATGGGTTTTAGAAAGGATGCAGAATTGGTAAAGGAAGCGCGCATGCTGTTCTACAAGTATCACTACAGAAGATTCGAAGTGGGCGCTTCGGAAGAGGATGAAGAAAACGCGAGGCTTGTATTGCACTTTGTCCAAGAGTACATTGGCAACAGTCGTTTTCAAACCTTCGTCCGAACCTTGGTACATGAAGATTCACAATGGGCAATGGATATTGCCCTTGTCCATTACATCTCTGACGAGGACGGTGACTGCGAGATGTCCTTGAGTCTCATGCGAGCGGCTATTTCAGCATTGAAGACCCGCCAAATCTCGGTCGAAGACGGAGCAGAACGATCTAAAATCGAAGGGGAAATTCACGAATGGGCTCTCATGCTGGACGACCTCCTTCAAGACATGGATCCTTGCGCCGGTGGCAGACATGCAAAGGCCATGCTTGATGACCACATCGCAAGTAAAGGTCTAAATGGCGACAAAGCAAGATTGTGGGGGGATAAGTGGCTTCAGCGGTACGAGTCATTCCTTTCACGTTCACCCGTCTTGTCGGCGGATGAAGGCGAACTCGCCAACGGTTTACTTGACATTGTTAAGCAACTCCCATTACCTCTCTTGCCCATAGTGCAAGCGTGGGTGGACCGCTGCTTCCATCTATACGAGGTATGGGGCATGCCAGTGTATGGAAGTCAATTTGCTAGAGGCATGTTGAACATTCTTACACCATATCAATCTGATGGCGGGACTCAAGTGCAGAAATGGAAGGAGCGATTCTCGAGCGAGCAACAAAGGCAAACACGTTGGAGGTCGGGTGGCCAATTTGGACAGGATATGCTCCGTGCTATCTTCCGAGATGAGAACATACACAAGTCACAGTCGTTTGTGGGACCCCTGAAGAGGCGCCTCGAAAAGGTCACACCAGACTCCACGGACCCTGCGCCTCGTCTCGTGAAGACACATTTCTTCCCACTTCGCATCCCGAGTGGACTGCTCGACGATGTTGACGCTCAAACGCACATCCTCGACACAGCAATATATGATGCGGAAGGAAAGGATGCGGCTTCTATGAGTTACCATGATATGTTCGAGAGGTTTCGGGATGCCATTGAGTTGTGGACTACTGGCGAATCATCCACCAAGATCGGCAACTATCACGACCGTACGTCGGAGTTTTACTCTGCGGTATTCGAGATCGAGAACATAGTGCTAATTGGTTGTGTGATAGTCGAATACGCAGTCCGGTACCGTGGCGTTGAGCCTCCTGTATTGCGCGCAGACAATGTTGAGCTTTGGCGTAAGTTCACTACACTCGCTGCATTGACCGAGAAGCCTTGGCTAACGCGAACTGCATCTACAGTCAACGTTGGTCTCGATAATAACTTTGGCAGTACCATACTCATACCAGAGCGAATCAATTTGCTACTCTAGCCCGAAATGAACTCCTGAGACTTATTTGCACACCCCTGTTTGGTCTCAGGTGCAATGTTAGGGTAGAGAGAGGATAACCTACACGCAGAGATGCACGAAAGAGATGGCGCACGCTCGTACGGTACGGATAGATACTCGTGGTATTATGTAAACGGTTTTTCGTGAAGAAAGAGCTCGTACTGATTAGCTGATGTCACTCGATTTGACGCGTCATAATCCTAGACTCACATGTTACACATCCTCTATGTAGGGTAGTACTCCTACCAGGACGACGGAGACCCTGCCAAACATTTGAGCCACTAGTCAATGTGGTAAGCAGTCTGATCGTGACTTACTAAATTATTTTCATATATAAGTTAGATGACGGCGGCGAAGATATGCCGCCCGTCGGTCAGGTGCCTAAAGCTGTTTTCCAATCAGGAGGTCGAACTTCTTCGCAGCGAGATGCAATTAAGCATACACCTTTTCAATCATATCTTTACAGAATTCTTGCTGCAGGCCAGCATTGAAGAAGATTTGTTTCGCTTCCTCATTCTGGTTTTCGAGACAGAAGCGTAGGGCGCTGAAACGGTCACGAGCCCGACGGTGTGTGTTGCCACCTGCTTGTTTGAATTGTTTGACTAGCACAGGACGAACACCACGACCGTATCGTAGCATGGCGAGCACAAGTGTATAACCCTTGTCGTAGGTAGCATGTATCTCGGCCTCTTGGTGAGACTCGCTGCTGGGGGACTGAACAGAATCAATGAATTGCGTCTCTCAGACGTGGCAGGCTGCGTAATGCAATTTTGTGAGGCCTCGCTCGTCATTTGCATTGATGGAAACGCCGCCATCGAGAAGCTACGGTCTGATTTGGTCTATTTTCACTCTTTTGTCGGGTCTATGATCCAAAAAGTGACGCACTCGAAGATCACCCGTCGCGATTTCTTACATGGTAACACTGCGACAATAGGAGCCCGATTCCCCTCATACCATAGGGGTGTCCGACCATCGTTATCTCCCAGATCCAGTTTGGCTCCTCTCTCGATCAGTAACTCGACAACCTCGTACCTACCGTATCTTGCTGCATACGATAACGGTGTCCGATCATCATAATCCCGGGCGTCGACTTTGATTTCGTGGAAGTGTAGCACCTCCCGGATTACGGCTAAACATACCCATCGGGCTTGCCCTGGATAGCGATGTACTGCCACGGGTGTCACCGTCGTCGACCCCAACGCCACTGTGCCGCAGTAAGTATCGAAATGCGTCGGGGTGTTTTGTTGATGATTGTAGGATTGTACAACCATAGACATTTCTTGTCATTCTGTCGACCTTGTCGTTTTGGCATAATAAGTCGACCAACGACATGTTCTCGTTAAGCGGGTGGGAAACCGCCTTGCCAAGTAGAGTTCGACACTGGTAATCAGGTATATTGGGGTCAGCGTGTTTCCCTGAAAGGTAGGAGACCATGTCCAAATTTTGCTGAGAGACAGCAAGATGAAGCGCCGTCTCACCATTATCGTTCTGCAAGTTCAGTAGCTCTTCGATCTCGTCTGGATCACGGCCCTGGAGCTATCTTTCCATGACCTGCACACCATAGTATTGAGCCCTCGTCGCCAACAATGTTCTGCCACCTATTGTCCTTTTCCTGAAGTCTACGCTGGTGGAATTCAAGAGCACATCGATAACTGTCCAATTGCGCTTTTTCACTGCACAGACCAGCGGTCTAAAGGTCACGTCCACATCGGACATGGTAGTCTCTGCGGAGGCTTCACATAGTGCGGCGAATACGCGGGCATTCTGATAATGGTTACGCAAATGCCTCAGTCCGTTCAGACACGTCCCGGCACAGGGTCAGTCTCTTGTCATAGGGATGCACGTTAGTTCCGTCATGTCCCACGACAGGGTAAGTCCCTGGTCTCCGGGACGCACATCATAGATCTATACTTGCACTACAAAAAAACTCGGAATGACCTTATGCTACTAATAGATTTGGCCGGACGAACCAGGATCAGCTCTTGTCCTGACCTATAATTGTCTTGATACAGAGCATTACTGCACACAATTTGCACTCAAGGTCAAACTTCGACAGCTGCTCCGCGCATTTGATTATGCAGTCAGACGATATTGTACAGCACAAGATGGCCAGCTGCGCGCTATACTAGATACCGTACTTGGGAAATTAGAGAACCGTGGGCTTATTATGCTTATGACATCTCATCGCTACGACTTCCATCGTCTGCCGCAATACCATACTCCTAGGGTATGGTCTCACTGCAACCCTTAAGCATGGCAATCCTTTCACCCCATTTTCCGAGTGCGCTTTTGTTGTAACGTGCGTCCCTTCGACAAGAGACTCACGCCGTGGCGGGACACTCCTGCGTAGCTAGAAGTACGATTACGAGCTTCACGTACCTGGAGTGTAGTCCATATCATGCCCTGCGTAGTTTTGTCATGTCCCGCCACAGGGTGAGTCTCTTATCACAGGGATGCACATTATCGTTTCTCCACCCGATCCATCCCCTTTGGGACTCTAAAAATGGGAAGTACCATAGTCTTTCCTTGTAATTGACTGCGCTTGGATTGTACATAGGGTGTCATCGCTGCGCTCAACCTCGGCTCAGTCTTAGCGCAAGGTTTGTATACCAGGAACCACATCCTTGCCAAGTCGTCTCCTATTACAGGGTTTCTATCATTCTATGTGTGCATCTCTCCAAGTCGAGGCCCATTCTACAGTCTCGGCCTTATGCAACCATGCGTCCACGTAAAATCCCCAAACCTCCAGAAAGAATTCTCTCTTCCGAGAGACGATGTTTTTCATCTCACCTCTGCCTGACACGATTGATATGATCAACCTTGCCAGCATGACTGTTTTGCCCAGCTGATGATCCGGTTGGAGGTATTCTATTCCTGTAGAGTCTCTCCGGATTTCGTTGAGCTCTCTGACTCGTTGCTCGTGCTCTTCTTCCGTGAGTGTGCATCGATCGGACTGTTCATTCAACCCTGTTTGAAAGGCTGCATACTGAAACGGCACGTCAGCTCAGTCTTGCCAGACAACGGTTTGTGATGACATACAACAGTGCAATAAAGTAGGTCAGCATATCTCGACTTCTCAATCGAGGAGTGTGCCAGATTGGCTTCCATCTCTGCGCATGAACTTCTCTGAGCTTGGTCAGCCATGTTGATCTACAACCGTACGGTAGTCGATGAGCCAAATCTCACACACCAACTGGATGTGCAAATGCTGTTTCCACCGATCCAACATTTCTGGGTCCTGGTCTTTGATCTTGCTGAAAATCTCTTTAAGGGACATGCTGGGTAGCCTGTGTATCGATAGATTCGTGAAGCGGCGAAAGCTTGCTTTGACGTATTTGATGGGAATTTCAATCGAAGCTCAAGCTATGGATATGGAAGGCCGGCCATGCAGCGCACGGGCATCGCAGATATGGAGGTAGTCGGGCTCAGATGCATCGCGCCGGGAGTATTGTCTTCCTTCTCAAGCTTGTGGCCTTGCATCAAGCCACAATTTTTGCTCGCGAGCTACTGGGGACCCGATCTAGTCTCCCTTCTTCTGTGTTTTCAGTGCTTATTGATTGTCAAGCTGTGTGTTTCATCCAACACATACCATCGTCACGTTGACTGCTCCAAAAAGAGCTATGGTAACATGGTTCATGTCACAGGTATTCTATTACAACAACCAGCTAACAACGTACAGTGACAAGTCTACTCTGGGTGGTTTCCAGAGATGATCTAATGTCGGGAAGCTCCCCACGTACACACAGTGAAAGTTGCACTCGACACAGTACGACAATCCATTCACAACGAAAGACGATTGTACGCGCTCAGTCACATCGGCGACCTCGTTGTCTACTATTCAATCCAGGTGTCATACTGTCACGAGCACACGGTCACGAGCGCAATGGCTGGCAGTCCAGTAATCGATTCCATGGGATCTGCTGAGCTACCGTTCTCAGCAAGTCAGCTAGCATTTACTTGACAGACCGGAATTTTGGCAGCGGGCTGGCTTGACGCTGATGGTGTGAGCGCGTGGATCGTCCACCTTGAGTCCAGCCAAGCACCAAGAACGGCGACTGATTTAAACCTTGTGCTTAAGCTCCGAGACGGAGGGAGATGTAGAGCGGGGATCAGCCATCGCTAGCACCTGGATATGCCTCAGCTGTATACCTACCGTAGCGGTTCATCGCGTTCCTGACTGTGCTGTGGCGTAACTAGGTCGCACTGCATATGTAGCTAAACGTCCACACCCTGACGTTGACGTATGCGCCTCCCGCTTGGCGCAACCAGCACGTCCGCCATTGGACATATTCACACCGACGTTGTTGGAAGCCTGCATAACGTGTGTCCCTCCAACAAGAGACGCCGTGGCGGAACACTTCTGCGTAGCTAGAAGAACGATTACGAGCTCCACGTACCTGGAGCGTAGTCCACATCATGCCATACATACTTTTGTCATGTCCTGAGTCTCTTGTCACAGGGATGCAAGCTAACACGGTGGGGCGAGGTCGGTTGAGTCTCCTACAGTTGACCTCTTAAACTGATGTTGAAACTGCTTTTGCCTTGATCTCTAAAAAAAATAAAATCCCACACATGAACTTTGTCTCACAAACAAGCCTCCAATATCAGCATGTCGACTGCAATCAGGGAATCAATTCGTGCTATCGATGAGCAGTGATGGATTATTGGGGACAAGCTCGTTCTATCACGCGAACCGGGAATATCGAAAAATAACAGCACAACCGGCAAGGATGGCTTCTCTTACGCTTTTCGTGAGGTCAGTGGTCCTCTTCCAGCAAGTTGGCCCGGCTCAAAGTTGCCTTTCACCCTCGTTTACGATGCCGGCGACATTCACGCAGTTTGGAAGGTTGGAGATTCCTTCCTGAAAGTGATTATACCTGATTCCCAAGAGACGACATGCGAGCATGTCACACTCAACGGCATCCGTCACCTGTTGTCTGGTACAGAAGTAGACATCCCTGAGGTCCTCTAACACGGCGAATGGAACGGAAGGTACTAACGTGCATCCCTGTGACAAGAGACTCACCCTGTGGCGGGACGTGACAACAGTACGCATGGCATGATCCGGACTACGCTCAAGGTACGTGGAGCTCGTAATCGTACTTCTAGCTACGCAGGAATGTCTCGCCACGGCGTGCGTCTCTTGTCGAGGGGACGCACGTTATCTCATCGTTACTGGAATGCCGGGGCAGATCCTGGACCGCGTTTGGTCGCAAACGGACGAGACGAACAAAGCCAGATGCATCAAACATATTGACCTGTTTTGCAGCACTTTGTCAAGAAAAGAGGCCGAACAAATCACGGGCATTGATGGACGGTGTCTGCCGAAGGGCCTTCTCGCAGGGAAAGGAGACAACGACAAAGGCAAATTCAGTCCCGATAAGCTCTCGCACAACTGTCAGGAGCTTGGTACGGACTGTTCTACTTTTCTGCTTCACCATTGCGATCTGGGCCCAAGCAATATCCTCGTGGACCTCTAGAGTCGCTCGATAAGTATGATCGATTTTGGGTTTGTTGGGTTTGAAGTACTCCGTATCGCTTTTCTTGAGCGTAGCCTCCGCAAACCATGCCTTGTCCTGGTCCTTTTGAGTTCGCCTTCTTTCTGACTGATTTTTTTCTTGCAGAGCCTCTCGACGATGGCGACTGCGCGCATTTGAAGGTAGGTGGTTGTTTGGCGTTTTTCAGTATGTTCAGGTGTCTGAATGCGTCTTTGAGACTCTTGTTGTCTGACGCCATGGGCCAGCCTGGCCTCTTACGGAGTCCATATCTCGTCAACTGATTGTCTGGTTCAACGACCGAGCGAGTTTTGTGGGGATTTTGCGACGCAGTTTAGAATGTCGTAAAAGTGCGGTGGAGCGTGGCCAGATATATATCGCGCCTCAGCGCGTCGCAACCCGAGCGCGTGGGATTACGATGCAACTGGCGTTAAGCTCCAAACACTACAGAACATACCCCTCAAGAACCGGCTATCTTGCTTACGTGCATGCGAAATTTTTCACTATATGACGCGCAAAAAAGTCTCCGGACTTCTGACAACTCCACCGGCACACTCTCAATGGAACGACAAATAGACACGCCAGTCGAGATGTATTCTTTGCAACATGTGGAACTAGTGCCGCAAGGCCATTTTCGACGAGTCCGTTTTGATGGAAGGTTGAGTTCGTGTGCTACAGCCTTTCAATCTCTGTTCCTCACGAACTCGCCAGAAGATGTAAGTTGGGATACCCACGCCACTGGCTCCTATTTTCCACCTGAGAGCCATGCTCTTGGTGAAGGAACTTGGCTGACGGTCTAGCAGACCTTCCATTGATCACCATGGTGATGCTAGAAGCACATATCTCGTGTCTGAGCAAGCGGCTTGTATAAATGCCTTGGACGCGGCATACGGACCCACAAATGCCTAAACAATCTCGAACAGATCTTCGAAAGAGTGGTGCGAAGACAAAGTCGTGAAGACTCCATTATATGAACCTATCAGCACGCCATCCGTCCGCTCTTTACGCTACTTATGCGGACGATCGATTGAAGAACATACCTCCCCTGGAGCGTGGTGCACAAAGGAATCAGAGCCCGAATATGGTCATGCACTTAATGTGACTGAGAGGAAGTACATGCTGCCAGTCTTCGAGCCCCAGGCAGCAACCTTGATCGTCACCTGCGCTGAGAGCATGGCTACGGGCGTACTAAAAGATTTCAAGGGGGCTGAATTCGATACAAAGATCAGAACATTGGATCAGTTCCAGGATTGAAGAGTTACACTTCCTATGGCATGTTGGCAGAGTTAGCACCCTGAAGTTTACAGTGAAAATCTGTTTGAATTGTGTGTACAGTAAGGCCATGCAGTGGCTTCCTGAAACTGATATGAATGTCAAAAGTGTGACGCAGGAATGCAGACATCACGCGCTGGCGGCGCAACGAAAATAACGCAATGTTGAGGAGGCCGATTTTTAGCACTACTGTATAATGGAAGCATTTTATTGACGTTCTCTGTCAAATACCTCACACAATGCGAGGCGATTGGAGAACTTACCATTTGATGATGGTCAGCACTGGTGACTTATATGTATGTAGATATAGATTCTGCCTTGTTACCCCACGCCTAGGTGTAACCCGGTACGCACGAACGTGTCTTGAATTGATACCTGTCTCAGGACACCAGATTTGTAGGTGACGAAGGCAGGTCGTCAAGTTGACAAGGACTTGCGTCAAACGAGATTAGAGGCAGGGTCAGTGGGGCCCGAAGGATGAGATGGACTGACTTTACCCTCGTGCTAAGAGCACAGAATTCAGCCGCGGCGTGTAGCGTTCTCGGCCGAGCTAGATATGATCGAAGTTTCTCAGGGACAAGCAAGCCAACCCAGAGGTTCAAAATGAGATTCTGTAGACCCTTGTGGAAGGTCAGATCAGGATTGTGATACTTGGTCACCGTGGCGGGAGCATCATTCCCGCATGCGTCGTGGGGTTCGATTGGCTCACGGGCGACATGTGCTGTGCTGGTATGAATGATTACCTGGCGGTTGAAAGTTTCTGTGTCTATTCCTCCCCTCTCGAGCTGAAAAATTTCATCTTCTCTTCTGTTTATGATCTCGACATGGGAAGCACAATTCCGTCCTTCAGACAAGATACCGTGGGACCAACTTGCGATAACGCTCAGGCAGATTGCAGCGCCGATTGCACGGGATCTGCAGCTTTATCGCGAGCCAGCACGTGCGGACAAATACAAGTTGCACTAGGCCCGAAAGGGTCTAACATCCTTCCGAGCCCTTTGAGCTATATAGCTGCCGGCTGCGAGAGCCCACGGCTTTTCCTAGCGGGGCCATTTCCCCGTACAACCATGACAACCGTTCGTCCCGCAGAGGATCATTCTTAGCCCATCCAAGCAAGCTGCAGCCAAAGCTGCAGCCACCGCAGCGGCGTGTTTTTCGCATGAACCTGAATGTCGATTGATATGATGCCGGTCAACTGCGGGGCTATGTGACGGAAACTAAATCTAACTTACAGGAGATTGCAATACAGTCAATTTCGAACCCGGTGTCCTAAGATAGTTTATAATCCAAGGCACGTTCGGGTGTAGCGGACGGAATTCAGGCGTGGGGTGACAACACAAGATCTTGACATGAGAGACACTGTTTTCGCATACTACTCTATCGGCTTGATTGCACAAACTCTCTCCGGTAACCAGTACCGCTTGTTGTCATCTGCCGGAGGATGCAACCGTGACGTCCTATTGGCTCCGCTGCGACTTCACAACAATGCCAGAACCAACCCGAATCTGCTGTACTGTAGTAGAAATGGCTTTGTTGTTGTCGCTCTTGTCAGGCTAGTAGACATAAGCACCGCTCTAAAGGATATGTATGGTATAACTATCGCATATAGATACATCCGTATTGATGCGAGGTATTACAGCCCTGTTGGCACCATTGACAGCGGTGTTCGCCGTATCTGCAACAATGGCGTTGTGATTGGATATGCGGTCGAAAGAACATAGCCTAGAGGAGATACACAAAGAGAATTGGAGTCCGTATAGGTATGAGTGAAATGCTGACCTAAAGCACCGGTCAGGGCATGCCAATGTAGTTCTACAGCTCCTACGATTCTGTCTCGTTGGATGCTGAGTGAGGAGGCAGCGCACTTTACTGCACTTCACCGAGCCCGCTCCAACACCGTCAACACTCGGGCATCTCTAGACTTCGAAGATACTGCCACCAGCGAAGTGATTGCCACCGATTCAGCCTGTTTCACAGGAGTGCTGCGCTGCGCCGCACCTCAGAACGTGACGGAGGTCATGGATGGACGAAGGCAAAGGGTTTCTCACAGGGAAACTTTTGGCTTGGCATAACGCCCGATTATCCTGAAACCAAACGTGATTACGCTAACACACAGCACAGCCTGCGCAGCTTTATAGGAGTTGGCGAGTTTTATGACGCTCGAGACTGGATTTCATCGGTACTCAGCGCCTATGTATGCGGGGGGGTCCTGGTCTCGTACGAAGAACCATCTGCGATGAACTACTTCCGGGGTTTAGATCACGGCGCCGGCTTGAAGTAGGAGCAATGTACGTCACATATCCCACGTATATAGGCAAGCCACGAGGAATGCAAGCATCCTGCTACATGAATCATGACATATGAAGGATGCACAACCCTCCTGGTCTATTCCTCATTTGTCTCGTTCTGCCTTCATGTCGTAGTGCTGCCTTGTTAGTATCCATCATGCACAGCCCAATGCTCTGTGCTCAGCCACAATTTGATCTTCAAAGATGGCTGTCCGCCTGTCGCTCCGCTCCCTTCCTTCTCTACATTCTTGTTATTTTACTTGACCTGCCATTACCGCCGAGATGACATCTGCTGAGGTGAAAGTAGCTTCTGAACACGGTTGGTTTCCTTCTGCCGGCTTTTGGAGTGTTGCTAACTGGTACAGAACTCATGGAGTTTGAGAAGCGAGCGGACGACCGCCGCAATGCAGAGATGGGATCCATGGGCTGCACGAACCTCCTAGGAAGGCATCAGCTATACGGCTACAACAACAATCCACGGTTGCCTGACGAGGAGAGATTTTAAGGTGTGTACATCAAGTGCAAAGACGAAGTGCACAAGGAATTGGTACAGGCCTCGGATCGTACAGATGACCGGTTCGATGTGGCCCCATCGGGCTGGTCTCCGGGCTGTGCTAGCGGCACAACTCTCGAGGTCTCTCCAGACGTTCTCGAAAATCTGATCAAAGACCGTGGTGTGGCTCGGCCTGAGGCCGAGAGTGTCGAGGGTGCAATTACGCGTGCCATCGCAACTTGTGGAAATTCTGGAGAGAGGTTGTCACTTTACCGGCTCTGGATCGTCGTCATGTTCAGGCTCACCAATGGTCGCACGGTTGAGCCGGTCAAAAGCCTCCTTTCCGTACTCTCTGGAAGGATTGAGAAGCATAGACGATGTGCTCCCCAATGCCCAGTGCAGGAGATTGTTGATCTGGACTACAAGATCAGGATGGAAGAACTCGAGATGTGGAGGGAGTTGTTTTCTGTGCTTTCAAAGATACGCCAGGATAGTAGCGAAGGAAGGGCTGGTGATACGATGCACTGTGGCAGACATCCCGCCTACCAGTGCCCGCATGACCAGACATTCGAACAAGACTGGAGTGCCTCCGAGACGAGGCAGACGATGCCCCCTCCCCCTGCCGAGGGCACTTCGACAAGCATCTCCCGACGCGTCTAATCGACACCTGTGTTCGCGAGGCGCGTCACTTATGAAGAATTCATCGACCGTACAGACAGTCATTGAGGATCTTGAAGAGGTGTCTTGATGTTATCTACTTTTTATCTATTTGCAACGGAATGCGTCCTCTCTACGATTTTCTCTGCTGATATCAGCTTGAATTGACAGATACGTGAACGTTTAGAGGAACGGAAATGTCACTACCTGATGCGGATGTATGACCACTATGCTTTACGCCATCTTTTTGACCAGAAGCGATAGGGAACAGCGGATATCTCAGGTCGATCAACATATGGCAAAGCACTGCAACGTGACTATAGTTTACCTGCAGGTACAACTACGAGCTTCACACGCCTGAAGCATAGTCCATATCCTGCCCTGCGTAAGATCTGTCATGTCACGCCACATGGTGGGTCTCTAATCGCTTGGATGCACGTTGTAGCGTTTACATCGATTGATCGTTGCATGTGTTGGCTGAAAACTGATGTGGTTTATCGTACAGTCAACAAAGTCAAACTTCCTCACCGAAGGCAGTACTTTGCCCCGCACCCGACAACATGAAGTCAATGATAACCACCAGATCTGCGTGATTACTTGTCAGGCACGGCCACACTGGCGTCCTTCTTTTTCTGGACCTCGAAGTCCTCCTCGACCCCTGCTCCAATGATCCCGGCTCCCAGGCCAGCACCAACGAGTGCACCTACTGGTCCGCCAATAGCGCCCAGGGCCGTTGCTCCGACAATCCCACCAAGTGTCCCCGCAGCTCCGGACAAAAGCCTCTCGGAAGGACTCAGTTTACCATATTCTCTCAAGACACCGTCGTCGTTGGAGATGAACGACTCCAGATTGATTGCGCAAGCCTTTGGTGGTCCTTCCGGCTGACTTATCGTTGCTCGAAGTGTCGATCCGTCGGCGTCAAGTGTGGCATTGGTCACACTATTCGAAAAATTCTTGCCGCCAACTCTGAAAGCACCATTCTGCACACCAAGGAGCTTGTCGAGATCAATGGAGGATGGATTGTATGTGCCTTTCTTGGTCCTACATCTTGCCAATAATGTTGCTGGAGCTTGGAAGATAACACCTTCCGAACTAGCTTGGTAGCCACCCTTTCGATCGTCAAACGACTGGGACACTGGCAGGTTCTCCACAGACACGATATATCGGTTGTCCAACCCAATGATTGTTGCTGTACAGTATGGCTGGCCGTCGTGCATTTTTTGGCCCTGTATGACCAAGGGAAGAATCGCTGGGTCCACATCCACGACACCCGGAAGCCTGTACTTACTCGCCGAAGGAATCAAGACGTGCAATGTTGGACCAGGGCCGATCGCTTCACGCATGTAGCGCAGATACAAGCCAAGCGCGAAGCGGTCAGTGGTATACCCGATGAAACCCGGCAGAGAGTCCCGATTATCTTTCCTGGCTTTGTCGAAAGTTGGATGCCAGTCGTCAGAAGGGTGGAGGACGAAGAAATAATGGTCGTGTCTTGGCTCGTCGGGCTTGGAGGCTGTCGTGAGAGTTTCGTCGTTTCTTTGGTTTATCCTAGTCTGCTGCGACACGAAGTTGTATACGCTATTGCCGAACCCGTTTTGATGCTTGATGTTGGCCGCGATAGAGTTTGTTTCCTCGATGCTGGAAAGCTTCCCGTTCGCCTCTTCAATTTGTTTGATCAGAGCTCTGTTGTCTTCTGAAGCATTATTGTCCTTGTACGTTGCATAGATGGTCGAAAAAGCAGCCGTGTAGTTGGCAAATGTCCCAGAGTAGGCCAGATTCTTTCCTACTGAGAGTATGTCTCCGAGACGGTTCGAGCCAATCTGGTCGTTGACATTGCGCGTAAGATCGTTGGCGCTTCCTGCCAGTTCACCAGCACTTCCCGCCAGGATGTCGACTTTCGAGCCGAATAAAAGTTTGAGCATGTTGGCAAATTCCAGCGGTGATGTGTCGCTCGCGAGATACGCGCGAAGAAATAGATATGAGATTTTTGAGGTTTTGGGGACGTTAATCTGTAGAGGGTGGATGGATGGAGAGGAATGTCGAACTCATCGAGAAATCCGCCGAATCTTCTTGCTTTGTTGATACCGAAAAGTGCTTGTGACGTAAACATCGTCCAATACATGGAAGTGTGCCTCATTCACTCAATACCTGTCAATGCCCGCCAACCATAGAAGCAGGTACGTATATTGGAAACACCATTGCCGCTGACATCAGTACAAGGTTTGCCGATCGTTCGGTAGTATCAATAGTGGCAACGATATTCGAATGTATCGGCACCCCGCTCCCGCCCGCTAGCGTGTTTCAGCAGCCGTGAATGTAAATCTTGTCCTTTGACCCTGTCGGCCAGCTGATTTTGCCCACATGGCGTTCCGATAGCCTTGAGTTGAGAGGCATTCGTCTCAGGGCGGCGTCATATCTACATCAGCTTGGTCATCGAAGCCCTATGAAGTGATGGTATGCACAAGGAGATCACCGCTTGAAGGCGTGCGGCGGCGCCAAAGCGTACTGCCTCGCGTCGATCGACGGTTTCGAGGGCTCTAGGCGTTCGACTGCATGGTTGTTTTCCTAAATTGGCCAGCTTGAAGGAAGTATGGATGCCGGAATTTGCCAGGTAAGAATTTGGCTTGCGTCGCCTGACGTATGGAAAGCGTTCCCAGGCCGGTAAAAGCAAGCTTATTGTGGAAACAGCACCTGCGCTTGTCGCATCCCAAGGTTGGCAAGTACATACTGCTTGCTCGACATCTGTTGCAGACCTTGAGAAGACCTCTGCACATGCATCGATAAAGCAAAGTTCTTTACCTCACTTGATCACTCGAGCCGCATATCTCAAGACTTCACAGCAATGGCGGGTGTCAATGAGACCGTCACCGGCGTATGCGCTCAGGCGCCTGACAGAGAAGCGTCTTGGGAAACCATCTTTCTGGCCCTGTTCGCAATTGCTATCAACACAATGCTCCAAGATGCTGGAGCAGTCTGCGACGGTGAGCCTTCGCTTGGCTTCCTGCTTCGAAGCTCACCCATGATCTCATTCCTAGACGGCTGTTATCTAGTCGGCCGAGGATTACATTTTGCACTAACTGCGCGCTCGATCCCCGAAGCGCATGCTAGTCTCCTACGTCTCAGGTTCCAGCGCTGGTCGACGGGTGATAACCGAAACGAGGCTTCTCGACAAGAAGATGGAACCGACAAGTTCAGAAGGTTGCAGTGGAACACGCTTCGCTTGGTGGCGCTTGCCTTCGCAGTACTGCCTGCGATAAAATTCTTCGCAATCACTGGTCTATACTGGGAAAGGATTGTCGCAGGCATGTACATTGGGCCATTCGTCCTTCTGGAGATACTCAAAATCTTCTCCGGCGACGGGATCGACAGAGCTAGGGGGTCGACTGAGAACCGACGTGGCCTTCCTTCATCAGGACTGTGCAGTCCCTCTTATATTTCGGTCGCAATTTCTGTTGCATTCTTGTCTTACTTTCAAGCTGGAGTAGCAGAAAGTCTTCTCGGTGACTCACGCGCTCATTTGCTTCGGTACTTTGGTCTTGTCACTACGATCTGCTGGGCGCTGCCTCTTACGTTCGCCTTCATCATGTGTCTGATGGACATCAAAAGACTGCGTGACGCGATCACACCAGCTCTATACCTCTTACCAATGCTTGGCTTACCGACGGTGTATTACCTATTTGGCCAGCGCCTCAGGCCCGCGATCCCAAATGAACCGCTGTTCGAGGCAATCTGTCTCACGTTTCTTGTCATATGGACTCTCTCAGGCGCGAAGTACGCTGCCGTTGCTACCAAGTTAGCCCGAGACAACGCCACTGAAAACCAAAATCAGCACCGAAGAATCATCGAGATCACCTTGGCAGCCTGGTTTGCATCGTGGCATCTGGTGACTTTGATCTTGTTTCTGAAGCTCAGCTATGATCCCTCCGGGACGGTCAAACCGGCATGGACCGAGCACCTTGGTTGAGCACAAAGAACATCCAGCTCCCGACAGACTTTGCTCCATGCGGGCTCGTCGTCTGCAGGCTGGCGATGTCTCCCCACTGGCACACTCGTTCTCCTTTCTGACCCCGTCGACCTCGCCTTCCCTCATCTTTTCCATCTCCGGTTCACACATACAGTTACCGGATTCGAACACGTTCCTGGCTGTCGATTTCAGCTTTCGCATGAACGGCTCCGCTAGTCGCAGATACATCTTGATCGCTACAAAGGCCCCCAAAAGCGTGGGACGTTGCCGTTGAGAGGCTGAGCGCTTCCAAGCATTCCAGAAACGCGAGTCATGATGAGCAGAGCAAAGAAGAAGATGTAATTAGCAGGAGAGTGGGGGAAAACGTGTGGAGTTGATACATTCCAAACTTTGATCACTGAGGGCGGGCGAGCGTATGGCCATTGTTCGAAGTTCCGATGCTATATTCGCCTGGTTAAAGAACCGAACCCATGGTCTTTCTGCCATACTACTCAAGATGATCGAATTGTTCTCAGGCGTTTAGAGAGTTGCATGACAACGAAGTAAACCCGATATGTACGATCTATTGGCCTGACTCGCGATGACGGTGTTTTGAGACTGACGCCAATACCCTGAAGATACTCCATATGAACGCCTGACATGACGTCTCGATCACATTCTCGGTACCGCCTCAGCTTGGATGGGGGCTCCCTTACCCAGATAACACATGTACCAGCACGTGATCCAGTAACCGCTCGTTAAAGCAAGATTGCAAAGCCATAAAGTGGGAAAGTATAAGTCTCATGGTAAGTATTTGGGCCCGAGGGTATGTGCCTAACATCTCTTACCTTTAGCCTGACGAGTAGTGAAAAGAGAGCGTGGGTGACATGCTGTACAAGTTGCTTGTCGATTGGTTTGTTCTCACAATTCAGCCGTACTCGCCAACAACTCTTCCACCGCACGCTGATACTGTACCGTCATTCAAGAAAAATGAGTTTACTTGCGTCTAGGACTCATCGTGATCCATGGGACCACCAGCTGAAGGTCATTTGCGGCAGTTATTCCGTAACATGCGGGTCAGGAAGTTCGACTACGCGTGGCACGAGGTTGGCGCACATGTTATGAAATCCGTCCACTTCTCATATAGATATGCTCAGACTCCTCGCTCTGTGTATAAGATAACAGCAGGCTGCGGCTTGGTTGGAAAAGGGGGATTAAAAGCCTACGGCGGCCGCTCACCGAACGACTTGGCGGCTGTAACCGAGGTCGTCGAACTATGATTTGACGACCTAGCGAGCGCTTTGGCTCACATCCTGACATCACACCACTTTGCGACAATGGCGCAAGCATTTATCACGCGTGGAGGTTAGCATCGTGGGACGCGGCAATTGTTCGAAAAGTGACACACGAGCAACCGTCAAAATTTCAGATGCCACATTAGCGGTGAGAAACGAGCGCACACCAGGACGCAACCAAAAGTACACAGCTGAAGTCCTCGTTGGTGGAAAACAAAGCATGATGAAGCTACTACGCCAGACTTCACAGTGTCTTGAGCAGCCGATAAGCAGCATTGGACTCGACAGCAAACGACTAAAAGCATACAGATCCTGCAGTCTTCACCTCTACCATCGGCGAGCACGATCTGGCTCAGCATCACATAAGAGCATTTCCCTGTAGTGCACGGGCAGAACTTAAAATACATGCACTCTTTACTCTTACGCACAATCAAACCCAGTCAGGTCCTCCTTCTAATCTCCGGGGCCCAGACGCTGGAACTTCATAAGAAAACTGTTGTCGCTACGCAAAAAAGACGTCCGTTCCGTAATCAAGAATCCTTACTTCAGATTGAAAGATCCCTCAATCCCCAAAGCTCGCACAGGACTCGTGAGCAGCGTGCAGGTGGTAGTCTCCGGCCACGGTAAGATCAAGGTGGCCCCACGAACCCCCGTGAGTAGCGGCCACTCAGCACCAGCCAGCTGGCAAACTGTTCAGAGCTGTCAACAAGCTTCGTTGTGGACCGCAAATCGCGACCCTTCCGAGTTGATCAACGCGCCACGGGACACTAGGAAAGGTACTAAGCGGAATACAGGGTATGAACAAATGTTCACAGATTGTGGCTTCGGCTCGCACGCACCGCCAACAGAATCCTTAGTTTCCCGGCTTCAGTTCATAGAGCAGAACGAGATGATATATCCCGTGACTTTCCTCATGTCGTGCTGTGAGCGGTCGAGCCCTTGAGTAATAAAAGTCGTGCTGAAGGCTGACACTGGTTCATCCATCGAGAGCGTAAGTTGACCGACAGAACTGCTCGATAGAAGCACTCAGAAGCTAAAACGTTCCGGTCATCTCAGCGTCTCCTGCAGCTATACGCCGACCTCAGGAATAGCCAGCACACGGCAGCTCGTCGTGTCCATATTCCACTCTTTTTGTCACGAGTACGAAGAGAAATAAGGGCGCTCTGCTCTCAGGATGTCTCGCCGCAAGATCAATCACATGACGGCCTTCGAGGTCGGCGATGACTATGAAACACAAGGCGTGATGGCGCATGACACTGTCTGCTCCGCTTTGCACAAGCCATCTGGTGCGAAGGTCATGGTCAGAAAGCTTACTTCGTTCGACCATCCCCAAACCTGGCAACGCGCCCTGCGCGAGGTCAGACTGCTACGCCATTTCAAACATGAGAACATGATTTCAATCCTGGACATTCGAAGCTCGAACTCTTGCAAGGAGATCCAAGATGTATACCTGATTCAGGGGCTCATGGAAACGAATTTGGGAGATATGATGACCGCCCGTAGACTGTCGGACTATGACTGCCAGTACCTCGTCTATCAAACCCTACTCGCCCTACAGGCCTTGCACTCCGCGGACATCTTGCATCGCAACCTCCAGCCTTCCAATCTACTGGTGAATGAAAAACTCGACTTGAAGGTCCGCGGCTTCGGTGTCGCCTGCTCTGCTGCCAACATGAAGACCCATCAGGGTTCTGTGACCGGGTCTGTCGGCAAGCAATGGTATCGTGCGCCTGAGATGATGCTCACTCCGAACAAATACACCAAAGCCGTCGACTTGTGGTCAGTCGGCTGCATAACGGCCGAGATATTGAGGGCTCGGCCGCTCCTCCCTGGCGAAACCTACTTCGGCCAGCTCGATCTAATCTTCGATCTACTCGGAACACCTACGGGGGAGGACAATGACGCTATCGGGTCCAATCCGGCAAGCGCGTACATCCTTGCCCTACCAAGGAAGGCGAAACCTAAGTGGAAAAATATTCTACCTGAAGCCTCGGATTACGCTCTCGATCTAATAGGGCAACTTCTTGTGTTCAACCCCGGTAAGCGTCTCATCGTCAGAGAAACGCTCAGACACCGGTACTTCAAGCAGTACTTTGACCTTCAAGGCGAGCCGGCTGCAAATGCCGTCCCAGAAGATTTCCTCGAATTTGAAAAGATTGCAGATGAACTGAGCATTGAGGAAACGAAGAGTGAAGTCTCTCACTGATACGTCCCCACCGCGTAGCTTCACTGACCCTCTATCCCTAGACATGATCTGCAAGGAAGCGATGCGATCACCTCCCACTATCAGGCCTTTGACTTGTCCGGAAGCACGTGGAAACGACTGAACGGTCGGGGAGATTTCGAAGTGTCCACCAAGTTTGGAGCTTTAGATTCCAGCGATGCATAGTTCGTAGAATCGATAGTGCAACGATAGCATCGTGACTAAAGATTCCAGTCAACTTATACGCCCTACTGCCACCCGAGGGGTTATCACAGCTTCACCTTGGAACTTTGAGTCTTTCCACCATCAGAATTACTTCGACTTGCTCAAACTTACAATTCAGTCCAGATAATCTTGCTGCTAGTCGCCGCCGCCCGGAATGCATGCCCTCTGCTCGTCCGGCGAGAACTATATGAGGAGGCCTAATACTACTGTATTTGCTGTTTCCCTTGACTGCCATAGGGCTTTAGACATGACTTGACAACACCGGTGTCACCGAGGGTTCAAAACACGTCCCGCAAATTTTCCATGACGAATTTGTCGAGTACGTGGCTAATTTGCCGTATGGAGTCTGGATAGATCCCCAGTTCACCTTGACGATGACAAGTTCCCTTTCACGGTGGTCAGCTCTATCCTAACAGGGGACTGCTTTTCTCAGACCCCTCCCCCTCGCTGGAGCACGCTGCGCTCTGTTCCATCCTTCGTCGGGCGGCAGTGTCGTCGTCTTGCTCTTTTAACCGAGAGGACCAATCTTCTAACAGTTGTCCCAACGTCTGCTCATCGCAATTTCTGGCGTAATCCACCGGGGTTAGATCATGCTTGTCTTTCAAATTCCGGTCGGCTCCTCTCTCCATGAGCAACTCGATGACCGCGCGACGACCGGTCTCTGCTGCATGCGATAGTGGCGTACGACCATCAATATCTTGAACATCGGCTTCGATTTTGTGCGAGTATAGTATCTCCAGCACGATATCCTCTCGCCCATCCCGAGCCGCCTGGATCAGAAGTCTCCGAACATTCTCCTCTTTGAAGCCGGTATCGATCGTTGGCATCTTCAGAAGGGCTAGCTCGATTGATTCTTTTCTCATCTGCCCGGCGAGTATGAGCGCTTGGTTTCCGTTCTTGACGTGTTTTACCAAGCGTTGAGTGGTCTCAGCGTCCCCGTACCCATCACCCTCCACCGCACAGGACATAGGACTCTTCCCCCATTTATCCTTCAGGGTGCAGTCGGCACCGGCTTTAAGCAGCACATCAATATTCTCGCAGAGCCGTCTTCGTACGGCATGATGCAATGCCGTCTGGCCGACCTTGTCTTGAACATTGACCAAAGCACCATACGAGTTGATCAGCTTGTCAAGTTTTCCAGAGCTTTCCGCAAACTGAGCTAGACAGAATATTGGGGTCTGACCTTCGTCGTCGGGTTCATTGATTCCAACGCCACTGTGCTGCGACAAAACTCGGAACGTGTCGGGGTCGTGCACTGACAAATGTAGGACTGTGCGGCCTCTACGATCTTTTGCCATTTTGTTGACCCTGTCGTTCTTGCACAACAATCTCATCAGTGGCACGGGTGCAATATATTCAGGCGAATCAATCGCGCGGAAAAGTGGAGTTCGACCGCAAAGATCTCGTATATCGGGGTCGACGTTTTTCCCCAAAAGATGAGAGACCATCTTCAGATCCCGACGATAGGCCGCAAGATGGATCGCTGTGTTGCCTTCATCGTCCTGCAAGTTCAGTAGCTCTTCGACCTCGCCTGGATTGCGACCCCGAAGTAACCTGTCCATGATGTGCGTATCGCCGCAATCAGCGGCTATCATCAACAATGTTTTGCCACCGGTTGTTCTCTGCTTTAAGTCCATGCCTGTAGAGTTCAAGAGCACGTCAATAACCGCCCCATGGCGCTGTCTCACCGCACTGACTAGTGGCATCAAGATTGTGTCCAAATCCGACGTGGTAGTTTCTGCAAAGGCTCCAGGTACTATGGCGATTGCGCGGTCATTCTGGCACTCGTCTCTCTTTATCTCCTGATGCCGAGACGACGAGGATGGCTGTGCCAGTGGGTGCTTCCACGTCACCGAAGTTTGAGCCAGTTGGACCCCATGCTTCGCTAGTAGCATCCTTACCGGGTGCAAAAGCCATTTGCACAAAAGCTGCTTGTTTGCAGACGGTAGTTTCTGTATGAGATGTTCGACACCACTGCAGCTTCCACAGTCGTATGATTCGGCGGAAATACTGTCGTCCAACACAATGAAGCTGACCTTCTTCAGATAACATTCATCTCGCCAGAGCCGGCACAGCAGATCGATCACATCGTGAGAGGGGTGTGATGGTAAGCGAGAGATCTCGAACTCGATGTTGGTCGCTCGTCGCAGTATCGGCTCATCTCGGGGCCCGAGACGACTAAGTCTCCTGTCGTGTATGAGAAGGGTAAGCTTCTGCCTGGCTATCCAGTCGTGGACTTCTTCTCGTAGCTGCCTATTGACGTGCGTCAGGGCAGATGGCGGGTTCGGCAATCGTGAGACCATCAACCCGCTGTATATGTATATGATCAACCGTACTTCGATCGGCAATCCAAAGAACTGTGTGCTCTTGGACGATTTCGTCACATCTCTGGGAAGCAGCATCTTCTACAACTTCTGAGCTCCGCGTTGTGGACCATAAATTAGATGCTTTGGCGTCGACGACTGCAGGTTTGTAAGACGTGGGTCGGACGTATAGTACGGACGAAAGACTCGAGTTGCTGTATAGGCCAGAAATAGAGGCGCTGGGATTAGGCGTATGGGTGAAGTGAAGACTAGAGCGGAGGGCTCGGGCAGTCGTGAAAGGACACGAAGGGCTTACGGCTGCCTAGCCTGAGCCCCAATCACAAGTCCGCACCTAGCCTTTTGCGGCTAAGAGGCAGTAAGGCACGCCGTGCGGCAACTACGTTGTCAGGGTTACCGAGTCGTGGCTGACCTGTGGGGGCGGCTTGGCAAATACTAATTTAGCTTACTACCCTGATTGGAGACCCTGCGCTGTGTTGACCGTGCGGCGCTTTGAGACCATTACATTGCATTACGCCATCTTAAGCAGCTGTTCATTCCACAACATCCGTAACATACTACTGCGCCTTACGTTCTCTTTCTGCAATAGGAGGCGCACTCACTTTTGCAATCGTGCTCGTCTCGGTGTCGCAGGAACAACCACTCACCAATTTCTCAGATGGCTTCAGAAAACGGAAACGTCGAGAGCCGTCAAAAGAGGTCCGACAGCGACGGAGAATGGCTTCAGGATGTCGTTGAAAACCTCGACATATACATGCGGCTCTCTATGGCGGGTCAATACAACAAGGCAAGCTGGTATTTCGATGACCTGCTGAACATCCCAGATGCGGAGTTCCCTGTCGTTGCACAACATGCCGATACATTGATTGATCAAGGGGCATTTGGCAAAGCGGAAGAGCTTCTACTTGCTTACCAGGAATATCATCCGCTTGTCAGGTCGGAAGATGAAGAAGAGCACTTGATTCTCGACTTGTTGCTCGCGAACGCTCAGGTGTACACTAAATGCGATACGGAACGGGCTACCATGACTGTGACGAAGGCTTTGCAAAAGGTCGGCAGAGTTTTGATTGAGGATGCGACACCGCCTGGAAAGGTATCATGACCGAAAAGAAGTGCACGTTCGATTATAGCTAAAAATGAACAGTTACAAATTGCGGTCATTAGTCTTCGTATCATCGACCTTTTGCTTCGAATGCCTCGCGATAGGCGCATACCTGGAATCGGCTTCGAGTTACCATTCATCACAGCTTCAAAGCGAGAACAAGACCTACTTTGGCACGAAATCGTCATCTCTATGCTTGCCATGGATTACGTCTGGGAAGCACAACGCTTGCTTCCCATTTGCCTTCGCCACGCAAAACCAGAAGATGGATTCGCTCCTCTGAACATCTTGAACGCCATACCAAAGAAAGATGACGCGGTCCACACGCTAGTCAGATGTATGATGCTAGCGGATTTCTCGAAATTCTTTGCCAGTCGGAGCTCGCAACTGTTCGCCGAGAAGGAGGCGTTCGAGCAGTTGCGAGAAGTGGTGGAAGGTAGATTGGACCTATCCAGCCCAATCCACGGCATCGCGACTCCTATCTCGAGATCACGAGCGTGTCAGAAGTTGAAACTTTCCCACTTCAATGAGAAAGAGACGCACAAAAGCGGCACATTACGGCAAGCAGAAAGTGTTGCCCCCACCCGCGGCACCCAGGAACTTCAAGAGATACGGGCGGAAGCTGAAGACCACGAGGACTACATGCTTGTAATTGCGACCTACGTGCAGAATGAAGATTCACTTCCATACGAATGGCTGGGGAGAACTGGAATGTCGAAAGAGGCACTGGACTATTTCCACCCGAATGTCCGATTATCAGGTCGCACCTAGACTCAACAGCGAACAATCGAACATCAAATCATTTGCGCTGATGACGAGAATCCTAACATGAGAGATATGGCCTGCAAGGTCTAACGTGCATCCGTGTGACGAGAAACTCGCGTTGTCGGGGAACACGCAAAGACTACGCAGGGCAGGCCTTGAACTACGCCTGAGTTAAGTGAGATTCTCAACTGTACTCGGAGCTACAGAGGTGTGTTCCGCCACAAAGGGTGTTCCTTGTCACAAAGTTGTACGTTATCCGCAGTCCGGCATTCCAGGCAGAATTAAGCCCTTGTTGAAGGCCTCTGCCGAAGAAGATTGAAGAAAGGTCTGGGACAATTCGCATCCCTATGACAAGAGACTCACCCTGTGCCGGGACATAACAACACTGCGTAGGGAAGGATATGGAGTACGCTTGAGGTATGTGAAGCTCGTAGTCGTAGTTGTAGCAACGCAGGCGTGTCCCGCCACAGGGTGAGTCTCTTGTCACAGGGATATAACGTGCGTCCCTTCGATAAGAGACGCACGCCGTGGCGGGACACTCCTGCGTAGCTAGAAGTACGGCTACGAGCTTCACGTACCTGGAGCGTAGTCCGGATCATGCCATGCGTACTTTTGTCGTGTCCCGCCACAGGGTGCGTCTCTTGTCACAGGGATGCACGTTACGTTAGTTCATGTCCTGCTCTGCGTATTTTTGTAGTATTCCGCGACAGCGCGAGTTCCTTGTCACATAGATGCACATTGCACTTTTGCACTCCTGTTAGGTAATTCCCATGGAAACTCTCAAAGCCGGGTCATATTTGAAAAATGCTAAAACTACGTCAGTTCATCCCCGGGTGCCAAAAATGGATCGGGGGCGACACAACGCCGGTCGTGTTACTGGGGCTCCTAGAGCTATCTGCTATACATATAGTTACCCCAAAGACTTGACAAGGACTACGGTATCGACTCTAGAGTTTACCAGTCGCCACTACGGTTTGCCATTGCCTGGCGTGTCCTCGCTTGCTTCTGATGTATTATTGTCTCCTTCTGGTACAGTGTGGCCTTCGTTAGACTTTTCCTTGCCCTCGTCCGACATTGTTCTGTTTCCTTGTGATTTTATTGCGTTGGCAATGATCAGGACACCAAGGTCTTTCTTAGCCTTGAGGAGTTCCTGTCCTAGGCGATCGATTACTAATTCGCTATCATATTCGCACTTGAAACTTTTGAGACTTTTCTGCCAAGTCATATCGTTAACTGTTCCCACTTTGTTGATGGCGAGATCGTTAGGTCCGGGGAATGTTATATTGCCCCACTTTGTTACACCCTCCTTGCCCTCCCCACATTCTTCTTGGCTGTATCTAGACTTAGTGCGAACTTATAACTTTCGACGGAGACGTAGCAGATGTTACTTACTCGTAAAACTCACAGTATGTCCCTCCGTGTGGTCGGAACGAACGTACATTACCAAGAAGTTGTGCAGGGATAGGTTGACAACTTCCTGCTGGAGAACCGTTGCTGTAGGCATCCGAGGGCGTGAAATTAGAATTGGGCTGTGGCGACATCGCCACTGAAGGACCTTCCAACATCTCTGTCTGGCATAAACCTACTGTCGTAAGTCCTAAAGATAAGAGTATGGTACGTGTCGTGCCCGTCATGATAGTAATGGAGTGCTAAAATCTTAGGGTGAAGTTATTTCACCACTGTTAAATAGTCGGACTGATTCTTCTAGCTTGTCATCACCACGCCTGTTTGCTACACTCATCATCTGGCCTTGTCAAGATGACTGATTAGTGGGCGTCCAAAAGTTGCCGTAATTTCGGTTTGCGAGACATCTTAATACCAACTTCCATCTAGCGAGTTGAAAACCTAGGGAGACTGTAATACAATGGTAGTCTCTGCTGACAAGATAGTAGCGCAACAAGAAGGTTAAAGCAGTGTTGATTACGCGATTACGTCTTCACTCGGAGAGTTTTGCAGATATCATGTCGAAGCGACCACAGTTACTTAGTACACCGGACTCGTAGGAGGCCGATTTTTAGCACTACTGTACGAATAACGTTGGGCTATGATCGTTTTAAGGCTTCGACTGGACCACCACTGGCATATCATTATCAGTTCAAGCGAGTCGTACACGGTCTTGTCTGTTGCGTCATCATGACCTCGCTCGAAGACAAGTGTCAGTGTTGACCTCTGTTTAAGTAACACACCATAGCATTACGAGTCAGCCAGTTGGTAGTCACACTAATGGTTATTTATGACTCGAAACATGATGCGTAATGGAACAACTCAGGATGGAAGGGTTCAGGGTATCGACCCTAGAGTTCGCAAGTTTAACGTTATACCGATAGCGGCCCCATCGCTAACCCTTAATGACGTGTCAGTGAGGTAGCTCCAAGTTAACATTCGAGGTAAAGTATGACCAAGTATTGGACATGCGTTTTGGAAACGGAATGAGATCTCATCGACCACAGCCTGGACTGAACCAGCAGTCATTCACGATCCAATGTCCATCAACTAAAAGATAGGGCTACAGGGTATGGTTGCTAGTCCACACATTCTGGAAGAGATCACTGACGACTGTGATCCTGTATTTGAACCTTTGTTGACCTCTTTTGCTAAGACAGAGTCTCTCGCCACAACTTCTTTCGACTTGGCGTCCGCATTAGAGGGGACGGGGGCGGCAACGGCAATCAATTCAACTTCACGGGCAGATATGCGACACAGCATGGTCACAGACAGCCCATCATCGCTTAGTGTATTGAAATTTCTGACACCGCGGTGCTTGAATGGGAGAATGGCATCGTAGGAGCGTAGGCGCTCTGGGTCTCGGATCATGTCTTGGTTGCGAAAAACGCCACCAATACTTATCGCAGCCGGAGAACCAGATCAGGCGCTTTCCACAGAAGCCCCAAAGTTCCTTCTGGTCACTTCCGTATGCGTTGCTCAGGGGAAGCCGTGTTCCAGCACTAACGTGCGTCCCTTCGATAAGAGACGCACGCCGTGGCGGGACACTCCTGCGTAGCTAGAAGTACGACTACGAGCTTCACGTACCTGGGGCGTAGTCCATATCATGCCATGCGTACTTTTGTCATGTCCCGGCACAGGGTGCGTCTCTTGTCACAGGGATGCACGTTACTGTAGCTGCGAACATCCCATGGTAAAGCTGCACCGACTGTTACACTGATTGAACATGCTGCCACGCCGGTGAGAGCTCTCATGCGGTTGTCTGCCGTCTACCGACCGGCGCTTAGGGTGGCATCCAAATTTCCAATCGCCTTGCAATTGAAAGTCTGGAAAACAAGGCAACCAATCCAGAGGCAGCAATGATTGGATCAAGATGTGCGACCGGTTAGAGAAAGGCAAGGCATCGCCTTCGGCTATGAACACACGACATAAGAAATAAGGAAAGACGTTGTATAAGCTATACCACCAACGTAAGTCCCAGAATACCCTGCGTAATTAATGCTGTAAGTATAACTACGGGCCTCACACACCCGGATCGTAGTTCACAACCTCCTCCATACAATTTTGACATGTCCTGGATGGGGTGAGTCCGTCATCGTTGTAATGGAAGTCCCAGGAAACCCTCCAGTGGTAGGAATTGACTGGAACGGGAGTAACTTGCACACTGTTCAAGCAGCTTGATCTCTTCTTCCACCAAAGCTTTCTCTTCTCTGAGGCCTTGTTGCTTCCGCTTCTTTCTTGCTGGAGGACGCGCGGCGCTTGTATCCGCTGTGTGGCATACACGGAATTTGCTGTCGATGAGTCCTACGCGTTTCAATTGCGCACATTGTTCCAACGTTCGAGGCGTTATACTTTGAATCAGAATTCGACGACGCTCCTTGGAGACTTCAAGATTTATGCGGTCGTTCAACTCTTCGATGCTCGATGTACGGGAACTTTTGTCGGTAATCTTCGCTCGTTCCCTTGCTTCATGTTTGCAGCTTGCATCGAGAAGTCCCTCAATTCTCAAACGATGGCCAGCTTCAACGAGATCCCATATGGTATCGCGACTTAGTCTGCTGAAAAAGTACTTGTTCCAGAGATCTCTGGTTTCATCACTGGGGGGATGCGGGACCGAGTTATCGAATTTGCGGTGCCTCTTACACCACTTATGGATTTGATCGAAGACAGGTTCGCTGATCTGATGAAATTAGATCGGATTCTCCCTCGCACGGGAACAAAGGACTTACTTCTGGTACATGTTTCGGTACCCCTTCGATTTTGGCTGTAGCGCGTGTGCTTCGGTAGCAACCGGAACTGCTAGCGATATCATCGCCTTTGAAGAGTATTAGATGAAGTTCAAGCGGGGGACTTGCTGCGCAATCTTACTCGTTTTCTCAATACCACCGGAGCAAATGAACCTAGCCATGACGGCTGCGAACGTGATAAAGATCGAGGTCTATTGATGGGCTGACCGGTGATATTTACCTTAAAGACTGATGATTCCAAAGGATGACGAATGGTCCATCTCTTGGGGAAGGAGGTGACAGCGGTGTTTGTCAGTGCAACCTACGCCAAGAAAGTTGCCTGAAGCCGTCTGAGGCAGTGCAGTGACAGTGCGTTGGTAGATGCGGGGTGCTAGCCTAGTTAGGGCATCGCCTCCGCGACGGAAGGGCTGTGCCCATGGGCCAAAACGCCGCGTTGGCGCAGGCATAGGATGAAGGAGATCATGTTGATCGTAAGCCGAGGACTAGGAGAGAGTCGTGTTAGACTCGCATAAATGTCTTGACAAGTACATACACCGGGGCTTCAGAGGCGCGGTTCATTCCAAATGTAGTGACAGGAATGGAAATGAGGACGTCAATTGCATCTGTGAGATGGCGAAGAGCGATGCTGGGACTTTCGAAGTTCCGCGTTTCAGTTTAACGTCAGCGTGGTGTATCTAATGGTAACGATAAACAACGGACACAAAGACAATGATGCAATCGTGAACAGGGCCACTAAGTAAGCCTGGTAAGTTACTGCGACGCACGCATTATGTTACAGTAGTTTGCAATGTTGAGGAGGCCGATTTCTGGCACCACTCTGTACCCACTCAATTGCATCTGTCTCTGCAGTCAATCGTGAACAGGACCACTGAGTAGACCTGGCAAGTCACCGCGACGCACGCATAACATTAAGCGTTTCAGCATTGTCTGACACGGTTTTGTAAGACCGATTTTTCTTTCACTGCGTTTGATACTACAGTAGGTTGCAGCACACTGTATTGTAGCGTGGACACTTGCTGTACGAGCACAAAGTCTCTCACCAGAGCTTCGGTGCTGATCTTTTCAGTGATTTAACGACACGTGCTCAGATCTTAATTGGCGTCCTCGGCCGAGGTGCACGGATGAAGCCCATATCTGGCGCTCCCAGGACTGTAGTCGACTTCGGCCGAGATGAGATTATGAGCGTCCACTTGCAGTATCTGCATGATTGCACATACTCTTTCCGATAACTAGTATTGCTGGTTATCATCTGCCGGGTGATGCACCCGTGACACCCTATTGGCTCCGCTGTAACTTCATGACAGTTCCAGGATCAAGCCAGATCTGCAAAATACTGTAATTTTCTATCCGTCCTAGATCTTTGATAGATGGTCTCACATGTAAGAGTCGCTCTGAAGAGAGCAACCACATCCAATGAGCGGGAGTACTGTACCATCGGCGGCGGCAGAGTCCCTGGACTCTGCGCGGGTGATGTGCTCGCTCTGTTGCCGCACGGCAGCGAATCAGAGACTTCGTGGCTCGCGAAGGCGAGGCCATCTTGTGTGGATGCCTTTGATTCGAGAGGCGACATTGTTGGAACCTGAAGCGGTGAAGAAATTTCGGAGAACGGAGTTGCGCTTTCGACTGGAAGAACATTGCGACGTTCGCCAATGATAATACTGTCAGACATGGGGGATCTACAGCAAGCTCTTTAAGCGTCTAAGTTCCTACGAGCTGGCACGTACGTCAGACGACACCGGAATACTTCCTCACGTCCGACTCGAGGGGGACTTCTTCGCTCTGTATGGCGAGGGTGGTATCGAGGTGTTTCGCTCGCCCTCGCACCGGAATCGGCAAGTCACACGTGCCGCCGAGCAAATGACGCGGGCAAAGCTATTCCGGGACATGAGACCAGCAGAATCAGAGCAACTCGAGCACGAGCTTGAGGTTCAGTCTGACGTTATTGTATCCGGTGAACACCGCTCGATCTCTTCAAGCGGCCATATTTTTGAAAGGGAAAAGGCTTGCATTTGGCTCCACAACAACGGTACACGTACCTTGTATGTCAATATGTTCGATGTCAATGTCGCAGGCAAAATATCTCTTTTGAATGTTGATGAACCTGGTGGAATGGAGATTGAAAGGCAAAGGATTGATGTCTATGACCAGAACAGGACAGGCGAGTTTGAAGGGGTGCTTTTCCCCACTAGGGGCGTGGCCCGAGTCTGATCACCGGCGTCGAGGGTCTTGGCACCAGGGCGCCATTTCCCATTTCCTGGAGCTCTCGTGGCTTACACTCTACACAGCTCAACAATCGTTCCACCAGCTCACTTTGCACGCATATCTTTTATCAAGCCGCCCAACACATATCCATCGATTCTTAGTCAGGCGACGAATGAGCGCATGTACGAGTTGCGCCTCTACCACTAATATCGGAGCTACTCGACGCAGAATCTTGCATAGTCTATACTGAACAATGCCCAACTTGGAAGGCGCCACGGAGGACGCTAGACATGCATCGCGAAAAGAAACGTTCGAGAAATTCCACCTAGCGGGCATTGGGCGCTCACGAAAAATCTCTGATTCGCTTCTGGCGAAGAAGTGTTCTGAGAGGGAGTTCAATAACCAAATGTTCGCATGGAAAACTCTCAACGGCGAAAAAGTACGTGTAGCGAGGCCTCTTCAATACTTCAAAAACCCCACCGAGGAGGGGAGCGGTCTCATGGTCATGGAGTTTCTAAACGGCGAGAGTTGGGATGTCAACTTTGATCCGTCCATCAATACAAAGGTTCACGAAGCGGTACGACACATGCACAGCGCAACCCCTTGGACGACAGAACAGCAAGTCTATCCTGGACCTTTGGATCGAGGGCGGGCGGAAAGCTTCCCATGGGGACGAGGGCAGAAAGAAGCAGAAAATACGTTCAGGAACATACAAGATGTGTTGGCTTGCGCTGACAAAAGGCTTGTCGCATATGCGAAACGGGGCCGAAACAAGAAGAGAACCTTGGATCTCGAAGATCAAAAGCTAGCGATCTGCCATGGCGATCTCAACCCAAGGAACATCTTGATTCTGACGGACGGACAAGTGGCTTTGCTTGACTGGGAATGGATGTGTATGTATCCCGTTGTTTTCGATTTAGCATGTCTCTCGATGCTCCAACTAGAAGATCCACATGAGAAGCAAGCCTGGTTGATCGAGGTCCTGACATCCGATGTCTGTCTCGAGCTTGAGAAGACAAGAGAGGAGGTTGAAGATGTCCTGTTGAGCTTGCGCATTGTGGACAGGGCAAGCTTACGATGGTGTTTTTAAGTCAGTTTGCTAATTACGAGGAGCGGAACACTACCCCGTGCTGAATCCACACGCCACATGGTCCCTTCTCTGCTGAACTCACTATGAATCTCTACTTCGAAATCACGCCTGGAGTGCATCCATGTGACGAGAAATTCACGCTGTGGCGGAATACGACACACCTACGCAGAGCAGGACGTGAGCTACGCTCGGGGTATGTGAGATTTGCCGTCGCACTTGGGACTAATTACCGAGGTGAGTTCCGCCACACCGTATGTTTCTTGTTACAGTAATCTGCGAAACCGGTGTCCCGAGTGTCAAAGGTTTGTTTTGTCACCCCACGCCTGAATTTCGTCCGCTACACATGAATGTGCCTTGATTGATACCTATCTCAGGACACCGGATTCGTAACTGACTATAGAGGGAGGTAAGTTAGTTTAGCTGCTAAACAATGGCCTACTGTGTAGCGACGAAAAATCCATTGTGACATTGTAGGGAGTAGAAAGTAGATGCAAAGCGGAGAGATATAAAATTTGTATAAAACTTCTGGTACGCTGACGCTGCGGTGAAAACAGCCGATTCTTGTCAAGCTGATCCGGTTGATCAGGTTAATTCATTTCCGTCGACTCGAACCTGACCATCACCTCAGTCATCTTCATCTTCTTCTTCGTCTTCATCTTCATCTTCGTCCCCAGCCATTCCGCAAACAGCAACAAGCATGTAGATTAACTTGTCAACTCCTTGAGTGCGTTGCGCTCCGACCATGGCAGTTTGAGAATCGGAGTACCGGCCTCGCAGACAAGTATAAAGCTGCCCTAGCATTTGCACTATGGTGGGTTCTCTAGTTCCAGCTGCTGTAGCGAGATCTTGAGCTGCCATCCCTTCGAAGCCTTCCAAGGTCGCCAGGCGTGCAAATTCTTTGAGATAAAAGGTACGTCGTGCGTTGGCAAGAGCTTGAGGTAATCGATTCATGGCTCCGAGGAACTTCTTGAACCCATCGAGAAGCTCAGAAACCGTACGTCGGTCCATCATTGTGGCCAGAGCTTTCATGGCATGCGAGTGCAGATTAGCCCCTTGAAGCACTTGCAAGAGACCATGCTCATTCAGGAAGCTCGCCTGCTGTGTCCGTAGGAAGAGTCCAGGAACGATCGAGACAGGGACACCCTGATCCTGTCTCCTATCCCATTGATGAGCCAAAAGTCGGTTCAATGATTGGTGACCGTCGTTTCCTTGGTCAAAGTTGACATCGTGTCGGAGGTAGCCGGACTCTCGCAGGAATCCAAGAACAGACTTGCTACACATTGTCAGGCATGTGAAATGGGTTTAAAGTGGTGTTACTTACATCCAATAACGGCAACCCAGTGGTTGTGAGTCGATGTACATGAATCTGTACCGATGCATGTTGCCGTTCACTAGACGACACAACACCTGGTCGACAGAACACCGGGCTACACGATTCTTCCATGGTTCTGGATCTCTGGAAGGATCGAAATTGTCCGAGCATCCAAGGGCATTGATATCAGTCAATCTCAAGGTCTTGTTAGAGACGATATCGTCTCGGTACCGCACCACCATCTTACCCAAATTTGTCGTTGGAGATGGACCCATATCCACGCGGACACTTTCGTCGTTTCCAAGCATCATCGCAAAGGTGACGTGATTCTCACTCTTGCCTTCTCTTTCTCCGTCCTCACCGGCGCGTAGGTTATGTACTTCCACCCTGAGTCTGTAGACAGATTTCCGCAGATGTTCACCCACGTTTGGGTGCAGTTCCAAATGGGTGTCGTTACGGCGGTCCTTTATCGACATTTGGCTGGAACTTGAGGAGCTTCCGGTGGGAGCTTGTTGTATCTTCGTGAAGCTTATTGTCGAGACAAAGAGTTCTGCGAGCGAGCGAAACCCTAAAGGCGAGAACTTGTTTGAGCCTGGAAGATGTGAAAAAGATGAGGCAGAAGGAAAGCTGAGCCGTGGATGGGAGACTTTATACCCAGTAGCCTTAGCCCCTGATCCAATTCCGTCTTGTAAGCGCTCGCCCTCTCCGGATAACCTTCGCTTATTTTTACGTCTGTCGACAGCCAATCTATTTCAAACGATTCTGAGAGATACTCAACGGACTACCTGCCTTTGACAGATTATCGCCTGATTCACAAGAGTAATTGCAATGTCTTTATTCAAAGACAACGTTCAATCTTTGATGCTCATGTTGGTTTGCCACTCGCTTACACAAATGAAGATTGCTGCGCGGGGTTCTGAGCTATTGCCATAATCTACGGGTTGGTCGCAACTTGAGGGTGAGATGGGCCTGTGGCAGTTGAATTTGCCCTGTTTTAGCATTGTTCACTTCCATCAGCTTCCTTTGATAGAGATCCCTGGGTCCGCCTACAAATTAGAGCAATCAGTCGCAAGACTACGGTGCATAGATGCAATGATGTGGCGTTTGAGCATTCTAGGACCATAAGGCCTCCCAGACATGGGAGCAATTCCAGGTTGTCGCTCGACGGCTCGCCCCCCCCCCCGAGTTCTACTTTAGCTCGTCATTGCAGTCATGTAATCGAGCGGAAAGCTCTGGGTGTGAGTGCGGTGTTCACCGGTCTTCCTGGTGGGACTCGTCAGTCCCGCTCACCGCCACTTCCCTGTACCTCAGTCATGTCCACTAAGTTCGCACTTCGCTAACGAGGAACAACATTTGCGAGAGATAGTAGTTCGATACACTAGGGTCCTGGTTCGCAAAAGGCTAAGCCCTGTCGAGCATCCCTCGATTCCTATCCTCGAGACCGGCATCTGGTCGTGATTAGTCAGGAAGGGGTTTATGATGCGTGAAACAGAAGCAGAAGCAGAAGCAGAAGTAAAACGCTCAGGACGACGGAAGTATTCTCGAGTCCTGCAGCGAGATCAGAAGTTACCTGAGTGAGATCGCTGGCTGGATGGCCGGAAGATCGAAGGGAGTGCTGTGAGGGTGACGTTCTTTCAGGATGTCCAAAGGATCCATGTGTTTTTTGGATTGCGCTGTACGCGTAGATGTTATGTGTACGTCGCCGCGGTATGTAGCAGCGTGTAAACCAAGCCACTGGCTTCGCGGAAGTAATCCAAGGATAAAATTTAGCCTCGGTAACTCTTTTGTTGTCAATTCATCTAAGAAACGTCAGAGTCTGGATCCGTCTTAGTATAGCTTATGAATAGACCAAGCTATACTTCCGTACGACTACCACCAAGAGACAGAAAAAACTGAGGTCAACTTGAGACAATGCAGTGACCAGTATCGGTGTCTCCAAACAGATTAAGGGGTGGTCCAATGGATCGATCGGGACGAGGGAGCCAAGATTCGCACCGCAATCAATGGGGTTATTCGTTTATCCAGGGTAGCCTAGTTTGGATGGTCGGAGACTTCCCAAAAGCTGGTAAGCATCCTTTGCTCGGGGAGTTGCTGGTATCATATGAAATGCATTGATCTTACACGATCAGGCCATCTAAGACCCGTACGAAATCACGTTCCACAGCGGCGACCACGCTCCTCGACGCCAGACCGTCGGCTAGCACGACTCCACTGGAATTTCTCATGAAGCGACAGCGCCGGATCTCGTAATTATGTGTTTCCGACAAATTTTCGGATGACCTACGGAGCTTGGGGCTCTTGTGTCTCGCAGGAACTCGCCTTGGCCCAGGCGCAGCCGGTTTCACTCGAAGGGAATAGTAGTCAAGAATGCAGGCGAAGGCTTGCACGCTAAAAGCACTCACGCCCCAAGCACTGTCGTGGAGTCGTTCGATTTGAGTTCCAGTCCATCCTTGACATTAGCTGCGCCATCGGTATCCACCGGGAGCTATACAGTCCGAATCAATGGAGGCTATCTTTAAACCTATTATGTCGCTCAAACAAACACTTGTTGATAAGCTACAAGGGCTTATTCACACTACCGGAAAGCCAGTCGTGAGTAATTACAAGTCAGATACATCCGGTTCTTGTAACTCATGGACGCATGGATCTGTAGTAACGATTAACGTGATACGTGCAGACGGAAGCCTTGTTGAATGCCGTGCTGTGGTAGAGGCAGCAGCACCTCAGAATATTGGAGGCGCCAGGCGAGTTCTGTGCGATCCTGAAAGTCATGGAACAAATCACCAGAAAAATATTGCAAAAATTGAGCCGTCACATTGGTTACACGTCAAGCAAAAAGAATGGTATCGTGCGGAGAACATGCGGGGTTTCCAGAATTCTAGAAGCGTTATCGAGCAGAACGTTTGACATTGACATCTCCAAATACCCAAGCGCTCGCGCTGAACAATATCCTCATCTTCTCGAAAAACATTAACGATCTTGACGATGTTCAGAAATGAAGCACATCACTTGATTGAGAAGATCAGGTCTTCGACCTTCATTCTGGTGGTAGTCGGTGCGGGGTCATCCCGCTCTTCTGGCATCCCTACATTCAGAGATGACGCTTGGTTTTGGGAGCGACCTATCGAGGAGTCAGCGACAGATGCAGCTTTCTGGCGGGACCCTCTATACGTGTGGGCAGTATACGAGCGCCTACGGTTGTTATCGAACAACGCACTGCCCAATCCCGGACATGTCGCCTTAGCACGGCTAGCTAGGGCAAAACCAAATCTATTAACCGTTACTCAGAATATTGATGGTACGATCAGCCCTTAGTTGCCTCTATACTCGACTGATATGCCGTATAGAGCTTTGCCAAAGGGCCGGCCGTGGCGACGAGCAGCTAGTTCCGCTGCACGGTTTACTTTTCAGGGTGCGCTGCGCGGACAGAAGATGCAATTACGAACATCGGAATCACACTCCAGAGCCAACCGTTCGTGAACTCCAGATCAGTCCGTCAAGCAGAATCGACTACGCACTCACATCTTCGGCCCTCAACCTGACAGACATACCGAGCTGCCCGCGCTGTCAATCGTCCAAACTTCGCCCTGGTGTTTGCTGGTTCGGAGAGGAGTTACCGCCAGACGAATTGAATCGCGTTGAGAGATGGTTCCAAAATGCCCGGAAGGTAGATTTGGTACTGGTTGTTGGGACAGAAAGGACTCCTTTTGTTAGAGAAGCCCAGTCCAAGGGTGCGGAGGTTGCTTGGCTAAACTTATTCGAGAATGGTCTTGTTGACACAGGGGGAGACTGGTACGTGAGTGGAAATGCTTCGGAAACGTTGCCTGCGTTAGTTGACAGAGTGCTATGTGATATTTGTCCAGAACATGGAAACTGATAGATCGCAATATGCTTTACATGTTTGTCTCATGTGAACTGTACTAACCGAACGAGATGCCGCGTATGCTCCAATCCGCATACCACTGAGCACTGCAGTCAGAGAAATAGTCATAGGTGTCCAGCGTGAAGATGGGAACACCATATCTTCGACAGGAAGTGCAAGTTCCATCCGAAACATGTTCCAGAGAAGCCCAGGTCTTGCCGTACTATTCCGCCAGCGATGATCCAGGAAAAGCTGACAAATGATAATAGAGCAAAGGCGAAGGTTGTAGATAGGAGGAGGAAGGAGCAAGGAGAAGCAGACGATAATATGGCAGACGGCATGAGACAAAAAATCAAAGCGAAATGGGGCTTTGTGTGCAAAGAATGGGAATATCTTTCTTCATCTCATCGATTACTGAGATCCGGGTGCCTAGCATCTCAGAGCAAATTACAACACGCCTTACAGCTTATCCGCGACCGTTTGTTTGTTTGATTCAATCAGGCTATTCATGGTGACCGTATGAGCGATACCTATCGCTACCTCTCTTGTGTTCGCTCTCATGATGCCACACTTCATAAGTCAGCTGTAACGTACCTTCATACTCATCTCTCATCTTTCAAATCGTATCATATCATTCTACTTATCCCCTTCATCTGAGGTCCTGTAACGTCATGAAGTGATGTCAATTTCGTCACTAGTCCATCCGTTTTCCTCTACATATCTTTTTTCTAGCCCGGCCTTGGATAGAGCATCTGGAGAGTAACCAGTAGGTTTGAACGGCTGCCCAAGTTCATTGTAGCTTCAATCAATCCCAGCTTCAATCACATCTTCCTGTTCAGTAAGTAGTAACTCGTGCCAGGCACGCCTGTTTCCGATATGCCGACATGTTGGATCCGGCTATAGCTTCACGGGGGATGCGGTCTCGGGAGGATAACTACCTGTGCGCTATTATGTGTCGGCTTGGAAGGGTCCGTTCCTGGACGATGTACTGCAGGATCTTTTTGATTCGCAGCCAGGAACTCACTCTCGTCCAATATCTTGCTCACGAAGATACATCGATGAGGATCAATAGAGACCCACGTACCTTTTCCAGATAACAGACTATCGCCACGGAAAGTCAGACTTGCCATGTTGGAAAGCGTTAGGGTTGGGGTTGGGGTTGAACCAGTCTGATGCCTTCATACTGTTGTGCGTCGTTCGCACGAACAGATTTGCTGTACACACTCCCTGCTTGTCATTCTTGTGTTTTCAGTTTTTTTCCATGCGAGATGTTCCTCATTTTCGTCGTCGTATCATCACCAACGGCTCAACTCGAATCATCATGCCAAACTTGCTGAGGAATATACTCTGCCAAAACCTCGACACGCGCGCCAGCCTGGGCTCCCGAAGCTTGATGAACAGTACGGTTTGTTGCAGCGTCTCGTCAGAGACTACAAACCTGGTGAAGAGTGTGGTTTACCACCACTGCCAAATTAACCTGCATCCATGTGACGAGAAACTCACGCTGTCGCGGATCACGTGAAAACTACGCAGAGCAGGACATGATCTTTGCTTAGAGTGTGTGAGATTCGCAGTCGTACTTGGGACTACCGAGGCGTGTTCCGCCACACCGTGTGTTTCTTGTCAGAGGGACGTACGTTATGTACTCTCTTTGAGAATTTACCTGCTTCGGCTAGGTCTGCTGTCAATTCATGACTTAGGAAGCTAACGTCATAGCGAAAGAATGATATGCTGTAGCTCCGTAGCTTTGATTCACAAGACTTCCCCTGATCCAGCAAACAAACACACATCCCGGCTCGCATACAAGACACTGCGGGAAGCAGTACCACCTGGATTCTGACTTCCCACCATAGCTATAGATGGGCGCTACCTTACTGGCTATTGCGAGTTCCTCGTTCAACGAGATCATGCTCTCTTTGGTAAGCTGGACGTTGTCTTGGAATCCGTGTCAGCAAGCCTCATTTGTCGCCTACGAGACGTTGCTCGTTTCGACCTCTTCCAATCATTCTATGAATTTTTCATCCTCCGCCGACGTAAAGTTATTATGAGATCTCTTTCCATGAATCATTGATCTTTGCGTGATAAGGCCGGATTCGGGCGCCATATCAGTCAGGCCAGTGGATATGAGATGCATTGTTCTGCCGAGAGAGGAGACTGCGGGGTAACAACTCGTCATTTATACCATCGGTCAAAACGCTTTCCTAGGGAATCCTAAGTTAGTTCGTGTTATACTACAGCATCCGGTCCACTTGAAACAAAGCTTTTCTATCGAACGCAAGGATCTACAGACTACGCCTCAGGTAACGCACATCCATGTGACGAGAAACTCACGCTGTCGCGGAACACGACAAAACTACGCAGAGAAGGACATGACCTACGCGTAGAGTATGTGAGATTCGCAGTCGTACTTAGCACTACGGAGGAGTGTTCCGGCACACCGGGTGTTTCTCGTCAGAAGGACGTACGTTATGTGAAGCTCGTAGTCGTGCCTGTAGCTACGCAAGCGCGTCTCTTATCAAAGGGACTTACGTTAGCTGCAGGCGCGGGGCTGTGCTGCGGCTGAGCCCAGGCAGCCGCAAGCCCACAGTGTCCTTTCCCCGGCTGCTCCAAAATCCTCCTTTATATAGTCTACGTTTCTTCCAAACGCCCAATCCCTAGCGTCTCTATTGTTTGACTGCACACCACCTGCAGTCTTTGGAACGTTCACTGTGCCCAACTCTTGCCGTGTAATCCCGCAGCCTCCCCAAAACATGGCCAAGCTTAAGCAGAGTCCACCGAAGGCATCTGACGAACCGAAGGGTTTATCCAAGGATCTACCCCCTATAGCTGCCCCGGGCGCGTCATTGTTCGACTTGTCGGTCGAACTACGGTATCTTATCTACGGCGAGCTGATCGACCCTGTCTTCCCTACTCCCCGGTCTTACGACGATTGCGACTCTGACGACCCTGTCATACCTACTCCTCGATCTGCCTTGACGAGTGTCAACAGGCAACTACGTCACGAAGTCCACGACTGGATAGCCAGACGAAAGCTCACTCTTGAATTGGCGGATGGAGCGTGTGGTTGGGTTACTCCATTGGATGAGCCGGTACTGCGACGAGCGACCCACATCGAATTCGACCTTTCTTACCTGCCACCCAAACCCTCTGATGGACTGATCGATCTGTTATGCCGGCTTTGGCGGGATTACTGCCGTCTAAAACAGGTCAGCTTCATTGTGCTGGATCACAGGGACCCCGCAAATGGCAGAGTTCGCGACATGAGATTTATAGACGTCCCCAACACGCTACCGCCTGAGAGCAAGGAGCTCTTTTGTAAATGGCTTTTGCAACCAGTGATGGTGGTACTGGCTAAGCATAATATCCAACCGGCTCAAATCTCCCTGACATGGAAGCAACATGATTGGCCCGTTGAGAGCAAAGGATCTCTGGATTACCGGTACAAGGACGACCGCACGGTCGCAGCACTATCTGGAGCCTCCGCAACGACCATCCGATCCAATTTGGACAAGTCCTGGACACCTCTAGTCAGTGCAGTGAGAATGGGCCATCGAGCGATCGTTGATGTGCTGTTCGATCCCGCAGCTATAGACTTGAAGAGCACAACAAGTGGGGGCAGAACGTTGTTGATGGAGGCGGTCAAGCACGGCCAAATACAAATCATGGCAACGCTACTCCAGGGTCTTGATGAAGGCGAGATGAGGAATTTGCTCAACTTGCAGGATGACCAAGGTGAAACGGCGTTTCATCATGCCGCCTACAGGTGTCATCTTGGAATAGTCTCTTATCTTCTCAAAAGTTCCGCTGACCCCAACATAAGGAGTTCTTCAGGCATGACTCCGCTTTTCTGTGCAATCAATCGGCGGCCTGGCATTCACATAGCAATGGTGGAACTATTGTGTCAATCCGAAAAGGTCGACAAAACAACAAAGGATCCCGGAGGGCGCACGGTTCTACATATGGCAGCACACAACGTGAAAGCGTTCAAAATCTTGTTTCGGTATAGTGCTGTCAAAATCGACGACGCTGACGATAAAGGCGAAACCCCACTCTTTCACGCAGCTCGGAAAGCGATTAATCCTAGAGCAACCGCCGAGCTCATCGACTCGTACAATGCTTCGAGTGATATCAAGGATGGGTACGGCAGGACACCGTTGTCGCATGCAGCAGAACGTGATAATCGCGGGGCGATTCATTCGCTTCTGAAGGCTGGCGCCGACTGCACCTTGGAGGACAACGAAGGGAAGAGCCCCATGTCCTGGGCGGTAACATATGCGCGTGTTGAAGTCATCGAGCGCTTCGTCGAACACATCAAGAACGGAAACGATGCCCTCATTCTCGCCAGTGCCAGTAACCTCGACTCTTGGAAAAAAGGACGGATGCAGTTAGCCATTCTACAAATGCGCAAAGCCTCTACAAACCTCGAAGAGGATAACCTTCGACGACTTTTGCTTCAGGCTACTCGGGATGAGGAATACAAAATCATTCGGAATATATTACACTTCCACAACATAGAAGCCGACGTCCGAGACAGAGATGGTCGGACGCCATTATCGCATGCAGCAGAACTTGGCCACCCTGGAATCATCAAGTTACTTATGAAGAGAGGAGCCGACCAGAATTCAAAAGACAAGCAGGGTCAAAGTCCAGTGGATTACGCGAGGAAAGGAGATGAGAGCAGGTTGGAGCATCCTTCCGAAAATAGTCCAACGTTCTCTGCGTCGGAGTATCTTTCCAAAGATTGGTTCTCTGAATTGGAAGAGCAAGACAACTACAGGGCCCCCGCCGAACGAAAGACAGGATGGAAAACGCAGCGTAATCGTTATCGGGTGTACAATAGGGGTACGAGAAAATTCATAGTTCCCTATTAGGATAGAGCTAGACCACTGTGAAAGCGAATTTGTCAGCGTCAAGGTGAACTGGGGATCTATCCAGACTCCATATGGCAAACTAGCCAACGTGCTCGATGAATTCGTTATGGATTTCCTCACAAGTTGTCATGGAAAATTTGCGGGACTTGTTTTGAAACCTCGGTGACACTGATGTTGTCAAGTCATGTCTAAAGCCCTAAGGCAGTCAAGGGAAACAGCGAATAAGTTAACGTAACGTACGTCCCTCTGACAAGAAACACACGGTATGGCGGAACACGCCTCGGTAGTCCTAAGTACGACTGCGAATCTCACATAACGTGCGTCCCTTCGACAAGAGACGCACGCCGTGGCGGGACACTCCTGCGTAGCTAGAAGTACGACTAACTTACGGGCTTCACGTACCTGGAGCGTAGTTCACATCATGCCATGCGTACTGTTGTCATGTCCCGACACAGGGTAAGTCTCTTGTCACAGGGATGCACGTTAGTCACGATGCTATCGTTGCACTGCATCGCTAGACTAACGTGCATCCTTCTGAAGAGGAACACCCGCTGCCACCGCCGCCTGCAAGGCTAAACTGTGCAGTTGTGCTGGCTCAGCCCTCTCTTTCTGTACCCATTCTTCCGAATGAATAACCAATGCCTCTTGTCATTGGAATCGTCGGCGCCATCCTGGCATTCCGCCGTGCTACAATACCGTTTGGTAGTACGGCGACCGAGAGACGCGGAAAGAGATGACAGCCATATCGAGATGAGCTCGCATCCACCGGGTCTTTCGATCGATTTATCACCGTGAGTCCGACCATCTCTCTATTTGGCGATTAAACAGGCAGTGCTACTAACTTAGCTGAACGTCATTCTATAGCTCCATTGGTCCCTCAGACTCTACTGCCCCTCGAGCAAACACACATTGACTCTATCTCCATCGTCCGCAAGGCGCGCCACTTGCGGGACGGGCGCGATTTGTATACCTGGCACAACGTAACGCCAGCGATCTGAATGGTATCTTGATCAAGATTGTGTTATGACTGCAGTGTCTCGTACTGTTGGATGCCTCGTTCTAGCGGGAGTACATATTGGTATCGGCTGCCTTGTACCGCTCTCCCGGTGCATTCTGTCACCCTCTATCCATCGGTTGCTGCAGATCTCACATGCTCCACTTCTTTCTGTGTTTCTTATTGTTGCTGCTGGGTCGGATAACGTATGTCCCTTCGACAAGAGATGCGCACCATGTCGGGACAATCCTGTGTAGCTACAAGTACTACTAGGAACTTCACATACCTTAGGCGTAGTTCATATCCTGCTCTGCATAGTTTTACCATGTCCTGCCACAAGATGAGTCTCTCATCGATGGGATGCACGTTAAGACTGCAGATTCCAACACACTCTAAGCGTAATGCACATTCCTCCGTCCGCCCTAAAGAGACGCACGCCGTGACAAGACACGCCTGTGTAGCTAATAGTACGACTACGAGCTTCACGTACCTGGAGCGTAGTCCGTATCATGCCCTGTGTACTTTTGTCATGTCCCGCCACGGGGTGAGTCTCTTCTCGCCGGGATGCACATTAATTCATGTCCGGCTCTGCGTGATTCTGTCGTGTTCCTCGATAGCGTGAGTTTCTCGTCACATGAATACACGTTGATTACGTGTGAAGCGCAGGTGGCCCATGATTATCAGTTGTGGTCCGCACTTCACGCACAGTTACTGATTCGAGAGACAACGTCGCACGTCTTCGTCGCATGAATTGGGCAGGTGGAACAATCTTATCATGCTGAGAACTAGCGACATGGTTCGTCCAAATTCCTTGTTCGATAGGTTAAAAGGGATTCTGGCGGTGTGCTATTTTGTCGATTCCTCGGTTCATAGGATACTCCAAGATCAACCACTCATCACCTCGATGATGGCCCCCCTCTTCTATCGCCGTTGGTTGCCCCATAGTAATCGTCCCATGTCACAGCAACCTCATGACGTTTCCGGATGATTAATTCACCCTGTGAGCTGAAGCTCTCATCGTCTCCTTTCAATGTTGTCGATCGGGTGCACGCTGCCATCGATTGAGCACCGGTCTCATCCCAAGGGCTACCGCTGGCTGTACCCTTTCTGTTATCATGCTTTCCACCTGTTTCTGATGCCACAGCACCACTACCATAGGTGCTAGTTGCTTCAAGTGGTGTCGTGTCGAATCCGTTGACGAAGGACTTGCTGAACGGCCATGTGATTGACAAGAGCGAGTAGCATATGCTGACCTGCTCCCAGATCACAGTTTTTGAGATTGCGATGTCTGTATCGAGAGATCGAAGTGCGTGGTGATACGAACGATAATGATAGGTGGCCAAGATCACGAGACTGCCCAAAAGTCAGCACGCGTATGCCAAGTATGGAAACTACAACGCTCACGGTAACCTCCATGCAAAGGCGGCGACAACTGTAGCTTTCTTGGTCGCTTTCATATGTAGCTGGTGGACCAGCCAAGTTGCGACAGCCATAATGCCTATCTCGCTGGCACCATCAAGGGCCGCGACGATGAGCCATCTTGTCTGGGCCGAATGTCAGTGCGGGTCATCCACGGGGTGAGGATACTTACGCCTCCATCACACATAGCCGACTCAGGTACCTGCCAGATATGCTCTGGTCCGCAACCAACAGACACGGCAATGGGAGCTCCAATGCCCCAAAGAACTGTAGCCGAGACGGTGGTGTTGCACAGCGTCATGGCAGATGTGTGATTCGTTCGTCGGAACATTCTTCTCAAAAACAAAACGATAGCGATCTTGGCTGTTGCCAGTGCGATGATGTATAGTACGATGCTTGCTTGTAATGCCTGGTCTTGTCAGCGTTGGTCGCTAAAGCAGAAGATACCTCCCACGTATCACTCACCTCGCCGTACTCAAGCTCGATAACGTCGTTCCCACTTTGTGGCAATGCTTTTGCGAACCCATGGAGAAGGGCGTATACCACGCTGGTCACATGGCTGAAAGCGATCAGCTGCGCTACACCCGCGGCCCCGTCATCAAGACCCATCATCTTGAATTTGACAAATCCACGGACTAGAGTGGTCAAGGTCGTATAAGATAGTAACAAGAACGTCACAATCCATACCGCTGCACTCTGATCTCGCGAATCGGATAAAGCAAAGCGGACCATGTTCAGAAAGACGGTCTTTCGACAAGATTGATTGAGTCAGCAGGGACGGTGGTTTGAAAGACAATGCTCGAGATACTTGGAGGAGACCAGAACAGGGCGATGAACGATCTTACAAGTACTGTCGCTTCTTTCATCTCGTCTGAGTGTCGGGTTTGTACCGGGTCTCTCGAAGGCACACTCAGATTGAATGACTGACCCGACAGGCATTCTAGCCATAGCTCTAGATGAGGCAGATGGCAGGAGCTCGTCGGCCAATTAATCCGATCCAGCATGCATGATTGCAGGGCCTTCGAAAATGCACCACCGCTCGCGAGCATGCAGGGGTGTGGCGTAACTACCGCTATCAACTAGACGAATGCCACTGTGGACGGCACGTTATCAGCTCTCCTAGTGCCAAGCGAACGCCCTTGCCCTCTTGATCAACATACACGGCGTACGATGATGCATGTAGAATTCGATGAAAGGTCCATTACTAGACAGGTAACTAGATGCTGTTTCTTGTGAGCTGCAAAATCTTGACACCCTTTGCGAACCGTCTTCGTTAGGTCTCATGAGAGTCATAAGAGACAGGCGACGGATGAATGGCGTTGACCAAGCATAGTGCCAGACCGACTCCACGACGCGGGCCAGACATGTCGCAATGAAGATCATTTGACTACGACAAACAGGGGTAGCATAGACCGTCTGATGTCCATACACACATGCGTCATGTACTGTACTCGGTCCTGGAATATTTGAAGAGGAGCCTACAGGAGCCGAGAGCGCCTCGGGAAATGTTGAAATATATGCCCGAAATTCCGGAATAAAGATCTAAAATGAGCGGATGGCCAACGGGGAAGGCTTGCTAGCCTCCGGAAGGATTCTTGAGGCGTCAGGGGCGGGACGGAACGATTGTCTGTGGTCCTGAAGCCCCGGACCCGCACTTCCCTTTGGAGGTTCTCTCCCGGATTTGTTCATACATGAACATCTTCCTGCATGCGTGTGTCGAACTCACAATGTGCTCAATTGCGTCAAGGGTACAGCGACTGTGGGTTAGATTGAACGCGCGCTTGTTCCACACAACTAGCAGACACTCCAGGGACCCCTCCGAAGGCTTTTTTAGCGCAATCTTTGTTCCATACTAACCCATACCCCCAGTGGACTTAGCTGCGTCCATATAGCTAACCGAGCTCTCAACGCAAAGACTCGCCTATTGCCAGTGGCCATCGATATCTGATTTGCTCGTCAAGATCTCGCAGCTCGCTAGCCTTCCTAATGTTGTACCCGAGGTTGATCACTGCCGTTGTCGCTAGAGGACATCTTAAGTTTCCCTTTTGTCAGAGCTCTCTTTTCTTGCACATCATCGTCTTATTACACCACACGCATCCAGAAGCGCCCGAGCTCCCATTATGCCTCCCAGACTCGCCCACAAACACGATAATTTATCATACCCATCTGACAATGCCTACGAGATGCATCCTCGTGGTGTCAAGAGCGCTGGTGGTGTGATTATTGGGGAGGAGAACGAAAGCAATTACAAGGGCGCGACTGTGAACGACCGGAACGACATGGATCGCCTAGGCAAGAAGCAAGAGTTAAAGGTAAGACGCGGCGCTACGATTGGCCACAAGTCAAGCATAACTAAGCCTCCCGTCTAGAGAAACTTCAAGTTCCTTTCAATCTTCGGGTACTCGCTACTGCTGGGCAACGGATGGGCGCTTACGATCATTGGAGTGATCGCGCCACTCTCGAACGGTGGAACAGCGGGCGCGATTTGGGGGTATCTGATCGTCATTGTCGGCATGACTTTCAGCACACTGTCCATAGCCGAGATGGCAAGCATTGCACCTACAGCGTACGATATGGTCCGAGCACCGCTATTCACAACAAACCATTGACAACATATTCTATAGTGGTGGCCAATATCACTGGGTCAGCGAGTTCGCACCCGATCAATACCAACAGTTCCTCTCTTACATCACGGGGTGGCTAAGTGTAAGTGTTGCGCGGGATGGACCACGAGACAGCGGCTGATCGATTATCAGGTCCTGGGCTGGCAGACTGCTCTAGTCAGCACCTCGTACAGTGCAGCTCTTGCTGTGCAGGGAATGATCGCATTGAACATCACAGGCTACGCCGTGCCTTCCTGGCATGGCGTGGTGTTAACCATCGGTGCGGTGTTGATCACCGTGATCTTCAATACGGTTCTACTTCGTAAGCTTCCGACTGTTGAAGGCGGTATGCTGGTCATTCACGTGTTCGCGTTCATTGCCATTTTCACTGTCCTGTGGGTGATGGGAGACAGAGCGCCCGCGTCCGAAGTCTTCACTGAATGGTCAGACCCTCAGGGCTGGGGATCGGTATGACTTCCCCACTTCCTCGATCACGTTTGTTCACTAACATGGACGCTTGCAGTACGGAGTAGCAACACTCGTCGGATCGTTAGCGGCCACCGGTTCCCTACTTGGCAGCGACAGCGCTGGTACGTTGTTGCCTCTGGATCGTCGAAACAAAACTAACACACGTGCCCAGTACACCTTGGAGAAGAGCTTGTTGATGCATCTTGGGTACTTCCAAGAAGCATGGTTGCTTGCGCGTTTGTGAACTATACGCTCACGTTTATTATGGTCATCAGTATGCACATGTCCGCGAGGTCTAAGCGCTTCTTGATAAGCTGACAAAATTATCTTGCAGCTCTTATGGTCATCAAAGGTGGCGACGTGGAGCAACTCATCACGACGGCCTACGTGCAACCTTACGTCCAAATCGTAAGCCCAAACCTGCTGCGCGAACACAGTCTCCGAAGCTGACCCTTTGTTGCCTGTAGTTCTACAATGTGACCCAGAGCAAATCCGCGAGCACTGCTCTGACGGCGCTTGTCTTCGTCCTGCTGATGTTTGGCATCATAAACCAGGTCACCACAACTTCAAGACAGCTGTGGTCGTTCGCTCGCGACGGGGGCTTGCCATGGAGCCCATGGCTGAGTCGTGTTCACCGAGGTGGGTACATGGCCCGCGTGTACTGGCATTACGCTTGATCTTGCTGGAAGTTGGTTTTTGCTGACCATAGTTCAGGTTGGGATGTGCCTCTCAACGCGGTAGTGGTCACATTGACCTTCTCGGGTAAGTTTTTTGTGGGCACTAAACTCTGCTGTGGGGAAGGTTCAGCTAATCTGATTTCAACAGTCGTCCTTAGTATGATCATTCTCGGATCCCCAGTGGCCTTCTTCACTCTTGGTGCGCTTTGCAATTCCGCCCTTTACGCTAGTTACATGATATGCATTGGTTGCATGGTATCGCGCCGCATCTCCGCTGAGCCGATGCCGCCTTCGCGTTTCAACTTGGGCAAACATTTCGGCATGTTCTGCAATCTAGCGTGAGTTGCCGACTTTCCCTCCTCCTATACCACCTCGCGCTCGACTGACTTCTGCTTCCCACTTCAGCGCCCTCTCTTTCCAAGCCCCGCTGTTCGTTTTCATGTTCTTCCCCGTCGCGCCCAACCCCGATGCTCAGAACTTCAATTGGACCACCCTGGTCTTCTTCGTGATCGTGCTTTGGGCTGTCGGGTATTATGGGGTATGGGGCAAGAAAAACTATGCTGGGCCGGTCACTTACGTTAAAAGGCAGAACTTTTGAGCCGCGTCCAGAAGCCAGGAATGCGAGAGGCTTGTCTATCAAACAGTTGCACGAGTTCATGATTTCATGTGCACTGCGAAGAGTCAACAGTTCTCAAGCAGTCGCAGTTTCAAAGGCGCTATGTTTGAGACCTAGTACACGTCTAGGACAAGTAGAAGGCATGGAAAGTCTATACACACATACAATCGATGCATACGCTACACGTCGAAGATAGCACACGATTGGCAATCCAAGTGTCATACCATTGTTGAAGCAATACAAGCAGCACTTGCAGAATTGAAGTCACGCCATATAGCCGCTATCGTCAGAAAGTATAACAGCCGAGAACCAGATTCTCAGCAGAAGATGGCAGAGTATACTGTATATGACTACTTATTCTTATGCCCTAAGTAGCCGTCATACTGATTGAGGCACACTCCACCATCCCGCTAGGAGCTAGAACCGACCTCGGCCGAGGGGATGTCTTCGTTTCCCTACTCGGTGTGATACTGACTGGTTGCTGAAACGTGCGTCTCTGACGAGAGATACATACTGTGTCGAGACACGTCTGCCTAGTTACAAGTGCGACCACCAACGTAGCTTCACATACCTGAAGCGTAACGTGCGTCCCTTCGACAAGAGACGCACGCCGTGGCGGGACACCTCTGCGTAGCTAGAAGTACGGCTACGAGCTTCACGTACCTGGAGCGTAGTCCACATCATGCCATGCGTATCTTTGTCATGGCCCAGCACAGGGTGAGTCTCTTGTCACAGGGATGCACGTTAGTCTGTATCTCGCCCTGCGTAGTCTTGTCAAGTCCCGCCATGGGGCGAGTCTCTCATTGGCAGTATTTACGTTACTCACGCACTTCGTGGATAACGTTGGTAAAAACTACGGTGTTTATTGTAGCTGATCCCACGTGAACCTGAGGGGCAGTCTCTCAGAGAATCGGATACCGCGCTCACACGGCATTTCATGGTGAGTCCGTCCAATCCACACTGTGCCATGGGATGTTGCATTAAGATCGACCAACTGTTCTGAGAGATCCTTATATCAGACATCAGTCTTTTGAGTGTGAACAAAAGTATATTCAGTGCCACGATGAAAGTGGACGGATAGCTACAGACGTAACCTGGTCATCGCAAAGATTATGCGATGCCAAGCAAAAGATCAAGTCGGCTAACACTATAGCTCAAAAAACCGGTCGCGGCGACACTGCCAATGTCTTACACGTATTCCCACATATCGTATAGTTTCTGCCTCCAGATTTCTCCACGTCAACCAAAGCTATTGAGAATGAGCAGGTCTAACCAATGTAACGTACGTCCCTCTGACAAGAAACACACGGTATGGCGGAACACGCATCGGTAGTCCTAAGTACGACTGTGAATCTCACATACTTCAAGCGAAGATCATGTCCTGCTCTGCGTAGCTTTCGCGTGATCCGCGACAAAGTGAGTTCCTCGTCACATGGATGCACGTTAGCCAAGCTTATTGAGAAAGTCTCTCGAGAGACTTCTGGCCTTGCGCTCGACTATGCGACGATCATTTAGGCGGTCTTCGGAGGTGGTGTCATTGACTTTCTTCATTCCCCAAGCCTGGCGGATACGGTAGTAAACGGAGGTCAGAGCGGCAATGGTACAAGGTTCGAAGAACCTGGCGTACTTTGGTTCGATCTCGGTCCATGCGAGCTTTTGAATTAGGTGGTGGTACATGATGAAATATTTCTGCTCCTCAGTATGGGAGGGACGGGCTGCGCGCGTTACCAGTGCCTTAGTGTCGTTTGCTATGAAGATTCTCCTAGAGCGGCTGCGACTGGGTTGTTGTTGAGTATGATCGATACTGATGTTTTCGTAAGGGGTGGTATAGTAAGAGTAGGTTCCGACCGAGGTTGTAGAGCAGGTACGCGTCGCGCCCATAAGGCTGCTATCCACGCCGATATGACTGGAACCGATACTGGAGAGGCTACTCACAACGTTCCGAGGATAGAGGATTCCACCACCAGCCGAGTCGTCCGTTCTTTCAATGCCACTGCTGAAGCTACCAGCTACACGAAGAAGTGCAGAGCCGCAATGGTAGAGGTCTTCAACTTGTGTTGAGTGACCGGGGGGTGCTTGAGTAGGGTAAACGTGATTCTCGGAGCATGCAGATTGCCACTGAGATGCGGTGGGGATCGATTCAGCAAGCTCCGGAAGTGCTGGAGCAGGTGTGTAGTAGCTCGTGACCGGATCGCTGGTGTTCCCAATGATGAAACGGATGCTCATTTTTCCTTGCCGCTGCGGTTGCTGAACATCTGTAAGGGTCGGGTGTTGCTGGATCATTCTGAGTGCGGACGATAATGATATAGTCGTCAGAGGGGCGTGATATGTATTGAACTCGTCTTCAATATGGTATGCCGAAAGTGGTTCGTCGAGCAAAGGGACCAGTGTTCGAGTGACTAGGCTGAAGAAATCTGGTTCTTCTATTCGGATGACGAAGCATTCCGAGAACTAGGTGGAGAACACAGACTTCGAAGGACGATTTGCCTAGAGGAAGATGGGAAATAGGAAACGTGCTCCCTTAGATGTTCTTCAGGAGGGGTCTTCGGGGGCGGAGAATATCGTCAGAATTGGACCTGGAGTGCAGGCCGATGCAAGGATTTCCCGTGGCGTAATCGGACCAGACGAAAGCATTCGTCTGGTGCGGCGGTGGCCTTGCTGATTTATAGATCTGACACCAATACAACGTCTGTCAACTTCCTCTTTGTACGTGGTTCTCAAAACGATATTCGCCATGTCAGCAGCGCCACCGAGCGGCTTGAGAGTGTGCACTGGTACCTTCTGACTCTGGAACATATCAAGAATAACGGACTACTCATAAGCTCGTCGAAACCGTGGATATTCAACACGTATTGTGAAAACTCTCATGAGGGTCTTAAGAGAGGGTGAGACTAGTCTGTTCTCTCTCAGTGTGCCCGTGATGGCGCAAATGGAGCAACTTTGACTTCTCACCACATCCAGCCACACTAGACACACGTGTCCGTAGTTGAATATAGGTCACCAGCGGTTGGCCAAGTGGGACCTCTGAAGAGACGACACGGATGCGGCCCTGAAGATTAGACCCACTTCGGCCGAGCATCAGGGTTGAGGATTGGTTTTCGTTCCAGTGAAGAGAATCTTTGTTCCCGAATTGTGACCAAGTCTTCAGCGCGACCTGACCAAGAGTACAGGAGATTGCAGTATCGACTTGATTGCACAAACTTTCTCGGATAACCAGTATCGCTTGTTATCATCTGCTCGAGGATGCAACCGTGATATTCTATTGGCTCCGCTGCAAATACACAACAGTGCCAGGATCAAGCCGAATCTGCAAAGTACTGATGGCAGACTAGGGTAGGATCAAAGAAGATAGGACGAAAATGTGTACAATGCTTTGCAGAATCGGCCTCATCATTACACTTTTGTAAACCTGCAGCGAAGCCGATAGGAACTATGATTGTATTTTCCAAACGACCGACGCAAGCGATATCGACCATCGGAGAAAGTTTGGACAGTGAAGCCGATACTACAAACCACTGTGCAGTAACTTGCAGAACAGGCTTTATCCTTGTACAGTACTCTTGTAAAATTAGAGCGGAGTCAAAACAATACCATGGCTGCACTCCGGTCGACCAGTACAAGTGATACTGAGCACCGGAAAGAGTCTGTGCAGCGGAGCCAATATTGTGACCTGCTTTAGATCAGCTGGGGCACTGTCAAGCCACGCCGTAGCCATGAAGAACGTTTACCGAAGAAATATAATAAGATTGTGCGGCTGGCAGCCTAAAGCGACCGGAAGAATGCTAGGCTCATCGGCGTGCGCCCTACATCTGCATCTAGTCCACTAAGAGCAGGGCCACTCAAAAGCGCCTCGCATGTAGTACAGTAATTTGCGAAACCGGTGTCCCGAATGTCAAGCTTTTGTTTTGTCACCCCACGCTCGAACTCCGCCCGCTACACACAAACATGCCATGAATCAACATCTATCTGAGGACACCGGATTTGTAACTGTCTGTAGTGGAGCATTCATACTTTGCAGAGTCGGCTTCGTCTTTGAACTCTTGTTATGATCTTGTTTTCCGACTGATGTCAACAGGAGATACCGACAGTTGGAAAAAGTTTGTACTCTGAAGCGAGTTCTACAACCTAACATAATATACATACTAGCGACAAGAGACTCACCCTCTTGCGGACATGACAAGATCACGCAGAGCAGGACAAAATTCGAGCTCCAGCTACAATACAGTCATGATTGCTACATTCTTCTTGTAAGGGCGCAATTCTGTCGCCCTCTCGAATACGTACTCGTATCTTCTTTCAGAATCTGTCTGTAGGACAATATGACGATAATTGACTCAATGCTTTGAAGACTCGCACGGCGAATTTGACCGTCTGTTCTCCGCGTTCTCGACTCCCCCAACATCTTTGTCGCGTCAGCTACCGAGAGACTAAGAAAGGGTATCTCGTCCGGGAATACATCCTGGCGGGATGTCGTCGGCATACAAGAAGGCATTTGATGTGAGCCAATCGGAACGGCAAGATCTGTGGACGGCCGCAGGATCAGTTTCCTACCTGTGAGCATGCGGCGCTCAAATTGGGCAATAAAACCCCCAGCTAGCAGGGTCCGGATCCTACGATGTCGTACTCTCTACCCGTCGGGTTGATTTTAATTGCTCCATGGAACCTGACCTTGTCCTCTACACAATTGTACTGGCGTAACTGCAAGTACAGTATGACCACGAATCTCGCATGCCTGAAGCGTAGATTATGTCCTCCTTCATGAACTTTCTGTCATGGTCCGCAACAGGGTGAGCTCCTCAACGCACGGATGTGCGCCTTCGACGATCCGTGTAGTGGCTCGGCCGAAAACACAATGCGCTGAGGCCGAATCCTTTGCCCTGAATCTATTCAGCGCAATTCAATCCCCGAACGAACCTCGCTGACCCTGTTTCCAATCTCGCTTGACGCACATCCTTGCCGACTCGATGACCTAACTCCATCACCCTAACGGCTGCTTCTTGCCGTCGAACTTTGACAGTGTCACATACTGTTCGGCTCTGCGATCTTGACAAAATCAACAATCACTTCTGCCGCTTTTCATCTCGAGGCTATAAAAGGCATCCAGCCGGGAAGGTTCAATTATCGTCTATGTGGCATGCTAGAGACGCAGACTAGCATATCCTACGCACATACGGTGACTCGCGACGCCTGCCAAAAACTTACACCACTCTGGAATCCTTCGGTGTCATCCATCAGGAGTCCTACTGGTACACGCAATCATGACGAAAGGGAAAAGAAAACGCCAACCTCTTGAACACGCCAGCCAAATCGGCGTACGAGAGAAATCAGCTAAAGCTCTGAATTTCACCCACAATCCCCATCCCAAGAAAATTGTCAATCATCCTCATGGGCGCGTCAATCCTGACGAATTTTACGCGATCCGGCGTATTCTGAGTGAAAAAGAGGATAAATACGAAATCGATTGGGAGGATGGCCCGAATGGTGAAAAGTTCGTGACGACCTGGGAGCCCCAAAACAATGTGACCATGCTCGCTGTCCAAGAGTTCGAGCAGCGGAAAGCCCGATCGCATTATACTCACCAACATACGGATTCTTTGTTCGAGTCAGCCAAAATCTCAGAAGTAAGATGTGAGGTCGATGCTGTTCCGAGTCCAGAAGACGCCTCTCCAGTCTCTCCCGAAGGGTACAGCGATGGAAATGCCGGTATCAATGCTGCATGGTTGGCAGCGCCCGAAGACTGTGGAAACGAGCTTCGAGCTCTAACGGAACAGACCGGACATGTACTCTGCACACAGCGGGATGGAGCCCATTCTACTGCCATTTGTCCAACGCCTCAGGTATGTCCTTGCCGTCGCTCTCAAATCGCGTCTCAGCACTGACATCTAAGCAGAAGCCATTTCACGAGGAGCTTGCATCAGAAGATCATGCAGGGGATGTGGCTGAACAAGACGTTGTACTCGGACATGGGGGAAACTTCGATAATGGTATGGCTGGTCTCGATGCCGCTAGCTCAGGCGACACGAAATTGAAACATGAGGAGCGGCAGCATCATAGTCGTCCAGGAGACCCCGGCACGAAAGAAATTCTCGAGATGCGCGACCGCGTGGCAGACCCATCAAAGCCCGCAAACAAGAAAAGGGGTGTGCTCAACCCCGTACCGCCAGGTATCCCAGCGCTGCTGAGGGGTAAATGCGATGGATATAGTAGGATTCATCCAACGACCGTTTCCGCGCCGATTATCACTGGACTCGGTGGACCTTCCAGCAAATCTTCTGAGAAAGAAATCCGGACACGTACCAAAATGTGCTACGAGCGTCCTGCACGTGTCCTTCCCACGGCGCTCCAGCCGAAAATACCTCGAGGAATCTCGGTACCCATTAACAACTTTTTCCAGGGTGGATCTACCGACACGCATACAGCCTTTCACGATTCTCGGATTCCATCCCAAACCGAAAGTCATGGAGTGCCGTTCGATCCTTATCTTCAGCCAAGGTCGATTTATCCGGAATCTGCAGTTGTAGCTCCCGACTTTCTGGAGCCTAAGGTCGACATTGTGTTTGGTGGGATAAACTCGAGCATTTTTCTCAAAAAAGCCTATACATCTCTAGTTGGTATCACAACTACTTGTGAGGGAAGGGTGCCGTTAGATAAGGGTGAATTTACTACTTCGTGTTAGGCACCGGGCAAATTAGGACAAACGCAAATTGCTGGCAAGAGGGTATTGCATAGTAAGTCGTCAGAACATTTCTCAGCCATGGCAGAGACCTCAGCCGTCCCACTTTCGCTACCTACATGAGCCTGAAGATGAGAATATCGATCGCCAATAAGTTAGTCATTCTCAGCACTCCTGAGTTCTCAGAACGACAAAGAAACGGTCAAGCTAGTACATGATGACATCCGTCAGGACTACTTGCGTGCACCGCAAGATTACGTGTCTAGTGCCTGCGCTGCGTTCAGCAGCAATAACAGCAAGACCCTTCCCCTCCGGTCGACGCTAGTGCTTTGTCCTGGGCTATAGCTGAGGAGGGACACATGGTGGGTTTACAAGATGCCATATGCCACCTGGTCTCCTGTCAGGCGTGGCCGCTTATCGAGCGTGTCAGCAGCATGAGAAGCGGCCCCGACTTTTGAAATCCATCAACTCATGGCAAAGGTACTCCAAATATGGCACTAACGTGCGTGTTTTCGACAAGAGACCCACACCCTGGCGGGACATGCCTGCATAGCCATAAGTACAAATACGAGCATCACATACCCGAAACGTTGAAAGTGTTGGAATGATCTCAACCTCGAATGTGTACTCGATATTCTTAGTCTCCAGAGCGTCTCACTCTATCCCTCTACAGTTTTGCTCCCATCGCACGACCTTCTCATTGTTATTGATACTTTCGGGTAGGTAATTTCCCGGCTCGAAAGCCATTTGAAGCCGATCTCGTGATGTTGCATGCTCCAAATGCGTACCCGTAGGGCCACGAGCCGCGCTTGGTTACCTGCAAAGCCTGCGGACTCCATGTGATTCGATCTTGGTAACCTACGTCCCTCTGACAAGAAACACACGGTATAGCGGAACACACCTCGGTAGTCCTAATTACGACTGCGGATATCATATACTCCAAGCGAAGATCATGTCCTGCTCTGCGTAGCTTTCGCGTGATCCGCGACAGCGTGAGTTTCTCGTCACATGAATGCACGTTAGTTGGCTTTCAGTACGTCACAGGCGAACTGGTCGAATTTATGGCCTCGAAGCGGCGACCAGAGCTGCTGAGGAGGCTTTGTCACCTACTTCACTTTTTCAACCGAACGGTGGGATTGTCTTGGACAACATTGGTAGCCAGCTTGACCACCTCTGCGAGCGAACTGGAAACTAGCAGTATCTGAAAATAGCAATCGAAAACATTCTCGAGACTATCTGATGAACGCCGCTCGTTTATCCAAACCTTGTGCTTTGATCCGAGAACCTCGGCAATTGGCTTAGAGTCCTGTAGCATTGGACAAGCACCTGAAAATGCTGAGAGAGTCAATAGAGACAGCTCGCCAGACCGTGGAAGGAACTACCTCGTCAACTTGGGAAACTGTTTCGGACAACTCCGAATACTTGGCTGATCATAGCTATCTGTTCGAATCGGAGCCACAGCACGTCTATAGTACAATCGAATATGTTGCTGCGAATAGAGGCAAACGTTCCGCCGGCCGTTTACACGGGGGGTAAGTGAGCCATTGAGAAAGCCAAACCAAAGTCGTCTCTGTAGTGCGTTTGGGTCTCCTGGGACAGCTGCGGTGGGCATCCTTGCTCAGCCGACAGAATTTGGTAGGACGGATTAAGTATCGACTGTCGTGGTAGATTCACCTGGGGTTGTGGATACTCATTAGAATGTATGGGTACGGTATGATTTTGTGGGCGCCGCACAAAGCTTTGAGTTTCCGGCATAAAGGTGGTGTAGGATGAAGGCCTGCTATAAGCCGAGGGATCATGAAGTTCAGACTGAGGTGGTATTCGTGGAAAGCGATGCGCAGGGTCTTGCTGCTGAGTTTGTTGTGCTGGTGGGTAGACATTCAGGGGTGCATGGCTGTCAGGTATTTGCTGCCGTATTGCTACATGCTGTTGAAAGGGCTGAACTTGACCCGAATACTGTGCGTGCGGCTGTTGCCCAGTACCTAGACGATGGTGTTGAGGCTTTGTCGATAACCACTGGGTGCTGTCGCTGTGGGGAGGTGCCTTGTGAGAGAGGCAGTTAGTGTTGTGAACGGCTGTGTGGATGTCACCCGCAACAGTTGCGACGACTTGTGCGCCTTCGTGACATCTAGAGGTGTTTGAGCCAAACGCTGAAGTCCCGCAGACCGCGAGCGGGAAACCTGGGAGAATACTGTAGCTTTCGTACGACGGTTTGTTTTGTTGCTGCTGCGGCCATAAACCTGGGGGATCTAGGTGTGACCCTGAGAAGCCATGAGAAGCGGCTGTCGAGTCTGGACGTTGGTTGACGGTGCCTGATACGTGCGTAGCCTGTGGTGGATGATGCATCGCAATGAGCGACGGGTCTTGAGGACGGGAAAGTATTGACTTGTCAGTCGCATGCTCTGCCGTTGTTGAACCCCACTCGAATCTACTCTGTGAAGGCAAATAAATCGCTAGGCCAGCTTCGTTCAGCTTCATACGTATGAAAATGTTCTCCTCTTCGAGTTCCTTGTTTCGTTGCCTTGTTGATTGTATTGTTTTTTCGCTGGCTTCCTGCGATTGACGAAGCTCTGAGATGATGTTTTCGAGACTCTTGATCTGATTCTTGGTTTTTTCACGGGTCTTTCGTTGAGTTCGTCTATCACTTTCCCGCTTGCGTTCTAGTTGTGTCTTAGACAGCGTTCTAACGGAGCGGGATCCCGCTCGGGAGGCACGCTTTGTTGTTGATGTCCTTGACTGCTCATCGTTTGGAGATGCACAGTTAAGCGACTCCGTCCGGCCCAGGTCGCTGTGTAGACAGTTCGGTGGATATGGATTCGTTGTCAACGATGTGGAGGCCTTGCTTGAGGTGTTCGGAGGGCATGTTAACAAGGTCTCCATGATCGATCGATACGCTGTGGTTTTGGGTTAGTTGTGAATAGTCAAATGACCAGCGAGTCGATGATGGGTGTTGGCGGTTACCGAACTGTGAGAACAATGAGGACACGAAAAGTCGCAAGATGATCGTCGCTACTCTTCAGCGGGGTCTTTGGCTGTAGGGTTAAATCGACAACGTTATCCGGGAGGAATTCCAGGGGAGGTAGTGATTATAAGTTATGAAGGGATGGGAGGTCATGTGGGTAAGTGCAGAAGCGTAGCATGCTAGTCCTGGATCCTTTATATGGCTATGGGGCATCGTACAGCGGAAACGTGTTGGTAATAAGAACCGGCAATTATCTGGAGCCTCAGGTTCTGAGTATCTCGTCCCACCAGCAATTACAATTCGTTGACCGATTCCACTGCACAGCCGATGCACCCTAGATCAGCTGCTCGCTGGTACTTCGGATCTTCAGTTCGGTTGCGGAAAAGGCTACTGATGCTAATACTGATGCAGACGCTTCCATATAGGCATTTATCGGCAGCTGATAGCGCTTCCTTGCTCCGCCGTCTCTTCTCGGAAGTAGAACGGTTTCGGTTGACCATGAACCAGAAATTTGCGAGCGCAAGTTGTGAAGTTACTACAGTAACACGAATTTGGAGAGTAAGGTCAATGCGAAAATGCTGTTGCATTACGAACCAATGAATGGCAGTAGCAGCAACTACAAGCCGGTTCTCTGCACCGCAACAAAAGAGTCTTGTTCTTTGTGTATCACATTGACAAAATCTCCACGCACTACAGTCTACGGGATAAATGCGCGCGCTAGGAGCAGTATCAAACAGAGAATGCGCGACGTTGTCAAAACATGGAATACCCGCGGCGCGTGAAACCGTCGCGTCAGACTCCTCGTTAGCCCAGCCTCATCATCCTCTTCTGACCTCAAGCCTTCCTCTTGGTACCAGCCTACAAGATTCGGTATACGACCGCAACTACAGCATCAGATCATAAGTGCAGAAGCTGAAGAAACCCTTGGACTTCGAGTTGAAGAGTATATGATCTTGCTATCACGATCTCTTGCACGCAATCAGCCACAGCTGCCTGAGCTGTAACCTTTTTCCGTTGTGGGGCGGCAAAGTTGACATCGATGATCTTGGGACAATCTTCAGTTCGCGGAGAGCGTGATAGGAGATCGTACGGATGGCAGGCTGTGAGGCGGAGAAGGGGGAAGGTGACGAACATGTGGAACCACTGTCAAGGGAGCATTGTGCAGTGGAGAATCACTTTACTGCACGAAGTCGAAGAAACATGTACCTCGCGGATTAAAAATGGGGGGCCGTCTTCTTCTGTACAAACGACTGTTGATGAACTCATTGGAGGTCAACTCAGGTATCACGCTCGCTAAGCAAGGATCTAGCCCGTCCAGTGCTTGGTTCAACTTTCTACTATCGACGGAGGCGGGTGTGAGAGTCGCCATCTCCCTCCCCAAACTTGGGCTGGCACTACCCCGACAATAAAGGCTACCGCTAGCATCATCGCCTGACAGCCGAAGCTCACACCAAGACCGGCCCTTTCAATCCATGAAAGCTGGAAATAGATCACACAGAACCCACCGGTTGTATTATAGATAAGTCAGCGTGATCATCTCGAGATGATACCGCAGCACGTCGTCTTACCGCCACATGTTGACAATCGCCCCGCTGTGCGAAGCCTAATTCGGGAAGCTGTCAACACAGTACGCCAAGACCGATGTGGTCGCCTAGATCATGGTGAAAACGATCAAAGGTCAAGCCACCAAGAGCCAAATCCAGTATGACGAGTGCTGCGGCGTTCGACCGTAAAGCACTAAACCTGTGAACCCGGCAAACTTTGGCGGACAAGTACCCCACAGTCGGTTTTCGTACACGTAGAGACCCTCAATTTTGCGGATGTACTCGGTTCGTAGCCATTTGTTGAACCAATCGCCCCAGAATCCCCCGACTACAACTCCAACGATTGGAGCTACCCAGCTTGTTGTCTAGGCCTCAGGGCTGAACGAGTACGGCGGTGGCAGTACTAGTGGGGAGACTGATGCGTTCACACCAATCGCCCAAGCAACCAACACCGTCACGTAGATTACTGTGATGAAGGAAATCTGTGGCTTGCGTTGAATGGCGAGAAGATCTTTCGTCACCCTGATCGGGCTCGGACGGCCTTGAGCTTTGTATCCGGCGACTCTGACGAGAAGCTTCACCCTTCACTTCAGACCAGTCTGCCTTACCTGCGGATGGCCATGGTCGTATAGCGTCCTGTCTCCGAAGATCACGACAAAGAACGTGAAACGAACGTAAAGACCGGCCAGGGCGCCGTAGACAGCTCGCCAGGAGACTTCCTGGATCAACCACGCAGCAACGAATGGTCACAGAAATGGGCCACCGAGCAAACAAAATACCCAGATGTTGGTTTGACGTAGGCGCTCGTGGAAGAAAAAGCTACGAGAAATCAGCGAGACTCGTTTTACGGACCACGACATGCCAACTTACAGATCGTAGACTATGCTCAGACCAACGACCTGCGGTGCCGTGTTGACGAAAGCTAGGAGTGTGCGGAAAGCAGTGAAAGACGCATAGCTCGGTGAGATTGCGGCGGCCATCACGACAATTGTCGACAAGACTTATGACCAGAACAAGATTGGCAGCATTGCCGTCTCCAGCCTGTCGGTCAGCTTAATGGTGGGTAGCAGAGTTTGATGCACATAGACATTTGAGAACACATCGATAACAAGTGGTTCGTGCTGCGGTGAGGGATGGTAGGGTACCGGAAGACGTCCCGAGGGTTGAGGGGAGAAGGCTTTCTCTAGTGGAGGATACGACACACAGGCGGAGTTCTCACTTTGCAGCGTTCTTCTACTCGTCCAGTACGAGGACTGCATTGATGTACATTATTCAGACACCACCTAAGATTCCTAACCATGTTGTGCATCAGAGCGATGAGGGGCTCACATTGTGGCGAGACATGACAAAACTACGCAGGGCTTAATTTGGGCTACACTTCAGTTACGTAAAGTCCATAGTCGTACTTGTAGCTCTGCAGGCGTGTCCTGCCACGGTGTGCGTTTCTTGTCCGATGGAGACAAATTAGTCGAGCGGTATATAGCCGTTTTTTGACAAATCGAGAACAACGTGCATCCAGTGATGAGAAACTCGCCTTATGGCGCGATATGCCCAAACTATGTGGGGCGGGTTACGGACCACGCTTGAGGTATGTGAGGCTGGTAGCCGTACTGATGCCTAACAAGGCGTGTCCCGCCACAGTGTGCGTCTCTTGTCGGAGGGACGCACCTTGAAACTTCTACCATAGCGGATGCATGTCCTACACAACCCACACAGTCGTTGTTGGACCCGTTTGTTTATAGCTCATATGTACAGCAAAATGAAATCTGAAAAGCCAAGAGCGCTCTACATGTATCCTGCTAAACCAATACTCGCTTCATACTCCTGACGAGTACCGCTTCACTGTTTCTGCTCTGCGGCATAATATTGCAATACGATTGTTTGATGATCTTACTTGCGTCCTTCCCGCCACTTCCATCGATTCCCCGTTCCCTTGTTATCATGCTGTGATATGCTACCTTGACTGATGTAAGCTGAGAACACGACACGCCTCTCCGTTGGTGTCTTCGTCAAAATGCAATAATCTTTGGACAACCGTTTTCGCCATCAACAGACCTTCTCTCTTACTCAGTTCTAATCTCAGGAGCCCGATCAAGAGAATTGTCGTTCTTCTCAACGTCTTTGACCTCCTTCAAGGACATAATGTCCTTTCCAAGACGAATCATCGTCCTTCCCGTTGGCTTCCAGAAGACCACCAAAGGCCACGTAGTAGCCTTGACGAGCTTCTCGAACCAGACGTCTGGGAACAAGCGGATGAGAACAGCCCAAGGCAGGCAGAGAGCAGAGAGGATGATCGAAATGCCCCAGCCTTTACCGTTCAAACGCTCGATAGAAAATGCTTGACCGCCAACATACATAATCAGGGCCTGAGAGCAGAACATGATCACCAGTATGGCGATGTAGAAGTAGTTGCGATGCACTCCGGCGAAGATATTGAATTTGTTGTCGAGTCGTCGGTTGTTGAACATGTTGAAAATCTGCATCCAGACAAAGGTGTTGAAGACCAGCGAGCGGATCTCCGGGCCGTTGACCTCGTACTTGAGGATGCTGGGGCCGGCGTAGTAGAGGATGAAGGTTACAACG
>Ga0265780_10000311_pt1 | contig 76211 bp, 57 predicted proteins | sample P1T30metagenome_FD_192432 | JGI IMG/M metagenome (GOLD analysis project Ga0265780, IMG submission 192432) | Plant litter microbial communities from East Loma Ridge, Irvine, California - P1 T30 | ecosystem: Environmental > Terrestrial > Plant litter > Unclassified | place: USA: California...
TGCACGCGATGCAGGCGCAGATCACCGCCGAACGCGAGAAGCGTGCGCTGATCGCCGCGTCCGAAGGCCGGCGCCAGGAGCAGATCAATATCGCCAGCGGCGAGCGCGAAGCGGCGATCGCCCGCTCCGAAGGCGAGAAACAGGCGCAGATCAATCGCGCCCAGGGCGAGGCGACCGCGATCGTCGCCCTGGCCGAAGCCAGCGCCGCGGCCCTGCGCCAGGTGGGCGACGCCATCAATGCGCCAGGCGGGATGGATGCGGTCAGCCTGCGCGTGGCAGAGCACTATGTCGACGCGTTCGCGAACCTGGCCAGGACCAACAACACGCTGATCGTGCCGGCCAACCTGGGCGATATGAGCACGGTGATCGCCAGCGCACTGCAGATCGTGAAAGCACAGAAGTAAGCCGTGCGGCGGTCGGCGATGGCGATGGCATCATGGCGCCACCACCACCTGGCGGCCCCGCAGTAGGGGCAGGGCGCCCCAGTCCTTCCGCGTCCTGGTCTTGTCAGCGACCGCGGTCACGCATCTGCCAGGGCCCGGACTTGCGCATGTAAATGAGAACGATTATTATTCTTAGTCCATTATAAGAATTCCGCCTTTCATCCCATGTCGCCCGTTTCCCTGCGCCGCTGGGGCTGGATCCACAAGTGGTCCAGCCTGGTGTGCACCATCTTCATGCTGCTGCTGTGCCTTACCGGCCTGCCGCTCATCTACCACCATGAAATCGGCCACCTGCTGGGGAACGAGGTCGAACCGCCGGTGCTGTCCACGCCCACGCCGCCGGGCAATGTCGACGCCGTGATCGCATCGGCCAAGGAGCTGTACCCGTCCAAGAAGCCGATGTTCATCTCGCAGGAAGCCGACGTGCCCGAGATCTGGCACGTGACGCTGGCCGACCACATGCACGACCACGACTACAAGCCGATCGCGGTCGATGCGCGCACCACCGAGGTGATCGTCGAGCCGGCCTTCGAGGGCGGCGCCTTCATGTCGACCATGCTGGCGCTGCACGTCGACCTGTTCATGGGCCTGGCCGGCAAGCTGTTCCTGGGCTTCATGGCCTTGCTGCTGCTGGTGGCGATCGTCAGCGGCGCGGTGCTGTATTCGCCGTTCATGCGCAAGCTCGATTTCGGCACCGTGCGCAAGGAGAAGAGCAGCCGCCTGAAGTGGCTCGACATGCACAACCTGCTGGGCATCGTCACGCTCACCTGGCTGTTCGTGGTCGGCGCGACCGGCATGCTCAATACCTGGGCCGACCTGATGCTCAAGTATTACCAGCAGAATGAAATGGCCCAGATCCTGGCGCAGTACAAGGACAAGGCGCCGACGCCGCATACCGCCTCGGTGCACGACGCGATCGAGAAGGCCAAGGCGCGCCTGCCAGGCATGCGGGTCGCCTTCGTCGCCTTCCCGGGTACGGACTTCAGCAGCGAGCACCATTACGGCATCTTCATGAATGGCAACGAGCCATTCAGCTCGCGCATGTACCAGCCGGTGCTGATCGACGCCCACACCGGCGAACTGACCGACGCGCCCGAGCTGCCGTGGTACCTGAAGGCGCTGCTGGTGTCGCAGCCGCTGCACTTCGGCGACTACGGCGGGCAGTGGATGAAGTTCCTGTGGGCGGTGCTCGACATCGGCACCATCGTGATCCTGGGCTCGGGCGTCTACCTGTGGGTCAAGCGCGGCAAGCACGCCAACGCCAGCGCCAAGGCCGCCGCCCACGAGCGGCCGCCGGCGGCGCCGCAGCGCGTGCCGGCGCTGGCGCGCGAAGGGGAGCCGTCATGAGCCGCAGCCCGATGCAGATCTGGGGCGCGCCGATCGTGCTGGCCATCCTCACCACCATCGGCCTGGTCTCGGCCCTGCTGGGCGATGGCGTGTGGGACGCACTGTCGGCGGTCACGCTGGGCATTCCCTGCCTGGCTGGCGCCTGGTACTGCCTGCGCCGCCGTCCCGCCCCGCGCGCGAACGGCTGAGCGGCGCGCGCCGCGCGCAACACCGGGGTGCGATTCGCCTGCGCCGGATTTGGTCCTGGCCCGCGCACGCTGTATACTTGGCACCCTTTGCATCCGCCGCGCGTCAGCGCTACGCGGCGGCGCCGCGTCCATCTTCGAAAGAGCCTCATGTTTGCAGCCGTCGACCTCGGGTCCAACAGCTTCCGCCTGCACATCGGCGAGCCGGCCGGGGGCCGGATACACATCGTGCGCACCGCGCGCGATCCGATTCGCCTGGCGGCGGGGCTCGACAGCGACAATATGCTGACCGAGGCCGCAATGGACTCGGCCATCCGCTGCCTGGAGTCGTTCCGCCTGATCCTCGATGACTACGAGCTCGACGCCGTGCGCGTGGTCGCGACCAATACCATGCGGGTGGCGAACAATGCCGACGTGCTGCTGCCGCGGCTCGAAGCCGCCATCGGCTACCCGATCGAAATCATCTCGGGCGAAGAAGAGGGCCGCCTGATCTACATGGGCGTGACGCGCGCGCTCGAGCGCCAGGACGAGCGGCGCCTGGTGATCGACATCGGCGGCGGTTCGACCGAAGTCATCGCCGGCACCGGCGCCGAGATCCACCTGGTCGAATCGTTCGGCATCGGCACCCAGCCGCAGACGCGCGCCTACTTCGCCGACGGCCGCATCACGGCGCGCAATTTCGACGCCGCCGTGACCGCGGCGCGCGCCCGCTTCGAGGACGCGGCCTCGCTCTACCATGCACAGGGCTGGGACGCGGCCTATGGCTCGTCCGGCACCATGCGCGCGATCTCGGAAGTCATCGGCCGCAATGCGGTCGGCGACGGCACCATGTCGCAGGCCAGCCTGCATGCGCTGCGCGACATCCTGATCGAACTGGGGCATGTCGACGCCTTCACCCTGCCGGGCGTGAAGCGCGACCGGGTGCCGGTGATGATCGGTGGCCTGACGGTGCTGATCGGGGCGATGCAGGAGCTGAAGGTCGAGCGTCTGCACGCGATCAACGCCGGCTTGCGCCTGGGCGTGCTGTCCGACCTCGAGATGCGCGCCAACCGGCGCGACCGGCGCGACGCCGCGATCCGCTCCTGCATGCAGCGCTTCCGCGTCGACAGCCAGCGCGCGCTGCGCACCTGCGGCATCGCGACCCTGCTCTACGAGCGCCTTCAGCCGCAGGCCGACAACCATACCCACTACCTGTCGTGGAGCGCGATGCTGCACGAGATCGGGCTCGCCATTTCAATGAGCGGCTCGCACAAGCACGGCGCCTACATCGTCGAGCATGCGGACCTGGGCGGCTTCACCACGCGCGAGCAGCGCATGCTGGCCACGCTGGTGCTGGGCCAGAAGGGCAATCTGCGCAAGGTGCGCGAGGCGCTGGTCGATACCGACGTGGTCAAGGCCCTGCTGGCGCTGCGGCTGGCCGTGGTGCTGATGCATGCGCGCGCCGACCACGACCTGTCGGCCCTGCGCCTGCGCATGAAGGGCAAGATCGAGATCGACCTGCCGCCCGAGCTACTGGTGCGCCATCCGACGCTGGCGCCCTGGTTCGAGAAGGAAGAATGCCACTGGAACGAGGTGGGGGTGGCGTTCCAGGTGCGCTAGCGCCGGCGGCATGGCCGCCGGCCATGCGTGCTAGCGCAGCTTGCCGATCACGTCCGGGCCCGCCACGAGCCGGATATACGGCGCACCGTCCGGCTCCTTGTGCTCGATCCAGAACACTCCCGCCTTGCGGATCCGCCAATCCTGCTTGGCGCCGCACAGCACCAGCGATGCCACTTCGCCCAGCAGCGGCTGGTGGCCCACGACCAGCGCCGGCTGGCGGTGATCCGGCCAGCCGCAGGCCTCGATGATCGCTTCCGCACTCGACTCGGTGCCCAGCGCCTCGACCACCTTATAGCGCCGTCCCAGCGCCTCCACCGTCTGGATGCAGCGCGTGGCCGGACTCACCAGGATGCGGCACTCGGCCGGCAGTTTGCGGTCGAGCCAGGCGCCCATGCGGGCGGCGTGGCGCTGGCCTTTCGGGGTGAGCGCACGGGCCAGGTCGGGGTCGCCCGGCTCGGCTTCAGCGTGTCGCCACAGGATCAATTCCATCGTCGGTCTCCTTGTTGTCAGGGGCGCCCTTGGCGCCCAGCATGTCCATCAGCGCCTGCTGCGCGCTGTATCCCGCCCCCTTGCCGCGCGGGCGGCGCCGGCGGTAGCGGCCGTCGCTGCCCAGTTCCCAGGCGTCGACGTTGTCCTTCAGGTAGGGCTGCAAGCCCTCGCGCATCACGCGCCGCTTGATCGCCGCAGAGCGCAGCGGGAACGCCACTTCGACCCGCCGGAACAGGTTGCGGTTCATCCAGTCGGCGCTGCTCAGCATCATGTCGTGCTTGAGGTTGTTTCGGAAGTAGAAGATCCGCGTGTGCTCCAGGAAGCGGCCGACGATCGAGCGCACCTTGATATTGTCCGACAGGCCCGCGACGCCCGGCCGCAGCGAACAGGCGCCGCGCACGATCAGGTCGATCTTGACGCCGGCCTGCGAGGCCTCGTACAGGGCCTTGATCACCGATTCGTCGGTGAGCGAATTCATCTTGGCGATGATGCGTCCCGGCTTGCCCTGGCGCGCGATGTCGGCTTCGGCCCGGATCGCGCGCACGGTTTCCTTCTGCAGCGAGAACGGCGCCAGCCAGATGCTGGTCAGCTGCTTGGGGCGGGTCATGCTGGTGAGGTGGATGAACACCTCGTTGACGTCCGACGTCAGGTCGGCGTCGGCCGTGAGCAGCCCGAAATCGGTATAGAAGCGCGCCGTGGTCGGGTTGTAGTTGCCGGTGCCGAGGTGGGCATAGCGGCGCAGGCCGCCGGGCTCGCGCCGCAGCACCAGGGCCATCTTGGCGTGGGTCTTGAGCCCTACCACGCCGTACACCACCTGGGCCCCGGCCTGCTCGAGCTTCTCGGCCCAGTTGATGTTGGCCTCTTCATCGAAGCGCGCCATCAGCTCCACCACCACCGTGACCTCCTTGCCGCGGTGGGCGGCCGCGATCAGGGCGTCGACCAGGTCCGAATTGCTGCCGGCGCGGTAGATGGTCTGCTTGATCGCCACCACGCTGGGATCGCTCGCGGCGCACTGGATGAAGTTGATCACCGGCTGGAACGATTCGAACGGGTGGTGCAGCAGCGCGTCCTGGCGCCGCAGGGCGGCGAACAGGTCGGGCCCGGACAGCTTGCCCGGATGGCCCGCCACATACGCCGGGAACTTGAGCTCGGCCTGGTCGTTGTTGTTGACGATCTCGAGCAGGCGGCCCAGGTTGACCGGGCCGTCGACCGTGAACAGGCGGCTGCGGTCGATCTGGAACTGGTTGAGCAGGAAGTCGGACAGGTGCGACGGGCAGGAGCGGCCCACTTCGAGGCGTACCGCGAAACCATACTGGCGGCCGTGCAGTTCGCTTTGCAGCGCCTGGCGCAGGTTCTTGACTTCTTCCTCGTCGACCCACAGGTCGCTGTTGCGGGTGACACGAAACTGCGAGTACGACACCACGTCGCGGCCCGTAAACAGGTCGGACATATGGGCCTGGATCACCGACGACAGCAGGCAGTAGGACGTGCCCTTCTGGTCCGACAACTCGTCCGGCAGCCGGATCACGCGCGGCAGCACGCGCGGCGCCTTCATGATGGCGATGCCCGAGCCGCGCCCGAAGGCGTCCTTGCCGCTGAGCTCGACGATGAAGTTCAGGCTCTTGTTGATCACGCGCGGGAAGGGATGGGCCGGGTCCAGGCCGATCGGCGTCAGCAGCGGCCGCACCTCGCGGTCGAAGTATTGCTTGACCCAGGCGCGCTGGGCGGCGTTGCGTTCGCTGCGGTGCAGCAGGTGGATGCCATGCTCGGACAGTTGCGGCAGGATCTCGCTGTTGTACAGGCTGTACTGGCGCGCGATCAGGTGGCGGCATTCGGCGCTGGCGCGTTCGAGGTCGGCGGCCAGGGTGTCGGGCAGGGCGCCGCTCTCACGGTCGATCTGGTGCTGGGCCAGCAGGCTGGCCACCCGCACCTCGAAGAATTCGTCCAGGTTGCTGGCCACGATGCACAGGAAGCGCAGGCGTTCCAGCAGGGGTATCGTGGGATCTTCGGCCTGTGCCAGTACGCGCCGGTTGAACTCCAGCAGCGACAGCTCGCGGTTCAACGTCGCGCTGCCGTCGGAGAATTGTTTCAGCTCAGCCTCGATGGCCTTTTTCTTCATGTCCATTGGTCTGCGGTTGTAGTCGTCCCGCAGGAAGTGTAGTTGTCGAATATGACAGCGTGGTGACATCGCCAACACGCCGCCGCCTTAACGAACTGCTAAGCATCGACCGCCGAACGGCCGCTAAGCTGTGTGCGTCATCCATCCCATGAAAGCGCCCTCCGTGAAAAACTTCGTGCGTGCCAACAAAGGCTTTCTCGCATTCCTGCTGCTGTTCGGCGTATTTCGCAGCGCGATCGCCGACTGGAGTCCGATCCCGTCCGGCTCGATGCGGCCCAACCTGCTCGAGGGCGATGTGGTCCTGATCAACCGGGTCGCCTTCGACCTCAAGATACCACTGACCGAACTCAGCGTGGCGCAGCTGGGCGAGCCGCGGCGCGGCGACGTGGTCGTGTTCGCTTCGCCCAGCGATGGCACGCGCCTGATCAAGCGCGTGCTGGCGCTGCCGGGCGACCTGGTCGAGATGCGCAACGACCGCCTGTTCATCAATGGCGAGGCGGCCAGCTATGCGCTGCTGGAAACGGCGCGCGAGCAGGCCCAGGGCCGCGTGGTCGACGCCATCCGGCTCGAGGAAGAGGTGGGCGGGACGCGCCAGCGCATCCAGGTGCTGCCGGACGTGAGCGCGCCGCGCAATCTTGGCCCGCTGCGGGTGGGCCGGGAACAATACCTGATGCTGGGCGACAGCCGCAACAACAGCGCCGACTCGCGCGTGATCGGCCTCGTGCCGCGCGAAAAACTGATCGGGCGCGCCGAGCGCGTCCTGGTCTCGGCCGACTACCAGGGCGACTGGATGCCGCGCCTCGAGCGTTTCGGGCTGTCGCTGGGCCGCAACTAGGCGTGCGGGCCGCCGCAGGCAGGTGAGGGTCGGAGAGAATTGGCGTCAACAAAATGGCGTACAATCGCCTCCCCCCGGCGCTCGCACCCGCAGCGCCGGCACCCAACCCGAAAGCGCAGTAATGCAAAAGCTCCTCACCGTCATCCTCGCCTGCCTGGGCATGATCGGCGCCCTGGCCATCGATACCTATCTTCCCTCGATGCCGGCGATCGGCGCCGAATTCGCCGTCGGCCCGGTGGCGGTGCAGCAGACGCTGTCGGTATTCCTGTTTACCTTCGCCTTCATGATGCTGTTCTACGGGACGCTGTCCGATTCCTTCGGCCGCCGCCCCGTGATCCTGGCCGCACTGTCGGTCTACACGCTGGCCTCGATCGGCGCCGCGTGGGCGCCGAGTTTCGGCTGGCTGCTGGCGTTTCGCGCCTTGCAGGGGCTGTCGGCCGGCGCCGGCTCGGTGATCGGCCAGGCCATCGTGCAGGACCGCTTTTCCGGTCCCCAGGCCCAGCGCATGATGTCGCACATCATGATGGTGTTCGGCCTGGCGCCGGCGATCGCCCCGGTCCTGGGCGGCTGGCTGCACGTGACTTTCGGCTGGCGCTCGTCGTTCGTGTTCCTCGCCGTGTTCGGCGCCGCCATGATCGTGCTGTGCCTGAAGCTGCTGCCGGAAAGCCTGCCGCGCGACAAGCGCCAGGCCTTCCACTTTGGCACCATCGGCCGCAACTACCTGATGGTGCTGCGCAACCCGCAGTTCGTGTTCCTGGCGCTGGCCGTCGGCCTGGCCTTCAGCGGCCTGTCGCTGTACATCGGTTCGGCGTCCAACTTCGTGATGGTGATCCTGGGCCTGCCTGAGACGGCCTTCGCCTGGATGTTCATCCCGCTGGTGGGTGGCATGGTGGTCGGTTCGGGCTGGGGCGGCAAGCACGCGCACAACAGCACGCCGCAGCGCATGATCTGGATCGGCTATGCGGTAATGGCGCTGGGCGCCGTGTCCAACGTCGCCTACAACACGCTGTTCACGGCGGCGGTGCCGTGGGCCGTGCTGCCGCTGTTCGTCTACACCTTCGGCCTGGCGGTGGCGATGCCGGCGATCCAGCTCAGCGCGATGGGCCTGTTCCCGCGCAACCGTGGCCTGGCCTCGTCGATGGTCGGCTTCATCCAGATGATGTCGTTCGCCCTGGTCTCGGGCCTGGTGGCGCCGCTGCTGTTCGACAGCGCGCTCAAGCTGGGCTTGGGCGTGGCCGGCGGCCTGCTGCTCAGCTTTGCGGCCTGGCGCCTGTCGGTGCGCACCGCGCAAGCCCCCGTCGCATCGGGCGCCTGAGTCGGGCGCGCGCGCAGGCGCGCCGGCTGATCCGGCGCTTAGGGCATCTCGGGAAACCGCTGGCGGCCGCCAGTGTGCGCGTAAGCGCCGCGACGACGCCTGAGCGGCGGGGGCGGGCGGTCAGCGGCGGTTGGTCTTCATCGCGGCATTGACTTCACGCTTGGCGTCGCGGTCCTTCTCGGTGGCGCGCTTGTCGTGCTGCTTCTTGCCCTTGGCCAGGCCGATCTCGCATTTCACGCGGCCCTTCTTCATGTGCAGGTTGAGCGGCACCAGCGTGAAGCCGGCGCGCTCGACCTTGCCGATCAGCTTGTCGATCTCGGCGCGGTGCAGCAGCAGCTTGCGCGAGCGCAGCGCTTCCGGGTGGCTGAAGGTGGACGTGGTGGTCAGTGCGCTGACGTGCGCACCGAACAGGTACAGCTCGTTATTGCGAACGAGCACGTAGGCTTCCTTGATCTGCACCCGCCCTTCGCGGATGGCTTTGACTTCCCAACCCTCCAGTACCAGGCCGGCTTCGTAGCGGTCCTCGATGAAGTAGTCAAAAAATGCTTTTTTATTGTCAGCGATGCTCATGAAAAGGCGAAATTTCGCGTGTCGGTTAAACTACTGCCATGCGCCAGCTAGCGGCGCATGTAAATGACCAACATCATAACAAACGGTTGACCAATGGCAGTAGTGCACAAATCAGTTTTCCTTGGCTATAGCGCGGAACAGATGTTCGACCTGGTCTCGAAAGTCGAGGATTATCCCAAGTTCCTTCCCTGGTGTGCAGGTGTGAAGGTGGTCGAGCGGACAGACGAGAAGCTGGTCGCCAGCTTGCAAATCAATTTCCACGGCGTAAAGCAGAGCTTCACCACGTCGAACCACAACCAGCGTCCGACCCAGATGAAGATGCACCTGGTCGACGGTCCTTTCAAGATGCTGGAGGCGACGTGGAGTTTCAAGGCCTTGCGTGAAGACGCTTGCAAGATCGACTTCGACATGCAGTACGAGTTCTCGAGCATGATCCTGGCCCAGATCGTCGGGCCGGTGTTCGGCATGATCGCCAACAGCATGGTTGACTCGTTCTGCAAGCGGGCCGAGGCGGTGTATGGCTGACGCAGCCGGCGCGTCGTTGGGGGTTTCGGTCTGGTACGCCAGCGACAAGCACGAATGGCAGCGGGCGCTGCAGGTCGCGCCGGGCACGACCATCGGCGAGGCGATCGAGCGCAGCGGCGTGCTGCACGACTTCCCGGAGATTAACCTGACCACCCAGCCGGTCGGCATCTACGCCAAGAAGAAGACGCTCGACACGGTGCTGCGCGAGCGCGACCGCATCGAGATCTACCGGCCGCTGGTGGCCGATCCGAAGGATTCGCGGCGCCGCCGCGCGGCCAAGAAGGAAGGGCAGGCCGAGGCTTAGCGCCGGCGCCCGGCCGCCAGCCTGCAGGCGCTCAGCCGCCAGCCTGCCGGCATTCGGCCAGCGCGCGGTTGACGCTTTGCGAGCGGACCGCTTTTTCTTCGTCCGTCATATAGGTCTTCTGGCCATCCGGACCGATGCGTGCGACGCGCATGCCCGAGTCGAGCTGGGCCTGGCCCTCGCGCGCCGACGCGCAATGCTCGGCGAGCCGGCGCTTGTTGTCCGCTTCCAGCCGCTGCTTGCTTTCGAGCTCGGCCTGCGCCTTGGTGCGCTCGCGGTAGGCGGCTTCGCGCTCGGCCAGCGTGGGCGGCGCCTTCGCGTCGGTTGGCTTGGCTGCGGCCTCGGGTTGGGCGGGCTCTTCGGTGGCCGCGTCGGCCGCGCTGCGGCCGGGCTGCTTGATGATCTTGGCGGCCGGGGTGCCGGGAGGCGGCGGACGGTCTGAATACTGGCGCGTGCCGTTGGCGCCGATCCAGACATACTGGGCATGGGTGGCGCTGGCCGCCAGCAGGAGCAGGGCGGCGCCAAGGAATTTTTTAGGCAGTGTGAGCATATAATTGTCCGTAGGTAACATCACGATTTCGCCATGCTTCTGCCTGGCTGTCAATCGATAAGCACTGCGGGCAAAAGAATTTGTGGCCTTCCTGGCGACGGAAATTGCGAGTTTCTGTATAATTCGCTTTTGCGCCTATAGGAAATACTATGCGTCTCCTCCAAAAAGCACTCACCTTCGATGACGTGCTGCTCGTCCCGGCTTATTCCAACGTTCTTCCGGCCGCAACCTCCCTGCGTACCAAGCTGACCCGCAATATTTCGCTCAACATTCCACTGCTGTCGGCGGCAATGGACACGGTGACCGAAGCGAACCTGGCGATTGCCATGGCGCAAGAGGGTGGTATCGGCATCATCCACAAGAACCTGAGGCCGGCCGACCAGGCGCGCGAAGTGGCGCGCGTAAAACGTTTCGAAGCCGGCGTGCTGCGCGATCCGATCACGATCCCGCCGACCATGAAGATCCGCGAAGTACTGGCGCTGTCGCAACAGCACGGCATCAGCGGCTTCCCGGTGGTCGAGGGCAACCAGGTGGTGGGCATCATCACCAACCGCGACCTGCGTTTCGAGGAAGACCTGGAAGCGGAAGCACGCGCCAAGATGACGCCGCGCGAGAAGCTGGTGACCGTGACGGAGGACGCGGACACGCAAGAGGCCAAGCGCCTGATGAACAAGCACCGCCTGGAGCGCGTGCTGGTCGTCAACGACGATTTCGAGCTGCGCGGCCTGATCACCGTGAAAGACATCCAGAAGTCGCACGAGCACCCACTGGCATCGAAGGATTCGCAGGGCAAGCTGCTGGTCGGCGCCGCCACCGGCGTGGGCCCGCGCGACGAGGAGCGCATCGAGCTGCTGGTCGCGGCCGGCGTGGACGTGCTGGTGGTCGACACCGCCCACGGCCACTCGCAGGGCATCCTCGACCGCGTGAAATGGATCAAGCAGCGCTTCCCGCACGTGGACGTCATTGGCGGCAATATCGCCACCGCCGCCGCCGCACTGGCGCTGGTGGAGGCGGGCGCGGATGCGGTCAAGGTCGGCATCGGCCCGGGCTCGATCTGCACCACCCGCATCGTGGCCGGCGTCGGCGTGCCGCAGATCACTGCGATCTCGAACGTGGCCAAGGCGCTGGAAGGCACCGGCGTGCCGTGCATCGCCGACGGCGGCATCCGCTTCTCGGGCGACATCTCGAAGGCGCTGGCCGCCGGCGCGCACACCGTCATGATGGGCTCGATGTTCGCCGGCACCGAAGAGGCGCCGGGCGAAGTGATCCTGTACCAGGGCCGCAGCTACAAATCGTACCGTGGCATGGGCAGCCTGGGCGCAATGGCCGACGGCTCGGCCGACCGCTATTTCCAGGAAGCGTCGAGCAAGGCCGACAAGTTCGTCCCGGAAGGCATCGAAGGCCGCGTCGCCTATAAGGGCAGCGTGCTGGCGATCATCTTCCAGCTGATCGGCGGCGTGCGCCAGTCGATGGGCTACTGCGGCTGCGCCACCATCGAAGAGCTGCGCGAGAAGGCGGAGTTCGTCGAGATCACCTCGGCCGGCATGCGCGAGTCGCACGTGCACGACGTGCAGATCACGAAAGAAGCGCCGAACTACCGTTCGGAGTAAATTCCCTATCGGCGCTTGCGCCATTCGCAGGGAAGGCGGCTGTGCCGCCGACGCGCCAGGCCGGCATCATGCTGGCGCTGCCCGTCGGCCCGGCCGCCTTCTCACACCGAATCCTTCTACATTGACGCATCCCATGCATTCCAAAATCCTCATCCTCGATTTCGGCTCCCAGGTCACCCAGCTGATCGCGCGCCGCGTGCGCGACGCCGGCGTATTCTCCGAAGTCTTCCCCTATGACGTCAGCGACGAGTTCGTGCGCGAGTACGGCGCCTCGGGCATCATCCTGTCGGGCAGCCACAACTCGACCCTCGAAGGCGACGCGCCGCGCGCGCCGCAGGCGGTGTTCGAGACCGGCGTGCCGGTGCTGGGCATCTGCTACGGCATGCAGACCATGGCGGCCCAGCTGGGCGGCAAGGTCGAGAACGGCCTGAAGCGCGAATTCGGCTACGCCGAAGTACGCGCCCGCAGCCACACCGCGCTGCTCAACGGCATCAACGACTTCGTGACTGACGAAGGCCATGGCATGCTGAAGGTCTGGATGAGCCACGGCGACAAGGTGCTGGACATGCCGCCAGGCTTCAAGCTGATGGGCTCGACCGACAGCTGCCCGATCGCCGCGATGGCCGACGAGGAACGCCGCTTCTACGCGCTGCAATTCCACCCGGAAGTCACCCACACGACCCAGGGCGAGGCGATCATCGGCCGCTTCGTGCACGAGATCTGCGGTTGCAAATCCGACTGGAACATGCCTGACTACATCGGCGAAGCCGTCGCCAAGATCCGCGAGCAGGTCGGCACCGACGAGGTGATCCTCGGCCTGTCCGGCGGCGTCGATTCGAGCGTGGCCGCCGCGCTGATCCACCGCGCCATCGGCGACCAGCTGACCTGCGTGTTCGTCGACCACGGCCTGCTGCGCAAGGATGAGGGCAAGATGGTCATGGACATGTTCGCGAAGAACTTGGGCGTGAAAGTCATCCGCATCGATGCCGAGGCGCAGTTCATGGGCCATCTGGCCGGTGTGACCGACCCGGAGCAGAAGCGCAAGATCATCGGCCGCGAGTTCGTCGAGGTATTCCAGGTCGAGGCCGGCAAGCTGAGCAATGCCAAATGGCTGGCGCAAGGCACGATCTATCCCGACGTGATCGAGTCGGCCGGCAAGGGCAAGAAGGGCCAGACCATCAAGAGCCACCACAATGTGGGCGGGCTGCCAGAAACGCTGAACCTCAAGCTGCTCGAGCCACTGCGCGAGCTGTTCAAGGACGAGGTGCGTAAACTCGGCGTGGCGCTGGGCCTGCCGCACGATATGGTGTACCGCCATCCGTTCCCTGGTCCTGGCCTGGGCGTGCGTATTCTTGGCGAAGTCAAGAAGGAATACGCCGACCTGCTGCGCGAGGCCGATGCGATCTTCATCGAAGAGCTGCGCAATACGCCGTTCGAAGTGCCGCACGTGCCGGGCATCGATGCGGGCAAGGCGCCGGTGAACTGGTACGAGGCGACCAGCCAGGCGTTTGCCGTTTTCCTGCCGGTGAAATCGGTGGGCGTGATGGGCGATGGCCGGACGTATGAGTACGTGGTCGCATTGCGCGCGGTGCAGACGCTGGACTTCATGACCGCGCAGTGGGCGCATTTGCCGCATTCGCTGCTGGGCAAGGTGTCGAACCGGATTATTAATGAGGTTCGTGGGTTGAATCGCGTGGTTTATGATATTTCGGGAAAACCGCCGGCGACGATCGAGTGGGAGTGAGGGTTCCTGATGGGAATTACTCGTTTGTGATATGCAAAAGCTCGCTTCGGCGAGCTTTTTTGCAATCTTATGCGGACTGGAACAAGTCGCGCTTGGCAGGATCAAGTCTTGTTCTCGTCCACGTCGACTTCAGCCGGTTGTCGCCAATTCTCGCGGGCGACGCGCTTACTATGTCGTCTTGGTAATAACGCGGTTTTACACCGGCCTGCGAAGCCGTCTGGACGGGTTCGACTCCCGTCCTCGCCTCCAGCATATCTCATGTCCTTTACCGGACATCGATTCAGATCAGAGCTAAAACTGTCGCCGGCGTTTGCGGGCGATTTGCGTTTGGAATTCTCAGTTAAAACAGGATGCTGAGGCTCGCAAGTCTCTTCTAGACTAGTGGCGATTCACTGCTGAGAAAAACCGAAGCGATTGTCACGCCAATTCCGACTCCAGACACTGCGCCCGTGTCGGCTGCGACCCGGCGGCAGCGGCGCCCACTTACCGCAAGGCGTCGAATTGTCTCCTGAAACGGCGAAGGAATCGCCGGCCCTGCGCGGGCGAAGTACATGCAAGGCGAAGGCTATCCGGCCCTCGCGACGATGCGGCTGTCCGGCAAATGCCTCAGTCAGCGAAGGTTTGCACCTCTCGATCGTTAGCGGCGGACGGATTACCGCGCCGATCGCGGCACTTCTAGGCGTCGCGAACCCGGAAGGCCGGTGGATAGTCTGTTCGTTTCCATGCCTATATTGGGGCGCCCATACCGAGAAGCAGCCGTTTGTCCAGCTCGTTCGATCGATCGCTTGCTCGGTAGCCTGCGGCCTGCCCACTGCATCCACCAACTGCCGCTCCTCATGACTTTGATGGTTGCCAGCTCCGCGTGCACCGCTCCGCGAGGCGTGCCGATGTCAACGCAGCTCGACACTAGCTGCTCCTGCTGAACTTTGCAGCGCATGACGTCTTGACCCACTGAGCGATAGAGCGGCCGCCCACAGGTAGTCTTGGGCGTCCCGTAAAGCCACGCCGGCAGCCGTGGGCGCGGCTACAGAAGGATTTTGCGGATCATCCAATCTGTCACCGCAGGTGTTGTAACGCTTGACTGAGCAGAGCTGGCCGAGGGCGGCGCGGCGCTGGGATTCTCATGCGTCATCCGCAGCGCAGGCCGCCTGCAGGCGCAACGGGCACGCGGCCTCATCGCGTAAGGCAGCAGCGGTCGCCGCTGGCCTGGCGTTCGACCGCTACCTTGCTCAGGCCGGGCAGCATGTCGGCTAGCTGGGTGAAAATGTAGCGGCACAGGTTTTCCAGGGTGGCTGGCCCGAGTCCGGCGACTTCGTCGAGGAAGCGATGGTCCAGCAGCTCGCGGATGCGGGCGATTTCCCTGTGCACCAGGGCGAGGTCGATAAGCATGCCGTGTTCCGGGTCCGACCCACGCTCGACGGTGATTTCTGCGTGATAGGTGTGGCCGTGAATGCGCTTGCTGGCATCGGCATCGATGGCGCGGTCCAGCGTGTGTGCGGCTTCGAAGTAGAATTTCTGGCTCAACTCGTATCTCATCGGTCCGTATCCATGTAGGCAAGTTTGATGGGTATGTCGCTCGATTCACCTGTGCGACCGGCGCCGCTGGCGCGCCTGGCGGACTTGCGCCGCGCGCCGGCAAGGATGCCGCCTACCTCAGTGGCTTGGCGGGAAGTGCTGGTTCCATCGGCCGCCGTGCACGTCTCGAGCGTCATCTGCCAGTCAACCCGCCGCGTTCCCGCAATCTCCGCGGACCGCAGCCGCCGCCACATCCTTCGGAAACTTATTGATAATGGCTTCCCATTATTAGATAATGCGCGGAAATTTAGCCGTGCCTGACCGCCATCGAGTCAGTGCGCCGGCAAGGGTCCCCAATGTCGACAACTACCCCGTCCGAAGGAAAGCAATGATCCAACGTTCCGCCCTCCGTCCCGCCCCGCGCGGCAGCCGCGCACTGCGCCTTTCCACGCTGGCCGTGCTCGTGGCGGGCGCCTTGCCTGCCGCCTGGGCGCAGGAGACGCTGCCCCAGGTGCTCGTCAGCGCCAGCGCGGAGGAGCCGTATGCGCCCGGCACCGCCACGGTGGGCGGCAAGGCGCCGCTGCGCCTGATCGATATCCCGCAATCGGTGACGGTGTTCACCGAGCAGCGCATCCGCGACCAGAACCTGTTTACCATCGGCGACCTGATGCAGCAGGCGCCGGGCGTGAGCGTGCTGCCCTACGATGGCGCGAACCCTGATTTCCGCGCGCGTGGCTACAGCCTCGAGCAGTCCTACGACGGCATCCCCGCCGCCAGCCCCGGCAGCGGCACCCAGGAATTCGAGCTCGCCATGTACGAACGGATCGAGCTGCTGCGCGGTCCCGCCGGCATCACCCAGGGCGCCGGCCAGCCGGGCGGGGTCATCAACTTCGTGCGCAAGCGCGGCGCGCGCGAGGCACGCGTGTCGGCGGCGACCAGCGCCGGCTCCTACGACAACCGCCGCGTCGAGATCGACGCCGGTGGGCCGCTCAACGCGGCCGGTACCGTACGCGGGCGCGCCGTCGGCACCTTCCAGGACCGCGACTACTTCCACGACGTCACCCATGACCGCAAGTGGCTCGGCTACCTGGCGCTGGACGCCGACCTCGCTGCCAGCACCGTGCTGTCGCTCGCCTTCGCGCGCCAGGTCGACAACCTGGATTCGGGTTCGATGGGGCTGCCGGCCTACCTGGACGGGCGCTTCCTCGACGTTGACCGCTCGACCCACGTGTTCCCGTCCTGGAACCGCCTGTTCTGGGCCACCAACGAGAGCAGCGCGGAAGTCGCGCATCGGCTTGGCGACGGCTGGGAACTGCGCGCGCGCGCGGTGCACCGCACCGTCGACAAGTTCTACAAGGACGGCTACCCGAGCACCGGCGTGAATCCCGCCACGATGCGCGCGACCTACGCGCGGCGCGCGGCCGCGCTGGACTTTCAGCGCACCGGCGCCGACCTGTACGCGGCCGGCCCCTTCGCCCTGCTGGGACGAACCCATCACCTGGTCGTCGGCTACAACTGGGAGCAGCGGCTCGCCAGCAACCGCAACGTCACCTACGCGGCGGTGCCGAACGTCGACATCTTCCAGCCCGACCGCGTGCCCGAGCCGAACGGCGACTACACGCGCGGCAGCGACAGCCGGGTGACCCAGGCTGGCCTGTATTCGCAGGCGCGGCTGTCGCTGGCCGATGCCTTCACGCTGGCGCTGGGTGCGCGCGTGACGCGCTACCGCAGCGAGAGCCGCGCCATTGCACCGTCCCCGGTCACGCCGTTCGTGACCGGCGCCAAGGAACGCGGCGAAGTCACGCCCTCGGCGGCGCTGCTGTGGCACCTGGCGCCCAACCTCAACGCCTACGTCAGCTATGCCGACATCTTCTCCCCGCAGGGGTTGTTCGACGCATCCGGGCAGGTGCTCGCGCCGCGCGTGGGCAAGCAGATGGAACTGGGCGCCAAGGGCGCCTTCCTGGACGGCCGCCTGAACGCCTCCGCCGCCATGTTCCGCAGCCAGGACCGCAACCGCGCCCTGTACACCGGCGTCGGCGACATCTACACGGCGGCCGGCACGGTCGAAGTGCGCGGCGTGGAGTTCGAGGTCGGCGGCCGTCCGCTGCCCGAACTGAACCTGTCGGCGGGCTACACCTGGCTGAGCACCGAGTACGGCGCGCACCCGACCCTGGAGGGCAGCCAGTGGTCGACCTTCGAGCCGAAGCACAGTGTCAAGCTGTACGCGCGCTGGCAGCCGGCCTGGATGCGCGGCGTGTTCCTGGGCGGCGGCGTCACCGCCAACAGCGCGCTGCTGGGCAGCGGCACGCCGGGCCTGCGGGAGCAGGGCGGCTACGCGGTCGCCAACGCCCAGGCCGGCTATACGTTCGCCAACGGCGTCACCCTGAGCCTGGCGGCAAACAACCTGTTCGACCGCAGCTACTGGGCGCGCGTGGGTGGACTCAACACCTATAACATCTACGGCGACCCGCGCAGCGTGCTGCTGAGCGCGCGCTGGAGCCGTTGATGGAGGCGCCGGCGTCCAGCGCCGTCGTGCGCCCTGTCGTGCGCCATGTGGTGATCCAAGTCATGCGCCAGCAGTGGCTGATCCTGCTGCGCGAACGCCGGCTGCGCATTCTGGGAGCGCTGGTGCTGGCCATGACTGCGATCTCCCTGGTGGCCGCGGCCATCGACGCGCGCCGGCTCCGCGATGCGCGCGCCCACGACGCCCATGTCGAAGCCCGGGTGTGGGAGGCGCAGGGCGCGGCCAACCCGCATGGCGCGGCGCACTTTGGACGCTATGTGTACAAGCCGGTGCAGGCGCTGGCGGTGCTCGATCCGGGCCTGCAGGCGCACCTGGGCGGCACGCTCAAGCTCGAAGGGCACGTGCAGAACCCCAGCCGTTTCAAGCGCACCGACGGCGGCGCGGCCCTGAGCCGCTTCGGCGGATTCAGCCCGGCCTTCGCGATGCAGGTGCTGGTGCCGCTGCTGATCGTGTTCGCCGCCTTCAGCGCGTTTTCGGGCGAGCGCGCGCGCAACCTGATGTGGCAGGAAATCGGCGCCGGCGCCAGCCCCTGGCAACTGCTGGCCGGACGCTACCTGGCGTTCGCCGCCGCCCTGCTGGGCCTGCTGGCACTGGCCGGCGCCCTGGCCGCGCTGCTCGGCATGTCCGCCTGGAGCGCAGCGTACTTCGGGGCGCTGGCGCTGATGCTGTGCGCCTACGCCCTGTACTGGCTGGCGGTGCTCGGCATCGTGCTGGCCATGACCGCCGTGACGGGCAGCGCGCGCACCGCGCTGCTGGCCGGGCTGGGCTTCTGGGTCGTCGGCGCGCTGCTGACGCCGATGCTGGCGCCGATGCTCGCGGAGCGCCGCCATCCGACGCCGACGGCGACGGACTTCCATGCGCGCGTGGTCGACGAAATCATGCAGGGGCCGGACGGCCACAACCCGCGCGATGCCCGTTTCGCCGCGTTCCAGGAGGCGACGCTCAAGCAGTACAACGTGGGCCGGATCGAAGACCTGCCGATCAACTACAGCGGCCTGCTGTTCGAGTACGGCGAGAAGACGACCGCCGACATCTACAACCGCCACTTCGAGCGCCTGTACGCCGACTACGACGCGCAGGCCGCCTCCAGCCTCAGGGCGAGCATCGTCTCGCCGCTGATGGCGCTGCGGCCGCTGTCGGCGGCGCTGGCCCAGTCCGACCTGCCGGCGCACCGCCATTTTTTGGCGCAGGCCGAAGCCTACCGCTACGCGCTGGTGCAGGCACTTAACCGCGACATCAAGTTCAACCGCAAGCCGGAGATGCGCGAGTATGCGGCCGATGTCGCCGCGGTCACGCGCGGCGTGCGTTTCGAACCCGCGCCCCTGCCGCTTGCCGAGGTGCTGCCGCGCACCGCCGCGCCGTTCGCCTGGCTGCTGGCCTGGCTGGCGGGGGCGGTGGCGCTGATGCGTTTCGCCGCCTGGCGGCTGGAGGGCAGGGCATGAGCGCCGCCACCATCATCTTGCGTACCGAACTGCTGCGCATGGCGCGCGGACGCTGGCTGCTGCCGCTGTGGCTCGCCTTCCTTGCGCTGTGCGCCTATGCCGCCTGGGAGGGCGCGGCGTGGAGTACGCAGCGCGGCGCCGTGCTGGCCGCGATCCAGGCCGAGGAGAGCGAGGTGCACCAGATGCGCCGCAGCCAGATCGTCAACGAGCTCACTCCGGAGAACAAGTCGCGCTACGGCGGGGCGATCTATGCCACCGCGATGTCGTTCCGGGCCACGCTGGCGCAAGGCGAGCTGCCGGTCCTGACCGTCGGCCAGGCCGAGGGATACCCGATGGCGGCGAAGATCTTCCCCTTCGTGGCCAGCAATACGATCTTCGACGAGTACATGGCGGGCATGGAAAACCCCGCGGTGCTGGCGGCCGGGCGCTTCGACCTGGCGTTCGTGCTGGTGTGGCTGTTGCCGCTGCTGGTCATGGCCGGCAGCGTCGACCTGTGGTCGTTCGAGCGCGAGCGCGGCATGGAACCCTGGTTGCTGGCCCAGCCGGTATCGCTGGCGCGCTACCTGCTGGCCAAGGTGGCGGCGCGCGCGCTGCTGCTGGTGGGCCCTCCCGTGCTGATGCTGGTAGCGCTGCTCCAGTTCACGGGCGCGCCCGGTCCGGCGGCACTGCAGGCGGCCGTCCTGAGCACGCTGTACGGCCTGTTCTGGCTGGGCTTCGCCGCACTCGTCAACCTGTACGCGCGCAACACCGCGCAGGCCGCGCTGGGCTGCGTGGCGGGCTGGCTGGCGCTGGTCGTGCTGTTGCCGGCCCTGGCGCTGGGCGCGGCCGACGTGTTCGCGCCACCGTCGAGTCCCGCCGAGCGCACCAACGCCTTGCGCGCGATGGCAATGCAGGCGCGCGCCGAGGTGCGCGGGCAGGCGGACGCCGCCTCCCGTCCCGAGCGCGTGCCGGCGCCCAATATACCCGACAGCCTGCGCAAGCGGGCCGTGGAAGTCGAACGCGGCGAGCAGCTGATCCGCGCCGCCGTGCAGCCCTACCGCACGCAGGACGAACGGCGCCTGCGCTGGATGGACCTGCTGCGCGCCGGTTCGCCGGCCATCGCCTTCCAGGACGCGCTCGAGCGCCTGGCCGGGGCCGACGCCGGCCGCGCGCTGCGCTTCCAGGACCAGGCGCACGCCTTCCTGCTCGACGTGCGCCGGCTGACGCAGCGCTACCTGGAGCAGGACCGGCTGCTCACCGCCGCCGACTACGACAGCGGCATGCCGCGCTTCGTCCACCGCGAAGCGCCGCCGGCCGAGCGGCTCGGCGCGCTCGCCTTCGACGCCGGTGTCATCGCGCTGTTCGTGATGGCGCTGCTGGCCGCAGGCGCGCGCCGCCTGCGCCGCCAGGCTCCCCTTACCGAATGAGGCATACCATGTTGCAAACCCAGGCTTTGAGCAAGACCTTCGGCGCCCACCGCGCCCTCGACGGCCTCGACCTCGACATCGCGCCGGGCGAGATCTTCTGCATGCTCGGCGCGAACGGCGCCGGCAAGACCACCACCATCAAGCTGTTGCTGGGCTTCCTGGCGCCCACGTCGGGCAAGGCCCTGGTCGACGGCATCGACGTGCAGGCCGACCCGGTGGGCGCGCGCCGGCGCCTGCTCTACCTGCCCGAACAGGTCGCCCTGTACGGCGAGTTGAGCGGGCTGGAGAACCTGCGCTACTTCGCCGGCCTGGCGGGGGTGCCGGACTGCACGCCGCAGCGCCTGCGCGGCTGGCTGGCGCAGGCCGGGGTGCCGGCGGCGGCGATCGACCGGCGCGCCAGCGGCTATTCGAAAGGCATGCGCCAGAAGGTGGCGATCGCACTGGCGATCGCGCGCGCGGCGCGCGGCCTGCTGCTCGACGAGCCGACGTCGGGGCTCGATCCGGCGGCCAGCGCCGAATTCCACCGCCTGCTGCTGGGGCAGCGCGACGCCGGGGCGGCGGTCCTGATGGCCACCCACGACCTGTTCCGCGCGCGCGAGGTGGCGACCACCATCGGCCTGATGCGCGACGGGCGCCTGCTGCGCAGCTTCAAGGCGCAGGAGTTGAGCGCGCGCGAACTGGAACAGCTGTACCTGGACGAGATGGCGGGCACGGCGGGCGTCTAGCCGATCGATTCAGGAAGGCGTGGCACTGGGCCTCGCCGTCTTCTTCTCCCACAAGGTGTGCCGCATCCTGTGGGTGCGCTCGACGTCGTACGACGAAGGTCGAGGCCGTCACTATCACGTGCATGGGCAGGTATTCTTCGCGTCGGCCGAACGCTTTGCCGGTGCGTTCGATTACAAGGAGGTCATCGACAAGGTGCGCGTCGATGCCGGCCATGCCCATTTCTGGGACATCACGGCGGTCAGTGCGCTCGACAAGGTAGTGCTCAAATTCCGTCGCGCAGGCGTGGAAGTCGACGTGATCGGGCTGAACGAGGCAAGTGCGACGCTGGTCGATCGATTCGGCGTGCACGACAAGGAAGGCGCTGGAAACATGTTTGCCGCGCACTGACACCAGGGCGGAGGATGGGGAATCGTCAACACATTTCGCCGGCACCAGCTGCCGCCTGGGCCCGGCTCTGCCACGCGACGGTCGAGAACTGACTGCGTGCGTTGTCAAATGGCAACGAACCGTATATGAACAGCAATTAAGAAAGCGGATCAAGCGTGCGGCGCTTGATCGACCTGGCGGTACTGGTAACCTAGTTTCCTATCGGAAATTAACCTTGAAATCGGCGCTGCTTCTCGCGGCGCCGTTTTCTTTACCCAGACCAGAGAACAATAACAATGCCAACCTCCACCCCCCTCGCATCGCTCGACAGCCGGCTCGACCTGGCCCATGCCGCACTCGATGCCATTCAACGCACCCAGGCCGTGGTCGAATTCGACATGAAGGGCCAGGTGTTGCACGCCAACCAGAATTTCCTCGATGCGATGGGGTACACGCTGGGCGAGATCGTCGGCCGCCACCACCGCCTGTTCTGCGCGCCCGATTACGTGGCGTCGGAAGCCTATAACCTGTTCTGGGAAACGCTGCGCAGCGGCCATCCAAGCCAGGGCGAGTACATGCGGCTGGGGCGCGATGGCGTGCCGGTCTGGCTGCAGGCCGCCTACAATCCGGTGTTCGACAGTGAAGGCCGGCCCACGAAGGTGATCAAGTTCGCCACCGATATCACCCAGTCGCGCCTGCAGCAGGCCGAGAACGCCGCCAAGATCGCCGCCATCGACAAGGTGCAGGCCGTCATCGAATTCAGCATGGACGGCCGCATCCTGCATGCCAACGACAAGTTCCTCGACACGCTCGGCTATTCGCTGGAAGAATTGCGCGGCCAGCACCACCGGATGTTCTGCGATCCGGCCTATGCGGCGTCGCCCGAATATGCGCTGTTCTGGGCCCACCTGGGCAATGGCGAAGTGCACGCGGGCCAGTTCAAGCGGCGCCACAAGTCGGGGCGCGAGGTCTGGATCAGCGCCTCGTACAATCCGGTGTTCGGCGCCGACGGCAAGCCCTGCAAGGTCATCAAGTACGCGACCGACATCACGACCCAGACCCTGCGCAACGCCGATTACGAAGGCAAGAACCAGGCGATCGACCGGGTCCAGGCGGTGATCGAGTTCGACCTGCAGGGCAGGGTGCTGACCGCGAATGCTAATTTCCTCGATACCATGGGCTACGCGCTCGACGATATCCGGGGCCAGCATCACCGCATGTTCTGCGACCCGGTGCTGGCCGGTTCGCCCGACTACCTGGCATTCTGGGACCGCCTCGGCCGCGGCGAGTTCAATGCCGGCGAGTACCGCCGTGTGAACCGGGCCGGCAAGGAAGTCTGGCTGCTGGCGTCGTATAACCCGATCCTCGACGCCGAAGGCAAAGCCATCAAGATCGTCAAGTTCGCCACCGATATCACCATGCAGAAGCGCATGGATACCGAGATCAAGGGCAAGCTGGAATCGATCGGGCGTTCCCAGGCTGTCATCGAATTCGACATGCGCGGCAATGTGCTCAGCACCAACGACAACTTCTTGCGCACCATGGGCTATACCGCCGATGAAGTGCAGGGCGCCCATCACAGCATGTTCTGCGATCCGGCGCTGGTCAAGAGCGCCGCCTACCGCCATTTCTGGGCCAACCTGGCGCAGGGCCAGTTCCAGTCGGGCCGCTTCCAGCGGCGCGGCAAGCACGACGCCGATATCTGGATCGTGGCCACGTACAACCCGATTCTCGACGTCAATGGCAAGCCGTACAAGGTCGTCAAGTTCGCGATGGACGTCACCGAGCAGGTGCATCGCGAGGAACTCGTCAGCGCCAAGGTGAGCGCGATTACCGGGGTGCTCAGCGAGCTGTCGGAATCGATCTCGGCGATTGCCCAGGGATCGGAGCAGTCGAGCGGCCTGGCGACGCGGACCCAGCGCGACGCGGTCGAAGGCAGCAAGCTGCTCGAACGCTCGCGCCAGTCGATCGAGGCGATCCAGCAGGCATCGGGCGATGTGCGCGACATCATCGACACCATCAGCGACATCGCCGGCCAGACCCATTTGCTCGCGTTCAATGCGGCGATCGAGGCCGCGCGCGCGGGCGAACACGGCAAGGGCTTCTCCGTGGTCGCCAACGAAGTGCGCAAGCTGGCCGAGAAATCGGCGCTGGCGGCGCGCGAGATCGCCAAGCTGATCAACGAAACCGTGGTCCGGGTGGGCGAGGGCTCGCGCCTGTCGAGCGAGGTCGAGGATGCCTTCGGGCGCATCGTCGAGTCGGCCGAACGCACTAGCGCATCGATCGGCGGCATCCACGCCTCGACCAGCGCCCAGGCCAGCGCCACCCGCAATGCCTCGACCTTGCTGAGCGAACTGGACCAGATCGCGACGGAGCGCTGATCGATGTCCAGCCCGTCATTGCTGCAGCTGGCGCAGGCCGCGATCGGCGCCGTCTGGGTCGGCATTCCCGCGCACTGCGTGGTGCAGGCCATTACCTTGCCGCCCACGCCGGTGCTGCTGCCGCGGCGCCAGGGCGCGCTGGCGGCCGTGGCCGACCATGACGGCCGGCTGGTGCCCGTGGTCGACCTGGCGCGCTGGGTCGACATGGGCGCCGCCGCGCATGCGGGCGGCGCCGCGCCGGGCGCGCAGGTGCTGATCCTGCACGCCGCCGGCCGCACCATCGGCCTCAAGGTCGATATGCTGGGCGCCCTGGCCGAGGTGGCGCCGGGCGACATCGCGCGCCTGCACCACGACGAACGCGACGACGAGGTGTTCCAGTGCGCGGTGCGCGAGAGCGCCAGCGGCCGCACTCTCAGCCTGCTCGAAGTCGAGCGGCTGGTGCGGCTGGTCGATGCCTGGCACCAGGACGCCGCCCCTGCGCCGGCGCCGTCCGCCGGCGCCGTGCAGGCGTCGTCCGAGGTGCGTCTGTACGCCGTGCTGCAGGCGGGCGCGGCGCGGCTGGCGCTGGCCGCCGGCACGCTGACCGAGGTGTTGCCGATGCCGCAGCTGAAACTGCTGGGCGCGGCCGCCGGCGGCGCCGCCGACAACGCCTACTGCACCTGGCGCGGGCGCCACCTGCCGGTACTGAGCCACGCGGCGCTGGGACTCGAGGCGGCGCCGGACGGCGCCGCGCCACCCCTGCTGGCGGTGCTCGAACGCGATGGCCTGGCGCTGGGGCTGCCGGTGCATGCAGCCCTCAACCTGCAAGCGATCGAGGCCAGCGCGCTGGACCCCGCCGGCGGCCTGCTGTCGGCGGTATTCGACGCCGATGGCGCCGCGCTGCGCCTGCTGGACGAGGCGCGCCTGTTCGCGCGCTTCACCGAAGCTGAACTCAGCCGCGAAACCGACGCCGGCCAGCGAGACGGCGGCGCTGCCGGCGCCGGCGCCCCGTCCGGCGCCGGGCGCCTGGCCGGCCATCGGGCCACGAATGCCGGCGCCTACATCGTGTTCGAAGGCGACGGCATGTATGCGGCGCCGATCGATACGCTCGAACGCATCGTCAGCCTGCGCGACGCCGCGACCGACGGCAATGGCGCCATGGCGTGGGAAGGCCGGCCGATTCCCTTGCGCGACCTGCGCGCCGGGGCCGCCGATACGGACACCGGCGCAGTTGCGGCTGCAGGCGACGTGATGGTAGTCCGGCGCGACGGCGCGCATGTCGGCTATGTCGTCGCGCGAGTGCACCTGCTGGTGCCGCCCGGGAGCGGACGCATCTACCGCATGGGCGCGCCCGGCGCCGGCTGGGAATTCATCGCCACCGGCGACGACGCCGCCCAGGCCAGCTACCGCATCGTCGACCTGGGCGCGCTGGCCGCTTGACGCGAGGCGTGCAGCGTCCTGCCAGGAAGGCGGGGCTGAACGCACTGGTCCAGGGCGCGTGGGTGCTGGCGCTGCTGGCGCTGCTGGCGCTGCGGACGGCGGTATATGGATGGTCGCTCGCGCATCTTTTCGCGCCCGAGGCCCGTCCGGTCGCGTTTATCCGCCTGGTGCTGTGCAACCTGATGCCACCGCTGCCGCGCTCCTCGCCATCGCGGTGCTGACGGCCCTCGTGGCAGTGGCGGGTCTCGCGCGGCGCAAATGGCGTGCATTCCGGATGGTGCGCCCGGCGCGGGCGTCAGGCCAGGTCGCCGGGCATGCAGACTAGCTGCGCACGCGCTTGTTCCGACGATGTCGCCGTTCCGTCGTTAAAAGTTTGATCTGAGTCAAATGCAGTGCACAATGTTGCGCGCATACTGCTGTCTCTTAGACCGATGTCAAGACAGAGCTTTCTCATGACTCCATTCCTGCCAGCCACCCTACGCCCGCACGCCCTGGTACAGGCGATGGCGCCGACATTGCACCGCTTGCTGGCGCATGTCAGCGAAACCGCACGCGAGCCAGATGACTCCCTTGCACAGGCCTTTTCCGGGCTGGTTGCCGCCGTCGAATCCGCTTTTCGCCAAGAAGAAAAACTGATGGAGGATGCGGCCTGTCCAGGACTACGCGCGCAGCGCGAGAACAATGCATTGCTCCTGTGCGCCCTGCATCATGCGGACGCGCGGGTTGCCTATGGGAATGTTGCGCTCGGTCGCGAGGTCATCGCCGTATTGCCGGGACTATTGGCGCTGCACGGCCGTGCGGCGCCGGACGTGCCGGGCGACGGCAGTGTTGGCGAGCGCGGGGGCGTGCTCACGGGCGTGTTCAGGCGCGATGGCCTGGACCGCCTCCAGACAGCCCTGCGGCACGGGCCAAGGCAGGGGCGCTGATGAATTACCAGACCGTGCTGGTGCACGCGGACTTGTCGCGCCATGCGCCCGAACTCCTGCGGCAGGCGGCCCGGCTGACGGGGGCGTACGATGCGCACCTGATGGGCGTGGCCGCGATTGGGATGTCGCGGGCGGTGTTCCCGCGTGGCGACCAGGCGCATGCGGGAAGCCTCGAGGCGAGTTATTTCGAGCCGCTGCGAGACAGCGCGGCGCAGGCGCTGGATCACGTCGACACCGTCGCCCGCGACCTCGGCGTATCGCACGAAACGCGCGTGGTCTGGGACTTGGCCAGCGACGCGCTGGCCCGGGTGGCCCGCTTCGCCGACCTGGTCGTCGTGCGCCAGTACGATCCAGACGAAGCGCTGACGGAACCGGGTTGGCGCATACCCGAATACGACGCGATCACCAGCGACCATCCCGTGCTGATCGCGCGTTGACATCCGGGTGCGGGCGCATGGCGAGGCGCGGTGCGTGGATGTATCCTCTTGCCAGGCCATCGACCGCGTCGACACGGCTGCGACTTTGACAGGCACGCTATGCCCGATCCCCATGAATTCCCTTTTCTAAGGGAAATACTGCTGTTCCTGATACTGGCTGGGGTGTTGATCCCGGCTTTGCAACGCCTTCGGCTCAATCAGGTGCTGGGGTTTATCGCGGTCGGCGCGGTGCTGGGCCCCTTGGGCCTCGGCAGCATGGCGGACCTGGGCTGGCAGCGCAGCCTGACGTTCCCCGCCGGCCCCGGCGTGTCGATGCTGGCCGAGGTCGGCGTCCTGTTCCTGATGTTCATGATCGGCCTGGAACTCTCCGGCGCGCGCATGTGGGCGCTGCGGCGCTGGGTGTTTGGCGCCGGCATCGTGCAAGTCACGGCCAGCGCCGCGATCATCGGCGGCGCCATGGCGCTGGCTGGCATGTCGGGGCAGACAGCGGCCATTCTCGGCCTTGTCCTGTCGCTGTCTTCCACCGCGGTCGTCATGCAGCTCCTGAACCAGCGGCACGCCGGCGGCACCCCGCTCGGCGACGCCGCCTTGTCGATCCTGATGCTGCAGGACCTGGCCGTGATACCGATCCTGATCCTGGTCGGTGCGCTGGCGCGCGACGCCGGGGGAGCCGGGGCCGAGCCTGGCATGGTCGCGCTGCTGGCGCTGGGAGCGATGGCGAAGGCGGCGCTCGCGATCGGCGTCATCTACCTGGTCGGGGGGAGGGTGATCCATCCGGTATTCCGGACGTTCGCGCGCCAACGCCAGCCGGATGTGTTCATGGCCCTGGTGCTGCTTGCCACGTTCGGCCTGGCCGCCCTGTCGGCGGCCCTGGGCCTGTCGATGGCGCTCGGCGCGCTGATTGCCGGACTGCTGCTTGCCGAAAGCGAGTTCAGGCACGAGATCGAGCTGATGATCGAGCCGTTCAAGGGGCTGCTGATGGGCCTGTTCTTCATGAGCGTCGGAATGACGATCGACATGCGCCAGGTCGTCGAAGAGCCGCTCTGGCTGGCGGCCGGGGTGGCCGGGCTGCTGCTGGTGAAAGGGGTGGTGGTGACGCTCGTGATGCGCATCGGCGGGTTGCCCTGGGCGCGCGCGGTGGAAGGCGGCTTTCTGCTGGGGCAAGGCGGGGAGTTCGCCTTCGTCGTGATCGGCAACGCCGTCGCGGCGCGCGTTCTCGAGCCACGGATCGGCTCGCTGGTGACGCTGGCGGTCGGCCTGTCCCTGTTCACCACGCCACTGCTGGCGCGCCTGGGACGCACGCTGTCCGCTCGCCTCGAGCGGCGCCACCGCGACGCACCCACCGGCGAGGACGAGCAGGCACTGGGCCTGGCGCGGGGGCATGCCATCGTCGCCGGCTTCGGCCGGGTGGGCCAGCAGATCGGCAAGCTCCTGAAAGCGCAGGACATTCCCTTCATCGCGTTCGAGACCGACGCCGAATTGGTGGTGCGGATGCGCGCCGACGGCTGGCCGGTCTGGTTCGGCGACGCCACGCGCCCCGACCTGCTGCGCCGCGTGCACGCGGGCGAGGCGCCGTTGATCGTGCTGACCATGGATCAGCCTGTTGCCACCATGCACGCGGTCAGCGGCATCCGGCGCGATTTTCCGCATGTCCGGCTGTTCGTACGCTCGCGCGACGAGAAACACGCGCGCAGGCTGCGCCTGGCTGGCGCAAGCGTGGTGGTGCCGGAGACGCTGGAGGCGAGCCTGCAACTGTCGTCCTTCGTCCTCGAGGAGCTGGGCCTCGACGCGCACCTGGTGGGCGCGCTCGTGGATCGTGAGCGCGCCATGTTCGCGGCGGAACTGCCGCAAGCCGCCGAGGCGCCGCAACAAGCCGTGAAGCGGCGCCACAAGCGGTGAAGTCGCTGAGTGGGTAATGCCTGGTCGATGCCCGCATCGGCATCCGCATCCGCGTCCGCATCAGCATCAGCATCAGCATCCGCATCCGCATCCGCGTTCGCACAGGCTCATCCCCTCCCACCGCGCTTTCAGCGCACCAACGCGCTCTGGCCAGAATTTGCCAGCTGTTGCGCCGGTCGCTGGCGCACTATCGAACACAGGCCAGACCAGGACGGGCCGTTCCCGCCTGCCAGCGCTCGCGCAGGATCGATCCCGCGCCGGCCCGGGCGTGCCATCTGCGCGCCCGAGCGGCCAAGGAACGTTCAGCGCCCATCGCCCCCCAATCGATCAAGGAGTCCACCGTGCCCTCAATCACCGCAGGCGTTTTCACCATCGACTATGCCTTGTACACCAATGCCCAACCTGGCAACGATGTCCAGTTCGGCATGAATTTCAGCGTCACCAGCACGACCGGGAAGCCGCTGGCCCAGGTCATCTTTCCGGCCACGGCAGTCGGCTCGAATCAGACGCTGCGCTGGAACGTCGACAATCACAGCGCCCCGGGCGGCGCCATCCAGTCGATCATCTTCCGTGGCGCCGATGGCGGCACGATCACCGATACGCCGCGCGAGATCGTCAGGCGCTCGGCCGCCCTGGTGCGTACGAAGTTCGCGGTGTTCCTGGTCGACGTCCCCAAGGGGGCCGTGCTCACGACCGGCATCGCCTTCGGCTACAGCATCAATCCGGGCGATTCCCAACCGCAGACGGTGTTCGAAGGCGTCAGGGCACAAGTCATGACGTCGGAGCAGAAAGCCGCCTTGACCCAACGGTACCCCGCACTGAAATTCCATTGACACGCCCGCGTCGCTCGCCGCGGCGCTCCCCTCCCGCGTTCACCCCATCCTCACTCTGGCCGCGCCAGCATGCGCCAGTTTTCCCGCCCCCTTTTGCCTCAGCATGTGGCTGGGTCCACGCGCGCCGCGCGCCGGACGCCATCCTGCCGTGGGGGACGCAATGAAACGCTTGTTCTGGATGCTGGCCTGGGTGCTGGCCTGGATACTGGCTGTCGCTGGTGCGCACGCCGCCCCCGCGCAGATGGAGGCCGCCTGCGCGATCCACGTCGGCGAAGGCGATATGGCGCGCATGGCCAGCATGCGCGCGCCGATCGCCGCCGCCATCGCCGCGCTCGATACCGTCAAGGTGACACTGGCGTCGCCCAGCCTGGCCAGCGGCACCGTCACCTACCTGAGCATCTCGTCGGGCTTCGGCGCGCAGCCCGACAAGGCCTGCGTGCTGGGCTACTTCGAACTAGTGCACAATCGCGAGGCGGTCACGGTGCCGCTGGCCATCCAGAGCATCGAGGTGGTCAAGGGCGCCAATGGCCACGACGGCCAGCAGAGCGAGCCCAGCACCCGGATCTACTTCCACGTGCCCGCCATCGGCGACTTCGTGGGTAGCCGGCGCGGGCCCTGGTGGCGCTTCTGGGACCGCGAGGCGTCGCTCCACCTGAAGATCGCCGCGTTCACGGATGCCGAAGGCGCGCGCGGCAACGTGGTGTTCGGGCGCGACGTCCCGGTCACCGTGTCCAACAAGGGGGCGAGCATCGTCGTGGCGGTGCTGTTCGCGGCATTCTTCTACCTGGTGGCCGGCGCCGCGATCCCGCCCCGCCAACGCTCGCCGGGCGCGCCGCAGGGGCGCTGGCAGGGCGCCGCGCGCCGCCTGCTGCCGTGGAATATCACGGGCGCCAACGGCCAGGCCAGCCTGTCGCAGCTGCAGATGCTGCTGTTCACGCTGATCGTGGCGACGCTGCTGTTCTACCAGTGGCTGCGCACCGGCCTGCTGCAGGACCTGTCGACCGACCTGCTGTACCTGATCGGCATCTCGACCGCCGGCACCGCCGCCAGCCAGGTGGCGGTGGCGGTGCGCAAGCATCTCGATCCGCCGGTCTACCAGTATGTGCAGCAACTGGGGTGGTTCACCGCGCCCATCGCCGAGGCCGAAGGCAAGGGGCGGCCGAGCGGCCTGCTGCTGACCAACCGGCGCTTCGACATCTACAAATTCCAGATGCTCGTGTTCACCTGCGTGATCGCGGCCTATGTCGTCGCCAGCGGGGCCGATGAACTCGGCAATATCCATATCTCGGCTACGCTGCTGACGCTGATGGGGATGAGCCAGGGCGCCTACGTGGGCGGGCGTGCGGCGGCCGATCTGCTCACGCCCCTGCAGGACCAGTTGCGCGGCATGCAGGCCTTGCAGGAGCGCTACGGCGCCGCCACCGATGCTGTGGTGGCCGACGAACTGCGGCGCCAGTTCCGCCTGGCGGCCGTCCAGGCCGGGGCCATGTTTGGCACCATGTTCGGGCGCGTGCTGCCGCCCCACATGCTCGAGATGCCGCCCGATGCAGCTCCCGTGGCGGGCAGCGCCACGGCGGCGGTCGTGCTGCAGGCCTAGCCTGCCCGCCCGCGCCATGAGCGGGCCGCGACGGCCCGCCGATGGCGCCAGCGCCGTGCGCGGACGTTCTACGGGAGGTACAGGTTGCCGATGCGCGCCGCCGCCTCGTACACGCGCGGCAGCGCGAAGCGGCGGGCGCGCATGCGCGACTCGCTCATCGAGACGACGAACTCGCGGGACGTCGTCACCGGCAGCGTGTGCGCGGCGCGCCCGTCCAGCACGATGCGCAGCGCGAGCCGGCCGGCCGCGCTGCCTTGCTCGTAGGGAGAGGTGCCGATGGCCAGCATGCCGCCGTCCTCGATATGGAAGCCGTTGAACGAGATCACTGGGGCCCGGGAGTGCGCCTCGGTCCAGGCGACGACCTCGCGCGCCGGCACCAGGGTGGCGTCGAGGCTGGAGCGGCGCAGGCGCCGGTAGCCGCTGACCAGCAGCACGTCGCTGCGGGCGCCCAGTGCCCGCACGCCCGCCTGCCACGCGGGCCAGGTGTCGACCTGCAGCACGCCGTCGAGCCGCAGCGGGGCCCAGTCGTGATGCCGGATCTGGCTGGCGTCGCCGTCGACGGTTTCGGAGCGGTCGCCGATGTAGGCGATGCGCACTGGCCGCGCCAGGTTCGACAGATGCCTGGCGGCGCGGACTGCCTCGCCCATGGCGTGCAGCGGCAGGCGTTCCAGGACGCCGGTGACATTGGCCGCGCTGGCGTAGCCATAGTCGGCCGCCTCGCGATTGACGCCGGTGAAGACGATCCTGATGCGCGGATCGTTGGCAAAATGGCGCGCCACGTATTCCTGGGCGTCGTCGTCGACGGCGATGATGACGTCCGGCCGGGTCGTGGCGACGACATTGCGTGCGGCGATGCCGGCGCTGGCCTTGAACGCGGGCGACGGATGGCGCTTGGTGTCCATGTAGTACCAGCGCACCTGGTACAGGTATTTCTTGTCCAGCACCTGGTTCAGGCCCACGTTGATATCGCGCACCCAGGCGTAGTCGGGGTCGTAGCTGTGCAGCACCAGGATGCTCGGCTTGCTGGCGTTGTACCAGCCGAGCAGCAGCAGGGCGCCGCCCAGGAACACGGCCGGCATGACCTTGTCCGGGAGGCGCCTCACCGGATCCCCAGCAGTTGCCAGTACGGCAGGGAAGCGTAGACGGCCAGCGGGCGCGCCAGGTTGAGCAGCGCGTTGAGCGCCAGGAAGCGCTTCTCGTCATACGGCGCGGCGGCGCGGCCTTGCTGCTGTAGTTGCAGGTAGTAGCTGCACTGGTAGGGCAGCCACCAGGTCTCCGAAAACACGAGGATGATGAAGCCCACCAGCCATTCGTTGACACCGTTGAGCTGCGCGAGCGGCATCAGGATCGTGGCCAGGATGACGGTCGTCGCGTTGCTGGGCGCGGCCAGGCGCATCGCATTGACGAGTGCATACAGCAGCAGGACGAACAGGCCGAAGCGCTCGCGCATGCATTCGCCCAGCGCGGGCAGGTGCTCGCCCAGCGTGCGGTCCAGGCCCAGGTGGTTGAACGCGGCCACCAGGCCGGTGATGCCGCTCAGGTAGAGCAGGAAGGTCCAGTCGACCTTTTCCTTCAGTTCCTTCTTGTCGAGCGTGCCCCACAACAGCAGTCCGAACAGCATCGCAAAGCTGATCCACGGCGCCTGGACCTTGTGCAGCGAACTGGTGACGATGCCGAGCATGATGAAGGCCACGCCGCCAACGCCCGCCCATTCGCGCTGGCTCAGCCTGCCCAGCAGCGCGTGCTGCTGGGCGATGCGTTCGTCGGGCAGGTGCGGATGCTCCCGGTTGCTGCAGCCGAAGACGGCGGCGGCCAGGTGGGCGGCGAACAGCACCAGGGTCGTGGCCAGCGCCGCCTGGATCCAGGCCAGGCCCTGGAAATGGTCCTGGTTCTGGGGCGAGAGCAGGCCGAAGACGGCGAAGTTGACCGATTTGCTGGTGATGAACATGGCCGAGAACAGCGTGGTGCCGTTGAAGCAGCTCAGGGCCAGACGGGTCGCGGCGCGTCCCCCGCTCGACAAGCCCAGGTTGCCGCCCATGTCGGAATAGAACGGCGCCAGCAGGGCGATGCGGCCGTTGGCGGTGGGGATGATCGGCGTGAGCAGCAGGCCGGTGCCGAACATGCCGATATTGTGCCATTGCTGGTGCTTGGGCAGGAAGCGCAGCAGCATCAGCATGACCCGGTATCCCAGGCCGGAACTGACCACCACGGTGCCCAGGGCCAGCGTGCTGAGCGCCATCAGGAAGCCGTCCGAGGCGAAGCCCGACAGGATCACGGGAACCGGCGCCAGGCCCGTCAGCAAGGGCGCCAGCAGCGCGAACAGGGCCGGGATATAGTCGTCGACCAGGTTCAGGATCCACATGGCGATCGTCGTGACGAAGATACCCAGGAAGATCACGCCGCCCCGATCGATGCCCGCGTGGCTGGCGAAGGCGAGGGTCAGCAGGGCCAGCGAGATCACCAGGCACCAGGACGGCGCCGCGTGGCGCTGCGGGGCGGCGGCAGGCAATGCGGGCGGCGGCGCGCTCGCCAGGGGCTCGCCCGCCAGGTGGCTGGCCAGCGACATCCACAGCGCGGTGCGCAGCCCGGGGTTGGCGCCAGCGAGCGCCTGCATGGCCGCGCGCGGCAGGCACAGGACGGTCGTGTCGGCGCTGGCGCGGGCCCCGGTCAGGTAGGCGTGGGCGCCGCACCCGGCTTCCTCGCCGAAACGGCCTTCATGCAGCGCGCGCTGCTGGCCTCGCGGCGAGACCAGCGTGACGGCGCCGTGCACCAGCAGATAGCAGCAGTCGGCGTGTGTGCCCGCGGTGTAGATCGGCGCACCGGCGCAGAATTCGTGGCGGCTAACCTGCGCGAGCAGGCGCGCCAGGCTGGGCGGGTGCGCCCGCCCGATCACAGCGTCGGCGCGCAGGCAGTCCACATCGGTCGCGTGGGCGTGCGTCACTGCGCGCTTCCCTGCACCTGGCGCTCGCTGCCGGGCGGGGCGCCATCGGTGACCGGGCCAGCGGACGCCGGCGGCGCCTGGCGCACCCACCTGAGCACGACCAGCAAGCCGGAATACAGCGACACCACCAACCCGACCGCGCCCTTGAGCCGGTCGAGCAGCTCGCGCGAGAACAGCGGCTGGTTGCGCTCGATGAACAGGCGGGCACCCTCGGCCGGTGGATAGGCGGCCGCCGCCATCAGCATCGTTTCGTCCAGCGGCAGGTGCAGGCGCGCCCGCAGCTCGGGGCTGTACAGGCTTTTCAAGATGGCGAGCACCGCACCGGCATCGACCTTGCGGTGGGCGACCAGATACAGCTTGACGCCGACGGTCCGGATGGTCTGCGGCGGCACCGGCGGCGCGGCGCTGTACATCAGCGCACCGATCCCGGTATCGGTGGCCCAGTCATGGCGCAGGGCGAACGACGACGCGAACGGCACCTCCAGCAAGCGGTAGCCCTGGCGCCGCACGAGGTAGTCGACGATGTCGGACGGGACGAACGAGGTGATCACGATCGCATCCGGCAGGCGCTCGCCGCGCAGGGTGAGCAGATCCTCGGTCGGGACGTTCGATTCCACGTAATCGATCCCTTCGCGCAGGCCTGCGAACGCCAGGATCCGGCGCACCACCAGGCGGGTGCCGCCCTTGCGCGTATTGAGGTTGACGCGGCGGCCGCGCAGGGCGGCGATGTCGGCGATCCCGGGGCGCGCCAAAAAGTGCAGCGGCTCCGAGGTCACGGTCGCGACATGCACGACGTTCTCGCTCGGCTGGTCCAGGCCGCCCTGGACCAGGGCCAGGTCCAGCCTGCCCGCTGCGACCAGTGCCAGCGCTTCCTGCGAACCGGCGGTCGGGCGCAGCGCCAGGTCCACGCCATGTTCGGCCGCCGCTTCCTGCAAGGCCTTGGCGAGGAAGTGGCGGTTGCTGGTGATGTCGGTGCCCGATATGGTCAACGCATGGTCGCGCGGGATCAGCGCCAGCAGCGAATAGCCCGCGGCCGACAGCAGCACCAGCAGCACGGCGCAGGCGAGCAGGCGGTCGCCGCGGCTGCGGCGCTGCCACTGGCGAACAAGACGCGGCAAGAGGGGACGGGTCGGCATGCCGGGTGGTCCTCGACGGGCGCTCAGCAGACGCCGACCAGGCCCAGCCTGGCGACGATGGCCTGGCCGGCGGCGCTGCGGGCGAAGCGGATGAAGGCGTCGCCCACGTCGCCAGGACGACCGTGCCGCAGCAGGTAGAAGCTGTAGGTGAACGGATAGCGCTCTGTCAGGACGGTGGCGTGCGATGCCGCTACGCCGTCGATGGCCAGGCGCGCCAGCTGGCCCTGGTCACTCCCCTCAGCTTGACATGCGCTGGCGTCGATGCAGGCGATGGCGCCGGGATCGGCCGCCACCGCCGCGAGCAGCTTGGCGTCGCCGGCGCATTCACGGGCGTCGACGCCGAACTCGCCGCCATCGAGCACCACCTGTTCGGCGCACGCTCGCGCCGCAGCGCCACGCGCGTGCACGTACACCGTCACCGGCAGAATGGGCCCGCCTACCGGCGCCCAGTGCTTGACCTCGCCCGTCAGCAGTGCGCGAAGCCGCGACTGGCTCAGGCCGGCGACGGACAGGGCGCGGTTGACGACGATATCGACCCGGCCGCGCGCGATCAGGTACTGGTGGGCGCCGGCGCTGTCTTCGCTGTCGGACAGCGCGCGCGTCATGGCCGCCACGTCGATCACGTGGCGGCTGGCCGCGATATAGGCGGGCAGCGAGCCGCCGCGCTCGATGACGGCGGCAGGCGCGCCGCGTTCGCGCATGAGCGCCTGCGCCAGCGCCGTCGTCAGCGGCAGCATGGCGCTGGCGCCACCGATCAGCAGGGCCTCGCGGCGGTGCCGCGTGCCGCTGGGATCCGGCGCGCAGGCGGCCGCCCCGACCGCGCCCGCCAGAACCATGCAGGCCTGGCGCCTATTCATGACCCGCCTGCGCCTGGCTGCCGGCGCCGACGCTGGCGGCGTGGGCGATGAAGCGCGCCGCGACCGGCGCCAGCCGGCCCAGTGTCACCAGCATCATCGGTGCGCGCAGCGGATAGTCGTGCGGCGCGGCGTCGTCCGCCACGCCGTCGACCCGCAGGGCCTTGAGACGCCGGGTCGGCAGGGCCATGCGCGGAATATAGGTAATGGCCCAGCGTTGCTGCGCCACGTGCGCCAGGCGTTCGTGGGCGCCGGCGACGCGCGCCTGCGGCGTGAACGTGTCCTCGTCGCCGAGCAGCAGCGCGCGCCAGCTGGCCGACACGCCGCCGGTGGGCAGGCCTACCAGCACCTCGATGGGCCGGTCGGGCCCGCCGACGGCGCGCCAGTTCGCGATCCGCCCGCTGAAAATATGGCGCAACTGGAGCCGGGTCAGGTTCTTGAGCGGATTCGCGCCGTTTACCAGCGGCAGCAGGGCGTCGCGCGTGACGATCGTCTCGTTGAAGAAGCGGCCGCGCGCGGCGGCGAGGTCGGCGAGGTGCTCCGGGACGGCGCCGCTGGCCATGGCGATATCGGACGTCCCGTCCAGCAGCGCCTTGTAGCCGCGCATCGTGCCGCAACCGCCGTTGATGACGAGTCGCAGGGCATGGGTGGCCATATAGGCTTCGGCGATGCGCTGCATGCGGTGCAGCAGCGTCGTCGAGCCGGTCAATTGCAGAGCGGGTGCATCGTGCATGGCGCCTTACCTGTTGATTCGTCGGTTAAACAAGGGTAAGTGGGAAAGGGGCTTTGAAGCTGGCAGTAACTGGCGCTGGAGGACAGGGCGGCGGGTTGGCGGGTTGGCGGGACGGTGGGACGGCGGGACGGTGGGACGGTGGGACGGCGGGACGGCTGAACCGAAGGAAGTCGTGACAACAGCGCCCGTGGCGGTGAGGCGCGGCCCAGGCCCGGAAACGATGACGGAAACGGTGACGTTCAGGATCTCCATGCCTGGCTACTCACCAAAAAATGTAACTAACCAACGTAAAACTTCAGGCGAAAGGAAACGCTCGAGGCCGCAGACTAACGGAAGCAATCCCCATACTCACAAGTAGCAACCAGGATCAACGATACCAGTAATCCTGCTGGACAGGATTTGCCCACCCTCGCCAGGGCGGCTGAGCTGCTGGGAAAGCGGGCGGTGGTTGCGCCGGGACTGGCCGAGAGATTGACGCGAAAAATCAGTTGAGAGATTTGCCTGAAATTGGCCGAGAGATTGGCCAAGGGATTGGCCGGCAGATTCTCCAAAAGATTAGCCGGAAGTTGGCCGGCAGATTCTCCAACAGATCAGCCGGGAGATTGGCCGGGATTTCGGCCACCGTCCAGCCGCCGAGCCGCCGAGCCGCCGAGACGCCCAACGGCCAAGCCGCCGAGCCACCCAACCGCCAAGCCGCCAAGCCGTCCAACCGCCGAGCCGCCCAGCCGCCCGGCTGCGAGCGACCATCCCGGAGCCGTAAGCTGGCGGTCCAGCTCCGGCGGCATGGTCAGGCGCGTGCGGTGCAGCGCGCGCCCGTGGTTCAGGCCCTGGTCCCGCGCCGCCGCACGGCGCCGGCGAGTCCGAACCCGGCCAGCAGCAGTGCCAGCGAACCCGGTTCCGGCACCTCGGCGACCTGGTCGAAGCTGAAGTCGTCCATCGCATACGATCCCTGGAAGCCGCTGGAGACGACGACCGCGTCGATGGCGCCTTTCCAGCCGGCGTCCAGGAAGGACGGCGATTCCGACAGCTGCAGGGCGGCGGAGGTCGCCACCAGCTGGCCCGCGAAGTACAGGCTGAATTGCACGCTGCTGTCGCCGTAGCCGGAGAACCAGGCGCCGTTGAAGACGGTCGGGGCGAGGAAGCGGATGGTGCTGGCGACCGCGCCGCCATCGGTCCAGTCGGTGGTCACGCGTCCGGTGCCGGAATGGGCCGCGAAGGGCGCCTGTTCGGCGGTGAACACGGCCAGGCCGGCGCCGGACCAATCCAGCCCGCCATAATTGCCCGGCACGGAAGCGTTACCGTCGGGGCCGACCAGGTCGTCGAAATTCAGCACGGTCGCCGAGGCAAGGGATGCGCACAGCGCGAGGACGGCGCCCACGGCGGCGCGACGAAAAATGGATTGCATGATCTTCCTTTGAAAAGTGTGATGCCGGCGGGGCCGCCGCCGGCTGCGTGTCTTCGTTCAGGCCAGGCCCAGGGCCGGATCGCTGACCGTGTGCTTGCCCGTTTCGACGCGCCCGGCGAAGCGGCGCACATAATCCGGCTGGCCCGACACCGTGGCGCTGAAGTCGTACCAGTAGTCGTTTCCGGCCACCGGGATGCGCAACACCAGCTCGGTGCGTGGCGCCAGCGTGTGTTGCTGGCGCAGCGCCGCATACGCATTCGCGCCCAGGTTGAAGGTGCACGGGCCGGCGCCGGCATTCACCAGGCGCAGCACCAGCTCGCCGCTGGCCGCATCGCAGCGCACCTGCACGTCGGGACGTGGCTGGCCCGCAGCGACCGCGCGCAGGGCGCTGCCCGTGAAGTGGCGGTGATAGCCATTCGGCCCCAGCACCCACAGGTCGTAGGCGCCACCGACCGCCGGCGTCCACACATCCGACAGCGACTTGCCCGATTCGACCGTGTAGCGGCGCGGGATCGCCGCCAGGTTCTTCTTGTCGTACACGTGGAATACGGCGGCCTGGCGACCCGTGTTGATGAAGTTGAGCGCCACCCGCACCGCGGCCATGCTCGCGCCGGGCTGTACTTCGCAGGTGGTCGCCAGCTCATACGGCAGTGCGCGCGATGGCCGGGTGCCGGCCGCCTGCACCGGCATTTGCGGCGCGGCGGGCGGCGCAATCTGCGACAGCCCTTGCTGCGCGGCGCGCAGCGCGTCGGCCTGGGCCTTGGTCTTGCGGCCCTTCAGCACCGGCAACACCTCGGCGTTGGGCGTGGCGAAGTTGAAGGCGCTGGTGAGGTCGCCGCAGACCGCGCGCCGGAACGCGCTGATATTTGGCTCGCGCACGCCGAAGCGCGCTTCCAGGAAGCGCAGCACCGAGGTGTGGTCGAATACCTGCGAGTTGACCCAGCCACCGCGGCTCCAGGGCGAGATCACATACATCGGCACGCGCGGACCGGGGCCGTACACGCGGCCATCGGCCGCCGGCTGCCTGGTGCTGCCGAGCGGACGGCCGTGCGTGTAGTACTCCGGCCCCAGGGCGCCGGCCGCCAGCGTGGTCTTGCCACAGTAGCCGCCCTTGCCGTCGGGCGACGGCGCCGAGGGCGAAGGCACGTGGTCGAAATAACCGTCGTTCTCGTCGAAGTTCACGATCAGGATGGTCTTGCTCCAGACCTCGGGGTTCGCGGTCAGGGCGTCGAGCACCTCCTGCAGGAACCAGGCGCCCTGCACCGGGCTCGATGGGCCCGGGTGTTCGCAATAGATCGACGGCGCGTTGAGCCACGAGACTTGCGGCAGCTTGCCCTCGCGGATGTCGCGCTTGAACGCGTCCAGGTACTGCTCGGGTTGCGTGCCGGGCAGGGTATTGGCGATGCCCTTGTAGAGCGGATTGCCGGGGTTGTCGGTCGCCGCGTCGTAGGCGTGGTAGGGCAGGGCCTGGCCGGTATTGGTATACGGTTTGCCCGGCGCGCCGCCGCTCGAGACCGGGTAGCCGGACGCGATATTGGCGCGCTTGAACTGGCGGAACGCGCCAAGCATATTGTCGCCCCATTCGTCAGGCATGTTCTGGTAGCTGATCCAGCTCACGCCGGCGGCCTCGAGGCGTTCGGCATAGGTGGTCCAGGTATAGCCGGTGTCCACGCCGCTGGCCACGCCGTCGATCGCATCCCATTCGTTGGTGACGAAGGCGGTGCCGGTGGGCCCCGCGCCATTGGTGCCGGTCAGGAAGAACGAGCGGTTCGCGTCGGTCCCCGTGTGCATCGCGCAGTGGTAGGCGTCGCACACGGTGAAGGCATTCGCCAGCGCGAACGGGAACGGGATTTCGTTCTCCTTGAAATAGCCCATCGAGATCGGGTTCTTGTAGCGCGGCCACTGGTCCATGCGACCGTTGTCCCAGGCCAGCTGGCTATCGTTCCAGTCGTGCGGCGTGCCGTTGGCGCGCTGGGCGTTGCCCTTGCTGCCGTCCAGGTGGAACGGCATCACCACATTGCCGTTGGCGAGACGCTGCTGCCAGACATTGCGCCCCTCGGGTAGCGGAATCGGGAAGCGGTCACCGAAACCGCGTACGCCGGCCAGCGTGCCGAAGTAATGGTCGAAGGCGCGGTTTTCCTGCATCAGGATCACCACGTGCTCCACGTCGCGGATCGTGCCTGTCGCGTTGTGGGCGGGAATGGCGAGCGCGCGCTGGATCGATGGCGGGAAGGCGGCGTAGGTGGCGGCGGCAAGGCCCGCTTGGGCACTGCTGCGCAGGAATCTGCGGCGTGAAGTCATCAGGGTCATCCGGGAATGGTGGAGTTTTTAAAAAGCAACAAAAGTTGCTATTTATTGTTGCCATGCCGATATGGCGGCGTAACTGCGCCACTGTAGAACCCGTGCATGACGCGCCGATGACAAACGCCGGACGCGCCTGCGGATCGGTATCGTGGGGCGGGTGGTGAAGACGCTCGAGATCCGCCAGCACGCCGCGCCGTGCCGCTGTGGCATGATCGGATTGGTGTCTGAAATACGCGCATGGCGCCGGTGGCGGCGGGCGCAAGCGCGCGCGTGGCGCTGCGCGGCGTCGATCATCGTGCGTTGCCAACTCATCGGCAGGCTGGCCGACGGATATGAACGGGAAAGGGCGGCTCCCGTCGGCGTGCCGCCTCGTCGGGATCAATGCGGGTCAGTGAGGATCTCGACGGCGTTCCGACGAGGGCCGACACCCGGATAGCGTAGCGACGTCGTTCCAGCGAAGGCAGGAACGGATCACATATCAACGTCGGTTCAAGGAAGGCGGGGCAGAGGTGGCCTATCCACGTCGTTCCAGTGAAGGCCGGCACCCGGATAGCGTATCAACGTCGTTCCAGCGAAGGCTGGAACCCAAGTTTGCATGATCTGCGAACACGGCTCAACCTGGACCCAGGCCTTCGCAGGGGGACGGTCTTCCAGCGAACGAACAACGCATCACCATGCACCGCCAGTCCCACCGCAGGGTGCTCAATGCACGTGTTTTGCAGGCGCGACGTTTTGCTGGACCATGGCCATGGTGTCCATCGCAGCCCAGGTCTTGGGGCCGACGATACCGTCCGGCACCAGGTCGTGCTCGCGCTGGAAGCGGCGCACGGCCGCTTCGGTCATCGGCCCGAACACGCCGTCCACCTCGACGCCGCAGCGCAGCTGGATTTCGCGCACCAGGCCGCCGATGGCGCCGCGCCGCAGCGTGGGCCGGCCGCCGTCGGCGATCGGCTCGATCGACGGGATGATGTCCGGCAGCGGCGCCCTGCCGTCCATGATCGCCGCCACGTCGGCGCGAAATGCCGCCATGTCGAACAGGGGATCGACCTTGCGGCCGGGCGGCCTGGCGTACTCCTTGTGGCCGCAGCAGAATTCGGCGCCCTGGCCAATACGCTGCAGGATGGCGGCCACGCCGCGCCGCAGGCAGTTCATCTGCACGTCGGGCCAGGGAAAGTCGACGCGCGTGCCCTGGTTCTCGGCTTCGATGCCGATCAACCTGCTATTGCCTGCCGTGACGCCCTGCCACTCGCCTTCGCCGGCATGGTTGCAGCGGCCGGCGGCGATGACGTAGAAGGTGCCATCGCGTCCGAGCCCGAGCTGCGACAGCGGGCCTGGCAGGTCGCTGCGGCCCTCGATCAGGGTGCGCAGGCTGGGCATATTGCCGCTTGCCGGTCCGACGGTGTGATGGACGATGACACCCGTCACGCCCCCCATCTCGGCGCGGCCCCGGCTCGCCCAGCCGTCGACCAGCGCCACTTTGAGCCCGGCCCTTTCGAGCGCGAGCGGCAACCATGTCAGTGAATAGCTCATGATGTCACTCCTCCATGCGCCACCGGCAACTCCTCGTCGGGCGTCGGGACGGTGATCTTGATGTCGCAGCCGTCGATCGCTTCCTCGGCGTCCGGCGTGACGGCCATCGCGGAGGCCAGCGTCGACGCCAGCGCCGGCATGAAGGCCACCGCCGCGACGGCCAGCGCCAGCGGCTCCGAGGTGCCGCCGCCGGGCGCCGGATTGACGACGGTGACGTCGAGCTGGCTCTCGCGGACGACGTCGCTGTCGAGCAGCGTGGCCGACAGCCGGGTGCTGTCCGTGAAACTGGTCGGGCGGGCGCCGCCATTGACGTGCACGACCGAACTCTCCACGAAACCCTTGCCGTTCAAGACGATCGTCAGGTCGCGCGCGCCTGGCGGCAGGCGCGTCGGCGTGCTGCCGCTGAGCACCGGCATCGGGTTGGCCAGTCCTTCGCGACGGCGCTGGTCGCCGCCGCCGGGCTGGGTGCGGAACAGCGTGTCGAACACTTCGCCGAGCTTGTCGGTGGCCTGCTTCGAGAACATGCCGACCATGGCTGCCAGCGCCACGATGCCATACAGGTTGATGCTCCCGGTATCTGGCAAGCCCATCAGGAAGCCGGCGCGCACGACCAGGTAGAAAATGGTGGCGAGCACGGTGCCGATGACCGGCTTGAGGACATACCACCACAGCCAGTTGGCGGTCAGCAGATGGTTGCCGACGAAGTCGCCGAACGAGGTCATCGCATGGATGAGGCTTCCCAGGGCGCCGGCGAGCATCACCAGGACCAGCAGCCTGGCGTCGAGAGAAAGACCGAAACACAGGAAATCGCCGGCGACGCAGACTTGCTGGCGGGCGGTTGCCGGGCCGGCCATGTCGGCATTGATCACCACCAGGAACAGATAGCCCAGCACCGCAGCCAGAACGAGCAGGCCGATCCCGAGTACGCGGGTTTGCCGCATGCTCGCTGGGCGGGATGGGGTGTCCGCCGCGCCGGGTCCTGCCCGTTGGGCAGGATGAACTTCGTCGAAAGGCATGGGATCCTCCGTCGGTAGCATGTCCGAAGGAGTCTAACAAGCCAGGCGTGCAAATAACCGTCACTTCCGCTGGTGCGCGCCGACGTACTTCTGAGGCAGCGCAGGGTCGGTGGAGGCGATATTGCAGCGCCAGCCGTATGAAAGCCGGACGCAAGGCCGGCGCGCCAGCTGTATCCACGAATGTGACCTGCTCTGCAAGAGGTGGGGATGCATCGCATGATGGCCCTGGTTCCTTATCCTGAAATTGTAATTCTGCATCCTCGGCCTCGTGGCCAAAGTTGACGAAGCATGCATTCGTCTTTTATCAGCCTTCCAGTGCGCCCAAGCGGTCGCCACAAGTGCGGCACCAGGGGCCGAGCGCGGATCCAGCAGCGTTTTCTGCGCGTCAGTGCCTGCCGCCGCCAGGCCTGCCGTCGGAGGGGCTGGCCACCACTCCTTAGATGCGGACGCCGCGCAATCGGCCGCCGCACGTTGGCGCAACAGGCGGCGTAATGGGTGAACGAGGCGCATAGGAAAAGGGTCGTGGATGAGGGAACTACGCCGACATACGTGCGCACGGCGTTTCCGGATGCAAGCCTGGGCCAGGTCCGCGTGGGCGCTGGCGCCGGCGGGCGCCGGGGCGGGCCACGACGCCTCGCAAAAAAGACTATCATGGCTTTTTTGTCCAACGTAGAGACCGACGCCCATGACGACTTCCAGCTATCCCGATATCCGCCTCCTGATCGCCAACGAATGGGTCGACGCGACCGGCGGCAGGACGATCCCGGTGGTGAACCCGGCTACCGGACAGCCGATCGGCACCGTGGCGCACGCCGCCATCGCCGACCTGGATCGCGCGCTCGCCGCCGCCCAGCGCGGCTTCGAGGCCTGGCGCGTCGTGCCGGCCGCCGAACGCGCCGCGCTCATGCGCCGCGCCGCCACGCTGCTGCGCGAGCGCGCCGGCGACATCGCCCGCCTGCTGACGCAGGAGCAGGGCAAGCCGTTGGCCGAGGCCAGGATGGAAGCGATGGCCGGCGCCGAGATCATCGACTGGTTCGCCGCCGAGGGCATGCGTGTGTATGGCCGCATCGTCCCGTCGCGTAATCCGGCCGCCCAGCAGCTGGTGCTGAAGGAGCCGGTCGGCCCGGTCGCCGCCTTCACGCCATGGAATTTCCCGATCAACCAGGTCGTGCGCAAGCTGGCGGCGGCGCTGGCGACCGGCTGTTCCTTCCTGTGCAAGGCCCCCGAAGAAACCCCGGCGTCGCCGGCCGCGCTGTTCCAGTGCTTCGTCGATGCCGGCCTGCCGCCCGGCGTCGTGGGGCTGGTGTTCGGCGATCCGGCCGAGATTTCTAGCTACCTGATTCCCCATCCGGTGATCCGCAAGGTGACCTTCACCGGTTCGACGCCGGTCGGCAAGCAGCTGGCCGCACTGGCCGGCGCGCACATGAAGCGGGTGACGATGGAGCTGGGCGGCCACGCGCCGGTGATCGTGGCCGCCGACGCCGATGTGGCGCTGGCCGTGAAAGCGGCCGGCGGCGCCAAGTTCCGCAACGCGGGCCAGGTCTGCATCTCGCCGACCCGCTTCCTGGTGCATAACGCGGTCAAGGACGAGTTCACGCGCGCGCTGGTCGCGCATGCCCAGGGCCTGAAGCTGGGCGACGGCCTGGTGGACGGCACCACGCTGGGGCCGCTGGCCAATCCGCGGCGCCTGACGGCCATGGCGCACCTGGTCGATGACGCGCGCGCCAAGGGGGCCGTCGTGGCGACCGGGGGCGAGCGGATTGGTGGCGCAGGCAACTTCTTCGCGCCGACGGTGCTGGCCGATGTGCCCCTGGAGGCGAGCGTCTTCAATGACGAGCCGTTCGGGCCGGTGGCGGCGATTCGTGGGTTCGAGCGCCTCGAGGACGCGATCGCCGAAGCCAACCGCCTGCCGTTCGGCCTGGCCGGCTATGCGTTCACCAGCTCGATCAAGAATGCCCAGCTGCTGATGAACCGGGTCGAAGTGGGAATGCTGTGGATTAACCAGCCGGCGACGCCGAGCGCGGAGCTGCCGTTTGGCGGTATCAAGGATTCGGGTTACGGTTCCGAAGGCGGACCCGAGGCGCTGGAATCGTATCTGAATACCAAGGCCGTGTCGATGGTCGGTGTCTGACACCGGCCCGCGCCTGGCTGCCGGCGCACGATGCCGGACTGGCTGACCCGAAAATCGGTGCGCGGTGCAGGCAGGGCGGGGGCGCCCTCGCCGGCCGCGGGCCTGTCCGGCGCCATGCCGGACCTGTTATCATCTGCGTTTCGGCAGCGGCGAACCGGCCCGGCGGATGGGCAGCTCGACCGTTGGGCCTCGTGCGAAGCCTGAAGCCTGAAGCCAGGCCCGACGCCTCGAGCGCCCGCTGATTCTTGACCGCCACTGTCCGACCATCCTGGCGCCGCCCGTGGCGGGCTGGCCGGCGTGACAGCGCGCGCCGGCGCCCCAGCGCGCATCGCGGCGCCCGCGAGCGCAGCATCATTCATACTATATATCTGGAATCACCCCATGGAAATCAAAGTCAACTTCCTCGACAAGCTGCGTCTCGAAGCCAAGTTCGACGACTTCACCGTGATCGCCGACCAGCCGATCCGCTACAAGGGCGACGGTTCCGCCCCCGGTCCGTTCGACTACTTCCTGGCCTCGTCGGCCCTGTGCGCGGCCTATTTCGTGAAGTTGTACTGCGATACCCGCAATATCTCGACCGAGCACATCCGCCTGTCGCAGAATAATATCGTCGACCCGGAAAACCGCTACCAGCAGATCTTCAAGATCCAGGTCGAGCTGCCGCCCGATGTGTCCGAAAAAGACCGGCTGGGCATCCTGCGTTCGATCGACCGCTGCACCGTGAAAAAAGTGGTGCAGGCCGGTCCCGAGTTCGTGATCGAAGAGGTCGCGAACCTGGACGCCGATGCCCAGGCCTTGCTGACGCTGCAGCCGTCCACCGGCGCCCTGACCTACATCCCGGGCAAGGACCTGCCGCTGGAGCAGACCATTGCCAATATGTCCGGCATGCTCGCCAGCTGGGGCATCAAGATCGAGATCGCGTCGTGGCGCAATATCGTGCCGAATGTCTGGTCGCTGCATATCCGCGACGCGCATTCGCCGATGTGCTTCACCAACGGCAAGGGCGCGACCAAGGAAAGCGCGCTGGCCTCGAGCCTGGGCGAATTCATCGAACGCCTGAACAACAACCATTTCTATGCCGGCGCCTACTGGGGCGAGGACATCGCCAATGCGCCGTTCGTGCACTACCCGAACGAGCGCTGGTTCAAGCCAGGGGCCGACGATGCGCTCCCGCGCGGGATGCTCGACGCCTACTCGCTGGCCATCTACGACCCCGACGGCGAATTGCGCGGCTCGCACCTGATCGATACCAATTCGGGCAACGTCGAGCGCGGCATCTGCGCACTGCCTTTCGTGCGCCAGTCCGATGGCGAGACCGTGTATTTTCCGTCCAACCTCGTGGAAAACCTCTACGCCAGCAACGGCATGAGCGCCGGTAATACGCTGGCCGAGGCCCAGGTGCAGTGCCTGTCCGAGATTTTCGAGCGCGCGGTCAAGCGCGAGATCCTGGAAGGCGAAATGGCCTTGCCCGACGTGCCGCCCGAAGTGCTGGCGAAATACCCGGCCATCCTGGCCGGCATCAAGGGCCTCGAAGAGCAGGGCTTCCCGGTGCTGGTCAAGGACGCGTCGCTGGGCGGCCAGTATCCGGTGATGTGCGTGACCCTGATGAATCCCAAGACGGGCGGCGTGTTCGCCTCGTTCGGCGCGCATCCGAGCTTCGAGGTGGCGCTCGAGCGCAGCCTGACCGAACTGCTGCAGGGCCGCAGCTTCGAAGGCCTGAACGACCTGCCGCAGCCGACCTTCACCAGCAACGCCGTCACCGAGCCGTACAACTTCGTCGAGCACTTCATCGATTCCAGCGGCGTTGTGTCGTGGCGCTTCTTCAGCGCAAGGTCGGATGTCGAGTTCGTGGAATGGGACTTCTCCGGTCAGGGCGAAGACTCGAACGCGGACGAACTTGCGACCCTGCTCGCCATCCTCGAGGACATGGGCAAGGAAGTGTACACGGCGGTGCATGACCAGCTGGGCGCGGTCGCCTGCCGCATGCTGGTGCCGGGTTATTCCGAGATCTACCCGGTCGAAGACCTGATCTGGGATAACACGAATAAATCGCTGCTGTTCCGCGAAGATATCCTGAACCTGCACCGGCTGGACGACGACGCACTGGAAGCGCTGCTCGACCGCCTGGAAAACAACGAGCTTGACGAGTATTCGGATATCGCAAGCCTGATCGGCATCGAATTCGACGAGAATACCGATTGGGGCCAGCTTACCGTGCTCGAACTGAAACTGCTGATCCAGCTCGCGCTGGGCCAGCACGAGGACGCGCACGACCTGGTCGGCGCTTTCCTGCAATACAACGACAACAGCGCCGAGCGCCGCCTGTTCTACCAGGCGGTGAACGTGGTGCTCGAGGTAGTGCTTGACGACGACCTGGCGCTCGACGATTACGTGGTCAACTTCCGCCGCATGTACGGCGACGCGCGCATGGATGCGGCGCTGGGATCGGTCGACGGCAGCATCAGGTTCTTCGGCCTGACGCCCACCAGCATGAAACTGGAAGGGCTGGAGCGCCACCAGCGCCTGATCGACAGCTACCGCAAGCTCCACACGGCGCGCGCCCGGGCTGCAGCAGCGCGCTAGCCGAGCGCCGGCGCGCCAGCGCACGCCGCGATTGATGCGCGGACCGTCACCCGACGCCTGTTTTCTTGAAGGAGAACGTGGATGCGCGACGCAGTCATCATCGGGGGCGGCCACAACGGCCTGGTATGCGCCTTCTACCTGGCGCGCGCCGGGCTCAAGGTCACGCTGCTCGAGCGGCGCGCGGTCGTTGGCGGCGCCGCGGTGACCGAGGAGTTCCATCCGGGGTTTCGCAACTCGGTGGCGGCCTACACGGTCTCGCTCCTGAATCCGGCAATCATCCACGACATGGCGCTGGGCCGGCACGGCCTGCGCATCGTCGAACGTCCGCTGTCCAATTTCCTGCCCCTGGACGACGGGCGCTACCTGAAGGTTGGCGCCGGGAACACGGCGGCCGAAGTGGCCAGGTTCTCCCGGCGCGACGCCGACCGTCTCGCCGCCTACCAGCGTGAACTGGAGGGCGCGGCGGACCTGCTGCGCGGCCTGGTGCTGCAAACGCCGCCGAACCGGGTGACGGGCGGCTGGCTTGCCGCGCTGCCCGAACTTTTCAAGGCGGGCAAGCTTGGCAACCAGGTACGCAAGCTGTCCGTCCCGGCACAGCGCGCGCTGCTCGACCTGTTCACCAAGTCGGCGGGCGACATCCTCGACGGCTGGTTCGAGAGCGATCCGATCAAGGCCGCCTATGGCTTCGACAGCGTGGTGGGCAACTACGCCAGTCCCTACGCGCCCGGCTCGGCCTACGTGCTGCTGCACCACGTGTTCGGCGAGGTGAACGGCGTCAGGGGCGCATGGGGCCATGCCATCGGGGGCATGGGCGCGATCACCCAGGCGATGGCCAAGGCGGCGCAAGCGCTCGGCGTCGAGATCCGCACCGCGTGCCCGGTGGCCGAGGTGTTGCTGGAGCGGGGCCGTGCCTGCGGCGTCGTCACCGGCGCGGGCGAGCGCATCGCCGCGCGCGTGGTCGTATCGAACCTGAATCCGCGCCTGTTGTACACGACGCTGGTCGACCCGGCCGCGCTGCCCGCTGACTTCCTGCGCCGCATGCAGCGCTGGCGCTGCGGGTCGGGCACCTTCCGCATGAATGTCGCACTGTCCGAGCTACCCGATTTCACCTGCCTGCCGGGCAAGACGATGGCCCCTCACCATGGCAGCGGCATCATCATCGCGCCGAGCCTGCGCTATATGGAGCGCGCCTATCACGACGCGCGCGCCGACGGCTGGTCGCGCGCGCCGATCGTCGAGGTCGTGATCCCGTCCACGCTCGACGCGTCGCTGGCCCCGGCCGGCCAGCACGTGGCCAGCCTGTTCTGCCAGCACGTGGCGCCGCAGCTGCCGGATGGATCGAGCTGGGACGCGCACCGCGACCGGGTCGCCGACCTGATGATCGACACGGTGGACCGCTACGCGCCCAACTTCCGGCGCGCGGTGCTGGGCCGCCAGGTAATGAGCCCGCTTGACCTCGAGCGCACCTTCGGCCTGGTGGGCGGCGACATCTTCCATGGCGCGCTGGGGCTCGACCAGCTGTTCTCGGCGCGGCCGATGCTGGGGCACGCCGATTATCGCGCTCCGGTGCCGGGGCTGTACACCTGCGGGGCGGGCAACCATCCCGGCGGCGGCGTGACGGGGGCGCCGGGGCACAATGCCGCGCGTGAGGTGCTGCGCGATGTCGCGCACCATCATCGCGCCGGCCGGCGCGAGTGTGGCCGCGAACCTCGATCTGATCCCGGCCCCGAACCCGGCCCGCACACCGCCTAGAGCAGGAAGGCGGGGCCGGCGCCGATCGCCGTCGGTGCGGCGCTGGTCTCGTCCTTCAGGCCGATGCCGGTCAAGCCGCGCCTGCGCGCCTCGGCCAGCAGGTAGTGCAGCCGGGCCGCCGCCTGTTCGCAGCGCTGGCCGGCTGGACGGATATTCGAGATGCAGTTGCGGCGCTCATCGGTCAGGCCGATGCGCGGCGCCCAGGTCAGGTAGGCGCCCAGGCTGTCGGGAGAGCTGAGGCCCGGCCGCTCGCCGATCAGCACCACGACCATGCGTGCGCCCAGCGCTTGGCCGATCTCGTCGCCGATCGCCACCCGGCCCTGCTGGGCGATGACGAGCGGCGCCAGCGACCAGTCGGCGCTCGCCAGTTGCGCGCGCAGCGCATGCAGCAGCGGCGCCGCGTTCTCCATGACGGCGCGCGCCGACAGGCCGTCCGCCACGACGATGGCCAGGTCGGGCCGCGCCCGGCCGTTGTCGGCGCGGTCGGCGCTATCGGCGCTGTCGCCGTTGCCGTATGACGCGAGCATGGCGCGCGAGGCGGCATCGAGCCGCCGGCCCAGGTCGGGCCGCTGCAGGTACACATGCCGATCCCGCGCCGCGCTGTGCAGCTCGAGCGGCGCGGGCAAGCCGGGCCAGGCCGGTTGCAGCGCCGCAGCCAGCGCCGCGGTGTCGAGCGGCTGGTGCACCGCGTCGCGCGCCTGCGCATGCGCGAGCTGGAAAGCCAGTTGCGCAGCGGTCGGCTGGCTCACGCCGGCGTGGCCCAGCGCGATGCGGGCGGCGGTGAAGCGGCGCAATGCCAGCCAGGGGTCGGCGTTGGGCGCGCTGTCGGGCAGGTCGTCCGGCATGTCGACTGGCATGTCGACTCCTCAGGCGTGCGCCAGCAGCGCGCGCTGGAACGCGTCCGGCACCGCGCGGCCCAGCGTCACCTGGCCGTCGCCGCCGAAAATGCCGAGCCCGCGCAGCCAGGCCTCGAACTCGGGCGCCGGCCGCAGGCCCAGCGCGCGCCGGGCGTACAGGGCGTCGTGGAACGAGGTGCTCTGGTAGTTCAGCATGATGTCGTCCGAGCCGGGCACGCCCATGATGTAGGTGCAACCGGCCGCGCCCAGCATTGTCAGCAGCACGTCCATATCGTCCTGGTCGGCCTCGGCCTCGGCGTGGTTGGTGTAGCAGACGTCGCAGCCCATCGGCAGGCCGAGCAGCTTGGCGCAGAAGTGATCCTCCAGGCCGGCGCGGATGATCTGCTTGCCGTCGTACAGGTATTCCGGGCCGATGAAGCCGACCACCGAATTCACCAGCAGCGGCGCATACGCGCGCGCCACCCCATAGGCGCGCGCCTCGCAGGTCTGCTGGTCGAGGCCATGGTGGGCGTTGGCCGACAGCGCGCTGCCCTGGCCGGTCTCGAAGTACATGACGTTCTGGCCCAGCGTGCCGCGCCCGAGCGACAGGGCGGCGGCGCGCGCCTCGTGCAGCAGCGCCAGGTCGACGCCGAAACTGGCGTTCGCCGCCTGGGTGCCGGCAATCGACTGGAACACCAGGTCGACCGGCGCGCCGCGCTCGATCGCGGCGATGGTATTGGTCACGTGGGTCAGCACGCAGGACTGGGTGGGAATGGCGTAGCGGGCGATCACGTCGTCCAGCATGCCCAGCAGCCGGATGACTTGCGGGATATTGTCGGTCGCCGGGTTGATGCCGATGACGGCGTCGCCATTGCCATACATGAGGCCATCGAACAGGCTGGCCGCGATGCCGGACGGGTCGTCGAGCGGATGGTTTGGCTGCAGGCGTGTGGACAGCGTGCCGGCCAGGCCGATGGTGTTGCGAAAGCGGGTGACCACCCGGCATTTGCGGGCCACCAGCACCAGGTCCTGGATGCGCATGATCTTCGAGACGGCGGCCGCCATCTCGGGCGTGATGCCGGGTGCGGCCTGCGCCAGCGCCACGGCGTCGGCGGCGTCGTCCAGCAGCCACTCGCGCAAGCCGCCGACGGTCAGGTGGGCGATGGGCCGGAACGCGGCGGCGTCGTGGCTGTCGACGATCAGGCGCGTGACCTCGTCGGTCTCGTAGGGCACCACCGCCTCGTTCAGGAATGTGGTCAAGGGCAGGTCGGCCAGCGCCATCTGCGCGGCGACCCGCTCCTCGGCGCTGCCGGCGGCGACACCGGCCAGGTAGTCGCCCGAGCGCGCCGGCGACGCCTTCGCCAGCAGCTCGCGCAGGTCGGCGAAGACATGGGTCGTGGCGCCCACGACGTGGGTAATCCGGCTCATCGCGCTCTCCGTGGCATGGGGTCGGGCAGGTGCGTCCGGCCCATTCTACGGCCAAGCCGGGCGCCTTGCACAGCGGACGTCGGACCGTGACTCAGCCCGAACCTTGACCTGCTTCGAAACTTGACGTACGTCGAGCGTCAGAATATGTCGCTCTAGCGCACTTCCAGCAGTTCGACGTCGAAGATCAGCGTCGCGTTCGGCGGGATCGGACCGGCGCCGCCGGCCCCGTAGCCCATCTCGGGCGGGACGATCAGGGTGCGCTTGCCGCCCACCTTCATGCCTTGCACGCCTTCGTCCCAGCCCTTGATGACCTGGCCGGCGCCCAGCTGGAAGCTGAACGGCGAGCGCCCGACCGACGAATCGAACTGGTCGCCGCGCTGCTTCTCGGCGCCCGGCACGAACAGCCAGCCGGTGTAGTTGACCACGGCCGTGGAGCCGGCCACGGCTTCCTTGCCGGCGCCCTGGACGGCGTCGATCTTCTGGAATGCGACGGCGGCCGTGTCGGCGGCAGCCGGCGCTGGCTGGGGCGCCTTGGCGCGCTCGCAGCCGGCCAGGGCCAGGGCGACGCTCAAGCCGAGGGCAGCGGAGGTGATCAGTTGTTTCATGCGGTTCTTTCCGGAAAGTGTTGTTTGGGCTGGCGCAAGCATACAGCGTGGCCGCCACCTTGCCAACAAGGGCAGGGCGGCGGGCGACTCTCTGCGCGCATCGTGCGGCGGCAACGGCCCTGCTTTGGTAACCTGATCCATACGACCCGGGCCGGACGCCGCTCCGGGCAACCTTCAATTGCACAGGAGAATAGAATGACCAATCGCAGCCTGCTCTCATCCGCCCTGATCGGCGCAGTCGCCAGCGCCCGTTCGATGACCCCAATGGCCACCATCGCCGCAGCGCGCATGGCGGGCCGCGGCACTAGCGGCGAAGTGTTCCTGCTCGACCGCCCGCTATTCAAGTACGGCGCGCTGGCCATGGGCGCGGGTGAGCTGTACGGCGACAAGATGAAATCGGCGCCCGACCGCACCGTGTTCCTGGGCCTGCTGGCGCGCGTGATGAGCGCCGGCATCGCCGGCGCCGCGCTGGCGCCGCGCGGCCGTGAAAAAGCAGGCGCGGCGGTCGCGGTGGCCACCGCCGTGCCGCTGGCCTACGCCACGCTGGCCGGACGCAAGAAGGCGATGGCGCAGATCGGCCAGACTAAAAGCGGCCTGATCGAAGACGCACTCGTGGTCGCGGCCGGCATCGCGGTCGTGACGCTGGCGACGCGCTCGCGGGGCGGCTGACGTCGTTCGAGCCCGCCGCGACGGGCCGGGCGCCACCCCGGCACCCTTGCCCGATCGCCAAGCCGCTGTCAGCATGACCGGCTTCGCTGCGCCGGGAGATGCGCGCTGCCTCGGCCCTGACAGGCGTGCCGACGGCATCCAGGGGCAGGCTGGTTTCATTGGTGCGCCGGATTTCGTACAAGACACAAACCTTTCATCTTCCCTACTTAACGTTGCTGCTTCGGCGCGCTTTATTCGCGTATTGACGAGAAGATTCATGCGCCGCTGCAGGATGTATTAAATTTCTTGTGTGTTTATGTCAACGGAATGGTGGTTTCCAGCGTTATGCGAGGTAGCAAACGGCGCACCGTTTCATGTGGGAATCGTGCGCGCGGTACCGAACCATACGAACTGGAGAAAGAATGACCCGATTGAAAGTCACCCCGATCTGCGCCGCCATCATGCTGATGACGACCTACGGCGCGCCTGTCCTGGCGCAGACCACCGAGACCGAGAACGCGGGTGCCAGTACCGGGCAGGCAGTGCAGGCCGCGCCTGCGACGCCAGCCACTCCTACGACTCCAGCCGCTGCAACGGCCGCTGCTGCAACGCCAGCCGCTGGAACGCCAGCCGCTGGAACGCCAGCCGCTGGAACGCCAGCCGCTGGAACGCCAGCCCCGTCCGCAGCATCTGCGCAATCCGCGCCGCAACCGGGTGCGCCGGCACAGGAAGCAGCGGCTGGCCAGCCCGCCGCGGCGCCCGCCACCGTTGAAGTCACCGGCCTGCGCCAGAGCCTGCGCTCGGCCGAGGACATCAAGCGCGACGCGCCCCAGGTGGTCGACGCCATCAATGCCGACGATATCGGCAAGTTCCCCGACCGCCAGGCCGGCGACGCCCTGCAGCGCATCGCCGGCGTCCAGGTCGGACGCGATCGTGGCGAGACCAGCACCGTCATCATTCGTGGCCTGCCGGACGTCGCCACCACCCTCGACGGCAACGAGATCTTCACCGCCGCGGGCCGCCGCCTGTCGTACCAGGATCTGCCGGTGCAATCGATCGGCGGCCTGGAAGTCTACAAATCGGCCACCGCCAACCAGTTCGAGGGCGGCATCGCCGGCGCGGTCAACATCCGCCTGCGCGCACCGTTCGACAACAAGGGATTTACCGCGTCCGGCTATGTCGAGGACCGCGTCAACCAGACCAGCGGCAGCAGCAATACGTCGGACAAGCACAGCCCGGGCGGCGGCTTCCTGGTCAGCAACCGCTGGGACACCGACTTCGGCGAGATGGGCGCGCTGTTCGACGTCTCGGTCAACCGCGACAACTGGGCGTTCCCCGTGCAGTACGTCGACCGCCCCGAGAACGTGTTCTCGGTGAGCCCCGACGGCACGGCGACGCGCCTCGGCAACACCGGCCCCTACACGCCGGCGCGCGCCGGCGACGTGCTCGGCCAGCTGCCCAATATCGGCGGCATCTACAACGCCGGCCAGCGCGAGCGCCAGAGCGTGCATGGCGCCTTCCAGTGGAAGGTCAACCCGCGCCTGACTGCCAGCGCGCAGTACCTGGGCATGGGTTACCAGGGCCGCTCCGGCGTCAACTACGTGCTCAGCAATGCTACCTGGACGCCGCGCCTGACCGACGTGGTGATGGCGCCGCAGGGCGGAGCGTGCAACACGCCGCAAGGCCAGATCTGCCCGATCCTGGCCGCCAGCGCGCCCGCCGCGCAGTTCGGCAACGCCTATGACTGGGATCCGTACACGGCCACCAGCACCTGGGGCCAGAACGAGCGCACCAGCACCAATTACCTGAGCTTCGCCCTGGCCTACAAGGACGGTCCTCTCAGCGTCGACTCCAACTTCGGCTACACCCGCTCGAAGTTCGTCAACGACACCCTGATCGTCGACCAGCAGGTGCCGGGCGCCAGCGCCAGCGTCTATTCGTACGGCGCCGACGGCCATGGCGGCTTCAATGCGATCACCACCCCGACCAGCGCCAACGCGCTGCAGGACCCGCGGCAGTTCGTGCTGCGCGGGATGGTGCAGAACTGGAACGAGCAGTCGGGCAACCAGCTGCAATGGCGCACCGACGCCACTTATCGACTGGGTGGCGAAGGCTTCTTCCGCGCGCTGATGGCGGGCGTGCGCCTGTCCTCGCGCAAGGCCAGCTACCACGGCGCCGAAGGTCACGCCGACTTCAGCGGCGAGCGCCCGAACGCGCTTGCCGCGCTCGGCCCATCGTTCCAGTCGCTGGTGCCGGGCCTGGACCGCCTGGGCGGTGCCTGGTACGGTCCGTCGGCCGACTACCTGATCGACAATGCCGATGCGGTCCGCAACCTGTATGGCCAGGCCAGCGGCCGGATCGCGGACGATCCGGGCCGCATGTTCGACCAGCGCGAGCGCAACGCGACGCTGCACCTGGGCGCGCGCTGGCAGGCCGATGTCGCCGGCATCGATGTCAGCGGCGAGATCGGCGCCCGCGTGATCCGCCTCAACCGCGAGCTGCGCGGCCAGACCCGCATCGGCGACCAGGTCTCGAACGTCGACCTGTCGACCTATGAAACCAACTACCTGCCGAGCGTGTCGGCCATCGTCGGCTGGCGCGAGAACCTGCAGTCGCACCTGTCGGTGGGCAAGACCATCACCCGTCCCGACTTCGGCGCCCTGAACCCGGCGCTGACGCTGGTGCCGACCACGGTCAATGTGCCGGGCAGCGGCGGCGCCGGCAACCCCTACCTGGAACCCACCCGGTCGACCAATATCGACGCCACGCTCGAGTACTACTTCCAGAAGAACGGCTTCGCCCAGGTCGCCCTGTTCCATCGCGATATCCAGGGCTACCAGCAAAGCTTCACCCAGGACGAGACGATCGACGGCCAGGTGTACCGCGTGACGCGGCCCCAGAACTCGGGCAAGGGCAGGCTGCGCGGCGCCGAATTCGGCGTGCAGAAGTTCTTCGACTTCCTGCCTGGCGAATGGAGCAATTTCGGGGCCCAGGCCAACTACACCTGGATCGACGGCGAGAACCAGTCGCGCACCGCGTTCGACAGCGACACCTACAACACCACGCCGCTGACAGGCGTGGCCAAGAAGAGCTACAACTTCGCGCTGCTGTACGAGGGTAACGGCATCACCGGCCGCCTGGCCGCGACGCGCCGCGGCGACTACGTCGAGCAGATCGCCGAACTGCCGTTCAACCAGGACCGCGTGGTCAAGGCAGCGACCTTCGTCGACCTGTCGATCGGCTACGAGATCAACCAGCACGTCGCGCTGCAATTCGATGCGATCAACCTGACAAAGGCAAAATTCGAAAGCTCGCTCGGCCCCTACATGCCGCGCGACGTGCGCTACAACCCCACCACGTACGGCGTGAGCCTGCGCTTCAAGATGTAAGTCTGGCGGGGGAGGAGGGCCGGCGACGGCCGGCCCGGGCGGGCGCGGCGCGCGACATGGCGGCTGTGTTCAGGCGGTGGCGGCCGAGCCGGCCAGCAAGGCCATCACGGATTCGCGCTTGGCCAGCAGATGGCCCGACAGGATGGCGCCCAGGCGCTTGCCGTCGCGCGCGTCGAGCGCTTCCATCATCTGGCGGTGCTCGTCGGTGGCCTGGTCCCACTTCTCGGGAAACAGGTTCGACTTCAGGCGCAGCGATTGCATGCGCTGGTTCATGCTCAGGTAGGTCCGGTGCAGCACCGTGTTGCGCGCCGCCTCGGAGATCTTGTTGTGGATCGCCTGGTTGCGCATGTAGTAGCCGGTTAGGTCGTTGTGCGCCTTGCACGCCAACATCTCCTGATGCAGCGCGCGGATTTCCTCGACTTCGGCGGGCGTGATCCGCTCGCAGGCCATCTCGCCGGCCATCGCTTCCAGTCCGCTGACGAATTCGAAGGTCTCCCACACTTCGTGGTGCGACATCTTGTAGACCGAGGCGCCGCGGTTGGGCGAGATCTCGATCAGTCCCTCGGCAGCCAGCGCCTTCAGCGCCTCGCGCAGGGGCGTGCGCGAGATGCCCATGGTCTCGCATAGTTCGCGTTCGTTGAGCTTGGCGCCGGGGGCGAGAATCGATTCGACGATCAGGCGGCGCAGGTGGGTAACGACTGAGTCGTGCAAATGCTGGCGGGCCAGCCTGGGAAACGCCGGCGCCGCGCCGCTAACGGTCGAGCCTGCTTCAACTTCCTGGTCTTGCATTCGGTGTCCCCACTACGCTAGTTTTGCGAGAATTCTATCATTCTGGCGGGTCGGCATTCGTGAATTGCCGAGCCGGTCCGCCCCGAGCCTGCACAGCCATGCGGCAGGCATCGGGCAATCTTGTTTCGTTTTCGCAACAGCGGCTTTTCTGATCGCGCTTGACGTTACGTCAAGCTCTGGCCTGGTGCGACCTACCAAGTGTCGTTTCGCCGGCCTCGCCGCAGTGGCGGCTGTCACTACATGAGAGCGGCGGCCTGGATGAAGCGATCGGCGCTGGCGCGGCGGCGCACGCCTGCAATCAGTGTTTGTAACCGGGCATCGGCGGCGCGTTTCGCCAATGTTGACGCGGCGCAGCGCTCGGTATTTAACAAAGGTCAAAAACTTCTAAAGTCTCTGGAATGTCGAAATAGATCTTTTAGCACCTTTTTCTACGCCGTAGCGGGTAACTCTTGGTGGCTGCCTCGAACGTGCGTGATGCGCGCAGCGAGCCGTTCGAACGCGTCTCCCGAGAAATTGCGCATTTTAGTTTCCCCAATACAAGACTTTTATATCGCACTGCGGCATGGCACAGTTCCGCAGTTGTTGGTACTATTTCGCTTGCATTTTGCATACAAAATACATTTCTACGAGAGAGATCATGTCCGACGATCAGCAATCCCAATCGCGGCGGCGCCTCATCAAGAGCCTCGTCTTCGTGCCCATGGGCGCGGGAGCGGCAGCTGCCATCCACCAGGGCCTGCCCAACGCCAACGCCACGGCCAGCGCGCCGGCCGAAGGCAAACCGGATCCCTACACCCCCAAATTCTTCAACGCGAAGGAATGGAAGTTCGTGATCGCCGCGGTCGATCGCCTGATCCCGCACGACCAGCACGGTCCCGGCGCGGTCGAACTGGGCGTGCCCGAGTTCCTGGACCGTCACATGCAGTCGCCTTATGCGGCCGGCAATATCTGGTATATGCAGGGCCCGTTCCTGGAAGCGACTCCCGAATTCGGCTACCAGGGCAAGCTGACGCTGAAGGACATCATCCGCGTGGGCATCGCCAACGTCGACGCGCACTGTGTGAAGACCTTCTCGGGCAAGGCCTTCGCCGACCTCGACGTGCGCATGCAGGAAGCCGTCCTCAAGGATCTCGAAGCCGGCAAGATCAAGCTCAACGATATTTCGTCGAAGACGTTCTTCGCCGATTTCCTGGCCGAGACCCGGTCCGGCTACTTCGCCGATCCTACCCACGGCGGCAACAAGAACATGGGCGCATGGAAGATGATCGGTTACCCGGGCATGCGCGGCGACTACCTCGAGTGGGTCAAGATTCGTGACAAACCTTATCCGCTGGGACCTGTGGACCTGGCTGGACGGAGGGGATAAGAGATTATGGCAATCGTAAAAGAGAAAACAGATGCGGTCATCGTCGGCGCCGGTTGGGTCGGCGCCATCATGGCCAAGGAATTGACCGACGCCGGCCTGAACGTGGTCGTGCTCGAACGCGGCCCGGACCGCGACACCCAGACCGACTTCGCGTATCCACGCGTGATCGACGAGCTCGAAGGCTCGGTGCACCGCAAATACCTGCAGTCGCTGGCGCAAGAGACCGTGACCATCCGCCACAACCTGTCGACCGTGGCGGTGCCGAAACGCCGCATGGGCTCGTTCAAGCCGGGCACCGGCGTGGGCGGGGCGGGTTCGCACTGGTCGGGCGTGCACTTCCGTGCGCTGCCCGAAGATTTCAACCTGCGCAGCACGATGGAGCAGCGCTACGGCAAGAAGATCATGCCGGCCGGGATGTCGATCCAGGATTTCCCGATCACCTATGAAGACCTGGAACCGCATTTCGACCACTTCGAATACGTGTGCGGCACCTCGGGCAAGGCCGGCATCATCGGCGGCAAGGCGGTCGAAGGCGGCAACCCGTTCGAAGGCTCGCGCTCGCGCGAGTACCCGCTCGGACCGAACCCGGACTACCTGGGCGGCGAGATGTTCTACAAGGCGGCGCGCGAAATGGGCTACCACCCGTTCCCGATCCCGGCCTCGAACGCCTCTTCCACGTACGTCAATCCGTACGGCTGCCAGATGGGCCCTTGTAACTTCTGCGGCTTCTGTTCCGACTACGGCTGCCTGAACTACTCGAAGGCCAGCCCGAACATCAACATCTTCCCGGTCCTGCGCGGCCGCAAGAACTTCGACCTGCGCACCCACGCCCAGGTGCTGAAGGTGAACCTGTCGGCCGACGGCAAGATGGCCACCGGCGTGAACTACCTCGACGCCGGCGGGCAGGAGTGCGAGCAGCCGGCGGACATCGTCATCCTGGCCGCGTTCTCGCTGTACAACGTGCACCTGATGCTGGTGTCGAAGATCGGCCCTGCCTACGACCCTGTCACCAAGACCGGCACCGTCGGCAAGAACTACTCGTACCAGAACCTGAACCGCGTCTCGCTGTTCTTCGACGAGACCGTGCACGCCAACCAGTTCATGGGCATCGGCGGCGGCGGCACCACGTTCGATGACTTGAACGGCAACCGCAACGATCCGACCAAGTCCGGCTTCGTCGGCGGCGGCGTGATCTGGGCCCGCCAGCCGGGCGGCGGTCCGGTGCGCGGCATCGCGACCGCGCCGGGCGTGCCGAACTGGGGCAGCGACTGGAAGAAGGGCGCCAAGGAAGCAATGCGCCATTCGTTCTACTACGAAGTGCAGGGTTCGTGCATGTCGTACGACGACGCCTATCTCGACCTGGACCCGAACTACAAGGATGCCTTCGGCCGTCCGCTGCTGCGCATGACCTTCGACTGGCATGACAACGAGATCGCGGCCTCGCAATACCTGGTCGACAAGGCGCAGGAGATGTGCAAGGTGCTCAATCCGCTGGCGACGAAGGGCGACGCCAAGAAGCCGGGCACGCACTACAACATCAACCAGTACCAGAGCACGCACACGGTCGGCGGCGCCATCATGGGCACCACGCCGAAGAACTCTGCGCTGAACAAGTACCTGCAGTCGTGGGACGTGCCGAACGTGTTCGCGCCGGGCGCCAACGCCTTCCCGCAGAACAACGGCTACAACCCGACCGGCATGGTCGGCGCGCTGGCCTACTGGTGCGCCAAGGCGATCAAGGAACAGTACATCAAGAACCCCGGCCCGATGGTACAGGCTTAAGAGGACGAACACATGACCAAGAAATCACCTGTCAAGAAAATCGTCCTGGGGCTGGCCATCGCCGGCGCGATCGTGTTCGCCGGCGCCTACGGCTACGCCGTGGCGCCGACCGAGACCCGCAAGATCGAACCGGGCCCCGGCCTTGCGGCAGGCGCCGCGCCTGACGCGGGCCTGATCGAGAAGGGCCGTTACGTGGCCACCGCATCCGACTGTATCGCCTGCCACACGGCGCCCGGCGGCAAGCAGTTCGCGGGCGGCCGCGTGATCCAGTCCCCGATCGGCAATATGTACGCGACCAACGTCACGCCGGACAAGGACACCGGCATCGGCAACTACTCGCTGGACGACTTCGACCGCGCAGTGCGCCACGGCATTACGCCGGCCGGCGGCACGCTGTACCCGGCGATGCCGTTCCCGTCGTATGCCCGCATGAGCGACGACGATATGCGCGCGCTGTATGCCTACTTCATGCACGGCGTGGCGCCGGTGAAGCAGGAAAACCGGGCCAACGAGATCCGCTGGCCGCTCTCGATGCGCTGGCCGCTCGGCATCTGGCGCAAGACCTTCGTGCCGGTGCAGGGACCGATGGACCTCTCCAAGTACGCCGACCAGAAGATCGCACGCGGCGCCTACCTGGTGCAGAGCCTGGGCCACTGCGGCAGCTGCCACACTCCGCGCGCCTCGACCCTCAACGAGCTCGCGCTCGACGAGTCGGGTCCGGAGTACCTGGCCGGCGGTCCGCTGATCGATGGCTGGCTGGCGGTCAACCTGCGCGGCGACAAGGTCGACGGCATGGGCAACTGGAGCGCGCAGGACATCGTCGACACGCTCAAGACCGCCCGTAACCAGCACTCGGGCGTGCTCGGCGAGCCGATGCAGGACGTAGTCTCGCACAGCACGCAGAACATGACCGACGATGACCTGATGGCGATGGCGCTCTACATCAAGAGCCTGCCTGCGACCGGCAACAAGAAGGCGACCTTCGCCGCGAGCGACGCCACGGTCCAGAAGATCATGTCGGGCAATGACAGCGAACGCGGCGTCCAGCTCTACCTGGACAACTGCGCGGCCTGCCACCGTGTGGACGGCAAGGCCTCCGGCAATGTGTTCCCTGCGCTGCCGGGCAATCCGACCGTGCTGCAGGACGACCCGACCTCGCTGATCCGCGTGATCCTGGCCGGCGCTCGCCTGCCGTCGACGCACACCGCGCCGTCGGACCTGGGCATGCCGGGCTTCGCATGGCGCCTGTCGGACGAAGAGACGGCGCACCTGGTGACCTTCGTGCGTACCGCGTGGGGCAACCAGGCTTCGCCGGTCGGCGCGGCCGACGTGGCCAAGGTGCGCGAGCTCCTCAAGGATCACGAGATTCACACCGCGGACAAGGGCAATACCAAGCACTGATCCGTGATGTGACGGCGGCGCCGTCGGCATCGGTCAACCTGACCGGTGCTGGCGGCGCCGCTTTTTTTTGGGCGCTGTCATCGGCGCCGCGGCCGGCGTGACTGGCCGCCGTGTAAGGAAGTGTAAGCCCGGATATCGGCGCATCCTTATGAATCAAGGACTTGGCGACGAATGCTGTGGCCGGGCATGCCGTTGCCGCCCAGCGTACCCGCGTGTTACGGTCATTGCCGTCACATCACCGGAGTCCTGAGATGCCACCTACGCCCCCGAATCGCCATCTGTCGCTCGACGTCCTGCGCGGCCTGACCCTGGCCCTGATGATCGTCGTGAACACCCCCGGCGCCTGGGGCACGGCCTATGCGCCGCTGGTGCACGCGCCGTGGCATGGCTACACGCTCACCGACCTGGTGTTCCCATCGTTCCTGTTCGTGGTCGGCGGCGCGCTGGCCCTGAGCATGAAGAAGCTCGGCGGCATGGATGACGCGCGCTTCTTCGCTACCGTGTTCCGGCGCGGCGCGCTGATCTTCCTGTGCGGCTTCTTCCTGTACTGGTTCCCGTTCTTCACGCCCGACTGGCGCTTCATTCCGTTCGAGGATGTGCGCATCATGGGCGTGTTGCAGCGCATCGGCCTGTGCTACCTGGCGGCGAGCCTGGTCGTGCGCCACGGCGGCGTACGCGGCGCCATCGCCGCCAGCGTCGCCGCGCTGCTCGGCTACTGGTGGGTCCTGTGGCAGTTCGGCGACTACACGCTGGCCGGGAATGCGGTGCGCACGCTCGACCTGGCCTTGCTGGGTGAGTCGCATATGTACACCGGCGACGGCATCCCGTTCGATCCGGAAGGCATCCTCAGCACCTTGCCGGCGCTCGCCAATGTGCTCGGGGGCTACCTGGCCGTGAGTTTCCTGCAGCGGCAGCGACCGGCGCCCCGGACCGTGCTCGCGCTGCTCGCCGCGGGCCTCGCCTGCATCCTGCTGGCGCATGCCTGGGACCTCGCGCTGCCGATCAACAAGAAGCTGTGGACCAGTTCCTACGCCGTGTGCAGTATCGGCTACAACCTGCTGGCGCTGGGCGCGCTGACGTGGGCAATCGATCTCAAGGGCGTGCGCGCCGGGACCGGATTCTTCGTCGTCTTCGGCAAGAACACGCTATTCATCTACATGCTGTCGACCGTGGGCGTGGTGTTCCTGGTGCGCCTGCGCGCGGGCGGCATGTCGCTCTACGAGTGGCTGTACCGGCAAGCGATCCTGCCGTGGACCGAGCCGTACCTGGCGTCCTTCCTGTTCGCACTGGGCTATATGCTGGCCTGCTGGCTCGTGGCATATGCGATGGATCGGCGGGGTATCTACGTCAAGCTGTGATTGTGACGAGAATGTTGCAACTTCGGCACAACGCTGTGTAATGAATTGTAAGGTTTTGCTGCGTTGTTCTGGCCTGCATTCCGACCGCCGGCTATTTCTCGCCGAAAAATCCTGGCTTACGTAAAGAAGTGTAAGCGCGGGTTCCCCGTTCCGGTTGCAATTCACATGAAATCAACGGCTTAGGCATTTTTCGATGGTCCAGGCAGGGCGGTTTGGTCCAGCCTTGCAACGGTGCTACTGTCGAATCATGCATTGATGAAAGTGGAAGCGACGGGCCGCAACTGGCGCAGGTGGGATCAATCGGGAAGGCGGCAAGCGCCGCCATGCCATCGAAAGGAAACAGCATGCTTGGATCGGACTTCAGGAAGACCATGATCAGTTCAGCCGTCGCCGGCGCGCTGGCGCTGTTGACGGCGCCAGCCGGCGCCCAGGAGGCGGCCCCGGATCCGGCGCCGCCGTCGGCGGACAAGATCCAGGAAGTGATGGTCACCGCCACCCGCTACAGTACCTCGCTGCTAAAGACGCCGGTCGCGGTCTCGGCCGTGACGCAGGAAGAGCTGACCCGCAAGGGCGCGGTCAATATCAAGCAGCTCACCGGCGACATCCCCAACCTGCAACTGGGCGGCGCGGTCGACGGCAGCTCGGGCGTGCAGATCGCGATCCGCGGCGTGTCGAACTCGGACTTCACCGAGATCGGCAACCCGGCGGTGGGCCTGCACGTGGGCGGCATCTACTCGCCACGCCCGCAAGGCGCGCTGGCGCTGCTGTTCGACCTCGACCGCCTGGAAGTGCTGCGCGGCCCGCAGGGCACGCTGTTCGGCCGCAACTCGACCGGCGGCAGCATCAACATCATCCCCAACCGGCCTGTCCTTGGCAGCAAGGAGGGCAATCTGATGCTCGACGTCGGCAACTACCGCCAGCGCCAGCTGTCGGTCGTCCAGAACATCCCGGTAAGCGAGCGCTTCGCGCTGCGCGTCACGGCCAGCGGCGTCAAGCGCGACGGCTGGATCGACCAGTCGCGCGACGACTACGACGTCGACATGCCCTCCAAAGGCTTCTACGCCGACGGCGTCCCCGACACCGACCAGCGCCTGAACCGCGACGTGGGCAAGGGCGACTACTACACCAACCGCGACCAGTGGGCGGCGCGCGTGTCCGGCCTGTGGAAGGTGACCGATACATTGCAATGGCTGGTCGCCTTCGAGAATTACCAGAACAACGACGCCGGCGACATCGCCCTGAAGGATTGCGACCAGGCGGCCGGCACGCCGTACGCCTGCACCGGCGGCAAATACAGGGTGGCGATCAACATCCCCGGCATCACCGACATGTCGATCCGCACCGCGCGCTCGAACCTGGTGTGGAACGTCGACGCCCGGACCGACATCGAATACAGCTATGCGCACGCGATCCAGCGCCGCTTCCAGCAGCAGGACAGCGACGGCGGCTACCACCCGATCGAGGCGGACGTCGATGCGACCTCCACCAGCATTGGCGACCGCTGGCCGGTACTCGACAACGGCACCTATACGCTGGCCTCGAAGTTCGCGTCCGATGTGCACGAGCTGCAGCTGCGCCAGAACTTCGGCGGCGTGCGCTACGTGGCCGGCCTGTTCTACATGAAGGAGAAGAACAGCCTCGACTACGGCCAGGACTTCCGCGGCGGCGGCCCGAACGGCTATCCGACCGCGAACTTCTACCACCAGCCGCACCGCATCTCGGAATCCAAAGCCGCGTTCGCCCAGGCCGACTGGGAATTCATCCCCAGGTGGACCCTGACCGCCGGCGTGCGCCTAAGCCGCGACCTGCGCGAGGACAAGAACGGCCAGTTCTGGGAATCCTACGGCACCGATTATTTCAATGGCCTGTACACGCCGGGGGCGCCGGGCACGCCCGGCTACCAGGGCATCGATTCGAGCATGCTGCTGCCGGGCATGGGCGCGTATTACGGCAGCGACGCCTTCCCGGCCGCGGCCTCGATCAGCGACCACAAGGACGCGTGGCGCAAGACCACCGGCCGCCTGGGCCTGACCTGGCAGGTCGACGCGCGCAATATGCTGTACACCTCGCTCTCGACCGGCTACAAGGCGGGCGGCTTCAACGACCGCTTCAACCTGTGCGGCAATGCGCTCGATCCGAACGGCGTGCCGTACGATTGCGCGAGCGGCCCGTCCGGCCCCCAGTACTCCTTCCTGCCGTACAAGCCAGAGACGGTCACCAACCTCGAGATCGGCTACAAGGGCAAGCTGCTGGACGACCGCCTGACGCTGTCGGCCACACTGTTCTACAGCCGCTACAAGGACATGCAGATGACCGGCCAGCACACGGTCGGCCAGAACCAGCGTCCGTGCGCCGCGGACGAACCGGGCTGCAATGCCGTCATCTCGTGGTGGTCGACCCAGAACGTGGGCCAGGCCAATATCAAGGGCCTGGAGCTCGAGGGGCAGTACCGGCCCTGGCGCGACGCGCGCCTGACCTACTCGGCCTCGCTCCTGAGCGCGAAATTGGCCGACTACCCGACCTTCAGCGACGACCTGGGATGCGGCTCGCGCCTGAACCAGGGCGTCACCCCGTGCCCGGACTACTATTCGGGGCCGGATACGGCGCTGGCGCAGCTGCGTCCCTACGATGTGGTGGGCAACCGCCTCCCGTATTCGCCGCCGCGCACGATGAACCTGAGCTTCTCGCAAGATATCCACTTCAGTAACGGCTGGATGCTCACGCCGTGGATCCAGGCGCGCTGGCAGGACAAGATGTTCTTCAACCTGCGCAACCTCGACGAGGCGCATCTGTCGAGCGTGCAGGGCGCGTATGCCCAGGTGGACGGCTCGCTGCGGCTGAACGGCCCGGATGGCGACCGCTATCCGTGGTACGCCGAGCTGTATGTGCGCAACGCCCTCGACAAGCGCGCCAGGACCTGGGCCGGCATCGGCGGCCCGGACGAGCGCTTCACGATCGCGTCGTACAACGATCCGCGCATGTTCGGCCTGCGCGTGGGCACTTCGTGGTAAGAAGATGTCGAGATACCGGCAGCCGCGCGCAGGACGCCGCGCGGCTGCCGACTCCGTAACAAGCAGCATCCATCAAGGTGATCAATGTCGATTCAACACAAACAACGCATGCATCTGTTCTTCCTGACGGCGATCTGCGGCCTTGGCGGGCTGCTGTACGGGATCGATATCGGGATCATCGATCCCGCCTTGCCCTACCTGCACCGCGCCACCAGCCTGGGCGAAGCCCAGCTGTCGATGGTGGTGGCGGCCGTGATGGCCGGCTCGATCCTGGGTTCGGTGGTGGCCGGCATGCTCGCCGACTGGCTCGGGCGCAAGCGCATGCTGATGGTCAGCGCGCTGCTGTTCGTCGGCAGCGTTACCGTGATCTACCTGTCGCAATCGTTCGTCCCGCTGATGCTCGGCCGCCTGCTGCAAGGCCTGTCCGGCGGCGTGATCGCGGTGGTGGTGCCCTTGTACCTGGCCGAATGCCTGCCGGCCGAGCGCCGCGGGCGCGGGCTGGCGCTGTTCCAGTTCGCGCTCACGGCCGGCATCGTGCTGGCCGCCTTCATCGGCAACCACTACCTGGGCAATGCCGAACTGGCGATCCAGGCCGCCGGCAGCGATGCCGCCGCCGTGACCGCGGCGGCCGACCATGCCTGGCGCAGCATGTTCCTGGCGGTGCTGTACCCGGGCCTGCTGTTCCTGCTGGGCAGCCTGTTCGTGAGCGAGTCGCCGCGCTGGCTGTTGCGCCAGGGCCGGATCGACCAGGCGCGCGCCGTGCTGGCGCAACTGCGGCCCGCGGCCGCCTGCGACGCCGAGGTGGCCGAGATCGGCGCCTCGCTGGCCGAAGAACGGGCCCGGCCCGCGCTGTCGCGCGGGGCCGCGCTCGCCGAAATGCTGACCGAGCGGCGCTATGTGATGCCGTTCGTACTGGCCTGCGTGATCCTGGGCTGCAACCAGGCGACCGGCATCAATTCGATCCTGCAGTTCATGTCGACCATCCTGCAGCACGCCGGCCTCGATCCGGTGAGCGCGGCCAGCCACGGCACCGCGATCAAGATCCTGAATATGGTGATGACGGTCGGCGCGATCATGCTGGTGGAGCGCAAGGGCAGGGTGTTCCTGCTCAAGCTCGGCACCGCCGGCATCATGGTGTCGCTGTGCGCGCTGGCGCTGCTGTTCCACCGCTTCGAGTCGGAGCGCGTCGACGTGCGCTCGCAGGTCGCGGCGCTGGTGCGCGATAATGCGATCGACCTGAACCTGGTCGACGCCAGGCTGGGCGGCGGCGCCGGTCCGGCCCAGCTGACCATCCTGTACCAGTACGGCGACAAGCAGCAGGTGGCCGAAGCCTATACGCCCACCGAAGAAGCCAGCGCCGTGCTGGCGCGCGAGACGGCGCTGGCGGCGACGCTCGCACCCGACCAGCGCGCCTTGCTCGATGCCGCCCGCGCCGCCTGGAGCGGCCGCGGCGACGCGCGACAGCTCGACGCCGCCCAGCAGATGATCGCCGGCCTGGCGCCCGATGCGCGCGCCACGCTCGATGCCGCGCGCCGGGTCCATATGGCGCAGCGGATCGCGATCCACGCCCCCGATGGCGCCGGCGCGCCGCTGGAAATCGAGCGCGCCAGCGTGGGGCCGACCCCGGACGCGCGCAGCGGCCAGCTGGCGGCCCTGTTCATTGCCTTGTTCATCGCCTCGTTCTCGATCGGCCCCGGCGTCTGCGTCTGGCTGGCCCTGTCCGAACTGATGCCGACCCGGATCCGCTCGGTCGGCATGGGCGTGGCGCTCCTGATCAACCAGGGCACCGGCACCCTGATCGCGGGCGCCTTCCTGCCGATCGTCGGCAACCATGGCTACCACATGATGTTCCTGTTCTGGGCCGCCTGCACCGCCGTGTATTTCATCACTGCGGCCTTCTTCCTGCCCGAAACCAAGGGCAAGTCGCTGGAAGAGATCGAGCGCCTGTTCGCGGCGCCCGCGCCAAGCCGGGGACTGGGCCGGTGAAGCGGCTGCTCGCCGGCGCCGTGCTGGCGGCGGCCTCGTGCGCCGCCCAGCCCGGCGCGCTCGTGATCGAGAGCTGGCGGGTCGACGACAAGGCCTTGTGGGAAAACGTCCTGCTGCCGGCATTCGCCCGCCACCACCCGGAGATCAAGGTCAAATTTGCGCCGACCGCGCCGACCGCGTACGACGCGGCCCTCGGCGCGCGCCTGGCCAAGGGCGCGGCGGGCGACCTGATCGCCTGCCGCCCGTTCGACGCTTCTCTCGCGCTGTACGAGGGCGGCCACCTGGAACGCCTGGACGGCAAGCCGGGCTTGCAGAACTTCGACGCCTCGGCCACCGTGGCCTGGCAGACCGACGACGGCAAGGAGACGTTCTGCATGCCCGTGGCGTCGGTCATCCACGGCTTCTTCTACAACAAGGACATCTTCCGGCGCCTGGACCTGCAGCCGCCGCGCACCGTCGACGATTTCTTCCGCGTGCTCGACGTGCTCAGGAAAGCCGGTGTGACGCCGCTGGCGCTGGGCACGGCCGAGCAGTGGGAATCGAGCCAGATCGTGTACACGAATATCGGCCCCAACTTCTGGCGCGGCGAGCAGGGGCGCAAGAACCTGATCGCGGGGCGCGCCAGGTTCACCGACCAGGGCTTCGTCGACGCCCTCGATTTCACCGCGCGCATGGGCGGCTACCTGGCGCCCGGCGCCGCGACCCAGACCTATGCGGCCAGCCAGGCCCGGTTCGCGGCCGGCGGCGCGGGCATCTACCCGGCCGGCTCCTGGGACATCGCCCGCTTCAGCCGCGCGCCGGGACTGGCGCTGGGCGTGTTCCCGCCGCCGGTGCGCAAGGCGGGCGACGCCTGCCATATCTCGGACCATATGGACCTGGGGCTGGGCGTGAACCGCAACTCAAAGAACAAGGAAGACGCCTTCGCCTTCCTGCAATGGGTCGGCTCGCAGGAATTCGCCGACCTGTACACCAACCGCCTGACCGGCTTCTTCACGCTGTCGCACCACCTGATCGCGGTGCACGACCCGGTGGCCAAGCAGATGGCCGAGTGGCGCAAACGCTGCGCCTCGACGATCCGGGTCAACGCGCAGGTGCTCAACCGCGGCCAGCCGAGCATGGAAGTCGAGCTGTGGAACGTCACGACGCAGGTATTGAATGGCAGCCTGGCGCCGAAGGACGCCGCCGCCAGGCTGCAGGACGGATTCGCCAGGTGGTATACACCGCGGCAACCGAGGTAATAATATGGCCGCGCCGCCAGGCTCCTGGCCCGGCGATGCGCATGAACGAACGAGGGAGAGAGTCTTGGTGAGAACGACAAAACAAGGCGGCGCGCTGGCGTCGATCCTGGCGGCGGCGCTGGTCGCGCTGCCGATGGCGGCGAGCGCGTTCGCCGCGCAGGCGGGCGTGCCCGCCACGGCCGGCGCGCACGCGAACGGCGCCAGGCTGCACCTGCAATGGGAAATCCATCGCGCCGCCCCCACGACCAAGCTGCCGCCGGGGACGTCGCCGGCGCGCTTTGTCCTCACCAACCGCGACACCGTGGCCTTGCCGGCGCGCGGCTGGTCGCTGTATTTCAATGCGATCGACCGCATGCCCAAGGGCGTGCAGTCGGGCGGCCTGCTGCTGGAGCAGGTCGCCGGTGGGCTGCTGCGGCTGTATCCCGGCCCCGGCTTCAAGGGACTGGCGCCGGGCCAGACGCTCGAATTCAGCTACCCGCACTCGGATTCGGTGTTTACTTCGTCGCGCGCGCCGAACGGCCCCTATCTGGTGTACGACGCGGCGCCGGACGCCGGCGTCGCGCTGCAGTACAGCGTGGCGCCGCTGACGCGGCCGGCCCAGGTGGGCGCGCCCGACAGCCCGCATTCGCTGGTCACGCCGCAAGACACCTACCGGCGCAACGCCCGCGCCGCCTTGCTGCCGGCCGCCGCGGTGCCGAAAGTCCTGCCGACCCCATTGCAGCTCGACGCGGGCGCCGGCGTGCTCGCGCTCACGGGCCGCCCGGACGTGTCGGCGCCGCCGGCGCTGGCGAACGAAGCGGCGCTGGTGCGCTCGGTGTTTGCGTCCAACCTCGCGGCCAAGCCCGCGGCCGGCTTGCCGGCCAGCGGCGGCACGATGGTCAAGCTCAGCATCGGTAGCGTGCCCGGGCAATCGTCGCCCGAAGCCTATCGCTTGAGCATCGCGGCCAAGGGCGGCATCGCCATCGTCGGCAACAGCGCCGCCGGCGTGGCGCACGGCGTGCAGACGCTGCGCGACCTGATGCCGCTGCCGGGCGCCAGGTCGCTCAGCCTGCCCGAGCTGACGATCGTCGACGCCCCGCGTTTCGGCTATCGCGGCTTCATGCTCGACGTCTCGCGCAACTTCCACGGCAAGGAAGTCGTGTTCAAGTGGCTCGACCTGATGGCGCGCTTCAAGCTGAACAAATTCCACTTTCACCTGACCGACGACGAAGGCTGGCGCCTCGAGATCGCCGGCCTGCCCGAACTGACCGACATCGGCGCGGTGCGCGGCCATGCCGCCAGGCCGGGCGTGCGCCTGCAGCCGGCCTACGGCTCCGGGCCCGATCCGCGCAACCCGAGCGGCAGCGGCTACTACAGCCGCGCCGACTATATCGAGGTCCTGAAGTACGCCGCCGCGCGCCATATCGAGGTGATCCCCGAAATCGAGATGCCGGGCCACGCGCGCGCCGCCGTGCAGGCGATGGAGTCGCGCTACCACCGGCTGAAAGCGGCCGGCGACAAGGATTACGCCAACTACCTGCTGAACGACCTCGACGACCGCTCCGAATACCAGTCGCCCCAGCTGTTCGGCGACAACGTGATCAATCCGGGGCACGAGTCGAGCTACGCCTTCATCGAGCACGTGGTCAGCGAAGTGGTGGCGCTGCACCGCGAGGCGGGCGCGCCGCTGTCGACCATCCATATGGGCGGCGATGAACTGGCCTTCGGCGCCTGGGAGAAGTCGCCGGTCAGCCAGGCCATGATGAAGAAGCACAATCTCGAGTCCGTGGCCGACCTGTGGGATTATTTCTTCGACCGCGTCGACGGCATCCTGCGCAAGCACGGCCTGTTCACGTCGGGCTGGGAAGAGCTGGCGGCGCGCCAGACGCTGCTCGACGGCCGTCCCAAGCTGATCCCGAACCCGCGCTTCACGGGGCGCGGCTTCTCGGCCTATGTCTGGAACAACACGACCGGCAACGAGGACCTGGCCTACCGCCTGGCCAACGCCGGCTACGACATCGTGCTCACGCCGGTGACGCGGATGTACATGGACATGGCCCACAACGCCAATCCCGACGAGCACGGCGTCAACTGGGGCGCCTACGTGGAACTCGATACCGTGTACGACTTCATCCCGCTCGACATCGGCAAGAACGGCCCCGCGGCCGCGCGCATCGGCAAGGACCGCCTGACCGACTATGGCAAGCGCCGCGTGCGCGGGCTGCAGGCCAATCTGTTCGTCGAGACGGTGATGGACCCGGCCCGCATCGACTACCTGGTGATGCCGCGCCTGGCGGCGGTGGCCGAACGGGCCTGGGCGTTCGATCCGGCCTGGGCGCGCGAAGCCGATCCGGCCAGGGCCGAGCTGCTGCACCGCAGCGCCTGGTCGGGCTTCGTGAATGCGCTGGGCCAGCGCGTGCTGCCGCGCCTCGACCTGGACGGCAGCAAGGTGGACTACCGCATCGCGCCGCCGGGCTTGATCGAGGAGGGCGGACAGGTCAGGGTGAACCACGTGCTGCCGGGGATGACCCTGCGCTACACGGTCGACGGCAGCATGCCGAGCGCCAGCAGCCCGGTGGTGGACGGGCCGATCGGCGCGCGCGGCACGATCCGCGCCGCGGCCTTCGACCGCAATGGCCGCATGGGCGCGGTAGCCAGCATCGAACGCAGCTGACGACGGGGGCGCCGCAGGCCGGCAGCCGTTTTGGGCGCCACCCATCCTTGTTATAATCGGTGTTTTCTGCGGGATCGTGAGTGATAGCGTCGATGGAGAAAGCAGTACGGGCCTACCTTGTTCCTCCAGAGCGCGGCGCGTCCACCTGCATTCGCCGCCGTCGTGCGCCGGCACGCGCACGTGCACTCTCGCTGCTGCTGTCGCTGGCCTGCGCCGGCCCCGCGTTCGCGGCGCCCGGCCTGCAGGTGCTGCACTGGTGGACGTCCAGCAGCGAACGCAAGGCCGCCGATTACCTGGCCGGGCAGCTTCGGGGCGAAGGGATCGCCTGGCAGGATGCCGCCATCCCCGGCGGCGCCGGCCTGGGCGCCGGCAAGGTGCTCAAGGGCCGGGTGCTGGCGGGCGACGCGCCCGAAGTGACGCAGCTGATCGGCCCCTCGATCGCCGAATGGGCCGACCTGGGCCTGCTGCTCGAACTCGATAACGTCGCCGACGCCGGCGCCTGGAACAGCTTCCTGTTCCCGACCATCCAGGCGCTCGTCGTGCATCGCCGCCACGTGGTGGCCGCGCCCCTCGGCATCCACCGCGTCAATACCCTGTACTACAACCGTCCGCTGTTCGACCGCCTCAAGCTGGCGCCACCCACCACCTGGCGCCAGTTCGAGGAGGTGGCGCGCCGCCTGCGCGCCGCCGGTGTGGCGCCGCTGGCCCAGAGCAGCGAAGCCTGGCAGGTGGCGGCGCTGTTCGAGAACCTGGTGCTGGCCGAGAGCGGTCCCGCCTTCTATCGCGAGCTGTTCGTGCAGCGCAGCCCGGCCGCCGCGGCCGACCGGCGCACGCACGAGGCCCTGCTGCGCCTGCGCGCCATCAAGGGCTGGATCGGCGGCGACCTGGCCGAACGCACCTGGCCCGAGGTGGTGCACCAGTTCGCGCGCGGCCAGGCCGGGATGATGATCATGGGCGACTGGGCCAAGGCCGAACTGGCCGAACACAAGGCGCTGCCGGAGCGCGACTTCGGCTGCGCGGCGGCGCCCGGCACCGCCGACTACCACCTGTACAGCGTCGATACGCTGGCGATGTTCGCCGGCGGCTACCGCCACATGGGCGCGCAGGAGCAGATGGCGCGGCTGATGGTGACGCCGGGCGTGCAGGCCAGCTTCAATCAGCTGAAGGGCGGCGTGCCGGTGCGGCGCGACGCCGACCCGGGCGCCATGGACAGCTGCGCGCGCCAGTCGTGGACGGTGTTCGCGCGCGGCGCGGCGGTGCAGGCGCCCAGCCTGGTGCACCGCATGGCGCTGGACGAAGCCAGCCGCGACGCCATCATCGCCGAGGTGCATCGTTATTTCCTCGACGCGCGCGTGCCGCCCGCGCAGGCGCAGCGGCGCCTGGGCGCGCTGTTCAGGCTATTCAATCTCAAACCTCTCGGAGTGGCAGGTGCGCAAGATACTGATCGTTGACGATGACCAGAAGACCCGGGTGCTGCTCAAGACCTACCTCGAAAAGAACCAGTACGAGGTGATCCTGTCGCACGACGGCGAGAGCTTCCTGGCCGAGCTGCAGGCGCATGGCGACGCCTTGTCGCTGGTGATCCTGGACGTGATGCTGCCCGATACCGACGGCTTCGTGCTGTGCCGCCAGGTGCGCCAGCGCTCGAACGTGCCGATCATCATGCTCACCGCCAGCTCGGACGAGACCGACCGCATCGTCGGCCTCGAACTCGGCGCCGACGACTATATCGCCAAACCCTACAGCCCGCGCGAGCTGCTGGCCCGCATCAAGGCGATCCTGCGCCGCTCGGCGCAAGAGGCGCCAGCGGCGCGCTTCTACCGCTTCGTCGGCTTCACGCTCGACCTCACCGAGCGCAAGGTAGTCGACAGCGCGGGCGAGCAGGTGGCGCTGACCGGCCTCGATTTCCAGCTGCTGAAATACTTTGTCGAGCATCCCGGCATCATCCTCGACCGCAGCCTGCTGTGCGAAGAGACGCGCGGGCGCGATTCCGGCCCCACCGACCGCTCGCTCGACGTCCAGATCAGCCGCCTGCGCCTGCGCCTGAACGACGACGGCAAGCAGCCGGCCCTGATCAAGACCGTGCGCGGCGCCGGCTATGTGTTCTCGGCCGACGTCAGCGTCTCGAGTGCGTAGCCCGGTCGAGGCGCGCACGCGCCGCGCGCAGCCGCGCTGGATCGAGCGCCTGGTCCCGGCCTCGCTGCTGGGTCGGCTGATGCTGGTGATGGCGGTGGGGCTGCTGGTGACGCAGCTGGCCGCGAGCGCGATCTGGTCGAGCCAGCTGCGCTACAAATCGCAGGTCGAGGCGCAGTCGGCCGCCAGGTACGTGGCGCACGGCGCGGCCGGCGCGATCCGGTTCTTCCGCAGCCTGCCGCCGGCCTACCGGCTCCTGATCATCCAGCAGCTGCGCGAGATGGGTGGCACGCGCTTCTTCGTCAACCTGAACCATGCGTATGTGCCGGTCGAGAAGATCGCGCCGCATCCGCTGGCCGACCAGGTGGTCGCGACCGTCGACGCCACGCTCCGCGCCGACCTGCCGAATTCACCGGGCTTCCAGCTTGCCTTCGCCTGGCCCGACCGCCTGGTGGTGGCCGAGCACGACGTGCGCCTGGACGACCTGCCCAACGCCTGGGTCCAGCATGTGCTGCTGCTGCAGCCCGATCCGGCGCCGATCCTGGTGATCCAGACCGAGATCGAGCCCGGCAACTGGCTGTACATGGCGGCCCTGATGCCGAACCCGTACTTCCTGAGCAGCAGCGATCCGTTCAGCTGGGATCGGCTGATGCCGCAGGCGCTGTCGCTGGCCGTCGTGCTGCTGCTATGCCTGCTGGTGGTGCGCTCGATCACGCGGCCGCTGGCGGCCCTGTCCGACGCCGCCGCCGCGGTCGGCCAGGGCAACGACGACGCCAGTCCACCGCTGCCCGAGACCGGCAGCCGCGAATTCATCAACACGGCGCGCGCCTTCGGCGCCATGCGCGAGCGGATCGCGCGCTATATCGAAGACCGCGAGCGCTTGTTCATCTCGATCTCGCACGACCTGCGCACGCCGATCACGCGCCTGAAACTGCGCGCCGAGCTGCTCGACGACGAGGCGTTGCGGGGCGAGTTCGAAGAGGACCTGGACGAGCTGGACATGATGGTCAAGGGCGCGCTGCAATGCGTGAAGGACAGCGACATCCACGAGAATCCGGCCGAGATCCGGCTCGACGCCCTGCTGGGGCGGATGGTGCGCAGCGCCCAGCTGGCCGGCCATGAAGTCGGTTACCGGGCGTCCGGCATCACGGTGCGCGGCAAGCCGCTGGCGCTCAAGCGCGCGCTCGGCAACCTGCTCGATAACGCCCTGTACTACGGGGCGCGCGCCGAGATCGACGTGCGCGAAGAGCCGGGCGTGGTGGCGATCCGGGTGCGCGACCACGGCCCCGGGGTGCCGGAAGACGCGCTGGCGAGCCTGTTCGATCCGTACGTGCGGCTGGCGCACGGGCGCGACCGCAACGATGGCGGCATGGGCCTGGGCCTGGGGATCGCGCGCGGGATCGTCGAGGCGCACGGCGGCCAGCTGCTGCTGTCGAACCATGCCGAGGGCGGCCTGGTGGCCGAGGTGCGCCTGCCGGCGCGGCCGGCTAGTACACCTCAGGAACGATGATCTCTTGCGGCACCGGGCGCCGCACGTAGTCGTCGTGGTACTCGCGCTCGGGCAGCTGGATCGGGGTGCGGTCGACCTCGACGTAGGGCATCTGCCCGAGCAGGTGGTGGATGCAGTTCAGGCGCGCGCGCTTCTTGTCGACGCCTTGCACCACCCACCAGCGCGCCTCGGGGATGTGGGTGCGCTCCAGCATGATCTCATTTGCGCGCGTGTATTCTTCCCAGCGGCGTCGCGATTCCAGGTCCATCGGACTCAGTTTCCACTGCTTCAGCGGATCGTGGATGCGGCTCAGGAAGCGCGCGTTCTGTTCTTCGTCCGAGATCGAAAACCAGTACTTGATCAGCTGGATGCCTGAGCGCACCAGCATGCGCTCGAATTCGGGCACGGTGTGGAAGAATTCGTCGTACTGGTCGTCGGTGCAGAAGCCCATCACGTGCTCGACCCCGGCGCGGTTGTACCAGCTACGGTCGAACAGCACGATCTCGCCGGCCGCCGGCAGGTGCGAGACGTAGCGCTGGAAATACCACTGGGTGCGCTCGCGGTCGTTCGGCGCCGGCAGCGCGGCCACGCGGCAGACGCGCGGGTTGAGG
>Ga0265780_10000312_pt1 | contig 76206 bp, 64 predicted proteins | sample P1T30metagenome_FD_192432 | JGI IMG/M metagenome (GOLD analysis project Ga0265780, IMG submission 192432) | Plant litter microbial communities from East Loma Ridge, Irvine, California - P1 T30 | ecosystem: Environmental > Terrestrial > Plant litter > Unclassified | place: USA: California...
TGGTCGGGTTGGCAATTGCAGGGAAGATATTATTCATTGTATTGGCATGCATTCGTGCTGGCCGCAGAAAACAAAAAAGCGACCTTGCGGTCGCTTTTTCGTTTGCATCTTGGCGGAGACGGTGGGATTCGAACCCACGATACGGGTATAAGCCATATGCATCCTTAGCAGGGATGTGCCTTCGGCCACTCGGCCACGTCTCCAATCAGCTTCACAGTGTTGCTCGTTGTCGCTGAGTGCAAGCATCTTAATGGCCACACCCCATTTCGTCAAGGAAGTGCAGCCAAAAATATGCGATAACGTTAAGCTTGCTCTAAACCAAACGCTTTATGCAGGGCGCGTACGGCCAGTTCCATGTATTTCTCGTCGATCAGGACCGAGATCTTGATCTCGGAAGTCGAGATCATCATGATGTTGATGCCCTCTTCCGACAGGGTGCGGAACATCTGCGAGGCCACACCCACGTGGCTGCGCATGCCGACGCCGACGGCCGAGACCTTCGAGACCTTGGCGTCGCCCAGCAGGCGGGTGAAGCCCAGGCTTTCCCTGTTCGCTTCCAGCACGTTCAGCGCGCGCTGGTAGTCGCCGCGCGAGACGGTGAAGGTGAAGTCGGTCTTACCGTCGACCGACTGGTTCTGTATGATCATGTCGACTTCGATGTTGGCATCGGAGATCGGGCCGAGGATGTGGTAGGCCACGCCCGGCTTGTCCTGCACGCCCAGGACGGTGATTTTGGCTTCATCGCGGTGGTTGGCGATGCCCGAGATGACGGCTTGTTCCATATTGCTTTCTTCCTCAAACGAAATCAGGGTACCCGAGTTGGCTTCTTCTTCGAGCGGCATCAGGGGATCGGTGAGCGACGACAGCACGCGTGTCGGCACGCGGTAGTTGCCGGCGAATTCGACGGAGCGGGTCTGCAGGACTTTCGAGCCCAGCGAGGCCAGTTCCAGCATTTCTTCGAAGGTGATCTTGGACAGGCGGCGCGCCTCGTCGACGATGCGCGGGTCGGTGGTGTAGACGCCGTCGACGTCGGTGTAGATCAGGCATTCGTCTGCCTTCAGCGCGGCCGCGATGGCCACCGCCGAGGTGTCCGAGCCGCCGCGGCCCAGGGTCGAGATGTTGCCGGCCTCGTCGACGCCCTGGAAGCCGGTGATGATCACGATCTTGCCGGCCGCGAGGTCGCCCCGCACGCGGGTGTCGTCGATCGACTGGATGCGGGCCTTGGTGAAGGCCGAGTCGGTCTTGATCCCCACCTGCCAGCCGGTGTACGACACGGCATCCTTGCCGCGCGCCAGCAGCGCCATGGCCAGCAGCCCCACCGACACCTGTTCGCCGGTCGAGGCAATCATGTCCAGTTCGCGCGGGTCCGGCTGGGGCATGATTTCCTTGGCCAGGGCGATCAGGCGGTTGGTTTCGCCGGACATCGCCGACGGCACCACGACGACCTGGTGACCGGCATCATGCCATTTGGCGACACGCGCCGCGACGTTCTTGATACGGTCCGTCGAACCCATCGACGTCCCGCCATATTTGTGGACGATTAAAGCCATGACTGTGGGAGTTTCCGCTTGTAAAAAGTCAATAGAGCCTTTCACTCTACATGCTGCGGTGCAGAATCTCAAGACCTTGGGCGGCGAAACCTATACCAAATCGGAATATGGTAATGCGGAAATAGCATTACTTTCCTGACGTGGATTCCCATCGTAATGCGATACGGTCCGGGCCTTCGGCCACGTGCCGGCAATCCATGCCCAGCCCCGCCGCATACAGCAAGTCGAAGCCGGCGCTCACGATCGGCAGGCGCGCCCGCTCCCAGGCCGGGATACCGCCCGCCTGGAAATGAGCTTTCAGGCTGCGGCTCGGACGGTTGGCGGCCAGCTTGAGTTTCTCGCCGCCCTTGCGGAAGTCGATCTCCAGCGCGGCCGCGCGCAGCCACTCGGGATCGAAGCCGCGCCCGGCGACGTCGAAATGCAGGATGCCGCCGTAGTCCGGGAAGGCCAGCCCGCTTTCGCCGCGCCAGGCGAAACCCTGCGCGTGCTTGTCGATGACACCCACGTCGTCCGGATCGCGCATCCCTGCCAGGTCCGGCAGCTTGGGGACCAGATGGAGACGGTCGCGGTGGCGCCGCACGTGGCAGTCCGGGTGCACCACCAGCAGCTGGGCGTCCTCGCGCGCCTCGAACAGCTGGTCGATCATTTCATCCATCCATGCCGTCGACGGCATGGCCAGGTGGCGCAGGGTGAACCAGTGGCGCAGCGCGTTGGCGATGCGGTCCGGGCTCAGCGCGCGCAGCTTCGCCAGGTCGACAGCGTCGCCATCGAGGCAGCTATTCAGGTCCTGGTCCGCCACTTCCGTCATGATGCGCAGCGCCGCCTGGGCATGCATGCTGCTGCGCGCGACGCGTTGCTGGAAACCGGGAAACGCCGCCCCCAAGGCGGGCATCACCGTGTGACGCAGGGCGTTGCGGGCATAACGCGGGTCGCTGTTCGATTCATCCTCGACCCAGGCGATGCCCTCCTCTTGCGCCAGCGCTTCAAGCTCGGCGCGCGCGACCTGCAGCAGCGGGCGCGCCATCACCAGACGGTCGTCGCCGAGCAGGGTCGGGGCGCGGTTGGCGGCATCCATGCCGGACAGGCCGGCCGGGCCGGCGCCGCGCAGCAGTTGCAGCAGCACGGTTTCGGCCTGGTCGTCGAGGTGGTGGGCAGTGAGCAGCAGCCCGGCGCCGTGCGCGCGGCACATCTCGCCCAGCGCCGCGTAGCGGGCCTTGCGCGCCGCCGCTTCGACGCCGCTCTTGCCTTTGACGACGCTGACGTCGCGCGCATCGAAAGGCACGCCTAGCAGAGCGCAGGCCGACGCGCAGTGCGCGCGCCAGGCATCGGCGTTCGGGCTCAGCCCATGGTGGACGTGGAAGGCGAACAGATTCAACCCATGCTCGCGCGCGTACGCATGCGCGACGCGCAGCAGCACCATCGAATCGAGGCCGCCGCTGAGGGCGACCGCCATCGAAGGCAGGGCTGAAGGGAAGCATTCATGACGCAGGCCGTCAAGGGCCTGCGCAAAGACTGCGGAAATGCCGGCAGCGGCCGGCCTGCCGCGGCCAGCCGCTTTGCCGGTCACCATCATTCCTCGCGCGGGGTGGTGTCCTTGAACTTACCGTAAGCCATCAGCTTGGCGTGACGGGCTTCCAGCAGGTCCTTGGTCTTCATGCCCTGGAACTGGCGCAGGGTATCGGCCAGCGCGCGCTTCAGGCCCTGGGCCATGGCGGCCGGGTCGCGGTGGGCGCCGCCCAGCGGTTCGTTGATGATCTTGTCGATCAGGCCGATGGCTTTCAGGCGATGCGCGGTCAGGCCCAGCGCGTCGGCGGCGTCGGCCGCGCGTTCCGAGGTCTTCCACAGGATCGAGGCGCAGCCTTCCGGCGAGATGACCGAATAAGTCGCGTACTGCAGCATCAGGACCGCGTCGCCGACGGCGATCGCCAGTGCGCCGCCCGAGCCGCCTTCGCCGATGATGGTGGCGATCAGCGGCACCTTCAGTTCGGCCATCACGTACAGGTTGTGGCCGATGGCTTCGGACTGGCCGCGCTCTTCGGCGTCGATGCCAGGGAATGCGCCGGGCGTATCGACGAAGGTGAAGATCGGCAGGTTGAACTTTTCGGCCAGCTTCATCAGGCGCATGGCCTTGCGGTAGCCTTCCGGTTTCGGCATGCCGAAGTTGCGCATCGCGCGCTCCTTCGTGTCGCGGCCCTTCTGGTGGCCGATGATCATGCAGGCCTGGCCGTTGAAGCGGGCCAGGCCGCCGATGATGGACTGGTCGTCGGCGAAGCTGCGGTCGCCGTGCAGTTCGTGGAAGTCGGTGAAGATCGCGTTCACGTAGTCCATCGTGTAGGGACGCTGCGGGTGGCGCGCGATCTGGGAAACCTGCCAGGGGGTCAGCTTGGCATAGATGTCTTTCGTCAGTTGCTGGCTCTTCTTGGCCAGGCGGTCGATCTCTTCGGAGATGTCGACGGCCGAATCGTCCTGCACGAAGCGAAGCTCTTCAATTTTGGAATCGAGCTCGGCGATCGGCTGCTCAAAACTGAGGAAAGTTGTTTTACTCATTGGTCCTCCGGATATATGCGGCTAGGCATCCTCAAAATAGTGCTAATCAGCAACAAATCTTCGAAGAGTCCAGCAAAGGGCGCTATTTTATACTGGAATGGGATCCAGACTGCGCCATAAATACCATGTGGCAACTGTTCGCCAGGGCTCCCAGTTGGCCGCCACTTCGCGTGCATCGCTGCGCGATACGGGCTCGCCCGAGAAGTAATTCTGGCTGATGCCCTGGATCAGGCCCGGGTCGTCGAGCGGCAACACGTTTGGCCTGAGCAGATTAAATATCAAAAACATCTCCGCTGTCCAGCGGGTGATGCCGCGAATCTGGACCAGCTCCGCGATCACGGCTTCGTCATCCATTTCCGACCACTGGTCGGCGTGGACGCGCTTGTCCTTGAAGTGGCCTGCCAGGTCGAGGATGTATTCGGTCTTGCGTTTCGACAGCCCACAGGCGGAGATGGCCTCGGCGCCGGCCTTCAGCACCTGGACCGGGGTCATCTTCGGGCAGAGCTCGCGCAGCTTGGTCCACGCCGCTTCGGCGGCCTTGACCGTCACCTGCTGGCCGACGATGGAGCGGGCCAGCGTGGTGAAGGGGTCCGGATGGCCGCGCAGGTGCATGTCGCCGAACTGCGGGATCAGCTTGTTCATGATGCGGTCCCGACGCATGAGCTCGGCCTTTGCTTCCGCCCAGTACGCCGGAACGTCGGGCGGCGCCGGGTCGACACCCGCGAGGTCCTTGGAAAGTGCCATGCCTGCTGCCCGGATCAGGCGCGACGCCAGTTGGTCGTGCCGTCGGGCTTGTCCTCGAGCACCACGCCGGCGGCGCTGAGCTCGGCGCGGATCGCGTCGGCCTCCCGGAAATTGCGCGCCTTCTTGGCGGCGGCGCGGCGCGCGATGGCGTCCAGGATCGCGGCCTCATCCAGGCCACCCTGCGCCGGGCTGCCGGACTGCAGGAATTGCTGCGGGCTGCGTTCGAGCAAGCCCAGCAGGCCGGCCAGCGCCTTCAATTGACGCGCGTCGGCCACCGACTTGCTCCGGTTGACGTCGGAGGCCAGGTCGAACAACTCGGCTACGGCCAGCGGGGTGTTGAAATCGTCGTCCATCGCTTCGCGCAAGCGCTTGGCGTGCGGCTCGTCCCAGTCCACGCTCACGGCTTCATTGCCCAGCTCGATACCGTTCAGCGCCGTGTAAAGACGCGTCAGCGCGCCTTTCGCATCGTCGATGTGGGCGTCCGAGTAATTCAGCGGGCTGCGGTAGTGGGCGCGCAATATGAAGAAGCGCACCACTTCGGCATCGTATTTCTTGAGCACGTCGCGGATGGTGAAGAAGTTGCCCAGCGATTTGGACATCTTTTCGTTATCGACGCGCACGAAGCCGTTGTGGATCCAGTAGTTGGCCATCGGCGCGCCGAAGGCGCCTTCCGATTGCGCGATCTCGTTCTCGTGGTGCGGGAACTGCAAATCGGCGCCGCCGCCGTGGATGTCGAAATGCTCGCCGAGCATCGCGCAGGACATGGCCGAGCACTCGATGTGCCAGCCCGGGCGGCCCTGGCCCCATTTCGAATCCCATTTGGCTTCGACCGGCTCGGATGCCTTGGCGGCCTTCCACAGCACGAAATCGAGCGGATCGCGCTTGCCGGTATTGACGTCGACGCGTTCGCCGGCGCGCAGGTCGTCCAGCGACTTGCCGGACAGCTTGCCGTAGCCGGGGAAGTTGCGCACGGCGTAGTTCACGTCGCCGTCTTCGCCCTGGTAGGCCAGGTCACGGGTTTCCAGCTTTTCGATGATCGACAGCATGTGCGGCACGTGCTCGGTCGCGCGCGGCGCGTAGTCAGGCGGCAGGATGCCCAGCGCCGCCGTATCCTCGTCCATCGCCTGGATGAAGCGGGTGGTCAGCTGCGACATGGTCTCGTTGTTCTCGACCGCGCGCTTGATGATCTTGTCGTCGATGTCGGTGATGTTGCGCACGTACTTGACGTCGTAGCCGGAGGCCTTGAACCAGCGGTAGATGACGTCGAAGGCCATCATCATCCGGGCGTGACCGACGTGGCAGTAATCGTAGACCGTCATCCCACATACGTACATGTTGATCTTGCCGGGCTGGAGGGGAACGAATACCTGCTTGTCACGCGCGAGCGTGTTGTAAATCTTTAGTTGGCTCATCGGATGTTGGCTTGAGAGGTTGGAGCATGACGCTCGGGACGCGCACGGGCGGGCGCTGGCTGCCGGGCTTGCGTCGGGATCGTCAGGACTGTTGCTTATTATTTTTGAACCGTGTGTCCGGTTTGATAAAATCCGCAGTCCGTCGCGAAGTATAGCATTGATAAAATCCCGGCTGGCCGCAAGGACCGGCAGTTTATTTTTCTGCAAAACCCTTGACAGTACTTTGCGTTTTAACGAGGAGACCCACGATGCCCAGCCTGATGACCCGTTTCGCCGTTGCCGCCGGCGCCCTGTTCCTGTCCGCCGCCGCCTTCGCGGCCGATCCGCAAGTCTCGCTCAAGACCACGATGGGCGAGATCGTGCTGGAGCTGGACCAGGAAAAGGCGCCGATCACGGTCGCCAATTTCCTGCAATATGTGAAATCCGGCTTTTACAAAGGCCTGATCTTCCACCGCGTGATCGATGGCTTCATGATCCAGACCGGCGGCATGGATGCCAAGCTGGTCAACCGCAAACCCAGGGGGCCGATCAAGAACGAATCCAACAATGGCTTGTCCAACGCGGCTTACACGGTTGCGATGGCGCGCGAAGACAACCCGGATTCGGCCACTTCCCAGTTCTTCATCAACGTGGCCGACAATTTCGGCCTGGACGCGGTCAACCGCGTCGATGCCGGCTACACCGTGTTCGGCAAGGTCGTGAAAGGCAAGGAAGTGGTCGACAAGATCAAGGGCGTGCTGGTCGACGATATCCGCGGCTACCAGAACGTGCCGGTCACGCCGGTCGTGGTGGAGTCGGCCACCTTGCTGAAGACCCCGGTCAAGAAGGACGAGTCGTAATACCTGCAATACCGGCAAGACGGTAGAATAGCGAACCTTTCACTTATTCAACGATAAAAGGCAGACACAATGACCACCGTACTCATGACCACCAACAAGGGCAACATCAAGGTCGAACTCGACGACGCCAAGGCGCCGAAGACCGTCGAGAACTTCCTGTACTACGTGAACAAGGGTCAGTTCAGCAACACCATCTTCCACCGCGTGATCAAGGACTTCATGATCCAGGGCGGCGGCTTCGAAGTCGGCATGAAGCAGAAGGACACCGACCAGACCGTGGAAAACGAAGGCAAGAACGGCCTGAAGAACGACAAGTACACCATCGCGATGGCCCGTACCTCGGCCCCGCACTCGGCCTCGGCCCAGTTCTTCATCAACACCAAGAACAACGACTTCCTGAACTACCCGGGCCAGGATGGCTGGGGCTATGCCGTGTTCGGCAAGGTCGTCGAAGGCCAGGACGTGGTCGACCAGATCAACACCGTCCAGACCAGCCGCGCCGGCATGCACGCCGACGTCCCGGCCGATGCGATCGTGATCGAGAAGGTCGAAGTCGTCCAGTAATCGTTAGCCCTCAACGCCAGCACCCGCGCGCGGGAAAGCCTCATGACCAGTCCCGCGCGCACGCTTGCGCTCTTCATTTCGGACCTGCACCTGCAGGCTTCGCACCCGCGCACGGCGCAAGCGTTTTACCGCTTCCTGGCCGAACGCGCGGTCCACGCCGATGCCCTCTACCTGCTCGGCGACATCTTCGAATACTGGGCCGGGGACGACGACCTCGACACGCCCTTCAATGCCGAAATCGCCGCGGCCCTGCGCCGGCTGGCCGACAGCGGCGTCAAAGTCTACTGGATGGCAGGCAACCGCGACTTTCTCGCGGGCCAGGGCCTGGCCGATGCCGCCGCCTTGACCCTGCTGGCGGAACCGCATGTGGCGCAATTCGGCGGCACGCGCGTGGCCCTGGTCCACGGCGACGCCCAGTGCACCGGCGACCTCAAATACATGGCCTTCCGCGCCCAGGTACGCGAACCCGCCTGGCAAGCCCAGTTCCTGGCCATGCCGCTGGCGCAGCGCAAGGCCATCATCGCCGGCTTGCGCGAAGGCAGCCGCGAGGCACACAAGGAAAAAACCTACGAGATCATGGATGTGGCGCCCGAGGCCGTCGCCGCCCTGCACGCGCAGACCGGCGCCGACGTGATCCTGCACGGCCACACCCACCGCCCTGCCCTGCACGTCGATGGCGACAGGCGCCGCTACGTGCTGCCCGACTGGGAACTCGACGAGGAGCCGGTGCGCGGCGGCTGGATCGCCATCGATGGCGATGGGCGCATCACGCGCCACGATCTCGACGGCAGTCAAGCCTGATCAATCGTTGGCGGTGTAGATCGCCACCGAGGATAGCCGGGGCCTGGGCAGCGGCCGCTTGTAGTCGAATTCGATGATGGCATCGTCGCCCCAGTTGCCGCCCGAGATCGGCATTTTGTAAGCCTGCAAGACTGGATCGCGGTTCGCCTCCAGCGCCGCCCGCCGCTCCCCTTCGACGATCGATGCGCCGGACGCCGGCGCCCGCGGCCGGTACCAGACGGTGACGCGGTGACCCGGACAACCGTTGTGGCCCGCACGCTTGCGCAGGCAACGCGGATCGTCGTTCGGATGGTCGACGTCCGCGATGGCCTGGCTGATCTGGTTGCGCAGACGCACGTCGCCCAGGCGCTCCTTCTCGGGCGCCACGCTGCGCGTGTGCACGAGCAGGCCGATGCGCAAGGGGCCATCCTTGAAGTTGCTGACCAGGTCGGCATCCGCCTCCGGATCGGGCAGGACCGGCAACTGGAACAGCTCGCCGTTTTCCAGGACGATCGGGAATTCCTCGCCGTCGCGGGTGCGCACGCGCAAGGCGAAATTCGGCGGCAGCGTCTTGCCGGGCGGCGCCATCAGCGCGAAGCTGAACACGGCGTCCGGCGCCAGGAACCGGTAGGCTTCGTAGGCGGCGACGGCGGCGCGCATCGCGCGATAGCTCTTCCAGGGCACGGCGCGCAGGCCGGTGACGCGCACGACGATGAAGGCGCCGGGGTCGACCTGGCTGGACGGGTCCGGGCCTCGCGCGGCGCCGTTGGCGGAATCGTCTTCCCGCAAGGCCGGCGCCGTGCTCGCACTTGCCGCCGCGGCCGCGAGCGGCTCGACCGGCGCGCCCGGTTCCGGCGCCGGTAGCGCCGCGAGATCGCGCCCGGTCGTGACCGGGGCCGGGATGTAGCCGAACTCTACCGCCCTGGCAAGCCATTGATCCGCCTCCCTTGTGTCCTGCGCCACCTGGCCGCCGCGCCCGTAGAGCCGGGCCAGCATCAGGGCCGCTTCGATGCGCGCGTTCATGGCGTCCGGCCGGTCCGGATTGAAGCGCATCCAGTCGCGCTGCGGGTTGTAGTAGCCGTCGGCGATTTCCTTCAGCCAGCGGATGCCCTTGTCCGTGTCCTTTGGCGTGCCCAGCCCGTCCAGGTGCATCTTCGCAAGCATCAGGGCGGCGTCCAGCATGATGTTGTCGTTCAGGGTGCCCATCTTGGCGTAGGCGGCCTCGAACAGCCCCAAGGCCGCCGTGTAATCCTGGCGCCCAAAGGCGTCGAGCGCCTGCTGCAGCGTCGTGTCCTTGGCCCAGATATGTTTTCTGGCACAGCCGGTGCGCATTTTCATTCTCAGCTGATCCATTGTGCGGAGGTAAGGCGTGGGCGCGATGAAAGCCTGCTCCAGGCACCTGCCCAGGTAGGGATCGGACAAGGCCGGCCGGTGCGCCAGCAGGCGCCTGATCCTGGCCTCGGTGGCGCGGTAGGCGGCCAGCGCCTCGGGACGCGGCGCGGTGATCACCACGCTTGCCGGCGCCTTGCCGTCCGGCTGGACAGGCGCCTGCGCAGCGGCCAGCGGCAGCGATGCCGTCAACAGCGCAAAGAGGATCGACCTGGAGATGGGCATGCTCGCTTCCCGACACGGTTCATTATAAATTCACTATCGCAGCAAAAAGGTTCCATGTCCTGCCCTATCAAAAATGCTAGGTAAGCACGACCTGTGTTGACGCTGACAAGACTGGTGTTATACTTCAATACAACACCACCTCATTACATCACCAACAAGGAGGCAGGCATGGATATCCAGGCTGCACCGCAAGAAAGCGAGGCCGGCAATGACCATCGGCTGGAATGACAACGCACCGATCTACCGGCAACTGAAGGACAAGGTGATCGGCATGATGCTCGACGGCGACCTCAAGGCGGGCGATCCCCTGCCTTCGGTACGCCAGATCGCCGCCGAGTACCAGCTCAACCCGATCACGGTCTCGAAGGCTTACCAGGAACTGGTCGACGATAACTTAGTAGAAAAAAGAAGGGGAATCGGCATGTACGTCACTGAAGGAGCAAGCGAAAAACTGCTGGCGAGCGAACGCGAGCGCTTCCTGCGCGAGGAATGGCCGGCGATGCTGGAGCGTATCCGCCGCCTGGGCCTGAGCGCCGACCAGTTGCTGCACACCGAACAGGGCGGAGGCACGGCATGAGCAGCGTCATCTCGGCCAGGGGCCTGACCAAGCGCTACGGCAAGCGCATCGCCGTCGACGGCATCGATTTCGAGATCCCGGCCGGCCGCATCGTCGGCCTGATCGGGCCCAACGGGTCCGGCAAGACCACCACCCTGAAGGCGGCGCTCGGCCTGGTGCCCTTCGAAGGCCACCTCGAGGTGCTGGGCTTCGATCCGCGCACCCAGCGCGACGACCTGATGCAGGACGTCTGCTTCATCGCCGACGTCGCCATCCTGCCGCGCTGGCTGCGCGTGAAGGATGCGGTCGATTTCGTGGAAGGCGTACACCCGCGTTTCAACCGCGAACGCGCCGAGCGCTACATCGCCAACACCAAGCTCGAGCCGGGCATGAAGGTCAGGCAGATGTCGAAGGGGATGATCGTCCAGCTGCACCTGGCGCTGGTGATGGCGATCGACGCGCGGCTTCTGGTGCTGGACGAGCCGACGCTGGGCCTGGACATCATCTACCGCAAGCAGTTCTACCAGAACCTGCTGGAAGATTATTTTGATGAGCAGAAGACCATCGTCATCACCACTCACCAGGTCGAGGAGGTCGAACACATCCTGACCGACCTGATGTTCATCCGCGACGGCAGGATCGTGCTGGCGGCGTCGATGGAGGAAGTCGGCGAGCGCTACATCGAGGTGATGGTCTCGCAGGACAAGGTCAGCGCCGCCAACGCGCTGCAGCCGATCGACCGCCGCACCGTGTTCGGCAAGTCGGTGATGCTGTTCGATTCGGCCGGCGGCGTCTCGCGCCAGCAGCTGGCCGCGCTCGGCGAAACCCGCAATCCCAGCGTGGCCGACCTGTTCGTCGCCACCATGAAAGGTACCTACGCATGAACACCAAGACCATGAAATGGCTGTTGCAGCGCGAGTTCTGGGAATACAAGGGCTCGATGTTCTGGGCGCCCCTGATCGTGGCGGGCCTGCTGGTGCTGCTGATGGGCGGCGGCCTGCTGTACGGCCTGGGCCAGCATTTCCCGAGCCGCCTGACCATCGACGGCCATACCCTGGAATCGGGCGGGCACACGGTGCGCGTGGCGATCGATCTGCAGCACAAGATCGCGCGCGTCGCCAGCAGCGCCTACCTGGGCGCCGCGGCGCCCCTGTTCGCCCTGATGGCGGTCGTCATCTTCTCCTACTGCCTCGGCACGCTGCACGACGAGCGCCGCGACCGCAGCATCCTGTTCTGGAAATCGCTGCCGGTGTCGGACGGCATGACGGTGCTGTCCAAGGCCGCCACCGCGATGATCGTCGCACCCTTGATCACCATCGTGCTGGCCACCGTGTCCTCGCTGCTCCTGCTGTTCGTCCTGTGCCTCGCGGTCAGCCTGAACGGCGTCCACATGTTCGGCATCGTGCTGGCTTCGCCCGACCTCTACCTGTCGCCGCTGCGCCTGCTGGCCCTGCTGCCGGTGTACGTGGTGTGGGCGCTACCGACCGTCGGCTGGCTGATGCTGGTGTCGAGCTGGGCGCGCAGCAAGCCGATCCTGTGGGCGGTGGGCGTGCCGCTGATCGGCCTGCTGGTCGTGAAGTGGGCCACCTTTGCCATGGACAACCTGGCCGGCGAGCCGTCGAACCTGATGCACTATGCCAGCGGTGCCGCGGCCCGCATCCTGACCGGCGTGGTCCCCGGCATCTGGTACAGCTTCACCGGCGCCCCGGCCGCACTGCGTCCGAGCGACGACGGCTTCGACCCCGGCAGCCTGCTGACCAGTTCCTACGGGACGCTGGCCACGGCCGACGCCTGGATCGGCTTTGCGATCGGCGCGGCCATGCTGTACGCGGCGATGCGCCTGCGCCGCTACCGCGACGAGGGCTGAACCATGCGCCGCCTTCGAGCCAGCTTGTTGACAGGTCTGCTCTTGTGCACCGCTGTGGTTGCGGCGCAGGACCAGGAAGCCATCCCGGCCCATGACGTGGTACCCAGCAAGGAGCAGGCCGGCGTGGTCCACATCAACGCCATCAGCAAGCCCGAGATGCATTCCTACCGCGCCATCGTGGCCGGGCTGGACAAGTTCGACCAGCTGCACGCGATGGCGCCGAACGTGCCGCGCCTGGTGTTCGTGGCACGCTCGCGCGGCAACGGCGGCGGCCCGCTGAAGGGAGCGGCGCCAACCGCGAAGCTGTCCGCCGATGGCTTCTCGCTGCCGTTGCCGCTCGACGACAGCCTGCACTTCACGGTGCCGCGCAACCAGCAGGCCTGGGACGGCAAGGCCGAACTGGTGCTGAGCCGCAAGCGGCGCGAAGTGATGGTCTGGCCCGACATCCGCACGCCGGGACTGGCGGAGAACCAGCGCCGACTGGGCGACGTCCGGCTCGAATGCCAGGTCCTGATCGCGGTGGTCAAGGAAGAAGCGCCGTTCTGGGTGGTCGCGATGGTCAACAGCCTGATCCTGACGCGCGACTGGTGCAGCTTCATGAAGGACAAGGACCGCACCTGGAGCGTGGCCATGCCGGCCGAACTGGCTTCGGCCACGCTGCGCGACGGCGCGCGCAGCGAAAGCCTGAAGGTCAGCGGCAAGTCCTTCCACGTGGCGATCGGCGACACCAGCCTGAGCAACGATGCGCTGATCGAGGTGGTGTATGCGCAGGACGAAGCGCCGGCCGAGCCGGACGCAGCGCCTACTCGAACTGCTGCCGAAACGCCGCGAACTGGGCCTTGAGCTCGTCCACTTCGGCGCGCAGTGCGGCCACTTCCTGCTCCAGCTGGCCCACGCGCGAGCCCGACGACGCGGCGGGCGCGGCGGGCGTGCCGAAAGCCGAGTCTTCCTTCGCCACGTTGATCTCGCCGCCCAACAGCTGGCCGTAGCGCGATTCCTTGGTGCCCGGCGCGCGCTCCAGGCGCGCGACCAGCGGCGGGTATTTGTCGATCAGGAACTGCAGGCCAGTCTCGACCTCGGCCACGGTCTTGAAGTCGTGCACGCGGCCGCTGCGCGAGCGGATCTCGCCTGCGGTCTGCAGGCCGCGCAGCATCAGGATCGCCAGGATGGCCACCTTGTCCTGCTCGAGCGACCACTTGATGCGCATGCGGTGCTCGTACTTGACCACGCGCGCGCCGGACTGCGACACGCCATTGACCAGCTTGCGCTGCATCAGGCGCTGCAGGGTGTCGTGCACCACGTCGTCCGACAGCTGCATCACCGGGTCGCGGCTGGACAGCTGGTTGCAGCCGTTCATGACCGCGTTCAATGACAGCGGATAGTTGTCCGGGGTGAGCGCCTCTTTTTCGGCGAGCACGCCGAGGACGCGGATTTCGAAGGGGTCGAGTTCGGATGCCGGGTCGAAGCTGCCCGGGATGTCGTCTTGCATGCTGGTGTTATTCCACTAATCGGTTGAGCTGGGCCTGGTCCAGTTTATCACTCTCGTCCATTTTCTGGCAGGCGATGCCGGCCGCCTTCATGGTGGCGCACAGGCGTTCGATCTGCTCGTCCTGGGCCGCCGCGTGGGCGATCAGGTTGCGCAGGGCTTTCGAGAGCGGGTCGTCGCCGTTGGGCGTGACGCCGTAGGCGGCGAACATCTGGGCGCTCCTGGCCTGCTCTTCCTTGCGCACCAGGTGGGCCGGGTTGCCGACCGCGGTGGCGCCCGCCGGCACCGGCTTGACCACCACGGCGTTCGAGCCGATCTTGGCGTATTCGCCGACGGTAAAGGCGCCCAGCACCTGGGCGCCGGCACCGACGATGACGCCGCGCTCCAGCGTCGGATGGCGCTTGGTGCCGGCCACCAGCGTGGTGCCGCCCAGGGTCACGCCCTGGTAGATGGTGCAGTCGTCGCCGACCACGGCGGTCTCGCCGATGACCACGCCGAAACCGTGGTCGATGAAGACCCGGCGCCCGATGGCCGCGCCCGGGTGGATCTCGATGCCGGTGATGATGCGGGCCACATAGGAAATGAAACGGCCCAGCCATTTGAAGCCGGCGCGCCAGCAGGCGTGCGCCCAGCCGTGCATGACGACCGCATGCAGGCCGGGATAGCAGGTGAGCACCTCCCACGCATTGCGGGCCGCGGGATCGCGGTCGATGATGCTCTTGATATCTTCGCGCAGCTTGGCAAACATAAATACGTACCGTGACAAACAGACAGCATGGTAGCGTATCCGGGACGGTCTTGCTTATGAGGGAAACAAATATGGGAGTGCGGAGAACGGCAAGGAAAGAAACGTCACCCCCGCGGAGGCGGGGGTCCAAGTTCGTTGCGCACCGACCGCATGTGTTACGGACTGTTCATGCAAACTTGGGTCCCCGCCTTCGCGGGGGCGACGGTATTTGCGGGGACGACCTTGCTTGAGTGCCGGGGTCTTGCTTTACTGCGGCTCTTTGGCCAGGCGCTGGCGGCGCGCCTCGTACAGGCAGACGCCCGAGGCGACCGAGACGTTCAGGCTCTCGACCGAGCCGAACATCGGGATGTTGACCAGCACGTCGCAGGTCTCGCGGGTCAGGCGGCGCATGCCCTCGCCTTCCGAACCCATCACCAGCGCGGTGGGGCCGGTGAAGTCGCCTTCGTACAGGCCCTTGTCGGCGTCGTCGGAAGTGCCGATCAGCCAGATGCCGCGCTCCTTCAGGTCGCGCATGGTGCGCGCGAGGTTGGTCACCGTGATGTAGGGCACGCTCTCGGCGGCGCCCGAGGCGACCTTGGCGGCGGTGGCGTTCAGGCCGACCGAGCGGTCCTTCGGCGCGATCACTGCATGCGCGCCGACGCCGTCGGCCACGCGCAGGCAGGCGCCCAGGTTGTGCGGGTCGGTGATGCCGTCCAGGATCAGCAGCAGCGGCGGGCCTTCGACCATGTCCAGCAGCTCGTCCAGGTTGCGCGCCAGCGACAGCTGGCTGGCGAACGCGATCACGCCCTGGTGGCGGCGCGTGCCGACGATTTTGTCGAGGCGCGCCGATTCCACTGGCATGACGCGCACGCCGGCCTGCTTCGCGTTGGCGATCAGGTCCTGCATGCGGCGGTCCTGGCGCTCGGCGTCGACAAAGATCTCTTCCACCGACTGGGCCTCGTGCCGCAGGCGCGAAGTCACGGCGTGGAAGCCGAAAATCATTTTATTTTTCATTTGTTACGTTCTTCTTCCTGCTGGTTTTGGATGCGGGCTTGGCCGGTGCTTTGGCTTCCGCTGCGGCGCCACCTTCCTGGGTGACGCCTTGTTGTGCCGCCGCCTTCCTGGCAGCGGGTTTTCTTGCCGCCTTCTTGGCGGGCGCGGGTGCTTCCGCCGCAGCCGGCGCCGCTGGTGCCGGTGCGGCGACCGCTTCCCCGGCCGCTGCCGCCTGCTTGGCGGCACGCTTTTTCTTCGGCGCGGGTTCGGCCGGTGCCGGTGCGGCTTCCGGTGCCGGTGCCGGCTCCACGACTTCCTCCGCTACCTGCTTGGCGGCCCGTTTCTTCTTCGGCGCCGGCTCGGCCGGTGCGGCGACAGGGGCCGGTGCAGGTGCCGGCTCCACTGCCACAGCTTCCTGCGGCGCCTGCTTGACGGCACGCTTCTTCTTCGGCGCCGGCTCGACAGGCGCGAGGACAGGTTCCGGCACTGGTGCCGGTGTCGCTTCCTGCACCGGCGCTACGGCTTCCTGCCCTGCCCGCTTCGCAGCGCGTTTTTTCTTCGGCGCAGCTTCGACAGGCGCAGGCTCGACGGCTGCCGGCGCGACAGGCGCAGGCTGGACAGGTACCGGTGCAACAGGCGCCGGCGCCACATCGGCTGCCACTGGCGCAGTCTGCGCGGCCGTCTGTGCGGCCGATTCCGCGGCCCGGGCCGCTTCCGCACGCTGCGCCTTGGCCTTGCGGCGGCGGCTGCTGCGCGACGGCGGCACGAACACGACGTCGTCCGCGCTTTCATCGCTGGCCGTGAGTTGCTCGTCGGCGCCATCGTCGGCCTGGTCGTCGTCCACCGCTACCGGCCAGGACAGCGACTGGTCGGCGGCCGGGGCCTGGTCGCGGTTGCCCTTGTTCTTGTTGCGGTTGCGCTTGCGGCGGCGCGATTCCTTCGGCTCCTTCTGCGTCAGCGCTTCCTGGGCGACGGCGCGGGCGCGCTCCAGCGGCGCCGGGATCGCCGCGCTGGACGCTGCCGGCTGGGCCAGCACCAGGTCGATCTTGCGCGATTCGAGGTCGACGCGCGCCACCTGCACGGTCACGCGGTCGGTCAGCTTGAAGGTCTTGCCGCTGTTGTCGCTGCGCAGTTCATGGCGCGCCTCGTCGTACTGGAAGTAGTCGCCAGTGCCCAGGCCGCTGATGTGGACCAGGCCTTCGACGAACAGTTCGTCCAGCTGCACGAAGATGCCGAACGGAGTCACGCCCGAGATCACGCCGGTGAATTCCTCGCCCAGCTTGTCCTTCATGTAGAAGCACTTGAGCCAGTTCTCGACGTCGCGCGAGGCTTCGTCGGCGCGGCGCTCGTTGGCCGAGCAGTGCACGCCGAGGGCGTCCCAGATGGTCAGGTCCTTCGGGTTTTTCTGCTTGCCTTCGAGCTTGTCCTTGGCGGCCTGCTTGCGCGCCGAATTCGAGATCGTCGTGTTCAGCTTGGACAGGTCGATGCCGGTCGGCTCGTACTTCTTGCCCTTCAGGACCGCCTTGATCGCGCGGTGGGTCAGCAAGTCCGGATAGCGGCGGATCGGGCTGGTGAAGTGGGCGTAGTGTTCGTAGGCCAGGCCGAAGTGGCCGACGTTGTCCGGGCTGTACACCGCCTGCTGCATCGAGCGCAGCAGCATGGTCTGCAGCAGGGTCGCGTCCGGACGCTCCTTGATGCGCTGCATCAGTTCGGCGTAGTCGCGCGCCTGCGGCGTGGTCCCGCCGCCGAGGTTCAGGCCGGCCTGCTTGAGGAAGGTACGCAGCTGGTTCAGCTTTTCCTCGGTCGGCACCGCGTGGATGCGGAAGGTGCTCGGCTGGTCGTGGCGGATCAGGAAGTCGGCGGCGCAGACGTTGGCGGCCAGCATGCATTCCTCGATCAGGCGGTGCGCATCGTTGCGGGTGCGCGGCAGGATCTTTTCGATCTTGCCCATCGCGTTCGAGACGATATAGGTCTCGGTGGTCTCGAAGTCGATCGCACCGCGTTGCTGGCGTGCCTTGAGCAGGGCGCGGAAGGCCTCGTTCAGGTGCAGCAGGTGCGGCACGATGCCGGGACGGCGTCCCGCTTCCGGACCCTGGGTGTTGCCCAGGATGGCGGCGACTTCGTCATAGGTCAGGCGCGCCGCCGAGTGCATCACGGCCGGGTAGAACTGGTAGGCGCCGACTTCGCCGTCGCCGCTGACCACCATGTCGCAGACCAGGGTCAGGCGATCCACCGCCGGGTTCAGCGAGCACAGGCCGTTCGACAGCTTTTCCGGCAGCATCGGGATCACGCGGCGCGGAAAATAGACCGAGGTCGAACGCTCGATGGCGTCGTCGTCGAGCGGATCGCCCGGCTTGACGTAGTGGCTGACGTCGGCGATCGCCACCAGCAGGCGGTAGCCCTGGGTGCGGCCGATCTTGACCGGTTCGCAGTACACGGCATCGTCGAAGTCGCGCGCATCGGCGCCGTCGATGGTTACCAGCGGCACGTCGCGCAGGTCGACGCGCTCGCCGAGGTCGGCATCGCGCACTTCGTTCGGCAACTTGTTGGCCTGCTTCAGCGCATCCGCCGAGAAGACGTGGGGCACGCCGAACTTGCGCACGGCGATCTCGATTTCCATGCCGGGGTCGTCCAGCTCGCCGAGCACTTCGACGATCCGGCCGGTCGGCTGCTTGAAGCGCGACGGCTGTTCGACAAGTTCGACGCTGACCACCTGCCCGCTCTTGGCCTTGCCGGGCGAACCGGCGATCAGGATGTCCTGGCCGATGCGCTTGTCTTCCGGGGCGACGATCCAGACGCCGCTCTCGTTCAGCAGGCGCCCGATGATATGGGTGTTGGCGCGCTCGACCACTTCGACGATCGTGCCTTCCGGCCGGCCGCGGCGGTCGGTGCCGATCACGCGCGCGAGCACACGGTCGCCATGCAGCACCTTTTGCATTTCCTTATCGGGCAGGAACAGGTCGTCGCCGCCCTCGTCCGGGATCACGAAGCCGAAACCGTCGCGGTGCGCGCTGACGCGGCCCGAGACGAAGCTCGAATGATCGGTCAGCTGATATTCGCCGGCGGGATTGGCGCGGATTTGTCCGTCACGCTCCATCGCATTCAGGCGGCGCGTGAGCACGCCTTGCGCGTCCGGGTTGACTTTCAGGGCACGGGCCAGGGCGCCGCTGTCGAGCGGGGCGCCGGCCTCGCGGAATACGCCGAGAATTTCCTCGCGGCTGGGAATGGTATAGGTCGGGTGCTTCAAATCGTTTTCTTAATCTTGTTGAGCCAGTGGGTTGGCCGACTGTCGGCACAATGGTTGGATTGACACGCTTGCAGGCGTAGTGTAACGGAGGACCGGGGGATTCGCCTAACGGGGACTTTTGAAGCGTGCTCTGGATGAGTCTCGATGTAGCCCTTTGACATTTGCAATTCATCCGCTATACTTTCGCTCTCTTCGAAAACGGCACAGCCTGAAACGAAGAAGCGAGACAGGTGGAAGCGGCGGTAGCAAACGAAAGTTGGTCTAGCGCAAATCGACAAAGCTTGATATCGTAGCGGAATTCGGCGGCAACGTCGAGTGAGCAGTAAAAGCAACGCAGCGCCCACGTGGCGGAATTGGTAGACGCGCATGGTTCAGGTCCATGTGCCGCGAGGTGTGGGGGTTCGAGTCCCTCCGTGGGCACCAAAGCTGCTGTGTTGTTGAAGTCGTAGTGCAGCTTGTTTGCATGCCCACGTGGCGGAATTGGTAGACGCGCATGGTTCAGGTCCATGTGCCGCGAGGTGTGGGGGTTCGAGTCCCTCCGTGGGCACCAGAAGCTACCTGGTTGTTTGTTGTTGCAGTACCGGTTGTTTGAATGCCCACGTGGCGGAATTGGTAGACGCGCATGGTTCAGGTCCATGTGCCGCGAGGTGTGGGGGTTCGAGTCCCTCCGTGGGCACCAAAAGCTACCTTGTTGTTGTTTGTTGTTGCAGTATCGTTGTTTGCATGCCCACGTGGCGGAATTGGTAGACGCGCATGGTTCAGGTCCATGTGCCGCGAGGTGTGGGGGTTCGAGTCCCTCCGTGGGCACCAAAAGCTACCCGGTCTTGAAGACCTCCGGCGCAGTTCATCTGCAGCCCCGGCGCAAAACGCCGCAATCTTTGCAAAAGGATTGCGGCGTTTTGCGTGTCAAGGCGTGGTTTCACGGTGTGTCCAGATGCCGTGCCAGGAATTCGCCGATGCGGCGCTCGTATTCGGCCGGCGCATACTCGTGCAAGTCCACGTGGGCCGCGCCCGGCACCACCCACAGCGATTTCGGCGCGAGCGCCGCCGCAAAGATGCGCTCGGTCTCGGCCAGCAATGTATGCCGGTCATCGCTGCCCGAAATGATCATCACCGGCATCTTGAGCTGGCCCATGCGCTCGATCGGGCGCAGTTCGGACGTGCTGATACCCAGGCGCAGCGGCAATTGCCACAACAGCAGGCGCGACAGCGGCACGCCGAGCGCCCCCAGGCGCATGCGCAAGCGGTCCGCGACCGCCTCCTCGATCGTCGGGTACATCGATTCCAGCACCGCCGCGTCGACCTGCGGACAATCCTTGCACAGCACCAGCGACGCCGCGCCAAGCGATACGCCGATCACGCCGATGCGCTTGCCCGGCACGCGCCGCCGCAGTTCCTCGAGCGCGGCGCGCACGCCTTCGGCTTCGAGCAGGCCGAAGGTGACGCTCCGTGCGGTGCTGGCGCCCTGGCCGGGCAGGTCGATCAGCATCACGGCATAGCCCTGCCCGTGCAGGAAGCGGGCACGCGCCGCCATCTGGCGCCGGTCGCTGCGGTTGCCGTGCAAGAGCAGCACACCGGCCTTGCCGGCGCCATCACTGGCCGGCACGAAGGAGGCGGCGACCACCTGGCCGGGCCCGGCCGCCAGCGACAGCGGCTGCGCCCCCAGGGCCGGCGACAAGGCCACCGGATGCGGGGCAACGGCGATCAAGCTCGAGCCGAGCAGCCAGAGCGCCGCGGCGCCCAGCAGGAAGAGCAGGAAAAGACCCGACAGCAGGCGTATGTTCATGGGAATCTGTTAACTGACTGGAAACTCAGCCATTAAACCAGATTTCCCTCTCATGATGGCAAGGTCGGAATCGTACGCCAATGGATGCGCTTGACTTGCCCGCTCAAGCGGTTAAGCTCGGCAAATCATGAGAAAGCTCACATTCTGCCTGTGCGGCCTGCTGCTGGCCGCTCCCCTCCTCCTGAACGCCGAGCCTGCCGCCTGGTTCCAGTGGCGCAGCAAGGCCAACGGCAGCCTGGCGTGTTCGCAGACGCCGCTGGGGCCGGGCTGGGAGAAGTTCGATGGGCCCTATCGTGACGCCCGTTGCAAAGAACGCAAGCTTGTTAAATAATGCAAAGTGTTGTGCCAGGTCGTCCACAGGAAATCAACCGAGGAGATACCGATGTTCACGAATCCCGAGCAATTCGCATCCGCCACCAAGACGCTGTTCGATCTCCAGGTGCAAACCTTCAATGCGCTGGCCAGCAAGGCCGTGCAAGGCGTCGAGCAGGTGGTGAACCTGAACCTGGCCACCGCCAGGAACGCGATGGAAGGCACGCTGGCGACGAGCCGCCAGGCCACCCAGGCCACCGACCCGAAGGCCGCGATGGAGACGGTGCAGGCGAGCATGCAGCCCGGCGTCTCGCAAGCCGCCGCCTACGGCGAGCAACTGCGCCAGATCATCGGCGACATCCAGAAGGAATTCCAGCAAGCCGCCGACACCCACCTGGTCGAAGCCAAGAACACGCTGTCCGCGCTGATCTACGACGTCACCCAGAACGTCAAGCCGGGCCAGGAAAACGCGGTCGAGATCATCAAGGCCGCGATCGACAACGCCTTCAAGGGCTATGAACAGGTGACGATGTCGACGCGCGAGGCGATGCGCCGCGTCGAGGAACAGGTGGCGCGCGCCACCGCGCAGGTGGCCCAGGCCGGGCAGTCGATGCAGCCGCCTTCGGCCACCTCGTCCGCCCAGCCTTCATCGCCGGCCCAGTAGGCAGCCCAATAAGCAGCCCAATAAGCTGGCCGCTCAGGCCTTGCTGTCGACGCCCAGCAATTCCTCGATGTGGGCGAACGAGGCGTCGTCCTTGACCAGGGCGCGCAGCCACACGTGCAGGGGCTGCTCGCCCCAGTGCGCAGCCTTGTCCGCCAGATAGGCCACCGGGCTGTGCGGCTCGGTGCGGCGGAAGTACTCGGCCACGGCGCGCAGCTGGGCCAGCGCCTGGACGCGCGACTCCAGCGGCCCGCCGGCGCTTGCCGCCGGCAGCGGCGCCGCGCTGGCTGCGGCCGGCCCCGTCCCGGCTTCCGGCTTCGCCTGCGCGGCGGCTGGATCCTCACCCGCCAGCGGCTTCACGAACATCAGCACGCTCTCCAGGCCCGAGCGGGCCGCGCTGAAGCTCGGCCCGTCCGCTCCCAGGCGCGCGTCGATGCTGCGCTCCAGGCCGTCGATCGCTTCCTTGCAGCGGGCGCAATCGCTTGATAAGCCCTGGTAGAAGGCACGCGGACTGCGCTGGCGCGCCGCTTCCAGCCTGGCCAGCGCCTCGCCGCCCTGGGCCCGGGCCACGTCGAAGTGGCTCAGCGAGTGGCCCTCGGCACCGTCGGTGAGCGCCACCGCGCGCAGCCAGGGCGCGATGCGCGAGGCCACCCAGGCCAGGTTGCCGATGCGGCGCTCGAAGCCATCCTCGTCCGGCAGCGGATGCATGCCGTCCCACCAGCGGTCGCACAGGCCGGCGATGAGAATCAGGCTCTCGGCCAGGCCGCGCACGCCGCCGGTCTTCATGCCCGCCTCGGCCAGCCACACCGCCAGCTGCAAGTCCTTGCTGCGCTTTTCGATCAGCTGGGCGCACTGCTTGCCCACGAACTTCCAGTCGGCTTCCTTCAGGTCCGTCACCCAGGCGCCCTGCTCCAGCGACGGATCGTCGGCCTGGCGCGCGCGCACGATGGCGTCGATCTCGCTCGAGAACGCGAGGTCTTCGCCGCAGGGCTGGCCGCCGCCGATCGGTGCCAATAATTTTTCCAGGTCCAGCATCAACGTCTCCTCACGCGGGTTCGATGGCGTACTTGATCTTGCCGGCCCTGGTGGCGCCGACCTTCACCTTGCCGATCGCGCCGCCGGCCGCCATCGTCGCCAGTACCGAGTCGGCGATCTCGGGCAGCAGCGTGCCGTTCAGGATGGTGTCGACGTTGCGCGCGCCGGAATCGACTTCGGTGCAGCGCGCCAGCACGGCGTTCACCAGCGCCTCGTCGTAGTGGAACTCGGCCTGGTGGTTGGCGGCCACGCGCGCCTTGATGCGGTCGAGCTTGAGGCGGATGATATTGGCCAGCACCTCGTCGTCGATCGGATAGAAGGGCACCACGGCCAGGCGCCCGAGAAAGGCCGGCTTGAAGTGCTTCATCAGGGCCGGGCGGATCAGTTGGGCCAGTTCCTCGGGCGAAGGGCGCTCGCTCGCCGGCTTGTTCAGGCAAGCCTGCATGATCTGGCTCGAGGCCGCGTTCGAGGTCAGGATGATGATGGTGTTGCGGAAGTCGATCTGGCGTCCTTCGGCATCGTCGAGCACGCCCTTGTCGAAGACCTGGAAGAACAATTCGAGCACATCGCCGTGCGCCTTTTCGACCTCGTCCAGCAGCACCACGCTGTAGGGGTTGCGCCGCACCGCCTCGGTCAGCACGCCGCCCTCGCCGTAGCCGACATAGCCCGGGGGCGAGCCCTTCAGGCCGGAGACGCTGTGCGCCTCCTGGTATTCGCTCATGTTGATGGTGACGAGCTTGCGCTCGCCGCCGTACAGCAGGTCGGCCAGCGCGAGCGCAGTCTCGGTCTTGCCCACGCCCGAGGTGCCGACGAACAGGAACACGCCCTTCGGCTTGTTCGGATCCTCCAGGTTGGCGCGCGCGGTGCGCACGCGCTGGGCGACGATGCCGCTGGCATGGCGCTGGCCCAGGATGCGCTCGTCGAGCAGGCCCTGCAAATTCATCACGGTGCGGATCTCGTCCTTCACCATGCGCCCGAGCGGGATGCCGGTCCAGGCGGCGACGATGGCGGCCACCGTGTGGCCATCGACCTGCACCGGCACCAGCGGCGACTCGCCCTGCAGCGTGCGCAGTTCGCCGATGCGGCTTTGCAACTGCGGGCCGCCGGACTTGTCGCTGCTGGCTTCCAGTTGCGCGCGCAGCGCGTGGATCTCGCCGGTCAATGCCTGCTCGCGTTCCCAGCGTGCGCGCAGGCGGCCCTGCTCGGCCAGCGCCGCCTCGCGTTCGGTGCGCAGGGTGCCCAGCACGGCGCCATGGTCGGCGCCGGCGCTTTCCTCGCGCACCAGCGAAGCGATCAAGGTGTCCAGGCGCTCGAGCCGGCGCGAGCATTCTTCCAGCGTGGCGGGCGTCGCCTTCTGGCCCAGCGCCACTTTGGCACAGGCGGTATCGAGCACGCTGATCGCCTTGTCCGGCAGCTGGCGCCCGCTGATGTAGCGGTGCGACAGGCGCACCGCTTCCGTGATCGCCTCGTCGTAGATGCGCACGCCGAAGTGCTGTTCCATCAGCGGCGCCATTGCGCGCAGCATGGCGCAGGCGGTGTCCTCGTCGGGTTCCTCGACCTTGACCACCTGGAAGCGCCGCGCCAGCGCCGCGTCCTTCTCGAAATACTTTTTATATTCGCTCCAGGTGGTGGCCGCCACGGTACGCAGCTCGCCACGCGCCAGCGCCGGCTTCAGGAGGTTGGCGGCGTCGTTCTGGCCGGCCTGGCCGCCGGCGCCGATCATGGTGTGGGCTTCGTCGATGAACAGGATGATCGGGTGCAGGCTCTTTTTCACCTCGTCGATCACGTTCTTCAGGCGGTTCTCGAACTCGCCCTTGACGCTGGCGCCGGCCTGCAGCAGGCCCATGTCCAGGTTGTGGATCTCGACGCCCTTCAACACGTCCGGCACGTCGCCCTGCGCAATGCGCAGCGCCAGGCCTTCGACCACGGCGGTCTTGCCCACGCCGGCCTCGCCGGTCAGGATCGGGTTGTTCTGGCGCCGCCGCATCAGGATGTCGATCACTTGGCGGATCTCGGCATCGCGCCCGATCACCGGGTCGACCTTGCCCTCGCGCGCGCGCCAGGTCAGGTTGGTGGTGAACTGGTCGAGCGCGGGCGTCTTGCCCGGCGCGGCGGCTTCCAGTTCGGTGACCGGGTCGGCGCCCTGCCCGTCCTGCACGGCGGCAGGCGCCGCGGCTTCTTCCGAGCCGCGCGTCAGCTTGTCGAAATCGTGCTTCAGGCGGTCGAGCGTGAATGCCATGAAGTGGGTCGATGCGCGCTGGGCCAGCTGGGCCAGCCCCGGCTCGGTCAGGAGCGCCAGCAGCAGGTGGCCGCTGCGGATGCGCTGCGGCTGGCCCTGCCCCACGGGTGATCCCAATGAGGCGATCAGCCAGGCATGCTCGAACAGCGCCGGCAGGTGGCGCGAGAACACCGGCGTGCGCGTGCTGCCGCCGGGCAGGCGTTCGACTTCGCGGCGCAGGTCGGACTCCAGGCCGGTGAGGCTGATGGCGGCCTGGCGCGCCGCCATCACGACATCGGAGCCGGGCTGCTCCAGCAGCGCCAGGAACAGGTGTTCGATGTCGACTTCGTACTGGCCCAGTCCCACGCAGATGCCGGCCGCGCGCGTGGCGGCGGCGCGGCTGGTGTCGTTCAATTTGCCAATCAGGGTCTTCAGGTTGATGTCCATCGTCGGTCCTTTGGATGAAATGATGGCTTGCTGATCGCGTAATGCAGCGACGAAGGCTGCAGCACGGCGTTGAAGTTGACCGGCTCGTCGGCGCCATCGATTTTCAAGGTCGCGTGGATCACGAAGTTGAGGCGGTTGACGCTGCCGGGCTCGAGCTGCAGGGTCGCGCTGACCTGGGCCAGGCGCGGCTCGTGGCGCTCGATCGCGTCCTTCAGGCTGGCGCAGATGGCGGCGCGGTCCTCGCTGCTGGACAGGCTGAAGGCGGCGAAGTCGAGCAGGCCGTAATTCAGGATGGAGGCGCGTGCTTCCGGATAGGCGTCGAAGTGCGCGGGGCTGCAGGCGGCGCGGGTGTTGAGCAGGGCTTCGAGGTCGCGCGCCACGCAATCCTTGAGCTGTTCGATGCCGGGACGCCCGGCGGGCGGCGCCTGCGTGGCGCCCATCAGTCGGTCGAGCAGGCCGGGAGCCGGCCCATGGGTTGGAGTCATCGCTGGGCTTGAGGGTCGAAAAAAGACCGCGGCGCGAGGCCGCGGTCAAGCACGTCCACCGTGAACGCGTCAGGCAACCTTGTTGCTGGCCAGGTCCCAGCCGCCGGAGGTGTTGCCGCCGGCGCCGCCGCCGATCTTCTGCTGGGTGTACTTCCATTTCACTTTCGAGAACTTGATGCCGACCTGCTCGTGCAGGAAGTCGCCTTCCGACACCTTCGGCGCGATCGAGCCGATCAGCACGTTTTCCAGCTCGATCTCGAAGTACTTCACGCGCTCGCCCTGGCCGTCGGCGCGCATGAATTCGAGCTTGGCCTTGGGGATGGTCTTGCCGGACGAGCAGGTCTGCAGCAGCACCGGCGAGGACAGGTCGGCGAGCTTGGAAATCGTGATCTCCTTGTGCTCGCAGCGTTCGGCGGTGTGGCCGCCGCCGGTCGATGCGGTGGCCGATTTCGGCTGCAGCACTTCCCAGTTCACCGATTTGCACTCGATCCAGTCCTTGTGCTTGTCGTCGGACGACTCGCCCTTGATGCCGTCGATTTGCAGGTACACGTCTATTGCCATGTCTTACTCCAGTCGTAGTGTGGGATGAAAAAAATCAGGACTTGGTCGATTGCGGCAGCTCCGCGACCAATCGGAGCGAAACGGACAGTTCGTCGAGCTGGAAGTGCGGACGCAGGAAGGACACCGCGCGGTAGACACCCGGCCGGCCCGGCACCTCGGCCACCTGCACGCTGGCTTCGCGCAGCGGGAACTGGGCCTTCTGCTCCTGGCTCGCGTTATCGTCCAGCAGCACATATTGGGTCAGCCAGCGATTCAGGTAATCCTCGACATTGGACGCCGCCGCAAAGCTGCCGATCTTGTCGCGCATCATGGCCTTCATGTAGTGGGCGATGCGTGAGACCGCGAAGATGTACTGCAGCTGCGAGGACAGCAGCGCGTTGGCATTGGCCGCGTCGCTGTTGTACTTGCGCGCCTTCTGCGCCGACTGCGCGCCGAAGAAGGCCGCGTACGAGGTGTTCTTGCAATGCACCAGCGAGATGAAGCCCAGGTCCGACAGTTCCTTCTCGCGGCGGTCGGTGATGGCCAGCTCGGTCGGGCACTTGAGCGCGACCTCGCCCTCGTCGGTTTTAAAAGTGTGGGTCGGCAGGTTCTCGACCAGGCCGCCGCCCTCCACGCCGCGGATCGCCGCGCACCAGCCGTATTCCTCGAAGGCCTTGGTCAGCTTCGATGCGAAGGCATAGGCGGCGTTGCACCACAGGTACTTGTGGTGGTCGCTGCCGTCGACGTCCTCGACGAAGTTGAAGCCTTCGGTGGCGGTGCCGTCGATGGGGTTATAGGGCAGGCGCCCCAGGAAGCGCGGCAGCGTCAGGCCGACGTAGCGCGCATCCTCCGATTCGCGGAAGGCCTTCCACTTCGCGTACTCGACGGTGTCGAACACCTTGGCCAGGTCGCGCGGCTTGCCCAGGTCGCCGAAGCTCTCGATGCCGAACAGTTCAGGCGCGCTCGAGGTGATGAAGGGCGCGTGGCTGGCGGCGGCCACGTGCGACATCTGCTCCAGGAAGTAGATGTCCTCGGGTTGGCGCGAGACTTCGAAGTCGCCGATCAGGGTGCCGTAGGGCGCACCGCCGAAGCTGCCGAATTCCTCTTCGTAGACCTTCTTGAAGAGCGTGCTCTGGTCGAATTCCAGCGCCGACTGGAAGTCCTTCACCAGTTCGCGCTTGGTGGCGTTCAACATGCGGATCTGCAGGCCGCTGCTGGTCGTGCTGTTCTTGACCAGGTAGTGCAGGCCGGTCCAGCTGCGCTCCAGCTTCTGGAATTCCGGCGCATGCATGATGCTTGAGAGCTGGCTGGAGATCATGCGGTCCAGTTCCGCCAGGCGCGCGTCGATGGTGGCCGACAGGTTGGTCGAGACCACCATCGTCCCTTCCATCACCTGGGTCACCAGTTCGGAGATGATGTCGCGGGCGCGCGCGTGTTCGCTGGTGGACTTGGCCACCCGGCTCTGTTCGACGATCTGGTCGAGCAGGCCGGTGTCCAGTTCCACGGCGGATGCAGGGGTGCTTTCCTGTGCTGCTACGTTGTCGAGGATGGCCGCCATCGATCACTCTCCTTTGTCAGTCTTGCGCAGGCTGCCCAGCTTTTCGGTGTTGGTCAGCACGTCGTTGAGGATGTCTTCCAGGCGGTCGTTGCCGGCCAGCTTGTTGCGCAGGTCGGCCAGCTTCGAGCGCGCTTCCAGCAGGCCCTTGAGCGGCGCCACCTGCTGCACCACGGCTTCGGGACGGAAGTCGGCCATCTGGCGGAACTGCAGCTGGACCGCGAATTCGCCGCCCTCTTCCGATAACTGGTTCGGCACGCGGAAGGTGGCCTTGGGCGCCACGCCATCCATCACTTCGTCGAAGTTGTCGACATCGACGTTGACGAAGTTGCGGTCCTTCAGGCGCTTCTTGGGCGCGTCGGGGTCGCTGCCGAAGTCCCCCAGCACGCCCACCACGAAGGGCAGTTCCTTGTTCTCGATGGCGTCGCCGATCTCGACGTCGTAGGTCATCTGCACGCGCGGCGCGCGCACTTTCTGCAGGCGTTTCTGCACGCTTTCATTCTTGGGCATGGCGGCTCCAGGGGTCGATGGGATTACTTGAGGGCGTCGAAGGGGTTGGCGGGCGTGCCGGGACGCGGGACAGGCGGCGTGCTGACCGTCTTCTTGACGCCGGTGTCCTTGCGCCCATTGTTGCGGCCGCCGTTCGCCACCAGCACCTCTTCGTTCAGGCTGGTGCGCAGCAGCTTGGCCAGTTCCTGGGCTTCGGTGCGCACGTTGCCGCTCAGGTTGTTCTTCTGGCTCAGGTCGGCCAGCGCCTTGCTGGTCACGCGCAGGCCGCTGACGGCGACGATGCTGTTGGCCAGCGTGTCGTCCGGATCGCGCGCCAGCGCTTCAAGGGCGTTGACGATCGCTTCGCCGTACTGGGTGCTGTCGAAGCGCATCTGGGCCATGCGCACCCAGGGCGTCTTGTCGGTCGGGAAGGTGGCGCCGGCCTGCTTGAGGACGGCATAGGCCTTGTCGTTGTGGCCGGCCAGCACGGCGGCGTCGACTTCGGCCATGGCGGCGATGATGGTGGGGGCGCTCTTCTGGCTTGGTGCAACCGGCGCGGTGCTGGCGCAGGCCGCCAGGGTGGCGGCGAACAGGACGGGTACGAAACGAGACAATGAGCGGGGCAAAGCATGTTGGCACTTCATCGGGTCCTCCCGGGTTGGATACAAGCGCCAATTATTGGTGAACGGTTTTTGATAGGAATTGCGTGTGGTCAATTTCTTGTTAGCATCTTTGCGCGGGCGCACATGGATAGGCGCGGATTGTCGTTAAATCTCGCTGTCCGAACCATCAAGCGAGGTGAGCCGATGAAGCCGATTACTATCCTGCTGGCGGCCCTGGGCCTGCTGTCCGCCTGCGCCGCCGGCGGCGACAAGTCGCTGGCCGGTGCCGCCCTGGAAGCGGCCGGCCTGCGCAAGCCTGCGCCGCCGCCGCTGGAGGCCCAGCTGGCACCGCGCAACGTGGCGCTCAAGCTGCACGCCGCCAACCGCCTGAACGTGGACAAGCGCGGCCAGTCGCTGGCCCTGCTGGTGCGCGTGTACAAACTGCGCCAGCGCGCGGCTTTCGAGCAGGCGCCGTATGCCGCCTTCCTCTCGAGCCAGGCCGAGCGCGAGGCGCTGGGCGCCGACCTGGTCGAAGTCAGGGAGCTGACCCTGGTGCCGGGCCAGCAGCTCGAACTGGCCGACAAGCTGGCGCGCGAGGCCGGCTGGATCGGCGTGGTCGCCCTGTTCCACTCGCCGGTGCGCGAAGGCTGGCGCCTGGATTTCGCCGCCGCGGATGCCGAGAAATCCGGGGTGACGATCGGCCTGCATGCCTGCGCGATGAGCGTCGGCCAGGGCGCGCCTGCCGGGAATGCCACAGGCAAGCCCCTGTCGCTTGTGCGCTGTCAATGAGCACAACGATGTTTCCAGCAAGCTAGGGATTTGCGGAAACACCGGATTTCCGAGCTCAGCGACAGGAGGCAATGTGACGACAGCGTCGAAGATCATGTGGGGCGAAGGCCTGTTCCTGCGTCCCCAGCATTTCCAGCAGCAGGACCGCTACCACGAGGCGCGCCTGAACGCCACCGCCCTCGCCCTCCACCCGTATTGCTGGGGCGTGCGCCAGCTGGCCATCGACAGCGACGCGCTCAAGGCCGACGTGCTGCGCGTGACCGAGCTGTCGCTGGTCTTCCCCGACGGCGAAGTGGTTCGCGCGCCCGAGCACGACATGCTGCCGCCCCAGGTGCGGCTGGGCGAGCTGCTGGACGCCGGCCAGGCCATCACCTTCCACGCCGCCCTGCCCGTGCTCAAGGTCCACGGCGAGAATTGCGCGGCGCGCGGCGAGACCCGGCTGGACGCCCGCTTCGGCCAGCGCGAACATGACACCCAGGACCTGTATTCGGAAGCCGCGCCGGCCCCGCTGGCCTACCTCACGCGCAACCTGCGCCTGGTGCCGGACGGCGAAGCGCTGGACGCCTATGACAGCTTTCCGCTGCTGCGCCTGCGCCGCGTCGCCACCGGCGGCTTCGAGATCGACGAGGATTTCGTCCCGCCCAGCGTCTCGATCGAAGGCGCGCCCGGCCTGCAGGCACGGCTCGCGCGCCTGATGGAAAAGCTGCTGGCCAAGGTGAACGCGCTGTACGGCCACTACCGCGAGCCGAGCAAGAACGTGGTCGAGCTGCGCGGCGGCGACGTCTCCTCGTTCTGGCTGCTGCACACCGCCAGCGCCGGCTACGCGGCCCTGGGCCACTACCTGGCGCACCGCGAGCTGCATCCGGAACGCCTGTTCCAGGAAATGCTGGTGCTGGCCGGCGGCCTGATGACCTTTTCGCGCGCGGTCAAGCTGGAAGACCTGCCGGCCTACGCCCACCAGGATCCGGGGCCGGCGTTCGCGCGCCTGGACGGCATCCTGCGCGAACTGCTGGACACCGTGATCTCGTCCAAGTACTTCGCCATCGCCCTGTCCAATGAGCGCCCGTCCTACCACCTGGGCGCCCTCGACTCGGGCAAGCTCACGCCCCAGACCACGCTGTACCTCGGCGTGAAGGCCGACATGCCGGCCCTGCAGCTGGTCGAGATCGTGCCGCTGCGCTTCAAGATCGGCGCCCCGGAAGACGTCGACAAGCTGGTGCTGTCCGCCATGCCCGGCGTGAAGCTGGTGCATGCGCCGCAGGTGCCGGCCGCGCTGCCGGTGCGGCCCGACACCTATTACTTCGTGCTGGAGAACCGCGGCGTGCTGTACGACAGCATGCTGAAGGCGCAGTCGATCTCGATCTACGTGCCGAATGGGCTCCGTGACCTCAAACTCGAACTGATCGCGATCGCGGCATGAACATCCAACCCCACATCGAACGGCGCGCGGCCCCCAGCGCGCGCAATGCCAAAGGCGGCCCGCAATCCCTGGTCGACATCATGTACGAAGGCTTCTATGCCCTGTTCCTGCTCAAGGGCGGCTGCGGCCCGCAGGACAAGACCGCCTTCGCCGACCACATGAGCGCCTTCCTCGGCGACGTCGACCGCAACGCCAAGGCGCTGGGCGTGGCCGCCGAAGACGTCACCGCCGCCAAGTACGCCTTCTGCGCCGCCGTCGACGAGATCATCCTGCGCTCCGACTACGAGATCCGCGACGCCTGGGAGACCCGCCCGCTGCAGCTGCGCCTGTTCGGCGACCAGCTCGCCGGCGAGCACTTCTTCCAGCGCCTGGAAGACCTGCGCGCCAAGGGCAGCGCCCACCTGCAGGCGCTCGAAGTCTTCCATATGTGCATGCTGCTCGGCTTCCAGGGCCGCTTCGCCCTGGACGGCAAGGACAAGCTGAACTACCTGAGCGCGCGCCTGGGCGACGAGATCGCGCGCATGCGCGGGAAAAGCCGCGGCTTCGCGCCGCACGCGGAACGGCCCGACCAGGTGGTGCACAAGCTGGGGAGCGACCTGTCGCTGTGGGTGCTGACGAGCGTGTTCGCGCTGGCGGGACTGGGGGCTTACCTGGGATTCCGGACCACGCTGGCGCACGAGACGGAAGGGGCGCTGGCCAGCTACAACGATCTGGTGAAGCTGCCGCCAAGGTCGGCGAATGTGACGATTACGCTACCCTGAGCCGTCGCCCCTGCGCAGGCAGGGGTCCAAGTTGCACGCATACCGGTAACGTCCACAAAACCCGGCCCCCTGCCTCCGCAGGGGAGACGGCTTTTCAGCCAGCTTATTGCACCACCTTGAACTCGATCCGCCGGTTGCGCGCCCTGCCGTCCGCCGTGCGGTTGTCCGCCACCGGCCGGTCCGGCCCCTCCCCCGACACCGCCACCATGTCGGCATGCACGCCGTGCCCCACCACGTAGGCCTTGACCGCCTCCGCGCGCGCCTGGCTCAGCGAGATGTTCCCGGCGCGCGAGCCGGCGTTGTCGGTATGCCCGATCACCTCGACCTTCTTGTCCTTCAGGCGCAGCAGCGCCACGCTCATCTGGTCGAGGATGGCCTTGCCCGAATCGGCCAGCGTGGCCTGGCCGGATTCGAATTCGATGATGCGGTTGGCGAGCGCGGCGTCCAGCATGCCCTGTTCCGAGGCCGCCACCCGCAGGCCGTTGTTGACGGTATAGGCCGGGTCGAGGCCGAGGGCCAGTTCGCCGGCGAGCTGCTGGCGCTGGGCTTCGCTGGCGACGTCGCCGCGCAGGCTGATGCTGGTGCCGTCCACCTGCAGCTGGCCGCGGCTGACCAGCTTCAGGTTGGGGCCGATCAGGCGGCCCACGTACTCGTTCCAGTTGGGCGGCGTCGAAACCCGCCCGAGGGCCAGCTGGTCGACCACGCGGTCGGCGCCGTACAGCGCACGCAGGCGGCCCAGCAGCGCCGCCTTGCTGGCCTCGTCGGCGACGGTGCCGGACACCACGATCGGCGCCGGCGCCTGGGCCAGGGCCGCGCCGGACAGCAACAATCCAACAATGAGATAAACCGTTTTCACGAAGCGGCTCCGATGAAGGTTTTCAGGAACAGGTCGCGCGCCGTGCGCAGCGGCAGCATCGGCTGCTCGAGGTAGCTGGCCAGCGCGCGCACGTCGATGTCGATGCCCATCTGCTCGTCGATCCAGCCGTTGTCTTCCATGTGCACGTGCTGTTCGGCACCGACCAGCGGGTCGATCAGCGCGTGCAGGGTTTCCGCCGCCGCGCCGCCGAAACCGACCACCAGCGCCGGCTTTCCGCCGACCGTCGTCATGAACAGCGCCAGGTCGTAGCCGGTGCGGCGCACGAAGGGCGCCACCAGTTCCAGCCAGAAGGCGGCGGTGGCGCAGCGCAGGGCGGCGTCGGCCGGCAGCGGCAGCACCAGGCTCTTGTGCAGCGCCGCCGGCCGGCTGTGCATCACCGGCTGCAGCAGCAGGCCCAGGCCGAGGATCATGCGCTCGGCGGCGAGGCGCAGCTGGGACGACAGCGTGCCGACGGTGGACACGTTGAGGAAAGCCGCCAGCGCCATGTCGACGCCGGCGTCCGGCTCGCCCAGCGGCGGCGCGTCGACGATGGCCTGCAGGTGGGCGCTGGGGTCGGTCGCCGCCAGCACCTGCGGTGCCCTGTCCTCGAGGAATTGCCACAGCGGGCCGAAAGCGAGCGGGCTGCGCGCCAGGAAGCCGGCCGGATCCGGCACGTCGAGCTTGCGCATCATGAGGAAGGGAAAGCGCCGCCCGGTGCGGTCGTGGCTGGCGACCATGTGGCCGGCCAGCGCATGGCGCCGGCCGGGTCCGACGAAGGCGAAGCTGACCGGCGCCATCGCATCGTAGTTGATCTTCCAGCGCGGCTCGGACGGCAGGCGCGTCATGACCTGGACCAGCCAGTCGTCCAGCATGCCGATCACCTGCGTATCCTCGGCCGCCTTGACGAAGTCGTCGTGGGCCGGGATCTTGCCGAAGTAGCCGATCCGGCCGCCGTGTACGGGGCGGTTCATTGCGCCGCTCCTGCTTTCACTTCGGCCAGCGCCGGGCCGCCCGCCGGCGGCGCGGGCGGCGGCACCGTGGCGCGGCCGACGATGGTCTCCGGCAGGCGCAGCCCGTTGAAACCGCGGCTGGCCTGGGCGTCGCCCCCGGCCGCGGCGTTGCTGACGACCTTCAGGGTGATGGCGACCGTGACCCCGCCCGCGCTCCAGCGCAGCTCGGCGACGCCCGGTCCCAGGCGCTTCTTGTCGGCGGCCGCCAGCATGCGCTCGATCGCGAACTCGCCCGGCTCGCTGAACAGCTCGACGGTGCGGCCGTCGAAGGCCACGGCGCTGATCTTCACGCCGCTGGTGCCCTGCGGCCCCGGATGCACCATGTTGACCCAGGCCGGGGGCGTATTCCGGTAGCGCAGCTGCTGGCCGTCGATCTCGATCGTGTATTCGGTTACGCCGGGCGCCGCCATCGGCAGCAGCTGGAACACCTGCTGCGCCCCGCCGCCGGCGGCCACGCCGTTGGCCGACAGCGGCGCCACCCAGCCCGGGAAACCGCTGACGACGCTCGGCGCCAGCGTGATGCCGATGTCGGCCCAGGTGCGGCTGGCGAGCACGTCGCCGCGCCGCACCACCAGCGGCCCCATGGTGGCGCCGATGAATTTCGAGACCGCGCCCTCGGGGCCGAATACCTGGCCGATCTCGCCCGGGGTCGCCTGCACCTGGGCCGCGGCGGCGAACGGGTACTTGGCGGCCAGCGTCTTCTGGAAGGGTTCGACGACCTGCGCCTGCCAGGTCTTGTTGATCTCGGATTCGGACGGCAGCACGATCATGGCGAAGGTCTGGACCAGCGGGCGCACCAGGAGCGGGCGCAGCATCTGCTTCTGCGAATCGCTCATCCCGGTCAGCATCTGCTCGTCGACGTACTTCAGGGCTTCGGCCAGTTCCGAGCCGTTGCCTTCCAGCGTCTGCTGCATCAGCTGCTTGGCGCCGGGACCGGGGTCGCCCTGGTTCTTCAGCTGATTCAGGCGCGAACGCAGCTTGGACAGCGCATCCAGGTAGCCGGTCATCAAGGAAGCGTCCTTTTCCTTGACGCCGACCAGGCGCGCCACGCCGGCGAATTCGCGGCCGATGGGGCCTGCACCCTGCACGCCGCCGATCGGCAGCGGACCGGCCGCGTCCGCGATCTGGCGCGCATCGCTCGGTGCCCGCCGCAGCACCACCTCGCGGAACCAGGCCGCGACGCCGCGCTTGACCTTTTCATTGACGATGCGGGCCTGGGCCGGATCGTCCCAGGCGGTCTGCTCGTAGACGGTCTTGAGGAGCTTGGCCAGCGGCGAAGCCTGCGGGTCGCCCAGGCGGTTCATCGCCTGCACGCTGCCCTCGAAACCGTTCAGGTCCGCAATCGTCACGCCCTGCACGAACCTGGCCCACTCCCTGGCGTAATCCGCTTTATACAGATCGACCAGAGTCTTCTGGATCTGTTCCGGGCTGCCTTCCAGCGTCAGGTCGTCCTTGGCCACCGTCTTCAACACCCAGTCGGTGCTCTGCAGTTCGCGGTTGGAGGCGTCGCGGATCGCGCCCTGGATGAACTTGTCCCAGGCGTCGCGGGTAAAGGCGCCGCTGACGGCGTAGCTGCCGACCACCAGCGCCTGGTCCTGCTCGCCGACGATGCGCGCCACCGTCACCGCCGGGAAGCGGGTCGCGGCGCGGGTGCGGATGTCGGCGTACACGCGTTCGCGCGCCGGCGTGCCGCGCACCACGCGGCGCAGGTTTTCGCGGGCGCTGTCGAGCAGGCCGAGCTTGGGCGTGACCTGGGGCCAGGCCTGGTCCTCCACATGGGCCAGCACGAAGGTCAGCACGCGCTCGGCGCTGCGGATCATCTGCTCGCGCGGCATGGCGCCGCGGTTCGCTTCCAGCCAGCCGCGCCAGTACCGCGTCAGCTGGTCGTTCAGGTGGCCCGGCTCGGCGTGCGATTTATCGGCCAGCATCAGGTAGGTCTTGAGCGCATTGTAGGCGTCGCCGACGTTGGTGGGCGAGACATCCTGGTAGGGCTGGCCGGGCTTCGCCACCGGCGCCGCCTTGGCATTCGGGTCGAGCTGGGTTGCGTTGGCGTTGGTCTCGGTAAGCAAGGCTTCGATCGCGCCCGTGACCGGCAGCACCATCACCTCGCGCACGCCGGCGAAGTACTCGTCGCGCAGCTTGCGCTCGACCGCCTGGCCCTGGTACAGGCCAAAGGAGAGTGCCCAGGGCCGCTGCTCGCGGTATTTATCGAGCTGCTCGATGCGGTCCTGCAGGATCTCCAGGCCTTCCAGGCGCGATTGCAGGTCGCTGCGCCTGGCCTGCAACTTGGCCACCTTGTCGAGGTCGGCCTGCACGTTGGCGACCAGCTGCTTGTTCCCCATGTACGACCAGCTCCAGCCGCCCAGCGCGCAGCCGAGCAGGATGGTGGCGGCAAAGAAGGTGCCGTACTTCAGGCGCGTGCTGGCTGGGCTGGTGTAGCGCTTGACCAGGTCGCGGTCGGCGAAGATCACCTTGCGGAACATCTCGAGCAGGAAGTAGCCCGACTGTTCGCCGGCTTGCGCGCCACCCGGTCCACCCTTCTGCTCGCGCAGGTTCAGGTCGAAGCGGCTGGCCACGCGCCGCGAAGACAGGTTTTCGACCATGCCCTCCTGCAGCGCGCTGGTGAAATAAAAGCCGCGGAACACCGGCTTGAACTGCCAGGTGTTTTCCTCGAACAGCGTGGCGAGGAAAGCGCGCAACTGCGGGCGCAGCGACGAAAACTCCAACGGGAACGTGAACACGCCGGGCCGCATCGCGGTGCTGCGGTTGGCTGCCATGCTGGCCAGGCTCATCTCCTTCAAGCCGTCGTGCAGCTCCTCGAAATGCTGGTCGAAGAAGCCCAGCACGTCCTGCGGCGTGCTGCGCCGGTTGTAGCGCTGGGTCGCGCCCCAGACGCGGTCGCGCTCCCCACGCTCGGTATCGTGGAAGAAGTCGGCGAAGCCGGCGATCAGGTCGGCCTTGGTGAAGATCACGTAGACCGGCGCGTAGACGCCCAAGCGCTCGGTCAGTTCCTGCACCCGGGTGCGCAGGCTCTTGGCCAGCTCGATCGAGGCTTCCGGCGCCCCTCCCGCCAGTTCGGCCACGCTGACCGCGATCAGGATGCCGTTGATCGGCGCGCGCGCCCGGTGCTTCTTGAGCATGTCGAGGAAGCTGAACCACTCGGCGCGGTCGGCGTCATAGACCGAATAGCGCCCCGCGGTGTCGAGGAGGATGCCGTCGGTGGTGAAGAACCAGTCGCAGTTGCGGGTGCCGCCCACGCCCTGCACCGCCTTGCTGCCGGGGATCGGGAAGGTCAGCCCGGAATGCTTGATCGCGCTGCTCTTGCCCGCCGCCGGGTTCCCGATGATCATGTACCAGGGCAGCTCGTACAGCGCCGCGGCGCCGCGCGTGAGGCCGAGCTTGGAGGTCTTGATCGTGTTGATCGCTTCCAGCATGCCCTTGCGCAGGACCGCGGCGTCGTTGCGCATCGCCTGGGCCTTGTCGGCTTCCGGCGACGAGGGGACGATCGCTTCGCTGATCTGGGCCGCCACGCGCTTGCGCCGCGCCGCCCGCACCAGCCACCAGGCGCCCCAGGCGGCCAGCAGCACGAGCCCGGCAAGGACGGCCCACAGCAAAGCGATGTCGAGGGTGTCCGCGCCGAGGTACAGGAAAGCCGCGCAGGCGGCGATGCCGATGACGGCCAAAACGCGACCGTTGCCGAAAAACTGCCAGAGTCGGGCCATAGGGATTCGATGGGAGAGTTGAGGAGGTCCAACGGCAATACTGGCACTATTTCCACCGCGAAAATTTGACCTCAAACAATGGCCCGGGGCTGGCTCAAGGCCGCATCACCCCGCGCAGGCGCAATTCGGTGTGGCCAAAATCCATCATCTTCCAGCGCCCGCCCCAGGTCAGGCCCAGCGATTCGGCGACTTCGCCATACAGTTGATAGCCGCGCATGGCCCAGGGGTCTTTTTCCGAAATCACCAGCTTGCCGTCGCGCCAGAACGCGCAATCGGCGGCCAGGCCGTACTGGTGCCAGCTCTGGAAGGCGCGCGCATTCGTCACCGCCGAGCCCATCCGGGCCAGCGCATCCTGGCGCGCCGGGCTGCGGTAACCTTCCAGCAGCGCCATTTCATAGCCGTATTTTTCCTTCATGATCTTGAACGCCAGCAGCAGGCGCTGGCTGTATTCGGGATGCAGCAAGCCCCAGTTGCGGCTGGCGTCGACCAGCATCGGCCGCACCAGTTCGACCTCGCGCGTGCCGAACACCATCGGCGGCAGCGAGACCGGCGGCACCAGCTGCTCGCCTTTCAGCAGCGCCGCGACCTGGGCGTCGACCACCGTGTCGCCCGGCTCGTAGCCGGGCAGCATGTCGGGCTTGCGCATCAGGAGCGCGAGCAGGGTCGGGATCAGGATCAGCGGCAGGCCCACGGCGCAGAATGCCCAGTGGCGCCGCAACATGCCGCGCCAGGTGCGCAATTGGAGCCGCGTGCCGCTCCAGCCGGCATCCACGGCCATGCCGCCGGCGTGCTGCAGGCTGCCCGCGCGCCACAGCAGGCGGCGTTGCAGGGCAACCAGGATTTGCAACACCGATGCGCGCCCGGCAGGGAAAAAAACCAGCCAGATCAGGCTCGAGGCCAGACAAAAGTACAACAATGCGATGAATATCAGCATCCTCTTCTCCGATTTGTTTCTAAATGGAACAAATGTCCAAATCTTAGGAGTAATGCGGTGCGCCCTACAGATCAAAATCAAGCCGGCTCCAGGCGTCCGAACCTGATGTCGTCGTCGCGCCGCGCTGGCGGCGAAATCAATATCCTGGCCATGCTCGACGGGCAGTCCGGCAAGCCGCGCCGGGCGCGCAAGCTGGCCTGGATCGGCGCCGGCACCCTGCTGACCTGCGCGCTGGGCGGTGGCCTGGCCTGGCTGCTGCATGCGCCCAGCGGCGGTTTCGACGACCATCGTATCGCCGTCGACCTGCCGGACCCGAAGCCCGCTGCAGTGCCGCCTGTCGATGTGCCGCCTGTCGATGTGCCGCCTGCCCGTGTGCCGCCCGCCCTGGTGCCGGCCAGCCTGCCCGAGACGGCGCGCTACGCCGAGGAAGGGCCGCCCCAAGGTGCCACCATCGTCGAGCCGCCCTCGCACGACGCGGCCGCCGTCTTCCCAGCGGAGATGCTGCCGGACGAGATGAAGGCGCACGGCAGCGCACGCATGGCGGCGCCACGCCCTGCAGCGGCCTCCATTCAGACGGCGTCCACGCAAACGTCCGCCGCCAAGCCGGCAGCGCACGTGGCCGCGCCCCGGCCGGCACCGCGCACGGCCTCAAGCATGCCGCGCCAGGAAGCGCCGGTACGCGCCAGGCGCGGCGCGGCAACGGTCAAGCCGGTCCCGGCACCGGCCACGGTCGACACCGACGTCGCCCTGATCTCGGCCATCATCCAGCACGTCAACCAGCGCGGCGAATTGCAGGACAATGCCAAATCGTCCACGAAACAGACGCCAACCCAGCCATAAAAACCACTAATCCGGTAACGCGGCGCCGAAAACCCTGGGGCGCCGCGCCCATCGCCGGTATACTGCACTGTATAAAGATACAGTTGGCTTGTGCGATGATCAGGGTGCTGGAAAACGAGTTTTATTATCTGGACAACTTCCAGCGCGTGCTGGATTGGATCGCCGGCCGCTACGCCGACCTCCTGTTGCCGGAAGAGCAAGACTTCATCGCGCGTTTCCCTGCCCTGCCGCAGGCGGCGCGCGCGCTGTTCGTGCGCATGGTCATGCGCAAGGGCCATCTGTTCCGCGCCAGCAAGCTGAACTACGCCGAGATTGGCTGCCCGGTCGAAGCCGCCCGCGCGCTGCTGCCGACCGGCTGGATCGCCGTCGATCCCGAAATCTCCCTGGACGAGGTATTCGACCTGCTGTTGAAACCCGAGATCGCCGAAGCTTTCCAGCTGCCGCCAGCCCAGCGCCAGGCCAGGAAAAACGAGCAACTCGAAGCACTGCGCCCGGACTACGCCGAGCCACGCGCGTTTTCAGGCTGGTACGGGGGCTGCGCCGACACCGCGTTCGCGATCCTGGTCAAACCCCTGTGCGACCGCCTGCGCCTGATGTTCTTCGGTAACCTGAGCCAGGACTGGACCGAGTTCGTGCTGTCCGACCTGGGCCTGTTCCGCTACGAGCAGGTCGAGTTCTCCGCCGCCTCGCGCGGTTTCCGCAAGCGCGCCGACATCGAGCACTACCTGCAGCTGCACGCCTGCAAGGAACGCTACTACGCCGAGGAACCGGCCCTCGACATCCTGCAGGACCTGCCGCGCCATGCCTTCGACAACGACTGGCTGGACAGCCGCCGCGAGCGCCTGCTGTTCCAGCTCGGCCAGCAGCTGGAAAAGGCCAGGGACTGGGAGCAGTCCCACGCCGTCTACGCGCAATGCCGCTATCCCGGCGCGCGCGGGCGTGCCATGCGCGTGCTGGAAAAGCACGAGAAATTCGGCGATGCCTGGGCGCTGTTCGAACAGGCCAGCGCGGCGCCGGAGAGCGAGGCCGAACGCCAGCACCTGCTGCGCATCGGCCCGCGCCTGGCGCGAAAACTCGGCCATCCGAAAGGCCCCGCGCGCCGCAGCGCGCAGGTGGACCGGCTCGACCTGAGCCTGGCCCAGCCCGGCGGCGAGTGGCGCGTGGAAGGCGTGGTGCTCGGCCACCTGCAGCGCGAGGACGCCCCCGTGTTCTACGTCGAGAACACGCTGGCGAATACCCTGTTCGGTCTGTTGTGCTGGCCGGCGATCTTCGCGGCGATTCCCGGCGCCTTCTTCCACCCCTTCCACCGCGGCCCGGCCGACCTGTACAGCGCCGACTTCCACCAGCGCCGCAGGACCGAATTCGACGCCTGCCTGGCGCGCCTCGATGACGGCAGCCACCGCGCCGCCATGCGCGCCACCTGGGAACAGAAGGCCGGCGTGCAATCGCCTTTCGTGTCCTGGGACTATCTGAGCTGGGACATCGTCGAACTGGCGCTGGACTGCATTCCGGCCGCCCACCTCAAGCTCTGGTGCCAGCGCATCCTGCAGGACGTGCGCGACAACCGCACGGGCTTTCCCGACCTGATCCAGTTCTGGCCAGCCGAACACCGTTACAACATGATCGAAGTGAAGGGCCCGGGCGACCGCCTGCAGGACAACCAGCTGCGCTGGATCGACTACTGCGGCGCGCACGGCATGCCGATCACCGTGTGCTACCTGCAATGGGAGCAGGCCACCGCATGAGCGAGGTGGCCGGTTACAGCATCGCGGTGCGCGCCCTGTGCGAGTTCACCGCCAAGCAGGGCGACCTCGACCTGCGCTTCACGCCCTCGCCCACGGCCCAGGAAGGCATTGCCGGCCACGCCGTGGTGGCGTCGCGCCGCGAGGGCGGTAACTACAAGGCCGAAGTCACGCTCGAAGGCGACTTCGGCCCGCTGCACGTGCGCGGCCGCGCCGACGGCTACGATCCGGACCGAAACCTGATTGAAGAAGTGAAGACCTACCGCGGCCGCTTCGACAGCATCCCGGCCAACCACCGCCACCTGCACTGGGCCCAGCTGCGCATCTACGGCCACCTGATGTGCCGCCAGCTCGGCCTGGAGCAGGTCAACCTGGCGCTGGTCTACTTCGACATCGGCAGCCAGCAGGAAACGGTGCTGAGCGAGACGCGCAGCGCGCTCGAGCTGGCCGGGCATTTCGAAGACCACTGCGGCCGCTTCCTGGCCTGGGCCGAACTGGAGCTGGCCCACCGCGCGGCGCGCGACGCGGCCCTCGATGCGCTGCGCTTCCCGCACGCGGATTTCCGCCCCGGACAGCGCCAGCTGGCGGAAGCCATCTTCCGCGCCAACGCCGGCAAACGCAGCCTGCTGGCCCAGGCCCCGACCGGCATCGGCAAGACCGTCGGCACCCTGTTCCCGGTGCTCAAGGCCGCCCCGCGCGAAGGCCTGGACAAGGTGGTCTTCCTGGCCGCGAAAACACCGGGCCGCCAGCTGGCGCTGGATGCCGCCGCCACGCTCAAGCGCAGCGGCAGCCTGCCGCTGCGCGTGCTGGAACTGACCGCGCGCGACAAGGCCTGCGAGCATCCGGACAAGGCCTGCCACGGCGAATCCTGCCCGCTGGCGCGGGGCTTCTACGACCGCCTGCCGGCAGCCCGCGCCGCCGCCGCGGCGACCAGCGCCGCGCTGCTGGACCGCGCAACGCTGCGCGAGATCGGCCTGGCCCACGAGGTCTGCCCCTACTACCTGGGCAGCGAGATGGCGCGCTGGAGCGACGTCATCGTCGGCGACTACAACTACTGGTTCGACGGCGGCGCCATGCTGTACGCGCTGGCGCTGGCCAACGGCTGGAAGACCAGCGTGCTGGCCGACGAGGCGCACAACCTGGTGGCGCGGGCGCGCTCGATGTACACGGCCACGCTCGAGCGCGCCGCCCTGCGTGCCGCAAAAGCGGTAGCGCCACCCGGCCTGGTCAAGCCGCTGGACAAGATCGGGCGCGCCTGGCTCGATGTGAGCCGCGCCGCGCCCCTGCCCTACCAGGTGCTGGACAGCGTGTCCGAGAAGCTGGCCAACGCCCTGCAGAATGCCGGCAGCGCCATCACCGAACATCTGGCTGCCTTTCCGGTCCCGCTCGATCCGGCGCTGCAGGAATTCTATTTCAGCGTGCTCCAGTTCCTGCGCCTGATCGAATCCTTCGGCGAGCACTCGATCTTCGACCTCACCCGCATCGACGAGCGCGACACCGCACTCTGTATCCGCAACGTGGTGCCCGCCCCCTTCCTGGCGCCGCGCTTCGGCTTCGCCCATTCGACCACGCTGTTCTCGGCCACGCTCGGGCCCTGGCATTATTTCGCCGACCTGCTCGGCATGCCAGCGGACACCGCCTGGGTCGACGTCGATTCGCCCTTCCACGCCCATCAGCTGCAGGTGCACGTGGCGCGCGCCATCTCGACGCGCTACCAGCACCGCGCCGCCTCGCTGCGGCCGATCGCCGAATTGATGGCGCGCCAGTACCGGGAACAACCGGGCAACTACCTCGCTTTCTTCAGCAGCTTCGATTACCTGGCGCAGGCGGCCGACGCCTTCGAAAAGGCGCATCCGGACGTCCCCACCTGGCGCCAGTCGCGCCGCATGAGCGAGCCGGAACGCGCCGCCTTCCTGGAGCGCTTCACGCCGGGCGGGCGCGGCATCGGCTTCGCGGTGCTGGGCGGCTCCTTCGGCGAAGGCGTCGACCTGCCCGGCGAGCGCCTGATCGGCGCCTTCGTCGCCACCCTCGGCCTGCCCCAGCTGAATCCGGTCAACGAACAGCTGCGCGAACGCATGCAGGCGATGTTCGGCGCCGGCTACGACTACACCTACCTGTATCCCGGCCTGCAGAAGGTGGTGCAGGCGGCCGGCCGCGTGATCCGCACCGAGCAGGACCGCGGCACCGTGTGGCTGATCGACGACCGTTTTGCACGCGCGGACGTGCTGGACCTGCTGCCTGCATGGTGGGAAGTCGACGTGACTTGAAAAGCCTCGATAAACCCACTGCGCGTTGCAGGGTCGAGCTGCGATGCTCGCTACGGTTTCTCGAGGCTTTTTAGCGGATCAACTCCCTGACCTTCTGGTAGCCGCTGCGGCTGACCGGGATACGCGTGCCATCGACCAGCACCGCGCAATGGCTGTCCTTGCCGGCCGGCTCGATGCGCGCGATGGCCGCGACGTTCACGATGAAGGAGCGGTGCACGCGCAGGAAAGCCCGGGGATCGAGCTGGCTTTCCAGTTCGGCCATGCGCTGGCTCTTCAGCCAGCGCCGGCCGCCGGCGCAAATCGCCACGTAGTCGTCCTGGGCCTCGATGTAGGCGACGTCGGCGCAGGCCACCACGTGCACGCGCGCGCCGTCGCGGATCAGGATGCGGGTGAGCGGCGCGTGGCGCTGCGCCGCTTCCTGCACCACGGCCTGCAGCGCATGCGCCGCCGGCGCCGCATGGACCACGCTTGCCAGGCGTTCGCGCGCATGCGCCAGCGCCGCATCCAGCCGCTCGCGTCCGAAGGGCTTGAGCAGGTAGTCGATCGCATGCACTTCAAAGGCGCGCAGCGCGAACTGGTCGTAGGCGGTCACGAACACGTAATGGGTGCGCGTGCCGGCCAGTTCGACCACCTCGAAGCCATCCAGCCTGGGCATCTGGATGTCGAGGAAGACCAGGTCGGGCGCCAGTTCGCCGATCGCCTTGACCGCCTCGAAGCCGTTGCCGCATTCGGCCACGATAGCCACCTCCGGGTGCGCCGCCAGGTGCTCGCGCAGCACGGCGCGCGCCAGCGGTTCGTCGTCCACGATGATCACTCGCATGTCGTCACACTTTCTCCGATAAAGTCTCGGCCGGCAGGGACAGCTCCACCCGGAACCGTCCGCCTTCGTTCGACCAGTGCACGCCGGCTTCGTGCCCGTAGGCCGCGGCCAGGCGCCGCCGCACGTTGTCCAGGCCGATGCCATCGCCGCCACCCGCCGCGCCGTCCGGATCGACGTCGTTCTCGACCACGATGCGCAGGATCGAGGCGGCGCGCACGGCCTCGATGCGCACCCGCCCCGGCTCGATCATGCGCCCGATGCCGTGCTTGACCGCGTTCTCGGCCAGCGGCTGCAGCAGCATCGGCGGCAGCAGGCAGGACAAGGCGTCGGCGTCGATGCCGGTGTCGAAACGCAGGCGCTCGCCGAAGCGCACCTGCTCGATCGCCAGGAAGTGGCGCACGAGTTTCAATTCCTGTTCCAGCGTGACCTTGCGGCCGGCCTGCAAGCCCAGGCTGTGGCGGAAGAACTCGGCCAGCTGCAGGGTCATGGCGCGCGCGCCGGCCGCGTCGAAGGCGGTCAGCGCGCTGATCGAATTCAGGCTGTTGAACAGGAAGTGCGGATCGACCTGGGTGCGCAGCATCTGCAGTTCGGCGTCGCGGGCCATCAGGCGCATCTCGAGTTCCTGGGTCTCGAGCCGGCGCACGCGCTCGGATTCCAGCATCAGGTAGCTCACCGCCGCCGACAGGCCGTACAGGATCAGGCCCAGCCCGAACATCGCGGCCAGCAGCGGCGCGTTCAATACGAAAGACGGCGCCCCTGGCACCAGGGCCTGCGCCATCGCCGTCAGCAGGCTGTGCCAGGCCGCGCCCATTGCGCACCACAGCGCCGCCACGCACACCGCGCTCGCGCCGAGGCCGGCGCCGATGGTCGCCGGCGCGGCCTGTCCGAGCGGCCAGGCTCGGCATACGTACCAGGTGGAGAAGCCGGTGGAATACGCATACACGAGCGCCAGCGGCACCGCGAACAGCAGGCTGGCGCGCCAGTCGGCGCCGCCGGCGGCGAGCATGGCCGCCAGCAGCAGGCCCAGCATCAGCCAGGCCAGCAGGTACAGCCGCGCGCTGCGCCAGGAGGCGAAAACGCCATCCATTCAGGAATCCACCCTCAGTTGCGCACTTCGACGCCACCCATGACGGCGTAGCCCGTGATGACCAGGCGCTTGCCGCTGTTCGGCGCGCTGACGGTCTTTTCGGAAAAGCCGCCCATCACCGGCGTGCCGTTCAGGACCACGCTCCAATCCGGCGGCACCTTGATGTTGATGCCGCCCCAGATCGTGAAGACGTTCAGCACGGCTTCCTTCAGGATCGATGATTCGCGCAGGTCGAGGGCGCAGCCGCCCATCACCGCCGTGATCTCGCCGCCGCGGAAGTCGGGCGTCGTGATGCGGCGCTCGACGCCGCCCAGGATCGCCACCACATCCACCACCTGGTCCGGGCTGCCGTCGATGGCGCCGGGACGCGCGACCCGTCCCGGCCCCAGCGTGCGGAACAGGATCAGGCCGCCGAGTGCGATCATCACCAGCGGCCAGGTCATGGCCCAGCTGATATACAGGAAGCCGAGCCGGCCCAGGATCATCAGCACGCCCACGCCGATCAGGACCGCGCCGGTGTAGCTGCCGCTGCGCGGGCCGTCGCCGAACAGGACCAGCAGGCCGGCGCCGATGAAGGCCAGCGGCCAGAAGCCGATCGCGTGGCGGAAGTCGAGGACGTCGAGGTTATCGAGCAGGAACAGCACGCCCATGCCGATCACGAGCAGGCCGAGGATGACCTGGCTCGAGGCGCGGTTGGTCTCAGTGGCCATGGTCGTTTTCCTCCTTGCGGCCAAAGCGGCCGGGGTGGCCGTAGCGGCCGAATTTCCGTTCAGCGATCGGCCGCACCGCCATCGTCACGCCCGAGATGATGATGAACAGCGGCCAGCTGTTACGGAAGGTCAGGCCCCACAGCTCTTCCAGCACCGCGAACAGCCACAGGCCGATGAACACGTTCCACAGGCCGCCGGCGAATTCGCGTCCGCTCGGGTAGCCGATGGTCTGGTTGATGCCGATGACGACCAGGATCAGCGGCGCGTAATGCCACAGGCTTTCGATCTCGATCATGTGCATCTGGTCGAGCAGGAATGCCACGCCCAGGCCCACCAGCAGCAGGCCCCACAGGACCTGGCGCCGCAGGTGATAGGAAGCTTCGCTATTCATGTGTCCTCCGTTGTGTCAGTAGCGACAAGATACCGGAAGGATGGCGGGCGGGAGAAGCGCTTTTCGGCGAATGGCGGTGGCGGGGCGGTGAACGAGGTAGCGAACGATGCGGTGAATCGCGCGGGCATGAAAAAGCCCGCCGGGAAAAACCGGGCGGGCTGTCGTTCGAGCCGGGATGAATCAGGCGGCCGGCGTGGCGGCGGCCTGGCGCTGTGCCTGGCCCTTGGCCAGGTTGCGGTACTTGGCGCGGGCTTCGGCCTGGCGCACGGCTTCGCGTGCGATGTTGGTCTTGCGGATTTCCTGGCGTTCCTTCTTGCCACGGTGCTGGGCGACGTTCTTGTTACCGATCTTGCGGGTCATGGTGTTCTCCTCGAGAGGGGTGGATGTCAGGAGCGCGAGGCGCCAGTCCGTTCGTCGGGTCCCTGCATCAGCATGCCCCAGCCCAGTTGGCGCCGGACTTCTTCCGGCGTGGGCGGCGGGTTGGTATCCTTCGAGCGTCGCTCGAGATACTCGCGCACGAGATGCTTCGGTGGATGACTCGTCGTTTGCATGGACATGGACAACCTTCCGCTTCCGATTGGGCCGTCACGGTGGCAACCGCGCCGGCACTGGAAATTGGTGCCGATCCTCGAGGCGACCGGCTGACCTGTCGAGGTAGTTGGGGCCTGCGTTGGGTCGCTGGCGCCTCACTCGACGGATCCATCTTATGTGACATGCCCACATGTCCACCGTTAGCTGCCGCACACTGGACGGCGTGACGGGTTCCAGTCCTACAAGAAACGATCAGAACCGGTACTTCAGGTTCACGTAGAACTGGCGCCCGCTCGCGTCCAGCTTCTGCTGCTCCTGCTCGCTGTAGCGGTAATACGCGCGCTTGACGTTGGTGAGGTTGGTCGCGTCGAAGGCGAGCAGCAGCCGCGGCGTCAGGTTGACGCTGGCGTTGAAGGCCAGCGTGGTGACCGGCGCGGCCATCGTCGGCGCGGTCGGCATCAAGACGCCGTTCACGCTGTACAGGCCCTGGCTGTTGGCGGTCGGCGCCGGCGCCGTGCTGCTGTTCACGTACTCGCTGCGGTAGTTCGCCACCAGGCGCAGCGACACCCTGTCGTTCTCGTAGTAGCCGCCCAGGTTGGCCGCCCATTCGGAGGCGCCCACCATCGGGCGGCCGTCGTCGACTTTCGTCTTGGCGCGGCTGACGTTGCTCGTGAAGCCGAAGCCGGTGCTCCCGAACGGCTGCTCATATGAGACCTCGATACCGCCAATATGAGCACCCTGCTGCTCCGAGGTCTGCACCGTGTAGGTCTTCATCGCCTGTGCCGCCGCATCCCACAAATCGATCGTGGTGCCGCCGGTGGTGCCGGTCTTGGCATAGCCCTGGATGCGCGAATAGAACAGGTCCACCGCCAGCAGCGCGCGCGGCGCGAAATACCAGGCCCAGGACGCATCCAGGTTGTCCGCCGTGAGCGGCTTGATGTCCGGGTTCGGGCCGGTCACGCGGCAGCCCTGCGCATCGCAGGTCGGCGCGCCGAAGCCGGCGCCGAGCAGGTTGTAGTTCTGGCGCCCGACCGTGCGGCTGGCGCCGAAGCGCGCGACCTGCTCCTTCGTCAGCTCGTAGCGCAAATTCAGGCTGGGCAGCCAGTTGTCGAAGCGGCGCTCGGTCTGGATGAAGTAATAGGTATTGCCCGTCCTCGGGTTGAACGGCGTTGCGGCCTGGTTGTCGTAGTAGGGCTGCAAATCGCCCGCATTCGTGATCGCGTCCGGATAGGCCGCGCACGGGATCGCCGCCTGGCCGGGCGCCGCGCGTGCGCAGACGCCGGCCGGGATCGGGGTCGGGATCCTGGCGTTGATGCGGGTCTGCACGAAGCGCAGGCCGAGGTTGCCGGACCAGCGCTCGCCTTCGAGATTGGCCATCAGGTAGGCCGCGCCCTGGCGCTCGCGCAGGTGGATCTCGGACGCGACACGGCGTTCGAAGTCGTCGGTCGTGACCTTGGTGTTGGCGTTGAAGTAGGCCTTCAGCACCTCGGGCGAAAAGGTGTAGCCGCTGTTGTCCCAGCCGGCCGGACCGTCCAGGTCGCGCCCGAAATCCGACGGCCACGGGATGGTGGACGCCGGCGCGTTGGCGGCGATGTCGGCCGAGCGGTAGGCCGGCGAGCGGCGCGCGCTGTCGCGGTGGTGGTCGGCAAAGCGCGCCCCCGCCGCGAGCGATTGCAGCCAGCCCTTGTCGACCCGGTATTCGCCATCGAGCTGGCCGCTGCTTTCGCGGTCGGTGGTGGTCAAGCCCGAGATCGTGCGCACCACCAGCTGGTCGGGTTTGATGCCCGTGCCGTCGTACTTCACGTAGGGCGCGTCGCGCACGTCGCCCAGCGCATACGACACGCCGGTGCCGAAGCTGGCATAGGTCAGGCCCTGGTCGGCGCCGGTCCTGCCCTGGCCGCGCGTGGTCGACAGCAGGGTCTTGAGGGTCAGGTCCTGGTTCACGCGCCACTTGCCGTCCAGGTCGAGGAAGGCGCTGGTGGCCTTGGCGCCGTCGCGGTAGAAGCCTTCCGAGTTGCCGATGTACTGGGGCACGGTCCCGTTGGGGAACATGATGTCGGCGCTTTTCAGCACGCGCAGGGTGTCGCCGTACATCGTGGTCTCGTTGACGATCACCGGGTTCCTGATCGAGGCGAACACCTGCGCGCCACCGGCCAGGCCGGTCGCATTCGTGTTCGGCGCGGTCGCGCCGGTGGCGCCGTCCGCCAGCGAGGCTTTACCGAGCAGCATGCTGTAGATGGCGCCGGCCTTCAGGCGGCCATAGTTGTTGGCCTTCAGCGTCGAGCTGAAACCGGTCATGCTGAAGTCCAGGTCCTGGTTCGGCTTGAACTGCAGCGAGAACATGCCGCCCTTGCGGTCGCGCACGCCCTCGACGAATTCGGTGCTCATCGATCCCGGCAGGCGCACGCCGTTCAGGTCGGCCGCGGTGTAGCCGCTGCCGGCCAGCGAGGCGTCGGTGATGCCCTTCATGGTGGTGGTGTTGATCACGTCCCAGCCGCTGCTGGTGCCGTAGGCCAGGCGCGAGGCCGAGTCGCGGCGCACGTAGCGCTTTTCGGAAAAGCCCTGCAGGATGACGCCGAAGGTATTCGCCTCGTTCTTCCAGTTGACCGAGGCGTTGAGGTCGGGACCGGTCTTGCCGGGCAGGGTCGCGTAGCTGGCGCCGGCGCTGACCACGCCGGACAGGCGCTCCTTCGCCGCCAGCGGCTTCCTGGTCGTCACGTTGATGGTGCCGGCCAGGCCGCCGTCGACGATGTCGGCCTGCGAGGTCTTGTAGACGACGGCCTGGTTCAGCACCGAGGACGGCATCAGGGACAGGCTGGTCGAACGGCTGCTCGAGGCCTGGTCGCCGACGTACCAGTCGCCGCTGGACACCGTGTGGCCGTTGAAGATGATGAGCGACATGTCCGGGTTGGTGCCGCGCATCGACACCTTTTCCGCCTCGTCGTAATCGGTGCGCACCGCCACGCCGGCCAGGCGCTGCAGCGAGTCGGCCAGGTTCTTGTCCGGCATCTTGCCCACGTCCTCGGCCGTGATGACTTCGACGTTGGCGCTGGCGTCGCGCTTGACGGCCAGCGACTTTGCCATCGAGGCGCGGATACCGGTGACCTCGACCTGCTGCATCACCGGCGCGCCGGCGGCATCGCTCTGTGCCTGCGCGGGAATGGCGGCGCCCAGCAGCGCCATCGACACGGCCGCCGCCAGCGGTTTTTGCTTGAACATGCTCGCTCTCCTGAAATGGGATCGTCCTCCGGCAAGTGTCTCCTTGCCTCCCATATAGTATTGTCGATTGTAAAGACACTGAATAATGAGAACTGTTGAATAATCCATAACCAGAGGGAATGTTTAGTATGGCCGAGAACCCAGGGTTATGGCCACTTGAACATTTGCATTTTGAAAACATTTGAGAGACGCGCTAGCGTAGGGTTTTTCATCCGGAGACACGTCACCATGCGCCCATTTCCGACCGCAGCCTTCAGTGCCGTCCTGCTGGCCATCCTGGCCGGCTGCGCCACCGCGCCGGGCGGCCAGCCCGCCTCGACCGCCGCAGCGGCCGCCACGCCCCCGGCACCGGCCTCGCTGGACAGCATCCTGCACAAGCAGATCTACCAGATGACGCCATCGGAAGCGGGCCGTTACGTGGCCTGGGTGCACCAGGCCGAACCCGACCTGCGCAAGCGCATCGCCGCGATCGCGCGCAAGAACATCGGCCAGCCTTACAAGCTCAACCTGCTGGGCGAGTACCCCTTCGAAGTGCACAACGACTTGCCGATGTTCAGCCTGGACCACAGCGACTGCGTGGTCTTCGCCGAACACACTTACGCGATGGCGCTGTCGCAGTCGTGGGAAGAATTCTTCTGGATGCTGCAGCGCATCCGCTACCGCGACGGCGTCATCGGCGTGGCCACGCGCAATCACTACACGGAAATGGACTGGAACGTGGCCAACCGCTGGCTGGTCACCGACATCAGCGCGGACCTCGCCGGCACGGCCGGCCCCAGCTACGCGATGACGGTCGACCGCGCGCGCTTCCTGCGCACGCGCCACCACACCGAGGCCGACATCCCGGTCGAGTCGAGCCGCCAGGCCTATGTGGCGAAGGACCAGGTGAGCGCCATCACGGCGCAGCTGCGCGAGGGCGACTTCGTGAACGTGATCTCGACCCGCGACGGCGAGTACTGGGCCTCCCACGTCGGCCTGGTGGTGCTGGGCGCGGACGGCGAGCGCCACTTCCTGCACTCGTCCGAGCCGCAGGTGCGCGAGGAAAGCTTCGAATCGTATATCGCCCGCGCCGCGGTGCGCGAGGAGCGCAATCGCCAGGAGGGCAAGAACGGCCAGAAACTGGCCGGCTTCAAGTTCCTGCGCCTGAACGAGGACATCACGGTGCCGCCGATGGCGCCCCAGCCGCGCCCGGGCGCACGCACCGCCCTGTAACGCGTTCTTCCCTGCGGCCGGGCGCCCTGCCCGGCCAGCTCTTCCACATCGCCTTTTCCCCGCCTCACTGCCGGCCCCGGCGGCGTCACGCCCTTCCCCGATCCCATCCGCCGGCGTGGCCGAAAGCCGCGCATTTCACTTTCTTTTATTTCGTAAATTAATTCCGAGAATAAATTTCCCTATTTCATTTAACGAGAGAAGAAATTAATTCCATTTTATCGGTTGAGCATGGTCAAACCCCCTCTTCTTATACGATCGGATAATAAACTTACTCAGCAATACACAATCTAAATGGTGGCGATTTTCTTTCCAATCATATTTTTATTTCTTCCAATAAAAATATAAACCCCTTTCAATTCATCCACTTACGCAATTCCCGCCGGACAAAAGGATAACCCTGGAAACCCAACGCAGTATTTCAGAATCATGCCTAATTTAAAGCACGGCGTATTGAACCGGTTTTGCTCGAAAATGGTTTCACTGCATCGCACCATAAAAATCGCGATGATGGTCACGGCCGACCTGATCGCCTTGCCATTCTGTTTCCTCGTTGCGATGCTGCTGCGCGGCGGCGACCTGAAACTGGCATCGCATTTCGGCCCGGCCTCGTATGTACTGGTGGCCGTCGTCACCATCGCCGCGTTTTCGGTGTCCGACCTGTACCGCGCCGTGATCCGCTTCATCGACCAGCGCCTGCTCAGCGTTACCGGGCTGTCGCTGGCCATCGCCATCCTGTGCGCCTGGATCGTGATGTTCGCGATCAACGAGGAAAACTTCCCGCGCAGCGCCCTCGCCATCTACTGGTTCATCGTGTTTTCCTATGTCGTCGCCTCGCGCATCGGCATGCGCAACTTCCTGCGCAAGCACAATGCCGCCGGACGCGGCACTGCGGAAGCCGTCGCCATCTACGGCGCCGGCGAGGCCGGTGCGCGGCTGGCGCAAGCCATGCGCGGCAGCCCCGAATACCGCCCGGTCTGCTTCTTCGACGACAAGCGCGCCCTCAGCGAACGCAACATCAACGGCCTGCGCGTCTTCCATACCGACCGCCTGGCCGAGATCGTGGCCGCGATGGGCGTGCGCTCGATCGTGATCGCGCTGTCCGGGGCCGCGCCGGAACGCCTGCGCGACATCATGCAGCGCCTGGCCCAGGCCGGCGTCACCACGCGCATCCTGAGCCGCCTGGTCGACCTGGCCGACGACAAGGTCACCCCGCGCGAAAGCATCCGCGACCTCAAGTTCGAAGACCTGCTGGGCCGCGCGCCGGTGCCGCCCCGGCTCGATCTGTTCGCCCGCTGCGTGCGCGGCAAGACGGTGCTGGTCACCGGCGCCGGCGGCTCCATCGGCAGCGAACTGTGCCGCCAGATCGTCACCCTCGGCCCGGCGCGCATGCACCTGCTCGACCACTCCGAGTTCGCCCTGTACACGATCCGCCAGGAACTCGCCACGCGCTTCCCGGACATCCCGATCGAAGCCCACCTGGGTTCGGTCTGCAACGCCGAGCTGGTCGAGCGCATCCTGCAAGACGGCCAGGTGCACACGATCTACCATGCGGCCGCCTACAAGCACGTGCCGCTGGTCGAGGCCAATATCGTCGAAGGCCTGCGCAACAACGTCGTCGGCGCCCAGGTCGTCGCCACCCAGGCCGCCAAGCACGCGGTCGAGACCTGCGTGCTGATCTCCAGCGACAAGGCGGTGCGCCCGACCAACGTCATGGGCGCCAGCAAGCGCATCGCCGAGCTGATCTTCCAGGCCGCGGCCACGCGCCACGGCGGCCACACCACCTTCTGCATGGTCCGCTTCGGCAACGTGCTGGGCTCGTCCGGTTCCGTGATCCCGCTGTTCCAGCGCCAGATCGCGCGCGGCGGCCCCCTGACCATCACCCATCCCGAGGTCTCGCGCTACTTCATGCTGATCCCCGAGGCCGCGCAGCTCGTGATCCAGGCCGGCGCCATGGCCAAGGGCGGCGACGTGTTCGTGCTCGACATGGGCGAGCCGGTCCGGATCGTCGACCTGGCGCGCACCCTGATCGCCCTGTCGGGCCTCTCCGAAAAAACGCCGGACAAGCCCGGCGGCGACATCGAGATTCGCTACGTCGGCCTGTTCCCTGGCGAGAAGCTGCACGAGGAACTGTTGACCGACGGCGTGGTCTTCCCCAGCGAGCACCCGCGCATCATGCGCATGAAGGAACACGCGCTGCGGCCCGGCGTCCTCGACACCTTCATTACCTGCCTGATGATGGCTTGCGAAACCCATGAACGCGGCATGATCGAATCGATGGTCAAGGCCATCGTCACCGAATACAACCCGCAGCCGGTGCCGGGCGCTGCGCCCGCCCCGGTGCCGATCCCGGCGGCGCCCGCCTCGCCCGCATCGTCTTCCGCGGCGCCGCTGGCCAACCCGCTCGCGGCCCCGGAAGCGGACGCCGTCCCGGCGCGCCTGGGACTGCTCAAGAAGTTCGTGCCTTTCCGTATTTGACCCCTGCCCCACCGAAGCCCCTGACCATCTTTTATCAGATTCGCGAGGAAATCCATGCGTGACGAAAGCAAACCGGCCCATCTCGAACAGCTCACCCGCAAGCTGCGTGACCGCAGCGCGGTCATCGGCATCATCGGCCTCGGCTATGTCGGCCTGCCCTTGACCCTGCGCTATGCCGAAGCGGGCTTTCGCGTCCTCGGGATCGACATCGACGGCGCCAAGGTCGAGCGCCTGAACCGCGGCGAAAGCTACATCAAGCACATCGACGATGCCGACGTCGCCCATGCCCGCGAACACGGCTTCGAGGCCACCACCGACTTCACCCGCGCCGGCGAACCGGACGCGCTGGTCATCTGCGTGCCGACCCCGCTGAACGCCTACCGCGAGCCCGACCTGTCCTTCGTGCTCGACACCGCCGACGCCCTGCTGCCCTTCATGCGTCCCGGCCAGGTGCTGTCGCTGGAAAGCACCACCTACCCCGGCACCACCGACGAGGAACTCAAGCCGCGCCTCGAATCGCGCGGCTTCACGGTCGGCCGCGACGTGTTCCTGGTGTTCTCGCCCGAGCGCGAAGACCCGGGCAATCCGGATTTCCACACCCGCACCATTCCCAAGGTCTGCGGCGGCTTCACCCCGGCCTGCCTGGAAGCCGGCATCGCCCTGTACAGCCCGGCCATCGACCGCGTGGTGCCGGTCAGCTCGACGCGCGCCGCCGAACTCACCAAGCTGCTGGAAAACATCCACCGCGCCGTCAACATCGGCCTGGTCAACGAGATGAAGGTGATCGCGGACCGCATGAACATCGACATCCACGAGGTGATCCGCGCCGCCGCCACCAAGCCCTTCGGCTTCACGCCCTACTACCCGGGCCCGGGCCTGGGCGGCCACTGCATCCCGATCGACCCCTTCTACCTTACCTGGAAGGCGCGCGAATACGGCCTGCATACCCGCTTCATCGAACTGGCCGGCGAAATCAACAGCGACATGCCGCACTGGGTGATCGGCAAGGTCACCGACGCCCTGAACCTGCGTGGCAAGTCGGTCATGGGCAGCCGCGTGCTGGTGCTGGGCATCGCCTATAAAAAGGATGTCGAGGACATGCGCGAATCGCCCTCGGTCGAACTGATGGAGATCCTGCGCGAGAAAGGCGCCCACGTCGACTATGCCGATCCGCATGTCCCGGTGTTCCCGCGCATGCGCGAGCACCGCTTCGACCTCAAGAGCGTCACGCTCGACGCGCGCACCATCGCCTCGTATGACGTGGTGCTGCTGGCCACCGCGCACAGCGCATTCGACTACGAGCTGATTCGGCAGTACGCGACGCTGATCGTCGACACCCGCGGCGTCTACCTGGCCCCGCTGCCGAACGTGGTCAAAGCCTGAAGCCGCTCGAGGACAGATCCCATGCGCCATTACCCCGCCCCCATCCTGGACCGCAAGATCCGCTTCGCCCTGGTCGGCTGCGGCCGCATCGCCAACAACCATTTCGATGCGCTGCGCCAGCACCATGAGCGCGCCGAGCTGGCCGGCGTGTGCGACGTCGACCCGCGCGCCCTCGACCGCGCCGCGAGCCTGACCGGCGCCACCGCCTACGCCAGCCTGGACCAGATGCTGCAGGACTGCGACGCCGACGCCTTCATCGTCACCACGCCCTCGGGCCTGCACCCCGAGCAGGCGATCCGCATCGCCGGTGCCGGCCGCCACGTGATCACCGAAAAGCCGATGGCCACGCGCTGGGAAGACGGCAAGCGCATGGTCGCCGCCGCTGACGCCGCCGGCGTGCGCCTGTTCGTGGTCAAGCAGAACCGCCGCAACGCCACCCTGCAGCTGCTCAAGCGCGCGGTCGAAAAGAAGCGCTTCGGGCGCATCTACATGGTCAATCTGAACGTGTTCTGGACCCGGCCGCCCGAATATTACGACAGCGCGAAATGGCGCGGCACCTGGGAATTCGACGGCGGCGCCTTCATGAACCAGGCCAGCCACTACGTCGACCTGATCGACTGGATCGTCGGCCCCGTCGAAAGCCTGCAGGCCTACACGGCCACGCTGGCGCGCGACATCGAGGTCGAGGATACCGGCGTGATCAGCCTGCGCTGGCGCAACGGCGCGCTGGGCTCGATGAACGTCACCATGCTGACCTACCCGCGCAACCTGGAAGGCTCGATCACGATCCTGGGCGAGCATGGCACGGTGCGCATCGGCGGCGTCGCCGTCAACGAGATCCAGCAATGGGAATTCGCCCGGCCCGACGCCGACGACGCGCTGGTGGCGGACGCCAGCTACCAGACCACCTCGGTCTACGGCTTCGGCCACCCGCTGTACTACGACAACGTGATCAAGGTGCTGCGCGGCGAAGCCGAGCCCGAGACCGACGGGCGCGAAGGCCTGAAGTCGCTCGAGGTACTGGTGGCCGCCTACATGTCGGCGCGCGACGGCCGCCGCGTCGCCCTGCCGCTGGAGGTCTGAGATGAGCGCCACCGGCCAGGACGCCGTCCATCCCAGCGCCATCGTCGACGCCGGCGCCGTGCTCGGCGCGGGCACGCGCGTCTGGCATTTCTCCCACGTGTGCGCCGGCGCGCGCATCGGCGCCGCCTGCTCGCTCGGCCAGAACGTTTTCGTCGGCAACGACGTCGTGATCGGCGACCGCGTCAAAATCCAGAACAACGTCTCCGTCTACGACGCCGTCACGCTGGAAGACGAAGTGTTCTGCGGCCCCAGCATGGTGTTCACCAACGTCTACAACCCGCGTGCCGGGTTCAATCGCAAAGACAAGTACCGGCGCACGCTGGTGAAGCGCGGCGCCAGCATCGGCGCCAACGCCACCATCGTCTGCGGCGTGACGGTCGGCAGCTACGCCTTCATCGGCGCCGGCGCCGTGGTCAAGCGCGACGTGCCCGACTTCGCCCTGATGGCCGGCGTGCCGGCGCGCCAGATCGGCTGGATCAGCCGCTTCGGCGAACGCCTCAGGCTGCCCCTGACCGGCAACGGCGAAGCCCTGTGCCCGCACACCGGCGACGTCTACCTGTTGCTCGATGGCGCCTGCAGCGTGGTGCCCGCCGCCCGATAAACCCTACCAGGACGCCGATCATGGATTTCATCGACCTCAAATCGCAATATCAGGCCTCGCGCGAGCTGATCAACGAGCGCATCCAGGGCGTACTCGACCACGGCCAGTACATCATGGGGCCGGAAGTGGCCGAACTCGAGGAAGCGCTGGCCCGCTACACCGGCGCCCGCCACTGCATCACGGTGGCCTCCGGCACCGAGGCGCTCCTGATCGCCCTGATGGCCCTCGGCATCAAGCCCGGCGACGAAATCATCACCACGCCGTTCACCTTCATCGCGACCGCCGAAGTCATCGTGCTGCTCGGCGCGACCCCGGTGTTCGTCGACATCGACCCGGTCACCTGCAACCTCGACCCGGGCCAGGTCGAAGCCCACATCACGGCGCGTACCCGCGCGATCCTGCCGGTGTCGCTGTACGGCCAGCCGGCCGACATGGATGAGATCAACGCGATCGCCGCGCGCCATGGCCTGGCCGTCGTCGAGGATGGCGCCCAGAGCTTCGGTGCCGACTACCGCGGCAGGAAGAGCGGCAACTTCTCCACCATCGGCTGCACCAGCTTCTTCCCCAGCAAGCCGCTGGGCTGCTACGGCGACGGCGGCGCCCTGTTCACGAGCGACGACGACCTCGCACGCGCCATGCGTGAGATCCGCGTCCACGGCCAGAGCCGGCGCTACGTGCATACCCGGGTCGGCGTCGGCGGCCGCATGGACACGCTGCAATGCGCCATCGTGCTGGCCAAGCTGCCGCTGTTCGACTGGGAGCTGCGCCAGCGCCAGCGCGCCGCCGCCACCTATGCGGCGCGCCTCGACGGCATGGTGCCGCTGGTCGGCGTGCGTCCCGACCGCAGCAGCGTGCATGCGCAATACACGGTGCGCCTCGAGCAGCGCGGCGCCGTCCAGCAGGCGCTGCAGGCCGCCGGCATCCCGACCGCGGTGCACTACCCGGTGCCGGTGCACATGCAGCCCGCCTATGCCAGCCTGTCGGCCGGCGCCAGCTGCCCGGTGGCGCGCGCCTATGCCGATCAGGTGATGAGCCTGCCGATGGGGCCCTACCTCACCGACGAGGACATCCATACCGTGTGCGACGCCCTGCTCCAGGCCGTCGGTGCCGGCAGGCAGGAAGCGGCGGCGGCTTGAGCCGGTGCGAGACCAGGTACTGCGCCATGCTCAAGATCGCCCACCTCACCTCGGCCCATCCGCGCTACGACACCCGCATCTTCATCAAGCAGTGCCGGACCCTGGCCGCGCACGGCCATGACGTGACCCTGGTCGTGGCCGACGGCAAGGGCGACGAAGCGCGCGACGGCATCAAGATCGTCGACGCCGGCCGCCTGCCCGGCCGTCTGAAGCGTATCTTCCTCACCACACGCCGGGTGCGCGACAAGGCCCTGCTGCTCGACGCCGACATCTACCACCTGCACGATCCGGAGCTGATCCCGGTGGGGCTGGCACTGAAGCGCCGCGGCAAGCAGGTGATCTTCGACTCGCACGAGGACGTCCCGCGCCAGCTGCTCGCCAAGCCCTACCTGGGCCCCCTGTCGGCCAGGCTGCTGTCATCGTCGTTCGCGCTGGTCGAACGCTACGCCTGCGCGCGCTTCGACGGCATCATCGCGGCCACGCCCTTCATCCGCGATAAATTCGTGCGCATTAACCCGCATACCGTCGACGTCAACAATTTCCCGATGGTGGGCGAGCTCGACAGTGCGGCGCCCTGGACCGGCAAGCGAGCCGAAGTCTGCTACGTGGGCGGCATCGGCGCGATCCGCGGCATCCGCGAGCTGGCCCGGGCCGGCGCATACCTGGCCGGCCCGGCGCGCCTGAACCTGGTCGGCAGCTTTTCCGAAAGCGCGCTCGAGACCGAGGTGAAAGCGCTCCCCGGGTGGCAGCGCGTGAATGCTTGCGGCTTCCTCGACCGCAAGGGCGTGCGCGAGGTCATGGCCAGGTCGATCGCCGGCATCGTGACCTTCCATCCGCTGCCGAACCACTTCGATGCGCACCCGACCAAGATGTTCGAGTACATGTCGTCCGGGATTCCGGTGATTGCCTCGGATTTTCCGCTATGGCGCGAAATCATCGAAGGCAACCGCTGCGGCATCTGCGTCGATCCGCTGGACCCGAAGGCGATCGCCACCGCCATCGACCACCTCGTCGCCCATCCGGACATCGCCCGCGCGATGGGGGAAAACGGGCGCAAGGCGGTGCTGGAGAAGTACAACTGGGCTGTGCAGGCACGCAAGCTGACCGAATTCTATGGAGCGATCTCCCATGTCAAGCAAACTGTCGCAACTGTTTGAACTCGCCGTCGACATCACCCGGCTGCCGGTCGCGCGCCTCGAATTCCGCCTGGCCATGAATCCCGACGACGTCCGGCGCATGCATGCCTATTTCACCAAGCGCCATCCCAAGTACAAGATTTTCCAGAACAAGGCCCTGGGCGCGGCACTGGTCAATGTGCGCGGCTACGGCGACCGCGGCGCCTACATGGGCAGTATCAAGAACGGCGGCCGTAATTCGGCCGAGCACCATGCACGCAAGGCCAAATCGCGCGGTTATGTATTGGCCGAAATCGATAGAAACAAATACATCGACGATATCCACGACATCAATAATTCCGTCGAAACGCGTCAAGGCCGGCCGATGGATGAAGCCTACCGGCGAAAGGAAACCGCTTATGTGCACGAAAAGAATTACCGGCATTTCGGGGTGCTGAATCCCGCCGGCAAATTGGTGGCGTACAGCGATCTCGGTCTCTATGGCAATTTCGCCGCTTTCAATCGCGTCATCGGCATCCGCAACAACGACGGCATCATGCATTTGATGCTGTCCGAAATCATTTCCGACCTGATCGACACACGCCATTACGATTACGTGATGTACGACACCTATTTCGGCGCCAGCCCCGGATTGAAAACCTTCAAGACGATGCTCGGTTTCGAACCCTACCGCGCAAAGTATTCGCTGCAATGAGGCCCTCATGGAACCGAAGAAGATCGTCACCGTCATCGGCGCACGTCCGCAATTCATCAAGGCCAGTGCGGTTTCAACCCTGCTGGCCGATTCCGGTCTGCTGCGCGAAGTGCTGGTCCATACCGGCCAGCATTTCGACAGCAATATGTCGGACGTGTTCTTCGCCGAACTGGGTATGGCGCCGCCCGCCTACCATTGCGCGATTCATGGCGGACACCATGGCGCAATGACCGGGGCGATGCTGGCCGAGACGGAAAAGATCCTGCTGGAAGAAAAACCGGATGCCGTGCTCGTGTACGGCGACACCAATTCCACGCTGGCCGGCTGCCTGGCCGCCGTCAAGCTGCACATCCCGGTCGCCCACGTCGAGGCCGGCCTGCGCTCCTTCAACATGCGCTCGCCGGAAGAAGTCAACCGCATGCTGACCGACCGGGTCTCGCGCTGGCTGTTCACGCCCACCGAGGATGCCGACGCGCACCTGCGGCGCGAAGGCACGCCGTCCGGCCAGGTCCACCGCGTGGGGGACGTCATGTTCGACGTCGCGCTGCGCCATGGCGCGCGTGTCCATCCCGGAGACGGCCTGCTGGGCCGCCTGCGCCCCACGCGCGGCATCCGTCCCGGCGAATACTGCCTGGCGACCATCCACCGCGCCGAAAACACCGACGACCCGGCCCGGCTGGCCACGATCGTCGAGGCGCTCGCGCGCCTGGCCAGGGACGTGCCGGTGGTGCTGCCGCTGCATCCGCGTACGCGCGCCGTCCTTGCCGCCCAGGGCAGGCTGGCGGCGCTGGAACAGGCACTGGTATTGGTCGAACCGCAGGGCTACCTCGCCATGGTGCAGCTGGAAAAGTACGCGGCCCTCATCGCCACCGATTCCGGCGGTGTCCAGAAGGAAGCCTTTTTCTACCGCGTACCCTGCGTGACCTTGCGCGATGAAACGGAATGGCGCGAACTGGTCGAGGCCGGATGGAACCGGCTGGCGCCGCCCGTCGATGCGGCACAGGTGCTGGCAGCTTTCCAGGCAAGCCTGGGCAGTATCGGCCAGGACATTGCCCCCTATGGTGACGGCGATGCGGCCGACAGGATAGTCCGGCAACTGGCGCAAGACTTGCAATAGCGCATCGTATGCAGGACGTTCCGCAATTGGAAATGCCGTGCAAAGAATTCCTTTTCCTATTTATTAGAGAAGATAAACGGTGGCGTTTTTATCGGTTGAGCATGGTCAAATTCGAATTCCTTACTCACCCGGATAATAAACTTAATCCTTAAACGCATGATCTAACTGGCGGCTATTTTTATCCAGCAATATTAGTGCGGCGCGCGCACCCGCTGGCGATATCGATAGCCTTCATTTCCTTCCATTCCGCCCAACACGGTCTGCAATGAAATCCTTGATCAACCGGTTCTATTCGGACTATTTGATGCCTTCCCGCCTGTGCACCTACGAGTCCTTGCTCGTACATGCGAAAGAAACGGGTTATCGCCAATTGTCGGTGCGCGATTTTTATCGTGAAATCACCGATGGCGACGCAGCGGCCGGCAAGGTGCTGGTGCACCGCCACGACATCGACAGCGACGTGCGCACGGCCCGCAAGATGTTCGCGCTGGAAGCCAGGCACGGCGTACGCGCCAGCTATTATTTCCGGCTCAGTACGCTCGACTACGGCTTCATGCGCGAGATCGAGGCGTCCGGCAGCGAGGCCAGCTACCACTACGAGGAAGTGGCGACCTTCGCCAAGCAGCACCGGCTGCGCCGCGGCGACGAAGTGCGCGCCTGCTTTCCCAAGATCCGGGCACTGTTCGAACACAATTTCGGCCGTATTCGCACTACCCTCGGCATGCCGATGGAAACCGTCGCCAGCCACGGCGACTTCGCCAACCGCCGTCTCAAGGTGATCAACCACGAGCTGCTGCGCGATCCCGACCTGCGCCGGCGCTGCGGGATCCGCTGCGAGTCCTACGACAACGAATTGCTGCGCCATTTCGACATCTACATCAGCGACCGTCCCTATCCGGTGTTCTTCCACCCGACGTCGCCGTTCGAGGCCCTGGGCCGGCATGCGCGCATCTGCCTGCTGACCCATCCCATACAGTGGGAAACCAACTGGGTCGAGAACACGCGCTGCAACATGGTGCGCCTGGCCGAAGAGCTGGTGTGGCATACATGAACATCCTCCTGATCAACCACTACGCCGGCTCGGTGCGGCACGGGATGGAATACCGTCCGTATTACCTGGCGCGCGAATGGGTGCGCCTCGGGCACCGCGTCAACATCGTGGCCTCGTCGGAATCGCACATCCGCAGCCAGGCGCCGGCCATGGGCGGTCAGGCGCAGGTCGACGAGACCATCGACGGCATCGGCTACAGCTGGCTGGCCACGCCGCCCTACCGCGGCAACGGCGCCGGCCGGGTGCGCAACATGGCCGCCTTCGTCTGGCGCCTGCGCCGCGACAGCGACAAGCTGGCCGCCACGCTGCGGCCGGACGTGGTGATCGCTTCCAGCACCTATCCGATGGACATCTGGCCGGCGCACCGCATCGCGCGCCGCGCCGGCGCCCGCCTGCTGTTCGAACTGCACGATCTGTGGCCGCTCTCGCCCATGGAACTGGGCGGCTATTCGCGCTGGCATCCCTTCATCATGCTGCTGCAGGCGGCCGAGGATTTCGCCTGCCGCCATGCGGACGCCATCGTCTCGATCCTGCCCGGGGTGCGCAGCCACCTGGAAGCGCACGGCATGGCGCCCGGCAAGCTGCACCTGGTGCCGAACGGCGTCGACCCGGCCGAGTGGCAGGAGCAGCAGGACACCGATGCCTTGCCGCCGGCGCTGGCTGCCGCCCTCGACCGCCTGCGGGCGCAGGGCGACTTCGTGGTCGGCTATGCCGGCACCCACGGCCTGTCTAACGCCCTCGGCACCCTGCTCGAGGCCGCCGGCCGCCTGAAGGACAAGCGGGTCGCCTTCGTGCTGGTCGGCTCCGGGCCCGACAAACCCGCCCTGCTGCGCCGCGCCCTCGAGCTGGGCCTGGACAAGGTGCATTTCTTCGACCCGGTGCGCAAGGCCCAGGTGCCGGCGCTGCTGCGCCGTTTCGACCTCGCCTACATCGGCTGGAAGCGCCAGCCCCTGTACCGCTTCGGCATTTCGCCCAACAAATTGATCGACTACATGATGGCGGCCCGTCCCGTCCTGCACGCGGTCGAGGCCGGCAACGATCCGGTGGCCGAGGCCGGCTGCGGCCTGACGGTCGCGCCCGAGGATCCGCAGGCCGTGGCGAACGGCATCCTGGCCTTGCTGGCGATGGGCGCCGAGCGGCGCGCCACGCTCGGCCGGCGCGGACGCGCCTACGCACTCGCCAATCACACCTACCCGGTCCTCGGACAACGTTTCCTGAACGCCTTTGCTGGAGAACCCTGTCATGGCTGAACACGAGCACGCCGCGCCGGCAGTCGAAGCTGCTGTCGAACCCGCAGTTGAACCTGCGGTTGAACCCGCAGCCGAACCCTTCCTGCCCTTCGCCCTGCCCGACATCGACGAGGCGGAAATCGATGCGGTGGTCGCCTGCCTGCGCTCCGGCTGGGTCACGACCGGGCCCACCACGCGCCAGTTCGAACAGGACTTCAATGCCTACCTGGGTGCGGACGAGGCCGCCGGGCGCCATGTCATCTCCGTCAACTCGGCCACCGCCGGCCTGCACCTGGCGCTGGAGGGCCTGGGCATCGGGCCCGGCGACGAAGTCATCGTACCCACGCTCACCTTCACCGCCACCGCCGAGGTGGTGCGCTACCTGGGCGCGCAGCCGGTCTTCGTCGACGTCGATCCCGAGCGCATGAACATCGACCTGGCCGCGGTCGAAGCCGCGATCACGCCGCGCACGCGCGCCATCATGCCGGTGCACTATGCGGGCCTGGCCTGCGACATGGACGCGCTGATCACGCTGGCGCGGCGCCACGGCCTGCGCGTGGTCGAGGATGCTGCCCACGCCTTTCCCACCCGCTATCGCGGCAGGCTGGTCGGCACACTGGACAGCGACGCCACCGTATTCAGCTTCTACGCCAACAAGACCATGACCACCGGCGAAGGCGGCATGGTGGTCACGCGCGACGCCGAGCTGGCGCGCCGCGTGCGCCTGATGCGCATCCACGGCATCAGCCAGGATGCCTTCAACCGCTACGTCTCGCGCACCCCGGCCTGGTTCTACGAGGTGGTGGCCGCCGGCTTCAAGTACAACCTGACCGACATCGCTTCCGCCATCGGCATCCAGCAACTGCGCAAGATCGACCGCTTCGCGCGGCGCCGCGAACACCTGGCGCGGCGCTACCACGAAGGCCTGGCCGGACTGCCGCTGCGCCTGCCGGCCCTGCCCGAGGCCGGCGACACCCACGCCTGGCATCTGTACGTCGTGCGCCTGCAGCCGGGGGCGCCGCTGGACCGCGACAGCCTGATCAACGCGCTGTCGCAGCGCGGCATCGGCACCAGCGTGCACTTCATCCCGCTGCACCGCCAGCCCTACTGGCGCGACGCCTGCAAGCTGGCGCCCGAGCAATTCCCCGTCGCCGAAGCCTGCTTCGACAGCATGCTGACGCTGCCGCTGTACACGAAGATGAGCGATGCCGACCAGGACCGCGTCATCCGTGCCCTGCACGAGTTGCTGGCATGAGCAAGCGGGTCTTCGACGTGCTCGCGGCGGGTGCCGGCCTCGTGCTGCTGTCGCCGCTGCTGCTGGCCATCGCGCTGTGGATCCGGCTCGACTCCCCCGGGCCAGCCCTGTACCGCCAGCAGCGCGTCGGGCGCCATGGCGTGCCGTTCAACATCCTGAAATTCCGCACCATGGCCAAGCGTGGCAGCGAAGGCCCGCAACTGACGGTCGGGCGCGACCCACGCATCACGCGCGCCGGCCATGTGCTGCGGCGCTACAAGCTGGACGAACTGCCGCAGCTGATCAACGTCGTGCTAGGGACGATGAGCCTGGTGGGCCCGCGCCCGGAAGTGCCGCGCTACGTCGCCTGCTATCCGCCGGCGGTGCGCGCCACCGTGCTGTCGGTCGCACCGGGCATCACCGACCTGGCGTCCATCCTGTACAAGGAAGAGAACGCGCTGCTCGGCCAGACGGCGGATCCGGAACGCGTGTACGTCGAGACCATCCTGCCGGTCAAGCTCGAGTACTACCAGCGCTACGTGCGCGAGCGCTCGTTCTGGCTCGACCTGCGCATCATCTTCAAGACCCTGGCGGCCGTCGCCGGCTAGCGTGGCGCGATGGCCTGGACCCAGTTACTCCACCTCGGCGACAGCGCGCTGACCATCCCGGCCGGCGGCGCGATCGCGGCCTGGCTGCTGGCCGCCCGGGCCTGGCGCGCGGCCCTCGGCTGGAGCCTGGTCTTCGGCCTGGCACTGGGCCTGGTCGCGGCCACCAAGATTGCTTTCATGGGCTGGGCGACCGGCGTGCCGGCGCTGGACTTCAAGGCCCTCAGCGGCCATGCGACCGGCTTTGCCGCGGTCTGCCCGACGCTGTGCTGGCTGGCGACGCGCGGCCACGGCGACGCCGCCCGCGTCTTGCCGGTGGCGGCAGGGCTGGCGCTCTCGAGTCTGGTCGCGGCCGCCCTGGTGCACGCCGGCGAGCACACCGTGGCCGAAGCCGCGGCCGGCTGGCTGACCGGCACGGGCGCCTTCCTGGCCGCCGTACACTTCGCGGGCAACACCCCGGTGCCGCCATTCGGGCGTGCCCTCGCCTGCGCCCTGCTCGCCTTCCTGGTCATGGCGCGCCTGGTCCATGGCGCGCCGCTGGGCTGGTGGATGATCAAGGCAGCCCTGGCACTGTCCGGTAATACTGCGACCACGCCCTGGCACCACTGCGGCTGAAGCAAGGCCGGCGCGGCGCCGCGGCAAGCGTTTTTTTCAACTCCCATAACAGGAGACCATCATGAGCAGCTCCTCCCTTCCTGCCGTCCGCTGGCAGCGCCAGAGCCAGGTCGACCACCATGCCGCGCATTCCCTCTTGATTTCCCTGCTGCGCGGCCTCGCCGCGCTGGAAGTCGCGGCGGCCCATCTGCGCGCAGAGAGTTTTCCCGGATTGCGCGAACTGGCCGATCCGCCGCTGGCCTACCAGCTGCTGGCCTTTTTCACCGCGTTCTCGCACCAGGCCGTGGTGGTCTTTTTCCTGATCAGCGGCTGGCTGGTCGGCGGCAGCCTGCTCAACAAGATGGGCCAGCCCGGCGCACTGGCCGGCTACGCGATCGACCGCGCGACGCGGCTGTGGACGGTGCTGCTGCCGGCCCTGTGCCTGATCCTCGCCATCGGTGCCTGGACCGGCGCCGTGTCGCCTGCCCATGCCGATTTCTCGGCCGACAACGAGTACTCGGCCGCCAGTTTCGCCGGTAACCTGGTCGGCCTGCAGACCATCCTGGTCGAGCCGTTCGGCGCCAATTTCCCGCTGTGGAGCCTGGCCAACGAAACCTGGTATTACGTGCAGTTCCCGCTGCTGCTGCTGGTCTTCATGGGCAAATCACGCATGCGCCAGCTCGGCGCCGCCACCGCGCTGGTACTGCTGAGCGCCGCGCTGCCTGGCGCGATGACCCTGTATTTCAGCCTGTGGCTGCTGGGTGCCCTGTTCTCGCGCGTGCGCATCGACTGTGCGCCGGCGGTGTCCCTCGCCCTGTTCGCGGCCACGGCCGGGGCCGCCATCTATGTCCGCATGACCAACAGCATCGATGACCTGGCCCCGGAGTACTTCCTGCAGCACCTCGTGTACAGCCTGCCGCTGGTCGCCTTCCTGGCATCGATGCAGCGCCCTCTCGACATGGCGTCGCCCTGGATCCGGCGCCTTGGCCGGTTCGCCCACGTCCTGTCCGAGTTTTCGTTCACGCTGTACGTGATCCACATCCCCCTCATCAGGCTGATGCGCCACGTGGGCATGCAGGTATTCGGCCGCGACCGTCTTGCGCCTGACGCGCCGCTCGATTATGCGATCTATGCCGGCATGCTGCTGGCCGTGGTGGCCACGGCCTGGCTGTCCTACCTGCTGTTCGAGTCGCACACCTTCCGCGTCCGCCGCTTCGTCAAGACCCTGCTCCAGCCGCAACGCCGGCGTGCCCCGATCACGCCTGCCTCGGCCAAGTAATATTCCGCGGCACCTCCGGCCGGCGGCTGCAGCTGCCGGCCCATTCCTTCCGCTCACTCCATCCCGGCATACGCTGCACCGGCGGGCGCTGCCCAACAAGGAAAGTCCGGGCAAAAAGAAAGCGCGCCGGACACGGCGCGCTTTCGTCTTGAAGAAACGGTGACTTCGCGCCAGGCTCAGGCGCCGCTGAAGCCGATCCTCCCCGCCGTACCCAGGCGCTGGTAGCCGCCATAGGCGCCCAGACGCGGCGCCATGTCGTTGAACAGCACGCCCTGCGGCGAGATGCCCGCGTGGTTCAGGCGTTTGATCGATTCATTGATCTCGGACTCGTTGGTCTGCCCCGAGCGCGCGACGATGAAGACGGCGCCCGCATGCGCGCCGATGATCAGGGCGTCCGCGATCGCCAGCAGCGGCGGCGGATCGAGCAGCACCATGTCGTAGGTCTTGCTGACCTGCTGCAGCAGGTTGCCGAAGTTCATGTGCAGCAGGAATTCGGAGCGGTTCGGGGGCAGTTCGCCGGTCGGGATGAAGTCGAGGTTTTCGACCACGTCGTGGTGGATCACCTCGTCCAGCGCCGAGCGGCCCAGGATGGCGCGCGACAGCCCGCGCTCGCGGCCGACGCCGAAGTAGTGGTGCAGCTGGCCGTTGCGCAGGTCGGCGTCGATCAGCAGCACGCGCTTGCCGCTGGCCGCCATCACGGCGGCGAAGTTGGCGCTGACGAAGGACTTGCCGATGCCGCGCGTCGGCCCGGCGAACATCACGATGTTGTTGCGGAAGTAAGGCATCGCGAACTGCATCGCGGCGCGGAAGCTGCGCAGGCTTTCGACGGCCGGGTCTTCGGGCATGATGGTGGCCAGCAGCGGCAGGCTGCCGCCGTCGCCCCGCGACTTGCGCATCAGCTTATCCTGGTTGCTGCTGTGAGGAATGGTCGCGTAGACCACGCGGGCACGCAGCAGGCGCTCGATCTTCTGCGGGTCGTCGATGCCGCCCATCATGGCCTTGCGCGCGAACGCGACCAGGGCGCCGAGGAACAGGCCGGTCACCACGGCCAGCGCCACGATCAGCGGCCGGTTCGGCTTGATCGGCCGTTCCGGTGGGATCGGGGCATCCACCATGCGCACGTTGCTGACCCGGCCCACCGAGATCAGGCGCAGCTGCTGGGCGGTGTTCGACAGCGCCGTGTACAAATCGGTGTTGACCTTGATGTCGCGCGTGAGGCGCGCCTCGTCCTGTTCCAGCACCGGCATGGCCTTGATGCGGGCGTTCACGGCATCGATCTCGGCCTCGACCTCGCGCCGCTGGCGGTTGACGGCCGCGACCACCGGGTGGTCTTCGGTGAAGCGCGCCAGCAGCTCGGTCTTCTTCTGGATCAGGTCGTTGCGGCGCGCGCGCGCGGCGGCCGCCTGCTGCAGCGTCATGCGCGCCTCTTCCTGCAGGTCGACGGTGCCGTGGGCGTTGCGGAACTGGTTGTAGCGGTCCTCGGCCTGCTCGAGCTGGCGCTTGAGGATGGGCAGCTGCTGGTTCAGGAAGGCAAGCGATTTCTCGGCTTCCTCGGTCTTGCGCGCCAGGTTCTGGCGCATGTACTCGCGCCCGATCTCGCTCAGCACCGCATGGGTGCGGCGCGGGTTTTCACCCTGCAGCTTGACTTCGATGATGCCGGACTGCTTGCCCTGTTCCGCGATCACCATGGTGTTCTGGATGGCCTGGATCATGGCCAGGCGCGACATGCGGCGCAGCTCGAAGCGCGCGCCCGGATTGGCGGCCATGCGGTCGACCTTGAGCTCGATCACGCCGGCCGGCGTCGGCACCCGGTAGCGCAGGCCGACGTTACCGTCGAAGGCGATGCGCTGGCCGCCGCCGGAAAAGCGGTAGCGGCCGCCGCCCAGCGCTGTCAGCGTGAACTGGCGCCCGAGCCAGCCGTCGGGCACTTCGAACAGCGAGACCTCGGCCTTCTCGCCGCCCCAGACGTAGCCGCCGTAGCCGAACAGGCCCGGTTCGGACAGGCCGCCGCCGTTCTGGTTGGCGAACCAGAAGCCGGCGACCGGAAAGTACTTCGGGTGCACGTCGATGTACAGCTGCAGGTTCTCGACGGCGCGCGAGACGACCATGCGCGAACGCAGCAGTTCCATCTCGGCGATGGCGGCCTTCTTGGTCTCGAACAGCGACGACGCCTCGCTCAGGATGTTCTTGGACGCGTTCGGGCTTTCCTCCTCGACGTGGATCATCAGGTTGGCTTCGTACACCGGCTTGGCGACCAGCGCGTACAGCACCGCCACCAGGGTGATGATGGCGGTGATGCCGCCGATCAGCCAGCGGTTGTCGAACAGGGTATGCAGGTGGCCCTTGAGGTCGAAGGACGGGTCTTCCTGCACGCTTTCCACGGCGCGCGGGTCGAAAGGCACGCCGGGGATCGGCGGACTGGGTGCGACGTGGGTCAGGGCATGCTGCTCGCGGGCGGTACTCATCGTTGTGCTCCGTGCGTGGGAACTGGGGCCGAAACTGCGGCGGAAACTCGGTGTGACGTCGGTGCCGGCCGTCACTGCCGGTTGGTGGCGGTGACGGCGGAAGTCAGCGCCCCCGGGATCAGCATGCTGAGCTGGCGGTTCCAGTTGGCCAGCGGCGTGGCGGCGACGTAGACGATGTCCTTGGGCTGCAGCTCGAAGGCTTCGGCCATCGCCAGCGAACCGGTCACGCGCGCGTCGAGCTGGAACACGCGGGTGCGATCAAGCGTCTTGCGCACCACGTAGACCTGGCGCGCGTCCCCGCTCAGCGGGCTGATGCCGCCCGATTCGCCGAGCGCTTCGTTCAGGGTCAGGCGGCCGTCGTGCATCATCAGCGCCTTCGGCTGGATCACCTCGCCCGACACGAAGACCTTGCTTTCCTCACGCGAATGCACGCGCACCACGTCGCCCGGGGCCAGCATCACGGTGCCCGGGTCCACGCCCTTCTGCACCAGCTCGCGCAGGTTGATGCGGTAGCGCTGCTTGTCGCGCTCGACCATGATGCGGCTCTGGTCGGCGGTCGGCAGCAGGCCGCCGGCGCGGTTCAGCGCCTCCACCAGCGTCATCGGGATATCGTTGATGGCCTGCAGGCCGGGGGCCTTGACCTCGCCGTCGATGTAGACGCGCTTGCTGCGGTAGGCCTGCACGCGCAGCGTCACGTTCGGCCTGGCCAGGTACTTGGCCAGCTTGCCGGTCAGGAGTTCGCGCGCGCCTTCCTCGGTCAGGCCCTGCATGGTCAGCATGCCGACCAGCGGGAACTGGATCCGGCCCTGGTGGTCGACCACGAAGCCCTGCGGCACCGCGTTGGCGCTGGCGCCGGCGGTGGCGGGATCGGTGTTGCCGGCGGCGGTGAGGCCACCGGCCAGTTCGGGGTGGTCCCAGACGACGATGGAGAGGATGTCGCCGCTGCCGATGGTATATGGCTTGGGATGCGGGTCCGCCAGCTGGTCGAGGTTCTGGTTGGCCTCCACGCGGACGTTGGCGCTTTCCCGGGCGATCAGCTGTTCCGTGATCAGTTCGGTCGGGGGCGCCTTCTCGTCCGCCCCGGCCTGGTCGCTGGAGCGGAAATGCAGGCCAGGCGCGCAGCCGCTCATGGCGGCGAGCGCGGCCAGTCCGAGGACCAGGCCCAGCGTGCGCGCGCACCATTGCCGGACATCGTTAATCCCTAGGAGAAATTGCTTGGTAGAAGCGTTCATGTGTGCCTGTAGAATTGAGCTGCCAGCCTCTGGCGATCAGAGTCAGGGTAAGCTGCTCAACCGTCAGGGCCTTGGCGCACGTCAAACGGCTGGCTCAGGTCAACAGGAACAAAATCGCCGTCAGCGCATCTCTTCCATCAGTTTCAGCACACCGGCAAAACTCCACACGCGGCGCAGCTCGATCACGTCGTAGTGCGCCGCCACGTTCGGCGGAAACGCCGCATAGCGCGCGTTCAGGGTCACGATGCGGCGTACGATCTCGTCGACGTCCGGCCGCCCGCTGGAACGCAGGATGGTCACGTCCTCGACGCTGCCGTCGCTGCGGATCGCCACGCTCACGAGCGGGAAACTGCGCACCAGTCCCTCGGTCAGCAGGTGCTCGGCGACGACGGCGTTGCGCTCGATCTTCTGGCGCACGCTGTCGACGTACAGGCGCAGCGGCACCTCGCGCAGCGCGGCTTCGGTACGGGCGCGGCGCAGGTTGCGCTGCGCGTCCTCGGCGGGACGCATCACCGGCGGCACGGCCTTGCCGACGTCGATGCCGCGCAGCATTTCGCGGGCACGCGACGCCAGGTCGCCGCCCGGCGCGCCACGCGGCAGGGTGCCATTGCCATTGCCGCGGCCCAGCCCGTCGAGTCCGCCCGCACCCGCCAGCGCGCCGCCACGCTCGCCGATGCCGCCGGCGCCCGGGTCGGCCGCGGCATTGCGTGCCCGCTCCTGTTCCTGCGCCAGGCGGCGCGCGCCCTCCTCGGCCTGCCCGCGTGCCAATTGCTCGGCCTGCCGGCGCGCCGCGTCGCGCTCGCGTTCCTCGGCGGCACGCTGGTCGGTCACCTGGCGGGCGCGCTGCTGTTCCGCAGATTGCTGGCGCGCCAGTTCTTCGGCCTGGCGCTGGTCGGCCAGCCGCCGGACCTGCTGCTGCTCCGCCAGTTGCCGGCGTGCGAGCTCCTCGGCGCGGCGCTGTTCCACCAGCTGCTGCGCCCGCTGCTGGTCCGCCAGCTGCTGGCGTGCGAGCTCCTCGGCGCGGCGCTGTTCCACCAGCTGCTGCGCCTGCTGCTGCTCCGCCAGTTGCTGGCGTGCGAGCTCCTCGGCGCGGCGCTGTTCCACCAGCTGCTGCGCCCGCTGCTGGTCCGCCAGCTGCTGGCGTGCGAGCTCCTCGGCGCGACGCTGCGCCGCCAACTGCTGCTGCGCCAAGGCCTCGGCACGGTGCTGTTCCGCTAGTTGCCGGGCTTGCTCCTGCTCGGCCGCCTGTTGACGCGCCAGCGCTTCGGTCCGCTGCCGGTCGGCCAGTTGCCGGGCGTCGGCCTCGGCCTGCCGTCTCTGCTGCTCGGTCTGCTGCGCAAGCAGGCGCTCGGCCTCGCGGCGCCTTGCCTCTTCTTCCTCGCGGCGCTGCGCGGCCAGCCGGGCGTCGTCCTCGGCGCGCTGCCGTTCCAGCGCGCGCCGGCGCTCGTCGTCGCGCTGCTGCTGGCGTTGTGCCAGCGCAGCCTCGTGGCGAGCATTGTCCTGGGCCAGCTCGGCATTGCGCCGCTCGGCCTCGGCGCGTGCCGCCGCGTCGACCGCCTCGCGCACGGCCCGCTCATCGGCTTCGAACCTGGCCTCGCGCTCGCGTTCCCGCTGCGCGGCCAGGCGTTCGCGCTCTTCCTCGCGCGCGGCCGCGTCGGGCTCGGCCGGCGCTGAAGCGGTCTCGTCGCTCCTGGCGGCGACGGCGGCATCGTCGAGGGGCGCCGCCGCTTCTTCGCCGGCCGGCGGCGGCAGCTTGAATTCGCTCTCCTCCGGCGTATCCTGAGCGATCACGCGCGCGCCGAGGCCATCGCCGGGCGGTACGAGCCGCGGACGGCGCCGCGCGGGCCGGCGCGGCTTGATGGCGGGCGCGGGCGGCGGTGCGGAAGGCAGCGGCTGCGGCACCGGATCGACCAGGGCAAATCCCTGCCGTGCCGGGACGGGTGCCGGCTGTGGCGCGGCCAGGGGCGCCGGCGGCGGCAAGGCGGACACCGGCGCCGGAAGCGGCGGCGGTAGCGGTACCGCCTGCACCGGCGCAGGGTCCGGCGCAAGCGAAACCGGATCCGGCACCGACACGGGCACCGGCGCGGGCGGCGCCAGGCGCACGGTCAGCGGCGTGCCGGCGCCGGACCGCAGGCCGGGCACCCCGAACTGCAGGGCCAGCAGCAGGCCGTGCAGCAGCAGCGAGACCAATAAGCCGCAGGCCAGCCGGCGCTGGGAGGTGTCCATGGAAGGGGCGCTGGCGGCCGCGACGGCAGTGGGCATGCTGATGATTAGAAGAAATGTTGTTTGATTAGCATAGCCTATACTCAGCCATGAAGGGGGCGCGCACGGTTCGGAACACGGTTGGGATTGCGGCTACAATGGATCGATACGATCAGCATCGAGGGGTAGGCATGGCTCCAGGATTCATCTTCGCAACCGGTATCGAAAACAGCAACCCGACCATCCAGAATGGACGGGTAAGGATGGACGAACTCGAAAAATGCGGGCATTACCGCTACTGGCGTACCGATTTCGACCTGGTCGAGGAACTCGGCCTGAAGGTCTTGCGCTACGGCCCGCCGCTGCACCGGACCTGGCTCGGCCCGAACCGCTATGACTGGGAATTCTCGGATCTCGTCTTCAACGATCTGCGCCACCGCAATATCGCGTCCATCGTCGACCTCTGCCATTTCGGCGTGCCCGACTGGATCGGCAATTTCCAGAACCCGGACTTCCCCGCCCTGTTCGCCGAGTATGCCGGCGTGTTCGCACGCCGCTACCCCTGGATCCAGCTGTACACGCCGATCAACGAGATGTCGATCTGCGCCCTGTTCTCGGCGCTGTACGGCTGGTGGAACGAGCAGATGACCACCGACCGCGCCTACGTCACCGCGCTCAAGAACATCGTCAAGGCCAATATCCTGGCCATGCACGCGATCCTGGAAGTGCGGCCGGACGCGCTGTTCGTGCAGAGCGAATCGAGCGAATACTTCCATGCCGAGAGCCCGTCGGCGATCGGCCCCGCCGAACTCTACAACGCGCGGCGCTTCCTGTCGCTCGACCTGAACTACGGCCGGCGCGTCGATTCCGAAATGTACGAGTACATGCTGGACAACGGCATGACACGCGAGGAATACCACTTCTTCCTGCAGAATAATCTGAAGCACCACTGCATCATGGGCAACGATTATTACCAGACCAACGAGCACTATGTCTCGGCCGACGGCCTGACGCGCGCCGCCGGCGAGATCTTCGGGTATGCCGTGATCACGCACCAGTACTACAACCGCTACCGCCTGCCGGTGATGCACACCGAAACCAACCTGTGCCAGGGGCCGCGCGGCGATGAAGCCGTGCACTGGCTGCGCAAGGAATGGGCCAACGTGCTGCGGGTGCGCAACAACGGCGTGCCGCTGGTCGGCTTCACCTGGTATTCGCTCACCGACCAGGTCGACTGGGACACGGCGCTGCGCGAAAACAATGGCAACGTCAATGCGCTCGGCCTGTACGACCTGGACCGCAAGATCCGCCCGGTCGGCCTGGCCTACAAGGAACTGGTGCGCGACTGGATGGAAGTGCTGCCGACCCAGAGCGTGTGCCTGCAGGTGCCGATCGTGATGCCGCACGAATTCCAGCGCCAGGTGGCGCCGCCGAGCGGCTGGCCCTTCGACGGCGATGCCACCCTGGCCCCGCGCACCGAAGAACGCGAATAATCCCGGCGCTCAGCGCTTGTGGGGCGAGAACGTATAGGTCTCGCCGTGCGCCAGGTACACCACCTGCTGCTCGAGCCCGGCCGCCTTGACCTCCTGCGCGAAGTCGGCCAGCGGCGACTTGAACACGTCGTAGTCGTTGAAGTGGATCGGAATCGCCTTGCGCGGCTGGACGATCTGCATCAGCCGGACGCCGTCCTTGCCGTCCATCGTCACCTTGAACACGCCCAGGATGCGGGTGCCGCCCAGGTGCAGCAGGGCCAGGTCGACGCCCGGGAAGCGCTGCGGGATGTTCTTCAGGTCGTCGTAGACCAGGGTGTCGCCGCTGATGTACATGCGGTAGCTGGGCGTGGCGGTGTCCGGACCGAAGTCCAGCACCGACCCCATGACGCTGGGCAGCAGCGCCTGCATGCCGACCTTGCCGTGGCGTCCCGGCGCCGCCGTGATGCGCAGCCGGGCATCGCCCTTCTCGACCGCGATGCTGTCCCAGGTCGATAAACCGAAGGTGCGCTTGAAGCCGATCTTGGCCAGCGCCTCGGCACCCTCCCTGGTCGTGACGATCGGCGTGTTCTTGTCCAGCCTTTCCTGCACCAGCTTGTCGAAATGGTCTTCGTGCATGTGCGAGAGCACGACCAGGTCGATCGGCGGCAGCTGCTCCAGATTGATGGCGGGATTGGTCAGGCGCTCGGCGGTGAGGCCGTAGCCCAGGTGGACGTGGTCGCCCTTGTGCAGGAAGTTGGGGTCGGTGAGGATGGTAAAGCCCTGGTAGCGGATCAGGACCGTGGCGGTGCCGATGAATTGTACGCTGCCGTCGGCGTCCGGCGCTGCCGGGGTGCCGGCGGAAAGCTTGAGCGACAGGGTCGGCGCGCCGGCCGGTGCGGGTGCCTGCTGGGCTTGCTGGGCTTGCTGGGCGTGGACAGGCATTGCGCACAACGAACAGACCAGCCAGGCTATCGCGGCCACGGCTCCCGGCAAACGCTGCAAGGGCATGTCATCCTCCTCGAATTAGTTGTCGAAATGGACACTAACATGAAGGCTTTGCAGGCGGCGTTCAGTTGACCGAGGGAAAAGATCGTCTCAACGCTCCACGGCCATGTGCATGCTCTTCGTCGGCGTGCGTTTTTTCGCCCAGCGCTGCATGGGATCCTCGACCAGTCGATGCAGGCCCCATGCGGCAAACAGCGCCAGGATCATTCCCCGCAATACCAAAGCGCTCGGCCCGGAGCCATGGTTGGCCCAGACAAGGAATTCAATGACCGCCGTGTGAATTGCATACAAGGGATAGGAAATCGCACCGAGCAGCAATAACCACGGCTTGCTGAGCGCCATTTGCATACGATACGAATGAATACAAAACCAGAACAATATGCCGGCAAGAATCCAGGCAGAGAAGTTTTTTGAAAATGAAACATTCTCGGTGACCGGCGCAAAACTAAACGCCAGCAACAGCAGAACGCCAAGGCCAAGCGAATAACCCGTACTCAGTATGTTCTTGTAATGAAGGCACGCGACCGTACCGATGAAAAGCGCTGGAAGCGAACTGATGGAAATCGCCCAATCCAGGGTAGCGGGACTGGCAGGGGGAGGCGCAAGGCATGCGGCAATTCCCAGCCCTGCGGCGACGGCAATGAACATGGGACCGACAGGCACGCGGAATGGCGCTTTCAGGAAGCGTGCCACGATCGCCATGAGGATATAAAATTTCACCTCAACGGACAAACTCCATACGATCGGCTCGATATTGTCTGGAATATTGACGACCAGGTTGCCGAACAGGCTGACATTCGACAAAAACAGCTTGAACGTCGCCATGTCGAAAACGCGCTGCCCCAT
>Ga0265780_10000313_pt1 | contig 76165 bp, 69 predicted proteins | sample P1T30metagenome_FD_192432 | JGI IMG/M metagenome (GOLD analysis project Ga0265780, IMG submission 192432) | Plant litter microbial communities from East Loma Ridge, Irvine, California - P1 T30 | ecosystem: Environmental > Terrestrial > Plant litter > Unclassified | place: USA: California...
ATGGACTTCTGGTTTAGGGCCCGACCGGTCGCAACGGTGGAAGAGAGGAAGGCGGTAGCAGCATGTGACGAGGATAGCGAAGACATGCCTGAGATAGTTTCATGGTGGTTGAGGCGAGCGACGTCAGCGCGCTGGAACTCCGCGATGGCTTGAGCTTTCCGACGCGACGGCAAGGACAAAAACAAGAACATCAACATCCATCGCCCTCGACATGGCGGGAACGCGACGATCGACGCGTCAGACGACGGCGCAAGCCCCCAGGTACAACGACGCCGACTCTCCATCCGCCGAGGACGAGCCGCCAAAGCGCAATGGCACGAAGAAGGCGCGCCAGAAGCGCCCACGAGACGAAGAGCACGAGCACGACAATTCACCACCACCACCGCCGCCCAAAAAAGCCGCCAAGTCGAAGCATCCCGCGCCCTCCTCATCCCCCACAAATCGCACCCCCAGCGGCGACCAAGAAGTCTTCTGGCTCCTCAAAGCCGAGCCCCTCCCGCGCATCGAAAACGGCGTCGACGTCGCCTTCTCTATCGACGACCTCGCCGCCTGCACAGTCCCCGAGCCCTGGTCCGGCGTGCGCAACCCGCAGGCACGCAACAACATGCAGGCCATGCGCAAGGGCGACCTCGGCTTCTTCTACCACTCCAACGCGAAACCTTCGGGAGTAGTAGGCGTGCTGCGAGTCGTCGAGGAAGCCAAGGTCGACGAGACGGCGTTCGATAGCAAGGATCCGTACTACGATGCGAAGAGTGACCGGGAGAAGCCCAAGTGGTACTGCGTGGGTGTGGAGTTTGTGAGGAAGTTCGACCATGTCGTGGATTTGGCGAGGATCAAGAGTCATGCGGGTAAAGGTGGGGAGTTGGAGGGCATGCAGCTGGTCACGAATTCGCGGTTGAGCGTCAACAGGGTCACCAGGGAGGAGTGGGATTTCATATTGAGCTTGGCTGGAGGTTCAGAAGAGGCAGAAGAGACGGAAGCGTCTTGAGAAAATGAACAGCACATGGGCCCTGGACAGCCCCCTGAATCGATACGAAATCCTACATTCTCTGGCTATCTCCGTCTAGTATCATGTCCGATATCTCTCTCCTAATGTGTGTCTACATGTGCAACAAAGAAGCCAATCGTCCACGCCCAGTAGCCAAGTGCTTTCAACCATCTAGTCCACCACCCCCAAGCTTAGTAGCCCAGTGCCTCGATGACATCGGGCCTATTCAAGAACTCACACCGCTCAGTCAACCTCTCGTCCTCGACACCTCCCGCAGGACTCAGCTCCTCATGTGGTCCTCCAATCGTCATGATATACGGACCATCGCTCGCGCGGTACGCCCGTGACCAGCCCATCACCGTCATATGAGCCTCCCCCACAGGATCACCCGTCGCAGCAAATGTACTCCACGACCTACTCGCGCGCTTCATGAGCGCATAGTCCGCCTGCGAAGGAACAATTGGATGCTCCGAGCTATTGTACGCATCGAAGCTATCAAAGACATATGCAAACTCGGACGTGTGCCCAACGCCAATGCCCGAGACGTTGTACATCGGGTCCAGAATCCTATCAACGATGGTCTGGTTGAAGCTATAGTGGTACACTGGGGCTTGATTGACCTTTGCAGCTGCAGCGCCGTACAACAGCGATGGACACACCATAAGGACGTCCCTGAAGATACGCGCAGATCGGTAGAACTCTGCGCTGAGGTTCGTGCCGGGAGCGAACTCGTCGTTGGGATACATGTTGAGCAGAGCTTGGAGATAATACTCCGGGAGCCCAGGGAGGTAGGCTCGGATGAAGTCGTATGTATCTTCGGCAGTGGTGATGCTGGTGTTTGTGTAAAAGTTGAGATCGCCCTCTGCCCAGCCTGTCATAAATGTGGCGTTTCCAATCTTGCCCTCTGCGAGTAGTTGGGACGGCGGAGCGGGCAGAAAGTCGCCATCGACACCCGGGAGCCAGATGTCACCGATGTTGTGCGCGATGCCGCTCGCATATGTGGTGATCGAAGCATTGCGCAGAGTCTCGGTATCCAGTCCCCGTAGACACGCGATGGTTTCTGGTGAGTGCACATCCGTCGCATTGCAGCCCACGTAGTCCGCCATGGCCACCATCGCGTCGATAGTGAAGTTATTGGTAATGCCAGGCTCAAGAGACTGCGATTCGGCTACGCCTCGCTGGAAGGGAAGAGACTTGGTTCCACCGTAGGCCATGATCTGCATGCCGACAGCCAGACCACCCGAAGATTGACCAAGGATGGTAATGCGCTCAGGATCTCCACCGAAACCGGCGATGTTGTCGCGCACCCACTCAATTCCGGAACGCTGATCGCGCAAGCCGGCGTTCTCGCTGCCTTCCTGCTTGAGCGAGCCAGACTGGGCGAATCCGAAGAAGCCGAGACGGTAGTTCAGGCGTACGTGGATGACTGGCATTCCATTTGCGACCGACTGCTTGATAAGGCCGTCCGGGGCAGTTGTTGGCTCCATGTTGCTGCCGTACCAGAAACTGCCACCATGTATCCAAACCTATCGAGGTTAGTATCAGGTGACCGGTATCAGGATGTTACCCGGGTACTTACCATAACCGGCAACTTCTCGTTTTCATTACGAAGCTTTGGTCGCGCAATGTTGAGGTTGAGGCAGTCCTCGGAAACCATAGTGATGTTTACCAGTGCAAGAGGAGGAGATAATTGGCCGAGCGGTTGTGGGCACGCTGCTCCTGGCTTTGTGGCATCGATCTTGGAGCCGAGAGCTGCGAAGAAAGGACGAGGGGGCTTGAATCGGTTGGCACCGCCCGTGTCTTGAGCATATGGTATACCTAGGAAATGCTCAATGGCATCCTGCTCAAAGCCGACGTACTCGACGCTGTCTGCGGCGACACTGATGTGGACAGCAGCTGCTGCGGTGAGGAGCACACTGGCCGCCAGCGTGGAGATTGTGAGAAGTCGCATCTTTGAGTCTAATTCGTACACTCTACTCTATGAGCGAAATGGGGGCGGGGTGAGAAGCAGAGTGGAGAGAAAGTCTAGGCAAAGCCAAAAGTCAAAAGTCGCGTTCATTTCGACGTAGAAGTGATTATAACTAGCATCGAGACGGATGCCTCGCGAAATCTGTTCGCATATTACCGCAATAGGCAGGTACGCAAACAGAAGGAGCAGGTGTTTGCCCACAGAGAAAGTGCCCAGCATCTGCAGGTCGCCACTAACCACCTGCCCAATTTGAGACGAGCCGATATCTTTCACACTTCCACTTTGATGACTCTACATCCGCAAAAGCCTATTAGTTCAATTATTATTGTTGGCGAGCGGCGAATGTTCTCGTCCGCTATGGTGTGTCAACTACTCCCAGTTATTCGCCTCGACCAATTTACGAGAATTTTGTGTTGATTCGCCAAGATGGCGAGCTAAGCAAAGGCAGGCACCCCGTACAGACGACCTCGTGAGACCTTCGCTACGGGGAGTCACTAGCAATCTCCTTGAGCCTCGCGTACAGTCTACCTCCGCATCGAAGTCTAGCAGCTAAACTTTCAACGTCAAATGTATAGCTTTAGGCGTCTTCGCGATCTCATTTACATTGGCTTTGTGCCACTTGTCTTTTGTCTTCACAACCGTCGCTTGTACTTTATGTACTCTCTTATAAACCGTATCTTTTCGTACGCCTTGATAGCCAAGGCAGCACCTCCTTTTCCGGTTAACTCCAAAGAAGCAGCTAGCAGGACATAATCTTATCTTAACTGACTCACTCCTTGCACCAATATAGGAGTAATGGATGTATGGCGTCTCCGATCCACCTAATGCGAGACTTGAGCAATATAAACGCTGGTAGCGAGTCACAGAAGACCAGCTTGTCTCTGATGGTTCTCGCTTTTTTTTGTGTCGACCGTACGATCTCCTGCACAACAGGAGCCAGCCTTCGACGTACCTCAAACATTCCTTCACCCTACCAGGAAATCCATAATGCCCGTTACTGGAGGGCAAGACTTGAAATGGCGAAAGGGCAACGCGCTGTATCCACTGCTTACCAACGATGATCACCAAGGTGTTTGCTTTGTTTATCTGCAAGTGATTGGTAGTACATGTTGCGGTTCGTAAATATACATCGTGAGCTATTTTTGGCCATGGCATGGTATTTCGCATCAACAAGTCCACCACAAGGCTGCAGACAAAAATGCGATGCACGCTTCTCCCATTTGCCAATCGAGCGCTGTGATCTTCTCAATCAGGAATGCTAGAAATAGCGGTATCCAACAATGCGTACCTTTTCAACATGCCCAATCCTATCCAAAACCAATCAAACCCAGCTATTATCTACTCAACTCGTTCTGGTCCTGTAGAACACCCGCTCTACTTTTCTCAAAAACTTCAATAGCGTCCGTGATCAGCCTGATTCGTTCATCAATCATGCACACTCTATTCCGCACACCTTGTATTCTGTAATCCTTCGATCCTTCCTTCACCAACTTCTCAAGCTCTTCCTCGAGCTCCTCCTTGTACTCCTTGGCATATCCTAAGAATATATGCTGTTCCCCTATCACGCTCTCTAAGTTCGACTTCTTGCGTTTGAGCTCACTCTGCAATACAACTCGTTGCGGAGCCCTGATGGGGCACCGATGGGGTGGCAGGTGATCAATCTCCGATTCGCCGTCGCTGCTTTTGGGGCTGTAGCCGGGGTAACGACCGTCGATAGCTGGCGATTTTGAAAATTGCTCAGATGTGGAGCCGTCTTGCTCGTACTCATCCTCGTGGTCGTGGTTGTCCTCTTCGGCGCTCTCGGCCATGTCGATATCGGTCGGATCTACGGCAACGAGCGGACTAGCGCACTGTGCTCCGCCAGATATTGGGGGCGTGAGTGCTGTGTAATGTGATGGCGGAGGTCGAAGAGGGCCTCGATATGAGCGTCTTAGTGTCGGTGCTCCACTGTACGGCTCGGAGTTGAGTTCGTCTGCTGAGGAAGATTCGGGAGTTTCAGAGATGTGGCGTTTCCTTAGGCTTGTCCTGTCGGGAAGGATCATGTGCTGAGAGCCACCATTTGCCTCATGTTCTTCGTGTGACGTGTTCATGCCGTTGACGCTCTGGTCTTGCGCCTGGTCACTCTCCTGCCCATCTACCGGTAAAGTTGTCATGACTAACGAGGCTGAGTCTTTCAGTCTTCTGCAAATGGCGCGTAACCTATCCGTGAAGTCGTCATCGTAAGCGAAAGTAGGCGTGATGAGGCCATATTGCTCATCGTCTTGAGCCTCTGCAGCCAGCAGGAAGAAGTATTTCGTCATCGCAACTACGTCCTGAGCGTTCCGACAGACTTCGAATACTTCATCGTAGAGCAAATAGTCGTGATGCTTGCCAAGGAGGACGAGAGCGCCGTTCTTAATGAACTCTCCCTCGCCATCACACACGTACACTTCCAGCGTTGATCCGGCCTTTTTCCTGAAATATGCCCAAGCGACATGATCTTCATCAAATTGTAGAGAATCTGTGGCGAAGGAGGCCAATTGGAGAGCGAGAGGTATATAGCGTTTGTCGGTGGTATCCTTTTGCCAGTCTAGATAATCGATGCCCGGTAGATGTTTGAGCAACTTTTGACCGAGGTCTTCATGTAGCTTTCTTAACAGAGGATTGGCGGGCAACATTTGTGGACTCATAGATGTTGGGCTGATTCCGCGTTCGTCCTGCATTACCGAACTCTCCATGGACGGGTTGCTCTTGAGACTGGGTGACGACTCTAGCGCGACTGTCTGCACACTCTTGTGAAGCTCGCCAGTGACTTCCGCCGTCACCCGATCCGAATAAAGTAATCGGGGAACGCGATTATCCCTTCTAGCAGGCTCGTCCGCCTCGTCCTCGCGACTCGCATATTCTATCGCAAGCGGCTTGTGCACGGGCTCTGCCGGAGACAACACATTGTCATGTGCAAGGCTTGGCTCTCCCTGTCTTTTATACAGCCCGGTACTGGCCTCTGGGAGTGACCCTGGAGCACTGTCATCCATCCTAGCCGGCTCGTCTGCGGCCCTCTCACGACTCCCATCGTCTGTCACAAGCGACAAGTACGCACTGTGACCCTCGTCCAAAAGCATCCCCATGCCATGTGCACGCGGCGTTTCCCACGGCCAGTAGTCCTCTGCCCTTTCCAACATTCTGAACATCCCTTCAAGATGCGCATATGTGGGCACCGGCGTGACACCCCCATAATTATTGTCAACAACGCAGACTAGCAGATAGTACTCTAGCATCGAAAGAACGTGTTTCTGGCTCTCGACGTCGACCAGAAGTTCAAGCGGAAGCTTTGCGAATGGGTCGACTAGATGCGCGCATTCTAAACACGCCTCGGTCGCCATCAGCCGCTGCCACTTGGTGCCTGCAGTAGTGACATTGAAGTGTAGCGTGCCATCGAGGACAAAGGCATACGCCGGACTGAAACCTTTGTCGCAGTTACAGAGGGCTGGGAGATCGACGATGATGTTGCCTTTGCTTTCGACGAAGATGTGAGGAGGTATGCGGTCAAGGATCTCGGTATGGCCGTCTCTCTGTAGGTGGGCTTTTATATCGGCGAGAGCTTCGTGGTTGCGCATCGCGGGGTTTCAAGCCACGTGGCGCGCGGTAGCAGTGGTGGCAGCGCACAGAGAAAGGGAAATAATGGGTTTAGTTATTTGCGCGATAGTCGGGTAGACCTGTTGTGTGTGAAATGCGTGGGTGTTGAGTGTGGAGCAGTCGTCAGGTGGGTGCTGCTTAGCGCAAGCGGGAGTGGCAAAATGTGCTTGTGTTTATAAGCTGAGTTAAGTGAAGGAGCGACGCGCCGAGTGATGCCGTCACCTTTCATCTTAATCATTGAACCCATACCTGACCGCACAAACATGTTGCGAATGCTGCTCAATCCGAGGCACTGGTACCAATTTTGGCGTTCAGTATAGTCTGGAGATTGACTAATAGATGCGAAGACCTTCATATACACAAATGGCGCATAGGCCAGCGACAGCAATCTTCTCGGGAAACGGGCTGTCTAGGTAGGCTGAGCAGAATCATTCTCGATCAATTTAAGGCGCAAGGACACAGACGGTTGTTCTTTGAGTGAGCAGAACATAAGCTCTTGTATATCCTCGTATGCTCCAACGGGCAGCGTTCCCTCATGTAGAAGCGACGAAGCTTGCAGGAAGCAATCCAGTATTCCCACAATAGACACCCCAATACCAATCGCCATTAATGTCCGTGGCTTCACGAATCTCTGCATGTCGCGGAAAGGTCAATTCGTCCTTGACGCCATCCTCAGGCCAATAATTCCAGCGCGCTTTCAACCTCAAGCCGACCCCACCATCTGGCGGAAACCTCTGCGCCGGAATCGCAACATTCGATGGCGCGCGATAGTTGTGCTCATTGCCGTCAAAGTCTCGCCACTTCCACTCGCGCATTGGGTTGCCTGAGGTGGGCGATCTGGCGCCTGAGTTCACGTCGCTGTCCTCTTTGAGAGTGAACCCGCCGACAAGTTCACGGACCACGATCCTTTTTTGCCCGCCATCGCGATCTTCGAAGCCAACAACGACCATACGGTGGCCACGAAGGCATTTGCGCCAGCCATTGATACCATCTTCTTTGGCGATGCGACCCGACACGTTGAGCTTGTGGTAGCAGGCCATGCAGATATCGTAGTCACCGGCGTTGCATTTGAGGCAATGGTAGCGGGGGTTGATGGGTGTAATCGAGTATCTGCAGATGTTGCAGAGCGTCGTGAAGCTGAGAGGACGAAAGACAAGGTTCGCCACAGTGACATAATCTGGGCCGCGACTCAGTGAGGCTGACTTTGGGGTCAGAGGAGGAGCGGCAGCTGAATGGTCAGAGTCGGGTGGTGCAAGATTTGTGTCTTGTTGTGGTGTTGTGGGTGTGGTGCTGCCATCTGCCGTGTCCTTCCTCCTTACTTGATGTGCCACTGGTAGCAGTGGGTGCGTGCAATGCCGCCCTTGATTCACACAGTCGTTGCAATATCCCCAGTCGCCCTCGTTGCAGTAGTCACATTTCCAATAGCATGTATTGGCGAATGCTTTGCAGCCGTCACAGAAAGCGCCCTCCTCCAGCCTATGCTTAGGGTCGTCTTCACTCAAAAGCACGTGTGGTGGCGTCACAGACTCGGTGAGCGGCGTTAGTGGTATACGATACCGATGCCCAGCGAGTATATGAGGCTTTTCGTGGTCGGGAGGATATCCACCCTCAGGGCTATTGCGTTCGTAGCGCGACCAAGCCGTCCACCCAAAGCCATACCAATGCTTGCAGCCTTTGCCAGCATGGTAGCATCGATAGCATAAGTCGTACGCGCCATCGTCGCACTTTGAGCAGTGGTAATGCAGGTCGTGTTCGATGTGCTGTTTGTTACAGTGCTTGCATGCTATATGTGGCTCAGCATACTGTGTGGGAGCCACGGAAGCCTGGCGTGACCTCGACTCGTTCGCTACGGGATCCGTTGTTGATCGTGGGAATGCAGGTGCTGATATCAGGGGAGGAGTGCCGTGATTGGACGACCGACGTTGTCTGGCATGCACTGGATCTGTAGTGCGCCGTGAACCTGGTGGCTGGAATGGCGTAAGCGCAGGTGTTGAGCTGGGCGGAGAACGGGCTGGAGTGCCAACTATCGCCAGTGAACTAGTTGGACTATCGCTCGTCGGTAAATCAAAGCCCAAGCCTCTTGGCGAGCTCATGTTGGGTGAGACACTGGTTTGCAGACTGTTCCTGAAGGCCTGTCTAGCCTCGACGCCAGCTCGTTGTCCTTGGTCAGACTGACGACGTCGAGCTGCTGGTGCACTGTCCGAAGTCAACGGAGGACCAGGTATATGCTCGCTCTGTCTCGCCGAAGAAACAGAGAGAGCGAGTGGGCGTTGTGGTCGTCTAGCAGACCGAGAGCTTCCTTGGCTGGAAGAGCGCTCGTGAGGATTGCGGCCACTACGATAGCGGTTCGCAGCATCCATGAGTCCAGGTCGTGAGATTGGCGGCCCGCCAGCGGATTGCGGTGTTGACGTGCCACTCTCTGATCGCCCGTGTGCTCTCCTCCGAGCGACATCCTCCTCACGCACATTTGGGCTGCGCAGGGGCTGGGAGACAGCTGTGGGAGAGGTAATCGACAAGCCTTCCCTCGCCAAACGCTCCCTGCGCTCCCTCCGTTCTTGCTGGCGCCTGTCGGCCTGGCGTCTTCGTACAGCTTCCGCTATGCGCTCTGTGATCTCTTCCTCCTGCGACGGACCGATCTGACTCAGATCAACGCCTTCAGAAACCAGCTCTTCTAGTACTTCGCGCACCAGATCCTCGTCAACATCTTCGGAGCCGATCTCAGAGGAGCTGAGTAATGACCGCAGGCTGGACTGATGCTCGATGGCGCGTGATGGAATTCCGACCCGAGACGGCGATGTGCCTCTCGACTGCCGGCCGCTCGACCGTCTGTCGTCCTGACTCCGCCGCGACTCTCTGCTCCTGTCGCGGCTTCTCTCGCGTCTCCTCCGATCTCTTGGCGGCTCCAGGCGGCTGTTGTTCGCAGTTGGTATGCCGGCTTCGTGCAGACTCAGGACCTGCGCTTCCGCCAGCATGCGCTCCTCGTCTTCGTCGCGCTCCTCCCTCCTGCGCAGCTTCGGCAGAACATTGTCCCCGGACTTGTACTTGGCCCTGTCAGCCGCCTTCTCCTCGTCGCTCTTGCCCCGGGCCGGGTTTGCCTTCACATAGTTGTCGAGGAGAGTGGTGACGAAGGCGTTTGGCTGCGTCGTCCGTACCGAGGCACGACACGACGGGCACGTGTACGGGTGGATAGACGTCGCCGTGGATGCTTGGAAGGCGAACCATTCCTTGAGACATGCGCCGCAGAACGTATGGAGGCAGTCGAGGAGCGTCAGCGGCTGGTAGAGCAGGTCGGTGCAGATCTGAGCGTGTTGTCGTCAGCACCGGAATTGGAGAAGGAGCGACCCAGGTGTAAACAACGTCTCCAATGTACATCGTGAGGTTTCCTACACCGACGGCGCATACAGCAATGCGGCCTCCTTGGACACGGCCGCCACCTCTGCAACACCTCCACCTCCACCACCCCAGCACCTCACACTTACGGAGCACGTCAATTCCTTCTCCATGTCAGTTTGCACGTCGCCAGCGCGCTCGGCCTCGGCCATGGTGATCCGGATCCAGATCCAGACCCAGCGTTGACGGTGTTTTGGGCGCGAGCTGAGAAGCTGGCCGAGAGCTGCTGTCAGCGACTCAACGTACCGCGCCGATGCAACTTGGCAGCCTTGACGTGATGAAGCAGGAAGGCGTCACCGCCTGCCAGCGCATCACGACTTCACCACCGGCGCCGCCTCCATCCTCTCGCTCTGCAAGTCCAGCTTAGTCTTATGCATGCTACCTCATTGTGTATCTTGCGTTCCTGCAAGGAGGCGTCGACCGGTGCCCAGGTAAACTAGCTGCAGTACTTCGTATGCTCGCTAGCCATCGGCTTCGACCCAGCAGGTACTTTGACTCCAAGCTAGTCTGACAGGTGCTTTTGCTCGGATTCTGCCGACATCTGGTGTACCGTTTCAATCCTGACACAGCGTGGTGGATCCGTCCAAGAACGGTAGATCCAAAACACAACCCAAGACAATGGGCGCTGTAGGGCACCACCAATATCTGATCACGATCTACTACCATATCTTCAGGCCAAAGGTTTCGAAGCCTTAGGTAAACGTGCTTTGGACCGCTGCAACCCATGTCAACATCACCACAAACAAGCACAACCAAGGTAAAAAATGAACAGGCTAGTTCAACTATCAACCACTTGCAGCACTTTTCAACCCTATTCCTCTCACCCCCGATTATAGACACGCGGGAACGACTGAATATATACAGCATATCGAAGAAGCTCATCCAGACATTACCATTCCGTTGTGACCAGCACATCCCTTCTCATCACTCAACCGGTACGCTTACTGGGTGGCGGCACCAGCGTTCTGGACACCGTTACCAGCCTGCTGTTGACCCTGGGCAGCCGCGCCGGCATTCTGTCCCTGCTGGGCCGTGTTGGCACCCGCAGCCTGGCCATTCTGCTGGATCTGTTGACCCTGCTGAGCGGTCTGTTGACCCTGCTGAGCGGTCTGTTGACCCTGCTGAGCGGTCTGTTGACCTTGCTGAGCGGTTTGCTGGCCGGTCTGTTGACCTTGCTGAGCGGTCTGCTGTCCAGCCTGACCTTGCTGGGCGGTCGCCTGTCCATTCTGGATCTGCTGGCCCTGCTGGGGAGTCTGTCCCTGCACGGCACCTACGAAGCATTAGCATCATGCCCGGATGTCTGGGTGTTGTATACATACCAGCCTGTTGCTGACCCTGCTGGGGAGTAGTGGTCTGGGGAGCCGCAGCTCCAGCGGCGCCCTGGGTAGCACCATTCTGGACCAGTGGGCTGCCACCAGCGGCCTGAGCCGCAGCCGCAGCAAAGGCAGCGGCGGGGCTACCGGCGGGAGCGCCGGCCTGAGTAGGGCCGGTACCTAAAAGTTGCTGTCAGTGGATGTTTGTTGGATAAGATCAATGGAAGACTCACCCTGGACACCTCCAATAACACCAGTGTTGTCGCAGGCGGTGGGGCGAACAGCCGCTCCAGGCTGTCCGGTGGACGCCATGTAAGCATCGATGTTAGGCAGAACTACCATCTGTTAGCCCAATTTCACCCGCCTTCACGGCATCCAAACATACCGTTGACACAGCGGTTCTGGTTGATCAAGTCAATGTTGTTCGCCGCTGCCATTCCCTGCACGCTCATGATCTGCAGCTTGTCCACGACATCCTGGAACGAGCCGCCGGTAGCAAGCGTGGCGTTGGCACCAATGACACTGGGCATGGCGCTGTTTGCCGCATCGATGATGGCCTTGTGGTTCAGCTCATCGACCTCGGCGTTGTACGCAACAAGCGCGGCTTGCTTGAACTGCACGTTGTTCTGGATGCTGGCGCCCGTGTTAAGGAAGCTGGACACCATGGATGTGTCGGCCATCCAGTTGGTCACCGCGGTCGCGAGGTCGTTGGTCGTAGGAGTTTGGCCGTTGGCGATGCCGGCACCGGTGCCTGTCTGAGGGCCGCTGACGGGCTGGTTCACACCTTGGGCGCCCTGAGCACCTTGTTGCTGGGTAGGCTGGCCGTTGACGTTACCGCCCTGTACTTGAGTGGCCTGGCCATTCTGGACTTGGGCGATGGGGGAAGCATAGACTGCGCAGGTGAGGAGCGAGGCGATGAGAGTGTACTTCATTATGGCTGTTGTGTGGAGTGATCGGATCAACCGAAGTGAATAGGATCAATGAATGGAATGGAAGAATGAAGGTAATAAGATAAGAAGACGCTGAAGTGGGAAATAGAAGTTACTAGCCTGTTGATTATTGAGGAACCTGTCCGATGATTTTCAAAAGGGTGCTGGCGATGGGCTTATTTGTACATGTTGACGGAATCCTAGCGTGCCCGCACTCGCATAAACGGCAGGCATAGCACAAACTCCCGAAGGTTCCGGGGTCAGCCAATTGCAAATCAGTCCGTTAATATCTCTTGGCTCCTTCGCTGGAGTGAGTGGGAGCTGCTTCATCGAGCAGTATCGGAGTACATCGGCCTGTGCATCAAAAGTGGAAACATGGCTTGCGCTGCAAGATGAAGCATGATCTGCCAAACAAAACGAACGAAACTGCCGGGTTCACCATGGTAAGTGTATTGGCAGAGGTGTTATGGGTTGGTTTGGATTGCCGATGTCATTGTTTTGGTGGCGTTTGGGCGTTTTGGCATGGTTTCGTCTTGGTCTTGGCGCTGAAGCTTGCTTGAGATCAATCCATTCTTAACTTCTTGAGTTACTGATGGCACAAGCGTGTAGCAACAACAGTCTAGACGGATGCTCGCGTGATGTTTTCACGGAACCTCTCTCCCGGCCCGTCGCATTGTATTTTCCTGCGACACCATTGTTCCGATTGTCGGGCAGCGAAAGCAAAGTGTGATCATTGGTGCTTAGGTCGAGTAGATAGTCTATGGTCTGAGAGGTATGAGGCAGTAAGTTTCCACAGTTTAGATGAACGGTATCCAGACGCGAGTCCTCGCTCTATACGCCTTGTAGTCGCCGCCAAAAAAGCTGATCAGATGCGTCTCCTCGTCTGCCAAAGTCAGCACTCATCAACCCAACCTCGAACAACGCGAACTTACGTGCAATTCTGCGACTGAAAAAGTACCACAGTATGGCAGCATACGCCAACGAGCAGAACGCATTGCCCAGCATGACTTGCGTACCTACACCCCACCAGAAGAAGCCAAAATAACTCGGATGCCGAAAGTACGCATACAGGCCCTTCGTAACAAGCTCGTGCCCATCATTCTTCTTCGACTGCACGGTGTGGTTGAAGTTTGTGCCCGCCTGCGCCATCGCCGTGCTCCTAGCCACTTGTCCCACCACGATCATCACGACGCCTAGGGCTATCACAACCGGCGAATGGAAGCGCGCCTGCCAGCTCGGAAAGAAGTAAGACGTCACGATAGTCTCTATCAACGCCATGCTATGCGCCTGTCTGTACTGGTCCCCGTTTGTCAAGAGGAACGAGGACACCACCACGACCGGCGTGTTATACGCAGCCGTGATGTAGAACTCGAGGAAGTGGAACACGGACAGCGCGACGAGGAATGCGCAGGGCCGCCATAGACGGCTTTCCGCATGCGCACCCAACATTGTGAAGACAAAGCCCAGGACAGCGGTGCAGCCCAGACAAAAGGCGCGCAAGGCGATGCCAGCGAGTGAACGCTTGCCATTGGGGAAGAACTCTTGCGCGATGGCGCTCGAGGACTGTACCTGGATGTTGGCGGCTTCGCGTGCGCGCAGTTTGGCGTCGAGTTCGGGGGTCCAGACGCCGCGTTCGGAGGCGCGGTTGACGGGCAGGGAGATGTCGATGTCGCCGTTAGAAGGAGGCATTGTAGTGGAGTAGTTAGGATTGTAGATGTAGATGTGAGACGGTACCACGGTGGGATGTTCAAGACATGGTAGAATGGTTATCAAAGAGGTTTAATAGCCTCCTGCTGCCCTGAAGCTCGTTTACGCAACAATAGTTATCAAGGCTTTCGTTTGTGGTTTAGGGAGTTCCTTACCATTGTTTCGGACTCGATGCCGAGGGATGCGATCACTGCTAGCTAGGACAAATGCGGCAAGGGTTCCGCTTAGTCACGGACGCGGTATGCTCACCACGTGGCAGTACGCTCTCTCACATCTCGAATAAATTCGGGACTCAAGTAGACATCATTATTTAGTCAGTCTTCCACAATGCCAACCGTCTCAGAAGAAGACAACAGACAGCGCATGGCGCGCGGCGATCTCTACCACGCCTTCACACCACAGCTCTCTGCTGAGCGCCGTCGCAGCAAATACGCATGTGCACGCTACAACGGCGCCGGCGAGGTAACGCGTCGGAGACTGTGTGAACTGTTCCGCGAGTAGGTGCAGCCATGTTATCTAAGAGCCTAATCTCACGTGCGTTGTTCAGCATCCTGCACGACCCAACGCCTCTACCCCCACCAGCACCCACCGAGGAAGAAGACGATGCACTTTTCGGCGATGACCCCTGGATAGAAGCCCCGGTGGCCATGGACTACGGCTATAACGTCAAGCTGGGCAAGAACGTCTATGTGAACTTCAACTCCGTGTTCCTAGACACGTGTATAATTAGCATTGGCGACCGCACATTAGTTGGTCCCAATGTCAGTTTCTTCTCGGCTACGCACCCGCTCGATCCTGCGCTGCGCGATGGGATGAGAGGGCCAGAGCTGGGCAAGGAGATTCACATTGGCGCGGACTGCTGGATCGGTGGGAACGTTGTGATTCTGCCTGGAGTTATGATTGGAAGAGGCAGTACGGTCGGTGCAGGGAGTGTCGTGACGAAGAGTGTGCCCGCATTTACTGTCGTAGCAGGAAATCCCGCGAAATTTATCAGGAATATCGAAACGAGTATGGATCCTTCGCGGAGCTAAAAGGCAGAGGAGGCTCGGTGATGCAACAATCACCCGTAGTATGCAATATTTGTTCGTAGATCCGACAAATGCAACGAGTCACAACAGTATAGCATAGCGGCATTACTTCTGATAAATTCATCCCTTCAAGTCTATTGTTTTCCCCTCCGAATCCCCACACTCTTGTGCCCACCATCATGTCTTAAAGCCCTTCCATAAAGTCCCAAAACTCCTCCATCAGACCTCTAACCTCCCCAGCACAGTCCCTCATCCACACCTGCACACCCGGCCAAATCCACCGGCCCACAACCCTCGCCAGCATCAACCCAACCAACACATAAGCTCCAAACGCCATGCACGCCACCAAAAGTGCGATAAACCCAAGCACTACATAGAACATCGGCCAGTACCACGACCGATATTCGTCAATCCGGTTCTCGTTATCATCCAAGGGGCTGTGTTCCTTCTTGTAGTGGATCCCACTGTTTCCGAGAACAGGGCAGTCGAGGCTGACGTATGGCGGAAGCTTCTTCAAAGCTCAGCGATTGGGGGTTGTTGGGATAATTTGAGTAAGGGTGAGTGAGTACCTGCTGTTGTCCAGCTCCACGTGCGTGGTTCTCATTATAGTACATTGGAGTATTGGGCTCTTGCGAAGGTATGATCCTGGGCTTGATTTCGTCACTCATGTGAGCGAGCTTCGCGTCGTGGTTATGAGGATGGTCCATTTTGCTGTTTTGTAGAGGGTTGGTGCAAGGAATTCGAGTGTGAAATATTTATCAAAGGAGTAAGTAAGACTTGGAGGGAAGGTAGGAAGTGGTAGAAATTGGCGACTTCGGAACTTAGTGCGAAGCTTTTCTGGTTCACGCAATACAACCATGGTCCATTATCCACTCTCCCAACCAAACTTCAGCCTCACACCACAATGCACAATGCACAGACCAAGAACCACACTTTGAAAGGTATTGGATGCTACCATCGTTCTATCCTACACTTGCGTGCTAATCATCATCGATACACTCCCGCATGCTACATGGCAAATTTGATCTTATTTTACGACAGAAGAACAGAGCGCAGCAATGATATCGTTCGCAGCACTGACCGAGATACCGTTGCACCCTATGCCTCGAACACGCTTTTGTACACGAAAAGAAATGCAGATAATAACGTGCATGATGCGCTCGTGAATGTTCATAACCGAAAAAAAAGACCGCCCGCCGTATTGAGCAAGAAAGAAGCTCCATGAATTTTTCGAAGAAGAAATGCTTGTCGCTATAAGAACACTTTGATGTATGGAAGATGTAGTGCGTTGAAGAGTGGCGAATCGAGCGGTGTACTCAAACGCGCGATCGGGCGCTGCGTCGCGTCGGGGCAGTACCGTTGGTCGCAGGGCTCGATGAAGACGCTGCTGCAGAGCCGTTGGCCTTTGCCTTTGCCTTTACCGCATTCTTTGCGGCCTTTGCAGGCGTGTCCTCTTTGGCTGGTTCAGTCGCCTTGCGCTTCTGGGCCGTTGGAGTTGGATCGACTCCATTCGCCTTCTTGGGTGTTCGACCTTTCGCCGACTTCTTTGGTAGCTCTGGCTCTGGTTCTGGTGTGGCTTCTGCTTCAACTTCGGGTTCGCTCGCTGCAACTTCCTCCTCCTCCTCCTCCTCTTCTTGGTCAACCATTTCAACGTCTCCTTCAGACGCCGGCGATGACTCCTCCTCCTCATCGGATGCAGTTGTTCCCTGTGTTTCAGCGCCAGCCCCAGTATCTTCTTCGTCGCTCGATACCTCGACATACGTCTTGTGGGTAGTGCTCTGGCGACCGCTCTTCCGTCTTGGCTCACTTGATGGAGCCATTCGATCATCCAGATCGCTCTCGTCATCATCATCGGCCCTTCGTTTCTTTCTAGGTGTCTTTGCAGGCCGCTCAGATTTGACTTTCTTCTCTTTAACAGGCCTCTCAGCCTTTGCTTTCTTGCGTGGCTTCTCAGTACCTTCGGTAGTCTTTCGCTTCTTGCTTCGTATCGCCTTGCGGACAAGCGGGTCCAGTTCGTCAACCAGGTCTTCACCGATCCATGTCTTCTTGGCGATTTCCTGTGCTCGCTCGTGGCTTTCCAGGGGTCGAAAAATCCCAGAGGGTAGCTTCAACTTCCCAGGCCACGATTGCATGGTCCAGCTATTCTGATCCTCCCATGCACGGATAAGTGCTTGTGCGAGATCCGATAGGATGTAGAGGTTCTCGTCAGCTTGGCTTGACGGCGCAATACCATCTGCGACCCCTTTGACGCGTTGAGCGACATGGAAGATGAGGGAGAGATTGTCTTCCGTCGCCACGCATTTCAAATAGTACAAGATGTACTCAGACATAAGCTTCAGTACTTCGTCATCCTTATCGAAGTCGGGATGGTGGGCGAGCAAGCTGAGCAGTCGGGCAAAAACATTTTCCAGAACAGTCTCCTTCCGAGATGCGAAGGCGGCTCGTCGAGAACGTATCCACGTCATTGTGCTGGATTTAATGGCCTTGTCCGGCTCATGAGCTAGGAAAAACAGTATGGTATAGAAGCGAGGAGGAAGCCTTCCCTGGCCTAGGTACTTCATGAGCTTCTCGGTGAACCCTTTGCGAACCTGTGAGCAGGGATCGTGCGTTACGAGTGCCAGTTGCACAAAATCAGCAGGTGTAAGAAAGCTGTCCAGGCGCTTGTTGCACGACAGCTTCAGCAGTGAGTTGGCTGCTGCGAGCCGCTGGCGGGTCTTGTGTGCAAGGGGAGTGTTGTTCTCGCTTGATCCCTCACCGTTGTTCTTCACAAGCCGGTTGAGCAGGGCATACGTGTTCTCTGCAGCATCGTCGAGGCTAGACTCGCTGGACAGTGAGCGAAGACGGTTCACAAGGATCTTGATTGCCCAAGTCCGGCCTTGAATATCCTCGTCCGGCGTATCGATCCATTCGGCCTTGGTCTCGTCCGCCTCAGTGTGTGGCTGCTGCAGTACCTTGTGAATGGCAATCTCGACAATGTTGTCCATGTCATCTTCACATTCAGATGGCGCAAGTAGCACCAGCTGGCTGAGCGCGGCAAGTTTCGTCAGCCAATGACTTCCGTCATAGTTGAATGCTTTGATGCTGCTGGCAAGGATTTCTTTCGAGTGCATCTCTTTCTTCTCGTCACTGTTGATTATGATTGAGATGGCATGCTTTGCAGCTTGTGCAGGAGTGCCATACTGGGCAAAGTTGAGCAAGCTCTGTACTAGTTTCCGGCCATCTTTAGCGTTCATCGGAATGTCTTTGGGGAACTTCTTTGCAAATGCAGCACATGCCTTGAGATCGTCGACGGCGCCGGGTGGGTTGGGTGATTTTGAGGTAGGCGCTTCGCTCTCGAGGGTCTTGCACAGTTCCTTTACGTGTGTGGAAAAGACCCTAGGGTGTTTGGTTGAGATCTCTTTCAGCAGTTCATGCGCTGTTGCCCCTAAGCCCTTGTCGTCTGTCCGTGTATACTCGATAATGGCAGAGACATGACTTTTATTGTAGCATAGTAGGCTTGTTCGGTAAAGCAGTGGAGTCAGCGTCGCCAAAACAGATTCGCCAGAACTGTCCTCGATGCGTTTCCGAAGTTCTTTCTACCATGGTATTAGCAGAGCTCAATTTGCCGCGCGCTGTACCTTACAATTGATCGGAACACTCTGCGATAGTCGCTAGCGGGGTCCATGCAGAATCGTATGAGAGTGTAAGCGCGCCGATCGTGAGCTTTGGCGAATTTCCATAAGTCTTCGATTACGCGTGCAGAGTCTGGCAGCGTCTTTGAGTAGTAGTTGATGAGTCCCTCGAGCTTTTTCTTCGTCTCCTTCGCATCTTCATCCATAACACCCCCATTGTACTCTTCACAGAGTTTGAGGAGATGCTCCATGTATGTTGCGCCGGCACCCTGATTGCCCTGCTTTGCGAAGAAGACTTTCTTCGCCTTGTCCTCCAGGCTGTTCACGAGAATAAGCTGACGCTCAGTTCGAAGTTTGTCAAGGTCTGATTCTGTATAGCCTTGTTCACCAGTCGCCTGACTATCTTTGACAATTTGCTGAGACGCGGCACTTCCGGCTGGCTTGGGCTTCATGGGCGGATAGCTGAGAGGTAGCAGTGATTCGTAAAGTGCCAGATCGACCTGGACGTTGATCTCTGCATCGTTCACGTAGCATGCCTCCAAAATCTTGGAGGGTATGAGACCAAGCAAATCCTTCATGGCCTCATCTCCTTCGGCGATGGCGCCAGAAGCTACACCCCAGATTTTTCCGAGCAATCGCATGCTCTCAGAGTGAATGACACTCTTTTTGTCTTTCACTCTGTCAGCCAGGTTGGACAGGATCGATCCTGGTTCTGACATGGCGCCGTTGCTGCCGAGCTTGCGGACGATGTCGTCAAATTCGAAATGCTCGATGGCCTTCACCGCAGCAAGTCGCACCTTCTCATCGCTGTCGATCAGACATTCAGCAAATGACTTCAGAAGCTTCTGCTCTTCCTCTGGGTCGAGGCCAATGCCACCAGCCGACGTCATCAGTATGCGGCCAACGCCAGTGGTCCACGCAGCGCGTATGACGGGCGACTTGTCGTTCTTCCGCTGCAGGAAAGCATGATATGCGACAGGGTACTGGGTGGGGAACGAGTTGATGGATGCGGGTGTTGTGAGGAAGTCGAAGGGGCGCGTGGACTCGCCCCGCGACAGGCTCTTCGACGGGTATGCTGCTGGGTCCATTTCTGGCAGCGGTGGTGGGCCGGCCGCGCCGATGCCTGAAATCATGTCGCCGAACGTCTCTGTGGCAAGCTGTCGAAGCTGCACAGTCTCGGTAGCGAGCTCGTCCTGGAGATGGGGGATGATGTTTTGTAGCACGCCAGGGCAGCACTTCCAGAGCTCGCGCAGCAGCCTGTGCGCCTTGTCCGCCTCGCTGATGTCGTCGTCCGAGGGACCGCGGGCCGTGTCGTCGGGGTCTTCGCTGCTCGCGCGACCGCGCTTGTAGGCGCCGCCCGCGTTTGTGAAGTCGACAATGACTGAGCTGAAGTAGTTCCCGATGAGCCGGGCCATCTTCTCGGGGAAGGCATTGCACACGTTCTTGGCCATGTTGTAGGCGGGCGGTGCCTCCTTGCGCCGCAGCGTCGACTGCTTCGCGTCCACGTGCGCGCCCTTCTTGCCCTTGGCGGAGCTGCCGAGCGTGATGGGGTCGGCCCACAGGAACTGGGCGACCACGACGTCGACGACATCGTGGGTGACGGCGGGGGCCTCGTCGATGACGGTGGACAGCAGCTCGGTCATGTTGTGCTCGACGTTCTTGCTCAGCTCCTCGGCGCCGTCGGAGCGGGAGGGACCGGACAGGACGTCGAAGCACGTGGTGAAGAGGGCCGAGGTGAGGTGGTCGGCGCCGGGGATCTCGTTGACCAGCAGGATGCTCTTCCACTCGGCGAGCGAGCGCAGCACGTACATGTGCTGGCTGTTGTAGGGATGCGCGGGGTCGGCGAGGGCGGGCAGCATCTTGAGGACAATGACGCCGAATATCTCCTTCAGCTTCGAGGCCGGGTAGGGGGCGTCCGGGGCGAAGAGCTTGAGCATGTCGACGATGCAGCAGACGGTCCAGGCGCGCACGCCGTTGTCCTTATGCTGCAGCAGGCTCGGGTGCGCGAGGTCCTGGGCGACGGGCATGAGCGAGTCGCGGTGCGCCTCCTCCTGGTCCATGGTGCGCAGCTCGTCAAGCAGCGCCTTGAGCCGCGTCAAGAGGTCGCCCACGCTGATCTGCCTGCCCGGCTTGCCCACCAGCGGCTGCTTGAACCGCAGCATCTTGGCGCCCTCGTGCTCGTCTGGCGCCTGCTCCTCCTGCTCCTCCTCCTCCTCGACTACATCGTTCGCGGCGGGCGCGCTTCGCCGACTGCGAGGTGCCATGTCGCGTGGCGCGCGTCCGAGTGGGCGTGGCGTGGGATTGGTGCGCTGGACTGGCCGCGGTGTCCTGGAGTACGCGTTGAAGGGCAAGAGCACGTGAGGAGCGGGCTGCGCGGTGTAGGTGAGCGGCGTCGCGGTGGTGGAGTGGTGATGCGATGCGACGGGTGGCAGCTGCAACATGACGCGCTAGCACTTTGTAACGCGACTTGCCTTCCTGGCCTGTGCTTTACCGTACACGCACGTCTCTCTCACTGAATCACTTCGAAAAGTTCCATTCTGCTTGTGTCGCATCGAAATATCACGTGTGGCAGTAGTTTATTTCCGTGGACTCCACGACCGATTCTTGAAGCTCCATAGCGGTCATGGTCCTTTTCATTCACCGCGCTTGCATTTGCTAGACCAAGAATACATGCGCAGGAAACCAGCATAATCAAATGGAGAGACAACAGGCCTTTCAGCGAGTGCGCAGCTCTGATCATTATTCTACTTCAGCTAATACTCGACAGCTGAAAGCGCCATGCATCCACGTCCTGCAGGTCACATCCACGTTGGCCCAAAGGCATGATGCCAGGAAAGAGCTAGTCGCAGCGCTGACGGCTCTTCTCGCTGCACTTCAATCAGTTACTGTCAAGCCAGGCTCGCTGGATCCGAAGCTTGCCGAGTACGCTTTCGTTCCCATCTCTCAAGTCTTGAGATTATCTCGCCAAGTGCCCGCCCGCGCGCTGGAAGTCTCCCTGGAGTGCATCTCTGTTCTCCTTCGTGCGGGATGGGGCGGCGGACTGGAGCCTGCCTTGTCGGGCCAGCTGCTTATTCTGTTCACTTTCTTGTCAAAATCAACTTCTGCCGAGAACGGCATCGCCGCCACCTCAGAAGAACTCCAAACGCTTGCGCTCAAGTGCACCGCAGAGCTCTTTGAGCAAGCATCTAGCACAAACACGGGCAAAGATGCGTTGACAGCTACATCAAGCATTCCAGCACTGGGTGATGCTGTACTCGCTATAGTCGACAGCCTCACGGACAGCAAGTCAAATCCTGTGAGATTACAAGCTGCCGCTGCGCTGAAAGCTTCGATCACGGCTATTGCGGATGATGACGCCCTGGCTAGCTTTCTCCCGAGGATGGTGTCTTCGCTCACCAAGGTGTTGACCCCCAGCAGCAGCAATCGACCCAGCTTCCGAGTCGTGGAGCAAAGCCTGGACCTTCTATCGTCATTAATCAGTCGCCTACTCACCGACAAACAGACCAAAAGTCTCCCTCCCACTGCCGATTCAGACTCGAATTCGCACGCTAGCAAGGTGATCCGTTCCATGTCCTGGTTACAAGCCACAGCGGCTCAAGTCAAGGTTGCTCTGGCAAACATCTTCAAGTTGCGAAATCACGACAAATCAGAGGTTCGTTTGGCCCTTCTGCAGTTGTGCATCCAACTCGTACAGCAATGCCGGACATCGCTCGTAGACTGTACGGGAATGGCCATCGAAGTTGCTGTCAGTCTTGCTGGACGAAAAGACTCTCAGGACAATGTCGAAAGTGAACTCAGAATGTTATTGTCTGCAGACCCACATCTGTCGAATCTCCTGCGCGAGAGTCTCCACGGATGGGTCGTGTCCCTCCCGCGGCTCATGCAATCGAAGGATGATCATGCAAGACGCCAACTCATACAGCAGATCTCAGTCACTATCCGGCTATTCGATCAGGAGCCCACGATAGTCGTCGAGACCCTGGCCCAAAGTCTTCGTGACAGTATATCGGCTGTATTGATAGACTCTCACGGTCTAGAGGAGCTTGATGATCAGCAGTCAGCAAATGCAGATCAAGCCATGACTTTGAGCTCGTCTACATCTCTTCAATTTCAGCAACTCAAACTCCGCCTCAAGGGCCAGGAGACGATGATGAACGAGTTCAGGCTGCTAGTCCAGGAGATTGCCAAGTCGCAATCAGCACTCAGCGTGCTGCAGGAGCTCACGAGCATGGTTAGCACAGGGACTCTGGAAATGCGCTTGGCTAGCTTCTGGGTCTCGGTGAATTTGCTTAAAGACATGACGAATACAAATTCCATGTTTGACGACTTCATAGACATGGGCACACCAAATTTACGAGAAGAACTACTGGACGACATGTACTCACAGTCAGTTAATATCCTCTCCCAGCGGGAGTCGGGTGCCGAAATTTCATGGCACTTTCAAGCGCTTGCTCTGGAAACAGTCACTTTGCAAGCATCGCGATACAAGACTGAGTTCCGCCCTGAGCTTAGTGAAGTGCTGTATCCTGTACTGCATCACTTGGGCGACTCGAACGAATCGTTACGGGACCACGCGCTGACATGTCTGAACATCCTGTCGAGCGAGTGCGGTTATGCAGATGCTGGCGAGCTCGTGGTGGCAAACGCAGACTACATTGTCAATGCCGTGGGTCTCAAGCTTGCAATAGGGGACGTATCACCTCAGGCTCCACAGGTACTCCTGATGATGATGCGCTTGTGCGGGCCATCTCTTCTGCCGTATCTGGACGATCTTGTTGGTAGCATCTTCGACGCGCTGGAGAGATACCATGGATATACAAAGCTCACAGAGCTATTGTTCTCGGTTCTGAAAGGAATGACTGAGGAGGGGGTCAAAACTCCGCTGCTCGCCATCAGCCAAGCCGGAAACGAAGCGACTACTGCCAACAAACCACTTACTATGGCAGACGTCGTTCAGGCTCTCAAAAGACTGAATGACGACGCGCGCAAGCGCAAAGATGAAGACTCAACGTTGTCTGAAGATTCATTTCCCCACGAGCCCTGGAAGTCAGACACTTCAAAGGACTCAGACGCAAAGGATGACACCCCACCTCCTCCATCCGAAGACCCCCCACCCCCAGCCCCCCAAACCTTCTCCCTCCTCCTCCGCATCACCTCCCTTACACAGCACTACCTAACCAGCACGTCTCCCAGCTTGCGCAACTCCCTTCTCTCCCTCCTTCGCACCACCATTCCCGCGCTCGCCAAGCACGAAAACTCCTTCCTGCCGCTCATCAACACGCTCTGGCCCGTGCTACTCCCACGTCTGCAGGACCCCGAAGCGTATGTGGTGAGCAACACGCTAGATATTGTGGCGCTGATGTGTGAGCATGCGGGGGACTTTATGAGGGGAAGAATTGAGGGGGCGTGGGATGTGTTTGAGAGAGTGTATCGAAGGACCAAGCAGCGGGATGGAGCATCGCCGTCGTTGAGCTTGGGACTCAAGGGGATTGAGAGCGGGATGCAGAGCTTGACGGTCACCAGCTCCGGTCCGTCAACGTACCGACCCGAGTTGTACGTCGATGCCCCAGCGCGTATGATTTGGAATAGTCTAGTGGGCTTGTTTTGTACGATTGCGGAATATGTCACGGTGGGGGACGAGCGAGTCGATGAGATGTTGAGGATACTGGATCCGGTGTTGGGGAGGGAGGACGTTCGAAGTGCGATGGAGAAGTGCAACGCTGATGCTGTTTGGTTGACGTTATACAAGAAGGGCAAAGCGCGGAACGAAGCTGCTGGTTCGTGTGCGTCGAGACTCACGGCGCCTCTTGGACGACCAGAGTGGAAGTTCGTACAGGTCTGAGTCGTTACTTCGTACAACTATACTACACTACACTACACTATGTACAGCTCACCAAAAATTGCTTTCTCCATTCGTCACGCAGCCTTCGTCCGCAGCTGCACACCATGCCAACCCGCAATTTCCTCCTTGAGCACCTGATTCACAAGCTTATGCTGCTTTATGACCGTCAAGCCCGCGAACTTGCCCGACTCAATCTCAATGGCGTACATGGAGCCGCACCCGCCGCTGATGTCTTGGACCTGTAGTGGATGCTATGTCAGCCCTGTGCATTCATTTCGTGACCCCGCACTTCGCTGCAAGTCATTTGTGCATGCATCTTTCGCGGTGCTGCATTCCACGCGTCCGCGCAACCGGTGTAAGCCATGCGCGCGCTCCCATCTCCGCACGCACGATTCCGTTGTCACTGCAAAACGGTAGAAGACATGCGTACCTCTAGTTTGACAGGGTCTAGCTCTCCTTTGATCTTGTTGAAGATGTGCAGTTCGGCTTCGTTGAGGTAGTCGGGTGGCTCGGGTGCTGCGACCGCTGGCGCGGAATATTGTCGTGTGCAATGCGCGGGCGTTGTGCGGTGGAGGACGTGCCTTGTCGGGGCTGGGCGTAGGGCAGATGGGTGCGGTTGTTGCTGTGGCCGTATTGCTTGTGTGGAGAGGGCGCGTGAGGTTGGGCGCATGGTCGGTCGCGTGCACGTTGAGGTTATGCGGCGGAGGAGCGCTCTTGAGGGAGCCATTGCGAGATATTGCGGGCTGATGGTAGTGTTTCAGACGATTGACATGAAGTGAATGTGGTCATTTTTGACATTCACTTTGTTCGTCATTGCCCGTGCATCAGACCGAGGCTCCACCGCCCAATCACATGATCAGCTTACCAAGACAGCTTCATCCTCTCCCAGCATCTTCAACACCTTGTGGTGCGACTTCGAGCCATCACCACGAGCAGCTTCGTCTGCTGTAATATTTGGGATTTCTGCTACACGTCTTGCTCCGCTATGATGAGGTTCCGACAATAAGTTATCTCCACACAACACAATCAAGTACCACGAAGCAACCTCTGTATCTTCCTACTGTAGCATTTGCCGATGCTTCATATTCTTATCAAATCTCGGAAGGTTTACAGATACACCACCCATGATGCAGATGGAAATGAAACATCCTCTCAAGAGCGATGGTGGGGTAGTGCATCCCGGCGTGTCTTGCGTATCACCTTATCGCATTTCTCGTCCGCGTCAAACCAAGACCGACCTGGACCCTCTCATCCAGGAGCCCACGACCTTGGCCTTGCTCGAGGCCCTGATCAGCGAAGTAGGTGTAACCTTGCGGCCCGGCATTCACATGTTCGATAGCAGGGGTAGTTATCGAACTACCCCTCCATCACAATCGCACTTCATCCTTAAGCGGACTCGAAGGTACCATTGAGGCAATCTGCGCCACAGAAGGATGAGCAAAGCCATCAGGGTCTGGAAAGATCGTCCTCAACCGATTACTTGTGGCTTGTGGCTTCGTCATACGGCGAAAAGAACTTCACGAAGGATGTTCGAAAGCAGGTTGCGTTTCAGTCCATGACGCAATGTTCTGATACATTGTATACTAAACGCCACGCTAAGCTGTGGCCCTTCTTATCGCAGCGGTGAAACAGCACCAATGTATTTGGACTAACAGCAATAGTGAAGAAATTGTCTATAATCCGCACGCTGTGTTGGCGAGTCCGACGGCAGTTTGCGCTTCTTCTTCGGGCAATTTATCCCATCAACCTGCCGTACATCACTTCCAGATTAAGACCTGTCCCTTACGACCAGCAAGCCACACAACATCGCACACTCTCAATCGCAGTAAAGTGAAGACCGTGCGAGCCTCGATATCGGTATGCCCAGACTGGCAACCTGTTGTTCAACATAGCCAAGAGGTCTACAAGCTAGTTTGCTGTGGGAGATTGATGACGAAGATCCAAGTTTAGAGATCCTCATAGTGTCTCTAACCAATCCCTAGCGAATATGATCGAGAGAAAGAGGAGGCAACAATATGGACCTCTTGGATCAGATGCGGGTGCGATGAAGCGACGGTACTTGGTGGTCAAAGTGAGATACGGGGGAACGGATTGTCTGAAAAAGTACGCACCAGGGAATGGTACTTCGTCGATCGATCCATCATCACTCATTGCAATGAGATCTAGAAACCGTCAACATGCGCATCGCGTTCATGATCACGACTCTGATAGCGTTGGCATTATACGCTGCACCATATCCTCAAGATGAACAGCTCCCTGACGACGAAGAAGAACCAGACAGCTTATCTGTGCCTTTCCCCACGACTACCATCTTTAAGGTCTTGACCACATCCCTCAACATTCAGTGATTCCAACACTCCCAGAACTCGGCATGCTCACAAGTTCGCGTAAGAAACCTCTTTAAGAGCCGATACCCATCTTCACGAAGGAGTGCGCATGTGACACTGCAACGGCTCGTTACCCGTGTTGGGCCACAGATGATTTGAAGGTCAGCGGCTGGATCTGTACAAGTATATCGGGAAGCACAAAACAAAAAGAGAAGCTCGGTCGCCCGAGAAGGCGCCGGAATTACTGCTAGCCAGCGTTCCACCGCTCGCATCTACACGTCAATCACTGCACTCGTGGCTTATTTTTAACCCAAAGCTGTTTCGAACCTCATGCTCAAGAACAATGAACCAAAGATAAACAGGCGCTGACATTTTGACTCGAGATGCGTGTATGAAGAGAACTTCTCTTATAGGTGCAACATGGCCGCTGCAGATGGATGCCCAGCCCCAACAAGGATCGTGAGTTGTCCCAAGCGCAAAGGACGCATCACCACACTCTGACTTCAAGAAGTGCAAAGATCTCTTCCAGCCTACACCTCGTCTCGGCAAACATCCTCGCGAATTTGGGTCAAACCCACCCATCAACACCAGCACGCCAGGTTTACCAATTTCCGTCCCGGCAATGTCGACGCTGAATGTGTCGATTTCTGCGGTACCAAGTGCGCAGGCGACATTGCCTGTAGTTTCTAGTGCGGAGGTGACGTTGTTCGTTACGGTGCTGGTGTGAGGGAGGAAGAGAGAACGAATAGGTATATCAAGGCGATCGTTAGTGAGCAGGCTTGTCAAAGTGTAGCCCGTTGAAGAAAAGAATATCAACACCCTCAAGGAGAGCAATGCAATTATGACGAGTCGGCATTGACATCTCAATGCACTGAGAACTCATTGTCTGTCTTGTCGTGCTCTTCACTACTCACCGCCGGGTATAATCACTAATCTGTCTTCGCCCTGAAATAACATATGTAAACAGGAATCTGGCAGACACGCACGGTAGAGTTTGCAAAGGCGGCCACTTGCTAGCCTACCGCCCATCATCTAGACCCAACAAGACGCCCGCTTCGGCGCTCCAGATCTACCGTTACCGGAATATGCAGGGCTCCAACCCTCTCTCCGCATGGAGACGCAAGTGTGGGCAACTCGACCGCGTCGGGACCATGCAGCCTGGAGTAACATGAAATGGAGTGCAGTAGGTCTCCACTTAGAAGCATCAACAGGCGAGATCCGTTCTTACATGACACGTTTGGGTTTTGATGGGAGGGTAGAGTGTGAAGGGTCCACTCTCAACAGTTGAACTTTTGCAGATACGCCGGGGTTGGCCCGCGGAGGGGTCACCGATGAGAAGTGTGGACTGTGGAGTGCAGAAGTTGAGATGCATGAAGTGATGCTGAGACATGAAGGTTGTGTGGAGAATGTTCCTGGGGCAATTTTTTGAACGAGGATGTGATGGGACGGAAACTGTTGGCAAACTGCGGAGAGGTGATCGTGAAAGCACCGTCACACGATCGACTGCCGATCTGGAACTCTTGCCTATCTCGAGCGGTGAACAGCTGTGATCTTCGTTATCGAGCTGCAAGACATTTGATCGTCTGGTAGCCCTCCGTCTTCGATGAATCCGCAACAGTAGCCTGGAAACTTATGAAAGCCTCAACATAGCGTATACACAGTATACAGAGCTGCAGGGTCCAATCGAGGGCCCTCCGAAAGACGAAGTGATCAACATTCTCACTTGGAGTCGTGTGCCGCTCATTATTCCCAACGTCCACAGCCTCAGTCTCCGCAATCTTTTCCCCGGATAGGCGACCATCACAACTGATCTGCACGTCCTACGCAACCATGCATCTGGAACGGTCCTTCCACATGGACCACGACGACTTGTCCGCAGCGTAACAAACTGCCAATTCGTGACGACCTCAGTGTCGAGCCGCTCTTTTACTCTCTAGTTGCCAGCGGCCCGCAGAACAAGCTCATCACCTTCCCTTGCTCTTTCTCATCAGCACATCTCAACGCCACGGCCCCATGCCTCGAACGAGCATGGTAGTTATTGTTGGACCCTGATATGCAGGAGCCCGTTGCCCAAGCGCCCTCACTACTGCATCCACAGTATCAGTGGCTGAAAGAACTTGAAGAGCGATGTTGTTGGGAGATTTGCTGGACCGGCGTTACGAACCACCACGGCCAGCCTCAACAGCGTCGATGTCGTGCTGCTCCAGATTGTTGTTACGAAATAAGCGCAGCCGCTGATAGCAATTTCATGTGTTGCCCTCATTTCCGACGCGGGCGCGTTACCTATCTTGTTGTTGTTGTCTCATCTTAGGTACCGTTATCTTGTCAGATGGCGCGACATTTGCTCGAGACGAGTTCTCAAACATCGCGCGGCTGCGAGTAAACGGGCACGCTAAGACCATTACGTGCGTGACGCCACATGTTCGTCCACTTTTTCGTACCACCCATCATGCTTTCCGACCAATTGGGCACCGCCCAAGCAAGAACACACGAGCGCTCCAAAAGGCCAACGAATTCCTTCTTGTGCGATGATAGAAATTTGAAGGCGGCATGTCTCTGGCGATCGCGAGCCGAAAGCAGCTGTACCGATATCTAACAATAAAGAAAATTCTTTTCTGTGTGTAGACCTAGGCCGCAATTGGGCGCGCCAGAGCCGGGAGGCTTGTCTGTTGAGCGAATCCCAGATCCTTCCCACTGCACTCGCCACACTTGTTGGAGGCTGCGAGCCAACCTTTCTGTGAAAGATCTTGCACAGTCAAACAGTTGACGAAGCGGGTGGTTGCGCTTACAATTATGTCATCAAATATGAGCGTGGTCTGGTATTCGGCTTGTTGGTGTGTGATCGCGGAGAAGACGAATTGGCTCGAGCTGAGCCACGTAGTTCGGGTGAACGCATCCGGAGAATTACACGGTGGTAGGCTCTTCATCTTTCACCAAGAACTGAGAGGTGTTTCTCGCGATGCGATATCTGAATAGGCATTTGTGTGCTGCAAGAAGTGACCGAAGACGGCAGATATGCACTCTCGAAACGTCCATGACAGCGACTTACTATGTATACTCAGAAGATATGCCTATTGGCTATCCATTGGGTGTCCGCACATCTTCGAGATGTGGTACTTGCAGCTACATGTGAAGACTCTTGATACTCGAGTTGATGCTCACACCAATAGAGTACGACAATGGCCGCACCCAGCGATACCGGTAAGCAACACTTTATTCAACGGTGTTAAAAACGCACCATATCATTTTGTCCACTTGCCATATAGCGAACCGAAATTCCAAGCAGGCGCCAATACTCCGTTTTTGTCCACTCAATCTGAGTACCGAGCGCTCGCATGTTGTGCATGGAGCCCTGCCGACTGGGCGACATTTGTTGAGGGCGAAAATGCATGGAGGCTGCAGGTTGTGAGCGCCTGGACAGGTTGTGGGCAGACAGGGGCACCATCACTTTGGGAATTCAACGTTCGTATACACATGAGGGGCCTGCATTGATTGTCTCTGAGATCACGCGATGAGTTGCACGATGTCTGGGGAAGTCAGATAAGCGTCGTTTGTTGCTGGCACTGGAGTTGCGAGGAACGTGCGGTGGAGGTTTTGGGTAGTACGCGGAGGTAGGGCTGCATTGTTAGTTCGAGTACAGAGATAGGATAAAGTGAATATAACCTGAGAGCCTCGGTGTTCGGTTTTGTGCGTTGGAACATGTTGGACTTACCTTGGTGTTGCTCGCAAGCTCAAGCTCGAGATGCAGCAAGTGTACCGTGTTGATTCCTACCCCGCGTCAGCACAGTGCTTCGCAATCATCAACCGGGCAGAGTACACAGTAGCTCCCAGCCCATATGGCTCGGTACGTGCCGGTAGCTACTATATTCGTGATCTAGGTGCACCGATGACTAGCCGTCCCTTTATGATGCTGTCCAGCACAAGCGACAGCACGAACACACTGGCTGATGTTGCGCCATGCGTTGTCATGGAGAGCCTTATCTACGTGTTGCATCGAACGCGCAATGTTCCACAACATGAGCGCCTTAGGCCTCGCTTGATGAACGTCAATCTTGATGTCGGACGGGTTGCGCTTGTCTTCAAGACTGTAACCGATGATTGTATGGGTGTTGTACTCATTTCGTTGATGACTTCGGCAGGAAGGATTGCAGATGCATGGCTCCTATGAACCCTATTGGAGCGACATGCAGGGTAAACACTGGATGCTGTCGGTTGTTTTATCATATTATCTCTCGGCAGGATGATCCGACTCGCGGAAACTTGCTCCGCAAACTGTCTACAACTCCCGACTCGCGTTGGGCACTCGAGTTGTTCGTATCTGGACGTTGACGTGATCAGAGCACAAATCTGGAGTACGGAGCCTGGCTGCATTAGCATCCAGCACCGTGCACGAACGAGTCTGTGGGGAAGCTGGTTCACCAACGCAAGTGTCAGCAGCCAGCTGTGATTGTGACGACGCCAGTGCTGCGCGCATTGTCATACCTGCGGACAGACCGACACCTTAGACACTTCGAGGCGCTGGGATTCTCCCAAATTTATTCTTGTGGAAGCTGTGGCGCGTGTATCTCGTTCGGTATTCCAATGAGAAGCGGGGACGTAGCACGCGTACAACGTGCTCCGAGGTGCACAGCAGGTCAGCCGCGAATTCCTTTCCCACAACAATGCGCACTGCAAGTGTACTAAACACCTCTGACAGTGATCTATAAACAAGCAGTTTCTTAATGCGGTAGTCGTGTCTGTTGGAAATGGTCGGAGGATAGCAATTCCGTCTCGTATCCATGGTACATCCTGCAGCCGCCACAGATTCACAGGTACTTGACGCAGTACTGCTTGCGGCCACGACAGCGTAGCGCTTACGACTAATATGTCAATCAGTAGCGCGATTGTGCATCGTACCATGGTAGAAGCCTGCAGCTGAATTGAGGTCGCAATAAAGTTGGTAGTCGGTCCATCAAAGGGCCTTTTAAGGACGAATTCTCTTCTTGGCATGCAAATCCCAGGTCGTGTTTGTGGAGCACGATGGTGATCGGGCACATCACAGCCACTTTGCAGGTGTGTCCTTGTCAAGCAACGAATTCCTCGGAGTGCGGATTTCCGACGAGGTCCGAGAAGTACTGGCTTCAGCTTTGTCAGAAGCCGGCCTTACTCAAGTGTGTTGTGATCGAGGAGCGGTGAGACGCGCGTGGGTGGTCAAAGGGAATTTTCAACGCTACCGTACCCCAACAGCGGGTACGTTCTAAAACCTCAATGACGACCAAACTGCTTTCGCGCACCTAAGACATGCGCAGACGAGATGATATGAGATGATGACTGTTCGGAGTCGTAAAGCTGACGTCACGCATCGTGAGAAGTCCATGCTCGCGGCTACAATCTTAGCAGCCGTGCGCTCCGACCCGGCAAGGAATTGCCATGGAAGTGGAGACGCAGTTTCGGTACGTGTGTCACTTATCGTGCTTATAATCCGTGATACTGGCAGGAATATCATCTGGAGTTGCTCTTTCAGCGGTTAGGTACGATGAATGGATATCTCTGCGCAGAAGCTACCCACCAAAGCTTGACTCAGCTCTGGTACCTAAAAGCATGCGATCCATCAATCATAGTGCTGCCCGAGAAAGCTGTCAGACTCTTAGAGATCTGAGAGGACGGTGGCGTAATACTGTATTACTGGGTTCGCGGCCAACTCTTGACAAAAGACATCAGGTCGTGGGATGCCTGTTCTCCACGGCAAAGAACTTCTGGATTGTGCTCGTCATGGCAGTGCGGCACCAAGAGGCGAAGATGGTACGTTGTTCAATTTCGTACCCACGCTGAGCTCAAGGTCGCCGTTAATTAGGTTGGCCAACTTTCGTGGAAGCGAATAGTTGGTTGTGGCAGGGTAGCGATTTGGTTTCCCAGAAGCGCCACGGAAGTAGATAGCCTCACCGGGCGGACTCCAAAGAAGCAATGGATCGCAAGGCATCAATACTCCTTCAGAGGGAAAACTTCCATATATGTACAGGAGGTAATGAAGTACTGAGACGTTGACCTCACTCAAATGCTTGTTGCACTTCTCGCGAGTCGCGATACTGACACTGAGGCCGTGCACCGGAGCTCAGACATTTCTGGGCATTGCCCCGCCAGATGAGAACGTTGCGATCGTCATGATAGCGGAGATCGGTCTCGACATGGGTCGGGGCGGTGAGTTTCTGCTGGCGATATCTTCTTTGACGGCTATGCTAAGCGGGTCCGACCATTGCGCTGGGCAGCATGGAGTTAGTGATCTTTGGAATCGAGCGGTCTGGCCACAAACGCATGTCGTGGGCCACGGCAGACAGAAATGCGTTTCACGATGTCGGAAGGAAGGGGATTGGCGAGATTCTCATGAGACATCGCATTCTCGCTCCCCGGGTAGCGGGTCTGCCCAACTTCCGCATTCTGGGCATTCTTTGGGTCGTCTAAGTTCTGATAAAGTTCTGAATCTGGTGTGAATGATAGCTGAGGGTCGTTGGCTGTCGTTCGCTGAGTCTCCACTGGCGAGAGCAATTGCTGGAGCGATAAGAGATCTACACAGTCCATGGCTCATCAATAGTAATGTTCGGGGTCCAAGGACAGCAATCTTGAATCTCAGCCACTTGCCCCACGTCGAGGCACGGCCACGCGCAGGCGCGCGCAAATGTCAACGTGCCAATTTCGTTGCGTCTCCGATGCTGCAGAGGCTGGAATCAATTCAGGACAGCACTTTTGACAGTGGAATGACAACCACGACTGTTATTCACATGGATGCTTTCTCAAAGCTCCATTAGCTGCATGTAAAGGGGCGGTCTGCTTGATAATGCGGGGAAGTTTGAAGCCCCTCACGCCGATGTATCGTACATGCACCTGGAGACCAATGATGAGGCGCGTGTAAAGATAGCAAGGCTTTGCATCCGAGACGTGCCGTACATGGATAAGGCGTGTCAGCCAAAGTGCAGTGTGCGTCGCTGCGGCACAATTTGACCAGAAAGCGTATCATCCCATCAATATGAGCAAAGCGATGGGGGTTAAGGAAAAGATTGTGTTGTACGTTGTGCTGTGCTGGTAGAATCTGTAACTTTAGTGGGCAGTCGTCAAGCTGTCGAACCGTGAGAGTCGCTTAGCACACCGGATGCACAGACCTACAAGCAGGGATCCGTGAACCACGATGCACCTTCCCTGCGCGGCGTCTTATTGGGCGCTAGGTCGACCGCCTTTTGGGAAAGGCGCGAGGAAGATCTGACCTTTGTTGAGCGCGAAGAGGGCAGTGGGGGAGAAAATTTCAAGGGACGGCGGGAGCGGCATCTCGAATCTCTTGGAACTTTCAGGTACAGCGAAAGCCACTCGCGAAGATGTGCGCGAAGAAAGTGTTGTTGCGGGTTGAAGTCTGAGAATCGTTTCCAGCGCTCGCAAAAATGTACATGACATCACTACTGACAAAGCACGTGCACGCTGAACGGACGCCCCATTTGGCGTGCGTGGCTTGACATGATCCCACGCAAAGCAAGCAAGCAGCGGCCTGTTGTGGTCAACACGAGCCTCGCTGGCGGCTCGCAAATTGGCAGCTTGCGGGCTTGTCTTGCTTCGCAATTGCAAATGATGGACAATTTGACGAGGTGTTCGTGTCTTTGTCTACAGACCCCCATGCTCTCCACTATCGTCGCCATCCCAGGTCGGCGGCCTGACAGAGTGAATGGCATTATTGGGGGTACAGTAGCGGCGATTGCGACCGAGCGAACAGCAAGTGGTTACGCGATACATAGCTGAGTAATTTCTGGATGCGCGCAACGAGAGCTTGCTCCCACCGTTTCGAGTTGTGGCCGTGCCAGGCAGGCCGCTTTCGGGAGCATGTGGACGGCTCGGAGCCTTGATGATAAAAGGGCTCCATCATTCCATGGCGTGTGAGCTACCCGCGCCGTACCTTCAGGTCCTTTGAAGTCTCCTTCGCCGTCGGCGCCACACACCCCGAAATCTGCGGATTTGCCGCTCAGCAGTAGCATTGTGGTGTGAGATAGCAGTGCCATCGGTGCCGCGCCTCCCTCCGCTGCTATTCCCACATAGTCGCCAGTAGCAGTATCAGAACCGGTTGTTGCCGCTTGGCTACACGGCGCAAATCCTGTTGAGTTTCGCTTCTGCAGGCTTGTACAATCCCTGTCATCGGCCGTGCGAGGATTGATCCAGCGTAGGCGTCGCTCCATGCTAGCAACCCCGGCCGGGCACCCCCAAGCCTCTGGAGTCTGCGCTACTGCTTCTCAACACTCGTCCCCTCCCCATCTGTCTCTCCAACACTTTTCTAGGCCTCTGCCAGCCTTCACACACCCTTAATAGGCTCCGGATTGCATCACGCCCGTCTGGCTTTGTCACCCATCCTCTACCCGGCTTTTTCACTCCACCGGCAGCCACACCACAGGTACCTTCCTCGCTGGTGTTATCATACGAGAGCCGCTGTACACGGAAGCCACCGGCCTCACCCACCGCAGTCTTTCACCCACGAAAGCTGCACCACTGCGCACCGGGCACTCGTCGCACGAGTACATCCGCGCCCTCCCGACGTCATTGCAGCTTTCACTAGCTGTGAGTACCCGCGTCGCGAGCTTCACCTCCGCCCTAGCCGTTCCTTCACCTATTATCTGTAAGTGACTAGTTGCGATTGCGAAGCAAAGCGAAGCGTGAATTGGCGACAGGCAGAGGGCAGGTTGGGTGGTGACCGTCACTCTGCTTGCCACTACTGCCGCCTGCGCTATCCATTCTCGCTTGTTCGCTCGCTCACTCCGGAAGCGGTTCACTAACGCGCGCAGAACCACGGTACCGGCAATCTCGATTTTCTTGCGAGATCCCCATCGATGAAACCGCAACCCTAAACGCTCACTTTCCTCACACTCGACTGTCTTCCACTCTCACCGAAGCCGGCCGAATGCCTTACACGCCGCCCTCCCAGCGGTCGCCTGCCACATCCAAGACTAGCAGCCCTATCCTCAGCCGCAACCATTCCTACATCGAAACCTCGAGCCCCCTGTCTCCAGTCTCTGTGCAGCGACCCGCTCTGCCGAGGTCACACTCCTCGACGTCGTACCTCAACAAGCAACGGCGCTCGCCCTCTTTCACCACCATCGACAACACTGCCGCAAATGGTCGGACGGTAAACGGCAACGCGGACCCGGTGTCCGATGCCAGCCAATCTCGCGGGTCTTCCATCAATGGTAGCGTTCGCCAGTCTCCCTCTCCTGTGAACGATCATCTGATTCCTCCAGGTGCGGTCACGACTCCTCCGGATTCCTCAGACGACGATGAACGAGGACGAAGTGCGGGCAACTTGCGGGAACTCCAACAGGCGCTGCAACATATCCACGTGAAGAGGGTGCCCTCCCCGGCCCGCGATGGAGTCAGCGAGACGCCCAACACCGCGCCGCGACCAATGACAGTCGCACGCTCACTGTCCGCCGAGGCTCGAAAGATCTCGCACTCCAGGTCATCGAGCGAAATCACGCTTTCCCAACACATCATCCATCCGCTCAACACCAACACTGTCGTCAGCTCATCAGATGGCAGCGACACCGACGATGACGAGCTGCGGATAAAGCCACCGCTACTCCGCAAGAAGTCTGGCGAACTGGTCAAGCCTGCGCTACGCCCGCCTTCTCGACGACGGCCTTCGAGCATGCCAGGCACGCCCACCTACTCGAAAGCTGTTCACTTCAATGAGGACATGGAGCAAGTACGACACTTCCTTCAGGTAGACCGCCCAATTGCTGTCAGCGCTGGGTCGTCACCTGTCGAGACATACGACAGCGAGAACGAATATCCTTTTGCGGACGAGTCTCGTTCCAAGGCACCCGAGTGGGACATGAAACTGGCCAACTTCCCTACCTCTGATTCCTACGAACGACAGACAGCACCTGTGCGTGTGGAGCGGATCTTCCTCGCATCAGACCATCAGACACTTGTGGGTACTGTCGCGTGTGCCAATATCTCCTTCCAGAAGCTTGTTGTGGCCCGCTTCACTCTCGACTACTGGAAGACAACGTCTGAAGTTGTCGCTGAATTCAACCACGACGTCCGCAAAAAGCAAAAAGATGATGGCTACGATCGCTTTAACTTCAACATCAAGCTGGCAGATCAGGCAAACCTTGAATCCAAGACTTTGTTGCTCTGTGTCCGCTATCAGGTCAATGGTCAGGAGTTCTGGGACAGCAACAACTCGATAAATTACCAGGTTGACTTCACTAGAAAGGTGAAGCCGCGAGAGCCAAAGCGCTCGAGTAGTGGTGGTCTCGGTGCCATACCTCGCAGCAGGCACTCACCTCTCGCACCTCGACCTCGGTCTATGCCTCCATCGTCTGATGATGATTTCGGCAACAACTTCGAGAACAAGTTCTCATTCGGCGCTCCCCGCCCGGTCATCCTGACAGAATCGCCAAGTGCAACAATTCGTCTGAAGCCCAAGAGCAAGCGCGGCAGTCTCTTCCCTGATCAGGCCGCTGTCCGATCTCAGGGTGGCCAGGCTTTCTCTTCCCGATATGACTTCAGTGCTTCTCTTTCTGCTGCATTGTCGACAGCTCAGACCGCTTTGGGCGACCGCAGCGGACTGAAGATCAACACAACGGAGCTCGGCACCAATGGCTACTTCGACCGACCCGCTCAGGCTACCAAGGCTCAAACGACCGGAGCTCCAGTCCCGGGCACCCGACCAGATTCCTTCACCTCTGAGAAGCCTGACCTCCAGTCCGCGGAGTACCACGAGTTGATCCAGAAGTTTTGCTTTGTACGTTCTCAACCTCCACACCCAGGCAAAATGGCCTAGACGGGGACTAATTCGCAATCAGTTTGGCACACCATCCGGCAAGACCTCCCCACCAGCAGTCCAACCGGCCGCGAAAGAGCAAAGCGACGGAGTTTTCGAGATTGTGCTGGGCCACGACTCTGGAAGCAACAACTCCTCTGCGACAAGCAGCCCTCCTTCTCCCGCCATGCCACTTCTTGTTGACGGAGCCAGCGACTCATTGTTGTCTCGCGCTCCTTCACCTTTCTTGTCGAGATCGGCATCACCAGGGCCCGTCACGGGCTCTGGTCCTGAGGACCTCCTTGCATCTCAGTATCAATACGGCTACAACATGCCGGGTGGCATCTTCCACGAACGAAGCCACACTCCTCAAGCCTGCTCATAATTTTTCGACTCATCTTTCGTATAACGAATCTCCTGGACACGAACGTCCGCTTACGACCTAATTGATGACGACAAGTGGAGCGGACGTTGTACCTACCCTACGACCGAGCGCTCACGAATCATACTCATTGTGGTACGAATCGACATTGTGCGCACAGCAGTTACGTCTGTTCCGATGGCTCTTTGGAGCGTCTTGCCCTTTCCGCATTCTAGGATGGCCTTGCTGCTGCATTTTCCGGTCCTGTCTTTCTTGCATGTCCTTTTTAGCCGGTGTTATCTGGGGTTTCAACGGCGTTCATCGGACTCATCGTATCTTTACCTGATCTTTCACAAACCATAGGATGGTTGTAATGCTGTTATCCTCGAGCGACCCCACTCTGGTTTCGGCGTTGTCATCAGTCGCTTCCGGCCGTATGGGTTGCAAAAGTGTTTTGTTTGGTGTTGCATTTCAGCGTCCCCCTATCTTTCCTGTTGACCGAAATGAGATGGTCCTTCGACGTCGTGGTACATAGGTGGTAGTCGAGGCAGAATGCAGGTTGTTGCAATGGATTAAATTGTCGGCGAGTGGTTTGTCTGGCATCGTGTGGGCATATTGTTATTTGGCGCTTGGAATTGGAAAGGGAACTGGAGTTGACAGATCGCGCTCGAGGGTGTAACGGTGTACAGCCGGCCCTATATACCTCCATCAAATGCCAAAAACATGCGCATAATTTTAGTTCCTGTGACCCACTGCCAAACATACCTCGTGAGCGATCCTTCCGCCCCAATTGAGCCAAACGTGAAGCCGAGATGGTCTGGATCGTGACTTCCCACCGTGTGACACGGCGGGCGCATCGTGCAAGGGCCTCGCAGCCGCTCACCGCCTGCCACTTCCCGGCAAGCTATTGGACCCTGACACGGCAGCCGAGCATTAACTTCACTCCGGACACGCGCGTGCTTCAACGATACAAGCTATTCCCACGCCGGAATCCCCGCCCTCACGTGCCCACCATGTCTTTCTGGGGCGGTAAGAAAGCCGCAGCGCCCATCGTCGAACCACCGCCGATTCCTCGCTCCAGCCCCACAATCGATGCCACGACGGTGATATCGCTGCTCAGCGTGCTCGCACTACTGGGCGCCGCGTATGGCATTTCCGTGAAGGTGCTGCCCAAGACATCGACGCTCAAGACCCGCGTGCTGTTCGTGTGGCACCTGTTCGACGCGCTGGTGCACTTCGTGTTCGAGGGCTCGTTCCTCTGGAACTGCTTCTTCGTGTCGTACAGCCTACCGACGTCCTTCTCCGCCGCGTCCCGCAAGCATCCGCAGATCACGTTCTTTACGCCGCCGGATGTATACTGGCTGGGTAAGGAGGACTTGTTGTTCGGTGCGAATTATGGGACGGGACCGTTTTCGAGGCTGTGGCAGGAATACGCGAAGGCGGATAAGCGGTGGGGTGGGACGGATTTGACGGTCGTCAGCTTGGAGGTCTTGACGGTGTTTGTGGCGGGGCCGTTGGCGTGCTGGATATGTTTCTTGTTGAGTAAGGATGAGAGGAAAGGTGTGCTGAAGAAGTGGTTCTGGATGCTGATTCTGGCGACGGGGGAGATATATGGAGGTGAGTCAATGTTTTCAGTGTGGGAGAGATGGGCAGCGGTGGAACAGATGGTGTGGCGCATGTGGGTCTGCGTTGGATGTTGTTGAGATGAATTGGGGCAGATGCTCGAATATAAGACTAACAAGTGGTTCTCTTCGGACTAGGCTGGATGACATTCGTTCCTGAATGGCTGACTGGAAGTCCTAATCTCGACACGTCAAACTGGATGTATCTGTACGTGCCATGTTTCATCTTCTGTCCACTTTCCCAAGTCGCTCTTTCCGATTGTGGCTTTCTCGATCACGACTTCACTTTCAGCATATATTCCTCTTTCCCCAAACCTACATCTCTGTATCATATCTCACACATACCTACAATCCCATGTTTCTTCACGAATATCCTCGACATACCTGCCGACGTTCCTGAACCAGATGCGCTGTCCCTGCATGCGCTGGCGGGCGGCGCCGCAGACCCACTTTTCACAACACTGACCACACCGCAACTCCACCATACTGACCAATACGCAGATGGGTGTACCTCTTCTTTTTCAACGGACTTTGGGTAGTCTTCCCACTCTGGATTATGTATGAAGCATACCAAGCGATGAGCTCGGCGATGAGTCAGACGGAGATGGTGGATTTGGTGAATTATCTGGGGAAGGACGATTGAGCGAACAACCGTCATTCGGGTTGGTACGTCTGGACATTTGGATCTTGCGCTGCGTTGGCGCGGCTATCGCACGGTCATCAGGCTTCCATAGCTTGTCTAAGAGCACCATGATCAAGGAATGCAAGAGTCAATTGATCCTTGATCGTTCGCTCTGAGTTCGGTGTCGTACGCACATATTCACTTTGCTGTGTTGCTCATTGTAGCGCCGTTGACTCCAAATGCCTCAACAAGGCTTTAAGGCAAGCTTACATTATGACTTAGAGCTAAACTCATGTCGCAGTCCACGAGGATTCCACCCTCCTTGTACACCATTCCGATCGTTCTACAAATCAAGAGCATGATTGGTGAACACTGTTCCACATAAGGTGGTACAATTCTGGCAAGTCCACCAACCGCAACTTGACATAGGTTTCACAAACTGTAGAGCCGTATACAACCATATCAAGCGGCATTATGCAAACAACTACAAGGCGCTCGGATGGTCCGTTCAAAAATCTGGTGACTATTGTGTTCACCCTTCGATCAAGGCAGAAATATTACGTATGCAAGTCAAGGGAACAGTGGTCGAAAACGATCTCGGCTCCCGCACTGTCATTATCCTTGACCCCTCAGAGCCTCATCACCTTACGTTCATGACATCAGCTTGACTGTTCTCTATGATACATAAAATGTGAACTTCGATGGCCTCGTCCTTGTTTCAACGCCTTGAATGAAAATCCAGATCCGAGCAGCATAATCAGGGCATTAAGAACAGTATAGCCATGGCCCCGAACACAATATCGGATCCCCAAGCTCGAACTTACAGTGATCGACTTGTATGCTGCTGGCGAGTCAACTACGGTACCTCCCTCTGATAGCATCATAGACAGCTACAGCCTCCAGAAGTACCTTTCCACAGTGGAAGGCTGGACCGTCACCGAGACAGAAATTCATTTCAACACGCTCGGCTACTACATTCCAGGAACCTTGAAATTGAGCGACGGCTTCATTTCCAATGGTCGTGAGTCTATGAAACACTTTCGAAAGCCAAACAATTAGATGATTCACATGATAGTACTTGACAAGTTGGTTCTTACGCGGGCGATCACTATAGCACAGACAGGTGTGACCCGCAACAAGGGTAAGTGGAAGACGCGCTTGATGACTGGTAGCTTATATTCCCACTAAACACCGGTAGTCCTTTTGCAATTAGATGGGCTCATCCAGGAGATGATTCAGAGTGAAAGTGAAAGTGAAAGTGATAGTAGTAGCAGTCGAAGCGAGTGGTCAAAGTAGTCAAGGCATATAGCAATGTAGTGGTTGACACAAGAGGTCTACGTTGTACAATTTGTCTGTGACAGTAACAATTTTCATGCGGCTCTAAAGTTTTATGTTCCATATTAGTCGCACTCACAAATTACATTGCAGAAAAGTGCGAGGTTCGCGCGGTGCTATGATCTAGGGCATAGTCATATGTCCGTTAAAGTTTATGTGGCTGTCTTGACTACTCGTACGGGGATACTGCTACAGAGATCTCTGATTATGAGCAGTATCCATCGTCGGTCACGACCCTATGTGACACGTAGAGCAAGCTAGTCACCCCATAGTATGTAAACTACTAGCAGTCCAAAGCATGCCTATGCTCGCTACACAAGCTGTTCTTAATATTCTACAATACCCTTAGAAGTAAACCCTTAAAAATTCTTAGCTATGCGCAGTAGAACATACTACAGTGTTCGTCACCCCAATGGCACGGGCTACACCGACAATCCCGGGGATATACAAAGGGCAAAGGCGCTAGCGTTTGTTTCGCAAAATCAAGCAGTCGGCACTCCGGATAAATGGACTGTCGAAAAAGCTAGAGTGCCTTAGAGCGAACAAAGAATTGGGACGGAGAGGTTGTCAAGAACGGCCTGTGCGAGACTACCAAAGGAGGCGAGTGATGCTGAATGCTTAGCGAGATAAAGCTAACTAAATTACAGTTGTTGATGCGCTGCAGGCGTATGTGAGTGTGAGGAAGTACGGAGCGATTGACTTTTCGCAGCGTGGGTTCTAGTCGCTGGGCTGTGCTGCAAAATGATGCAGGCTATGAAAGATACAAACGAAGTCCAGTTCCGTGCTAGTTATGATAAATTTATGGTCATGTCCTATTTCTTGTTATTGTTTGTTTTTGACATGTTTCTGACCCAAAGGTGTTTCTCCAGACTGGTTGTCAGCCTTCACTCTTGGTCGCCTGTGTAGATGACATTTCAACGTGTTGAAATGTCCGTCACCTGCTAGAGAAGGTTTGGTCTTCGTTGCTTAAGAATAGATGTGTTCAGAGTACGAGAACCCAACACCCTGACCGCACCGCTATGACTTCAATGCAGCAACATTCATATTCGAAGTCACATGTCCACCTTACATGTTCCAAGGTCAATATTTCAACTTCAATGTCTCGCCTCCAAAGCTACGAATCGATCAGTGTGCCACAGCATAAAAGCCCTCCACACCCGAAAGTTGGCAAGGCAAAACAATCTACATCTACACCTAACTTATATCAACATCCCCATAAGTTCCTCCAAACCTCAGATCCACGCACTCCCCGCAAATATGCCAGTCTGGGTCATCAGCTACCCATCAAACCCACCGGGCAAGTGGAGCATGACCAACTCCCCAGACGTACGCGCCGAGATCCTAAGAAAACGAGAGAGCCGGGGTGAAATACCGCTATGGAGGATTGAGTTTGCTGGACGTGACTATACGCTGGCAGAAGTCAGACGGCTCTGGCCCTAGCGGTCCGGAACAGTCACAGAACTTCCTGGAAGTCGTGGAAGTTGTGGACTCTACTGTACCGCTGGCTGTGAGTTAGATTTTCACATATACGCGTATGACGAAAGGACTGACTGAATTTAGTGCTAGAAGCTTCAAGACGGCACGGATAATGATGATGATGATTGCGAAAGGTGAATTGGGCACAGGTATAAGGCACTTCCGCTTTCACGTAGCACATGTGCTATGCCATACTGACATGACGCAGTACAAGGTGCTCTGGAAGCATGCCGATCCCTGCGCCGGGACTTTTGAGGCGTATGTGTGTACTTCAGCGTTGGACTTAGCAATTTATTTAGTGAGATCATTGATGGATTTCTCGCAGACCTCGTTGATTCTGATAACAACATGAAAATCTGGAGCGCTTACCTTTCGATCCAAGCATTGATAGCGCCGCGTTACAAGTGCAGGTACAAGACGTGTCCAGTGTGAACGCCGTCTTGACACTTACTCACAACACAAGAGCATCTACGTTGTGGAGAACGCCTGGGATGGGCGCGATGGATCCAACGACGGTTTTGATGGCGGAAGCTGGCAATGGCGCGGTGGTGTTTATGGCACAAAGGGCGGTGAGTTTACGTTAATGGATATGTGGTGAGTAAGGATCGCTTTGGTATAATGTAATTACGTATGAGAAGTGAGTCAGATAGATGAATGAATGGTTGGAACTTAATTTCATTCACTACCCCAACATTCCCTGCAATCTCTCACAGCACCTAAGCCTTTATCGCCGTAACAAGCTTTCCCGTATTCCCTCCCTCAAACAACATCGTCCACGTCTTAGGAACCTGCTCAAAACCCGTCGGCACAACAGTCTCCACATCCTCACTCAACCTAATCTTCCCATCCTTCGCGCCCTGCGTCAACTCCCCAATAATCGGTCCCGCGCGCCCACTCGCCATCGCATCAATGACAATGAAGCCCCGCACTTCAATTCGGTTCGCAATGATCTGGAACCAGTTCTTCACGCCCTCGCCAGGGTTGTTGTATGTTGCGACCGCGCCGCACGCGGCGATGCGGCCGTGGCGCTTGATGCGCTCGAGCATGAGGTCCAGGATTTCGCCGCCGACGTTGTCGAAGTAGACTTCGACGTAGCCGTCAGTGGCCTTGATTAGGTCGTCTTTGAAGGAGGGCGACTTGTAGTCCAGGCAGATATCGGCGCCGAGTTCTTTCACCCAGGCGCATTTCTTCGCGCCCCCGGCGATGCCAATGACTTTCTTGCAGCCGACCATGTGCTTCGCGATCTGGACAACCATGCTTCCTGTCGCGCCTGCTGCGCCGGAGACAACGACGGTGTCGGATGCGGTTGTCTTCACGACGTCGACGAGTCCGTAGTACGCTGTGAGTCCTGTGCCACCCAGGGCGCCGAGATAGTGTGTGGCGCGAATACCGGCGCTCTCGTCGGCCGCGATGGGTCGAACTTCGCCCTTGTTCACGATGTGATACTCGCTCCAGCCTAGCTGGCCGAGCACTAATTGGCCCTTGTTCAGACCCTCGATGTTGGACTCTACGACCTCAGCGATCGCGCCGGCGCGCATTACGGCACCCTTCTTCACGGGCGGCACGTACAGGCGCTCGGGGTCGATAGTGGGGTCGATCCAGCCGCGCTGGGCGGGGTCATTGGAGAGGTAGAGGGTCTTGACGAGTGCTTGGTCTGCGGTGGGAGAGGGCAGCGTGGTGGTTTCGAGGGAGAAGGTGGTGTTGGAGCCCGAGAGGACTGGGTCACCCGTGGGAGGGTTGGAAAGGATCCATTGGCGGGTTTGTTGGCCGGGCATGATGGTGGTTGTAATGGTGGGGTTGGGGTATGAGGTTTTGAAGCTGTGGGTGTTGAGTGAGCAATTGGCGAAGGAGACAGGGCGGGAAGTTCTTACTTGTATGTGGAACGAATACTGTGAGGTTACTTGATTTGAAAGCACAATGGATAAATCTAGAGAGATGCCCACTTGCTGTTACGTGCGAAGCTCGAATATTTCTTCGAAACTGCGGTCAACCTCGGCACCCGCTCCAACGACGTCACATTTCGGCGTAACTAGCTCCATCGAGGCCCACCTCCAGATTTGAGCTCTTCCGCTGTTCGTCCGCAAGGAGGATGAGTCGCTGTTCTGCTGTCGTTGTTCTTCGTTTTGTTCGTATACGAACACAGCTTGTACCGAGGCGGTTTTGATGTATTCAGGCTGGACCAATGGAGCTAAATGCGGGAGGCGCATAAGACCTAACTTTTGCGAACCCAAAGGAACTTTCTAACAGTAGTCATCCCGTTACCTAAGTCGTTAGCGCTGACAGCACGCGTGGTGCGTAGGCGTGGTAGGCAGTATGTAAGTCGGCGGTTGTGTTAGAGGTAGGTTACAGCTGAAGCATGACTCGTGCCGATTTGTGCCTGAAGCGTAGTCAGCCGTATCTTCCTGCTTCCATCTCCTACAATGTGCTGATGGTCGAAGTACATTCATGATCGTATCGACACAAATCCTGCGTCTGGATTGAACCAGTCAGCTACTGTCAACAGCAAGAACCAAATCCAAGGCTTCGCAAAAAATCGAAAGTCGGAGCTCCTCTTCCATTCAAGTTCTATAATACACCAGGCAATATTCAACTCCATGCAGATTTGCTGTATGAGTCGTAGACCAGAACAGCTCGGATGAGGTAATTTTCCAGACCTTGACCATGCCTAGAATACAAGTGGAAATAGATGCGAAAAAGTGGTAGGGTGATGTTGGTGCTAAGGGAGCGCATTGGGGGGGAAACAAATGCGCCTTTATGCGGAGAATCGGCGCATGACCTTGGCGATGACTTTGTCTTATTAGCTGGGCTGGTCATGGCTTGGAGGTACCTGAGACGTACCGTGAAGCGCAACAACGCTGAAGATGAAGACGACAGACAGGGTCATGACCACAACGGGGTCAACCTTGAGCCCAGGGGACTCATCAGTGTACAGCCCTGTTTCACGAATTAGCATCTCGGCCTCCCATGTAGTATGCCACCAATTCGCAAGATCCAACTGTTCCCCGTCTCTCAGTCAATCTACTCCACAAGGTGTGTCCAACTTACTCAGCATCGTGCTCGAGCTTCCACCCGCACCCGCCGCCCTTGTGCTGCTCGGCCTCAGATTCGCAGTCTTCTCCGCGCGGTCGGCCGCAGCCTTCCTCCTCATGACGGTCGCTGGGCCACCCGGGGGCTTGGGCGAGACTTGGCGGGCGGTCGACGAGCCCGAGGGCGTGTTGGTGGGGGAGGTGGGGCGTGGTGAAGACTGTCATGGTGGTATTAGTGTATGTATGGCGAGATGTGCATTGATGCAGTCAACGGTGGTGGTGGTGATGGTTGTGGAGGGTGTGCGTGCGCGCAGCCATGGGAATCTTATCGATGCAACGCGAAGCTATTGAATGTAGCCCAGGGAGATGCGACAGCAGTACAGGCGGTGTTTTGTCCGGTGAAGTTCGCGACTCCTCGGTTCGTTGAAGATGCCCGGCACGAGCTCCTATCCTGCGCGACGGCCGATCTTCAAGCACGGCACTGGATTGTCCAGGTATTGGGCAGGGAGCAAACGTACCATGATGATGCGATTGATGCGGTCGAGGAAGGTGGAATAGGTTGCAGCAGTTCAAGTGTTGCGGGTGTCGTGGTTGTTGGAATTGGCCGTCTAGAAAGTACGGAGAGGCCACGGTTCTGGAGCTGGGGTGAGAGGCGCGCTGCGGCTGGGGCTCGCTAATGACACGGACCACCAATGCACGTGACATTGAGTTTCACCGTGGCCAGCTTTAGCTGCATCGACAGTTCCTCAAGATTTTGTGCATACGATGTAGCAGTATTGATAGTAGTCACAGTCGAGACATGAGATCACAGCGCTCGATACCATCAATATCCCCATTCCCATTTTGCATTACCCGGTACCTTGAATTTGCCAGCCCTGTACATCGCATCCCAAGATCAAACGCTCTGGACAATGTCCGACCACTGCAAAGCATGCTCCGTAACCCGAGGGCCAAGTACCCTTCCCCAAAGCGATAGCAGGAACTATCAAAAACTCCCGCGACCCGTAAAGTGAAAGAACCAAGGCCAACCTAGACCCACATGACAAACACCTGTAACCGCCGCTATTGGTATGTGATCTTCAGTGACCCAGAGATGTAGAAGAACACGCCGGATGAGTATATGACCGAAACCCAGCATGCATTTCGCCGACCACCCATGCCCTGCACCGCCCTTTGTTGGAAGACCGGCACAACTATGCCAGGACACCTGTAATGCGAGAACTCCGGATGTGCATCGAGAACTCCGGATGTGCATCGAGACCCCCAAATCAAAACTCCGTTTCTAGCCCCATACAGAGGCCTGAACGCCCTGGTTGGGCGTGCTGCTCCAGGGTCCGTTGCCCCAGATGCCCTTATCTGCGACCGTCGAGGGTGGGTTCATCGGACCAGACGTGGTGGCAGCATTGTGCTGCTCACTTGCATTATAAGAGTTGTAGCCAAGCGGCGAGGGAAGAGGTGACGTCGCACGCTTGCCGAGAGCAGCTCCTGCGGGCTGTTGCAGGCCCTGGGCAGGACGAGTGCCGATGGGCGCAACGCCAGAGCCGTTCGGCTTGTTAGAGCCCGGGATAGGAGGAGAAGCGCCTCCAGGAGAGGAATTAGACGTGCGGCTCGCCTGCTGCGCATCGAACAGGCTAAAAGCCGGGTTCTGGTTGGCAGAAGGGGACGAGTTGCTGTTGGCACGGACCTCCTGGGCTCCACTCGAAGCATCCTTGTCTCCTCGCGGGGGCATCTGTACGGCAGATTCACCGCTCTGCGCTTGCATGCCAAAGGGATCAAAAGCCAGGGGAGAGGTGCCGCGATTGGCGTTGGAGGACTGCACGCGCACGTCCTGGCTCGAGGTGGGGTTGTTATTGTACAAGCTCGAGTTCTCGCCGTACAGTGCACGGTGCTGGCGCGCAATGAGCTCGCGACGCTCGTCTTCATTCATGGTATTGGGGCTCATGGAGCGGTCGGACTTGCCGGATCCCGAAACATCTGTATTACCCTAGTCAACCTTCTGTCCTGCCTCTATTGTTGCCCAGACTCCGAATCCTTACTTCTGTGGTATTGCTGCTCTTGGTGGTAGTTGCGCAGCTCGCGCTCACGCTGGGCCGCCATCCGACGCTTCGCCTGCGCCATCTGGTCCGCATCGTTGGGGCGCGGCGCATAGCGCTGGTTCTGGTAATAGCCCTGGACGTTGGACCCCGAGTGCGCCGAGTGGGAGCGCATGCCGTCGTACTCGCTCACGGAGTGGTGGCGCTGGGAGCCGGCGCCGCCCATACGTTGCTCTGTCATGTCCGTCAGCACTTCTCTCCTGTGTGTGTATGTGTACATATGTAGATGGGTCGTCGTATCGTACCGTATTCGGGATACGCGCGCGGGGCTCCACCGCCGCCGGACATGGGCATCGACTCGCGACGGCCACCGCTGGACTGGGGAGGAAAGCCAGGGCCGAATGGCTTCCCGCTCTTGGCGAGGTTTTCAGCGGCGCGGTCGACCTCTGGTGGTGGGTTGTTAGCGTGGTTCCGCAATTTCGACGTTCCGATTCTTGCGCCATGCGACAGTGCGTGCAACACCACGACCACAATGTGTAGTCTTCTCCATTGGTTGATCACGTACCGTCAAATTGCGAGGCAAAGGCATTGGCCTCATCTCTCTTCGTGTTCGAGCCGGGTCCGAGGTCCAGCGTGCTCGGTGGCCCTCCGCCATTGTAGCCACTGTGTCCGGTGCCTGAGCGCGAGGGCGGCTGCGGCTGTTCCCACGAAGACTGGCGGCCGGGTGCTGGCGAGGCCCAGTTGGGGTCGTTGTAGTAGGCCATGTCGGTTGCCGAGGGAGGGAAGGTGCGGCCGGCGAGTGAATTGAAGTGCTCTGCTGTGCTTCGGGTCAGAACGAGGGTCAATTGCAGACAGGGTGAGATGGCAGCGGCCGGGCGGAACAGAGCACTGTATGCACGGAATGGGGGCGGGAAATGAGGCTCGGTAGCGGGAGGAATTTTTCTGGAGCGGACATGCCATGCGCTCAACATCAGGGTCCTGTCGCTTACCGAATAGATATGCAGCTGCTCAACTTGGACACACGCGCGACGGCTAAGGAACGACGGCGATTCACTCTGCACGCAAAGTGAAGACACCAGAGGGCAGCAGAGCCGGAGGAATAGGTAGGAGAGCAGGCTCGGGAGAGATCGCGGGAGAGGGTGGATTCGAAAGGGGATGGAATTGCTCAAATACAGCGCTAAGGCTGGCCGAGCAGCGAATTCGTGCTAAGACTGTCTCCCAATCTCCGCCCTCACCACCACTCACCACACGGGCCTTCTGTTGCTGCACGCAATTAGCTCTTGTTAGGTGGGCCGCCTCTCACGGTTCACGGTTCACCAACGGCTCGCATCGTCGCATGTCTGATCCGACCCAGCCTCACCTCGGCGGGCCCCGGTGCTGTGCTGCTGTGAGACATGTTGTTTTGTCAGGCCTGTGTCCATACATCTCGTAGCCGGTCGGACGGAGTGAAAGCGAGTGACGTTTACAGATGGCTGCTGCAGCCTGACCGAGCAGTGCGGGATATGCGATGCGCTGCACGGCTCCAGGACGGGCTAGCAATGTGGCCGTCTGTCGGGAGTTGACCTTGAACCTCATGTCGGCTGCCGTGGACCGTGGACGAGAGCCACATAAAAAGCCCTGCCCTCTCCTTTTCGTTTGCACGTGGACCCTGATGAGCCTATTGTCTTCATCTCGAGTCCTCGAGTCCTCGAGTCCGACACGCACAGCACCCGAAGTCAACATATACGATGACATCTAATACTCTCTGCTCGTGCATGCATCTGCGAACGCCCACGTTCGCAGCCCAACAACCTTACAACGATGCCCCGCGCCTACGTGGCTGCAGAGACTTCACCAAAAGGATGCATGCCATGGCCTGCACATCAGCAGCTTCACGCGCCGTCGTCCATCTTCGGCAGGAGGAAGCAGTCATCCAGTGCCGGCATGATCAAGCCTACTACCCACCTTCATCGTAGACTACGCGACGTCGCCTCCACCGTAGTGCGGGGCATACATTGATCATTCATGAGCACCTCCAATGAAGTCGGTTGCAGGTGAAATCTTTTCGGAATTCTTTGACATGTAGCGCCCGTCCATCATCATCGCGCATGCACATTATGCAAGAGGGAGATACTCCATGCCATACCACCGTGGTGATAGGTAGAAGATCTTGAATGCTCACCTGGGAGCACCAACATGTCCTCTCTTTGGTGACGGCGTTCTTTCCAAACGCGGGCTGAACCGAGGAACAAGCGGCAGCCACACAGCTACCCTGCGGTTGCAGCGCTTGCCTGCGAACTTTGCATCCGCATGCAGACACCAGACGTCGAGCACCGTGCAATAATGCAGGTTGGTGGAGACTGGAGTGAGCAACTCGTTTGAGCGGATCAACTTGCCGGCTCCCTGCACATACATCAGCCTCGTCTCCTCGTATTGCTCAGCACTGGCCGTCTTACTTCTGTTCAGAAACACAACTCACAATCAAGCCGGGCGTGAGGCACTATATGTTTGGGCATCTCCCGTCAGGCTGATGACCGTATGACAGACGTTGGTACCCGCTAAAACTTGCAGTACTTCGCGTCCTCATGCCCTGCGCAGAGGCTTGACCCTTCACCATCATGGCCCTCTCTCTCTTCACTCTGGTACATCCACCACCAACTCTGGCTTACGCGAAAAAGGTGAGCCAAAGGTCAAGAGCTTTTATCTTGTTATCTGTCAGTTTCGTCAACGTTCGTCCGCTTTCCATCAGCAAACAATCCTTGTCGTACCACCACAGTCGCACTTTCTCCTTCAGTCACATTTCCGTGTCACGCGCCTATCACACTCCGTCAGCGTAACCACTGGGCCACCGCATGCGCACTTCCAACATCACAGACTCGGGATTCGTACCAAAGATGTCAACGAACGCCTGGTCAGACTGGCCCGTACGCCCAGTAAGCAGCCTGTGTGCTGTGCCGTATGGGAGCGTGGATCCAAGACTAGGATTGTGAGACCTCCCCTGTGAGTATGGGAATTGTGTAGAGCGTCAGCGCATGTGGCGAAGCAGGGCGAGTGTACTTCAAGCATTCTGATGCGCGGTCGCATTGCGCACGCGAATGCTTCATCGCTGTTACTTGACGTTTGGTGTTTTCGCAGAGATGGTCATGCAAACATCACTGCCACCATGGTTCACACCGCGGGCCTTCGAAGATCAACCACTTCGCCAGCAACTTCAGCCTCAAACGGCAGACATCTACGCAATTCTACCGATCCAAAAACCCCGAGTCTCGACTATGGCATCCTCAACAACGGTCATACTCAGCCTACCACCAGAGCTCATCCTCAGCATCGGCGACTACCTGCCCCCAGACTGCATACTGGCACTAAAGCTCACCCACCGAGATTTCGACTACATGCTTCCACCACCACCCATGAGGAAGCACCGCGAGGGCGCAGAATGTGCCCGCCTATTCAGTCTTTCCCATTTGTCACGAGACTCGAGTCGTCGTCGATGCATCCTATGCAAAGCCATCCAGGACCTCCGATTCTTCGACGCGACAGGCACTCCCGCGGAAGTACCTGCTTCAATAGTACAAGCTGCTCAGCGAATTGAACACATACCGTACCCGCAAGGCCTCTGCTGGAAAGAGGCGGGCAGGTTTCTTAAGATCATACGCACGGGTCCTGGAGGCAGGAGTGGATGGACGAGCCAGGAAGATACAGTGTGCATGCATTGCGGATCCGTGCAGGGATGGAATAAGTGCGACTGCAAGTGTGGTACTTGTTCGCGGCAGTTGGTTAGGACTTATACGCACTACCTGAATTAGCATGAGGACGATTTGTTGGATGTCGAGCATACGGGTAAGAAGATAATGTTAGATAGCGCATTGACAAGAGAAGAAAGTGGCTTTTGGGGCAGACCTGAGCCTGATGAGCTCGAGCATTCGTTCTGGCATCGGGCAAGGTTCACGCGTAAGACCACGGGCCAAATACTGGTCGATTTGCCAGTTCCACTCGAGGAGTTTCTTGTATGCGCTGTACTCCGTCGCTTCCGTCAATTTATCTCACAACAAGACAGGTCATAACTTCGTAACATTCCCGCCCTACCCAATTTCAAACCCTCCCCTTCTCCTCCCCCCACCCACCCACACTCCCCTTCTCCACATCCCCCCTCCTCCCACCAGCTATCTCCCTCCCCCACCTCCTAACCGTCGCCAAAGCCCACCACTGCGCAACCATAAGCCCCAGCCCTCCCCACGCAACAACACACATCACCGCATTGAAATTCCGCGAGCACTTGACCAGCCACTCGTCGTCCCAGCCAAAACCAGCATCAATATCGCGGCATATCGCGCTCTCATCTACGTGCCAGGAGGGTATAACGGGGTTGAGGAAACCGGCGTCGAATTGGAGGGGGATGTTGAGGAGGGCGAGGGTGACGAAGGAGAGGGTGCAGATGTGTGCGAGAGTGTAGGCGGATATTAGAGCGGGCAATAGCTGTAAAGACATTAGCATTAGCATTGTTCTTGAGAATTTGATGACATGAAGTGGATGGGGAATGGGAATGGGAGAGGGTGATGCGTACCCGTACTGCGCCTATCAAGCCTAGTATACTGGCGCCTATAGCGAGGAGATTGTAGATGAGGCTCCAGAAAGCGCTGTAGTGTGCGCTTCCGGGAAGGGCAAAAGAGAGGGCGAGCAGGGTGTGGGTGCAGAGTGTCAGGGTAGGGAGGAGGATGGCGAGGAATCTTTTGAGCAGTTAGCTAAGTGTCCGTGGAAGGTGAGGTCTGAACCTCATTGGAACGTATGAGGTTTGTAGCTCTTTAGTAACAACATCACCACTCGACGTACCTTGTCTGCGACTGCTCGCGAGTCAACGCCATTGTATTGCTCGTTCCGTTGCGTTTGTCCAGTAATCTCAAATCTCAAATCCGCTGCGATGCAATTCGTTTCGATTCGTATCGTAATCCCAACGTACTCCAGCTATGCGTGTCCTCAACCAAATCGTATCGTGTCGTGTCGTGTGATGCGTTCAGGCGGTGCAGCAATACCAGATGCGCGGGCGAAAAAGGGACGTCAAGTCTTGCGTGTGACAGAAGCAAGGAGAGCGAACGCTTTTGTAAGACAAGACACACGTCCGACCGTCCCAGCACGGCGGTCCTGGCCTGTGTCTCGCCGAACCTTACTAAATCGATACTTTGTAAAATCCGTGCTGAGGCTTTAGTTCCGGGAGGCCGCGGATGCAGAGATGTCAGACGTCATGCACGATATGGTCACGATTGCTCCCTGCTTCTTGACAACGCAACAATCAAGTCCACGACTTCAGCACAGCAACAACTAGAGATAAGACGACCAGATTTGAAGACCAATGTTGGCAATATTGTGATTTACTTACCTAGATGCGGAGTCCTGACGTTGCCGGTTTTCCGCACATGGCGTTCTCAAGAAATGTACAGCAAAAATAGGTCTAGCGCATATGCAATGCGGATCTTGCGGCTGTTGTGTGGAGCCAGCGGATCGAGGCGGAAAGCCATGCGAGAAAGGACATGCATCGCAAGCTCGTCATCGTGGTGTGCGGAATCAAATCATTTCAGAGAAACAGGAACGCTTTTCTGGTGTTTTGTCTCCACCAAATTCAAAATGCCTTTCGTCTATTTACTCGCAAATACCTACATACAGGCGTTGACAAAACTTCATGGTACTTGCGCATGCGACCACTGCTCTCGTGGCTGTTTCCTCATCATCGATCAGTAAATGTAGGTTGCATCGCGATTACACATCGCTTCCACAGCATGTAAGATCCAAGCTTCTTGCCCTGCTGGGCAAGTGTGCATGCATGGTCTGGCCCTTGCGATCTGCCTCTCGCATGTGCGCATGTGATGTCAAGTGCAGCGGGGCTCGATAGTGCTTGTTTCGGCGGGAAGCGGGGTGGCTGACAGGTGTGGACGAAGTGCGGATGACGGAAGTGGTGCGTGGGCATGTGATAGCGCGCTTAAGCGTCGCATTTTGTGCTTTGAGAATTGTTCATCATGTGTTCAAGTCTTTCTCTGCCCGCGATGTTTTCGCGGCCTGGTCTTCAGAAGACGTCGCTCCTCGGCTTCCTCTTCGATCTCGGAAGGACGGCACGAAGAGATGGGGAGTTTGTATGGTGCGTTACTGCTTCATTGGTCACTGCTATATAGGTATCTTCGCATGGTGCGGCTACTTCATGTTCGCCAAATACCCAATACTCCTCATCGATCGTATCCCTCTCGAGTGCCGAGTTCTACATCTAAGCGAAGACGTAGCATGGGATACCGTACTGCAGATATGTTAGCGGCGCGTAGAGAGAGATGGAGTAGTGGTGAGACGTACGTTGGTGGGAGCGTTGAACTTGAGGTTCTTGTCAAGGCCAGAGATCTCCTCGATCTCAGAGTCCTTGAGGTTGAAGCCGGTCACGTCCAAGTTCTGCTGGAGGCGACCCTGGGAGTTGCTCTTGGGGATGACAGACAGGCCACGCTGTGTGGACCATCGCAGCAGAACCTGTGCGGGTGTCTTGCTGTGTGCCTCAGAGATCTTCTTGATGACCGGGTGGTCGAAGAGGAGAGGAGTGTCGGCCGCGATCTTCATGTCGCACTCGATGAACGACTGGGGACCGAATGACGAGTATGCGGTGACCTTGATGCCGTGCTCTTCCGCGAGCTTGAGGAGGTAGGGCTGGACGTAGTATGGGTGGTGCTCGATCTGCAGAGTAGCAGGCTTGACCTTGGCGTATGTGAAGAGGTCGAGCAGCAGAGCACCAGAGTAGTTGGAGACACCAATGCTCTTGGTCAGACCCTTCTGCTTGATGTCCTCAAACGCCCTCCAGGTGTCCTCGAGCCTTGCGTCGCTGTGGATAATCTTGCTGTTCGCGTCGTCGGAGAACCAGCCAGGTGGGTACCGTGTCTCGGGCGAGACATACTTCAGCGCCACCGGGAAGTGAATGACATACAAGTCGAAGTAGTCAATACCCCAGTCCTTGAGCTGCTTCTTGGTGATGGGCTCGACCTGCTCGTAGTCGTGGAATGTCTGCCAAAGCTTGGACACGATGAAGAGGTCCTCGCGCTTTACGAGACCCTCCTTGATGGCGCGGGCGACACCCTGACCGGCTTCGACTTCGTTGCCGTAATCTGGGAGAATCGTCAGCGGCTGTTACGGTTGATCTCGCGACATTTGGTTCCGATGAACGGCGCTAACATTCCGAGTTCGAACAAGGATGTGAAAGCCACCGGTACATCAGATTCGCTGCCTCTCCACCACTGACGCGACAGAATCTTCGATTGAATGATTTACAGGCCACGCGCGCGATGCAAAAGCGAGAAGGACTTTGTAGGTGGCGACGCCATTTTGTACCACCACAAGAAGGTGAAGAACACAGTGTACATACCACAAGCTCCGTCAAACAACCTGTATCCAGTCTTGATGGCATTGTATACGGTGTCGGCGCAGGTGGCATTGTCGACCTTCCACAGACCGAAGCCGACCTGGGGCATCTTGTTGCCATCGTTCAGCGTGACATAGGGTGTGTCGACAGCCATTGTTGCGAAGAAGTTGCGGTTCGTGAACGTGAGACGTGTAGAGGGCGCAGTAGATCTGGAGATGCAAGTTCGGACAGGAGGAAGAAAAAAGTTTCTGAGAAGAACCGTAGATGTGAAGGAGCGGACAGTATTAATACTCGCACGGCAATAGCGCCCAGCAACCATGTCCTTACAGCAGATCTCCAAGTGACCACAAATTTTCCTGGCGTCCGCCGTCTATATACGCCGGCTTGGAGGCTGATGGATACGACCCTGCGTCTTCAACCGGAAGACTGGGTTGGTAGCCAGACTGTTTATCCTGGGTGGAGATGCATCTGCTGCCATTTATCCTTGTTACGCTGCATCCTTTGAAGTGCGTGGCTTTCATGTTTGCCCCGTCTGTCGTGTGCCTGAAGTCCGTCGGCGGTGCGCTTTATCCTCAGGAGCATGCGATGTTTTCTGTCGAGATTCTAGGGTGAGAACGATTGATTTCGAAAGCTTCAATCGCAATTAACGTACAGTCGTCCTGTGTTTGTGATGCCGTGGAGCTGGTCAATCACAAAGAGCGCGTACCTATGGTGACGATAGTGGGGTCAGCATGTGCCCCTCCATGTCCACATGGATACCCACATCCCGCCATGTAACGGATAAATTGTGTTAAGGCACCGGATAATTCATATCATTCGTCAACAAATGATACAAGCGTCGGCGGGATTGGACCGCGGGTAAGAAGCGTGGGTGGCGCGTGTGGGATCCAGTACAGTTGGAGTGTACTTCGAGCGGAAGTCGCTGCCGTACAGCACGTGGCACTGCAAACAAGCCATCGTGACCAGCATGCGCAACGGCATAGTCAATATCACAAAGTCTACGTGGAAATATACGACCTCGAGAGCTCGTTGTTTTGGCGTGTGCTCCGCATCAAAGTGCGCAAGGTTGTGTGGGGTTGGAGCATTGGCAATCGAGGTCAAGATCCAGGTTACCTTGTTGTATTTCGCAATGCGTGAAACACGGCATAAACACGCAGAGCGATTTACCAACAGTTTCATACACCGTGTATGTCACGGAAAATCTTTCTGCGTATGCCGTGCGTAGCGTATGCTAACATCCGTAGGCCATCTCAATCGAGATCGTCGGCCTGAATTGGATGCATAGCACCTAATGCTGCAACAATGTTTTTTGTATGAGACTCGCAGTCTTAACCCTCGGCCAAATCAAAGGTCGCAAGCATGTTCGTGCTGCATGTGGTCCTGCGTAGATTGGCGTGCTATTTCACCACCTGGTATAAGCTGTATTCAGGTGAGCGAATTGATGCATCGTAGGTTCATTTCCGCCTTCCAAATGTTATATCAGCGGATGGGGATGGGAGAGAAGCGAATATGCCATTATCATCGGTTCTAGAATGTCGACTTGGTATACATCCTTCTAGATGATTTTACTGGCCCTATCAACCTCGACTTTGAACTGTGTGTGCTTGTTGATGACCAGCGACGTCCTGTCTCGCGATCGGATAGGCACGTCATCTTTAGTTCCAAAGCTGGTGGTCCTATCGCCACACCAAATCGCCGTATCATTTCGTGAGATGTGATCAACAGGTCGGAAGTTGGCATCGGCGGTCAGCCTGTTGCTTCTTTGCTGGGTCGGTGAATGTAGACGCGCCTCATTTGCCGATGATGTTGGAGCCGCGGATTTGTGAACGGAAGACGAGTCGCCAATAATACCAGGCTCTGTCGAGTTCGACACGGTAGTCGTGTTACTCCTACTCGATGGCATAGTGTGCATGAGATAGCCTTCTGAGTGCCAGGAATTGTGAGTTTGTGATCCTGTCGATTCCGGAATTTGGGGTTGGATTGCTGCATCGGATCTTTGAGATGCATAACTTGACTTCTTGTTATAGCTCGAGGTGTATTCCTTGTTGAATGGTCTCAAGAAAGGACCCAGGCCTGTAATGGTTGAAGACATTATTGCGTAGCCCATTTGCCATTGGGTTACAACGAGGTACTCAAACGTATCGCTTCGTCCAAGGAGTCTCTCGTGAAGATAGTGCAAGCGGACTGCAGCCACGGCGATGACCGGCGTTCGAGCGGAAAAGGCAAAGATAACAAGGAGTTTCGATTTTAGGCGCATCTGTAGGTTCCATACCATTTGAAGGGCGATACCAAAAATGCAGACTTCAATGGCGATGTCTAGCGCGCCAATGGCTTGCCATTTTACCCACTGCTTTCGTTAGTATTGCAAAGCTAGTTACGGCTTCCAAGAGGTACTCACTCTGTTCTTGCAAGTGCTAGGCGAAGTATAGTACTGCGCGGGATTACATGGGACTACGACCAAAATGACGGCCATCACAACCCATACAAACGAAACCGTAAGAGTACCATACGAGGTTGTCATGTGCGTGCCGTCTGGAGAGAGGCGCAAATATAAGCACAAGACGGAGCATTTCGAAAAGAACAGCGTGCAAATGTAGAAAATCTGTGAGGCAATTCCCTCCTAGCAGGTTGTCAGTCTATGGATCCGATGGGTTACGGCTGCCTGTAAGCAAGGAGAGAGGCCGCAACCCTACTATGGATATCTGTTCACCAACAACTTACCTTTCCGAGTCGTTGCAGTTGCGTCAAAGGTACATCTTTTTGGGATGCTCCAAGGCCTAAATTCACCAGGTGAATGACGACTCCTGATTGAGCGGTTTGCAGCAACTGCAATAGACGGTCAGCGCTGCGATCGAAGCTGCCCATACATTTGCATATCCTTTACGTACTGTCGCAGCTGCCAGTAGCCAGTCATCCGCTTTCCAATTCTTCGACTTCCATCGCAACCATATTCGGATCAACGAACAAACCCAGACAAAACCCAGCACCACTGCGACGGTGACGATGATGAGGCCGCGCTTGTCATCGGCTGTGATGAAGTAAGGCGGTGGGATGGCTGCTCTGGCCATGGGAACTGCTGTAATTCATACGCGGCAGTGGTATCGTGGAGGAGCCATGGCTGGTTGAGGAGTGGAGGTACGCATCGCCGAACGACGTCCACGACTTTCTCAGTGGTACACGTTTGCAATCATGACCCTCGTACCACATGGGCGTATAGGAGAAAAGCCCGCTGACGGGCTGTGGCGCTCGTCGCCAATATCGAGGCGTCCTGGGACCGACGGTCATCACTAGAAAACTAGTCCAGCCATTGTTCGGAGACTTTTGGTGTGGCAGGGAAACAGAAGGTGTTGAGCAGCGCAGCCGACCAATCTTGGGCATGTTGCGCCTGGAATCGCGTGAGTAGTGCAACGTACAACTTGACGTTGCTAGATTGGGTAACCCCGGCATGAAAACTCAATCCGCGGAAACGAACATTCGGGTCGTATCGTCCGTACAAGATGTAGTGTATCTAGAACCTCGGTAGGTGGTACTATCACGCCCTTGAGCGAGTAGTAAGGAACCAGCAATTTTTTTTTAACAATGCAGATCGCATTCGCAGCAGCTGCATATCGATTTAGAACAAACAGCTCCTGACATTTTGAACCAGAATATGTTGACGCGCAATGTGATTTAAATCAGTCGAGAGATTGGAGCTAGACCCCGGCGGAGGTGGTTGTCCGCGCTGCGCTATTGGCCCATCACTCGAGTATGGTAACCCCACCAATGCACATGTTCCGGCCGATCTTGTTGGCACACAAATGTCGGATGCACGTTACTGATGTGGCATCTTGGCCGCGCCACGATTGATTTCTGCGGGAACCACGCAAGGTAGCACCTGGCGTTGAAAGAGCCATCGTTCAACCTCGCATTCTTCCAAAGGACTTGTCTTTCTACCGCAGTCTACCGCGTGGTACTGCGTCTCCGTTCAGCCATGGCTCAACACGACAACACCGGAATGTTTTCTGTAGAGTATGGGAAGGAAACTCGACCAGGCTCCCATTTTGTTGACGATGGGATGGATGGAGAAGAGTACCATGACTCTCTTCGAGGACACACGCAAGCGGATCGCGCTGATATGTTCCGTATGGGAAAGGTCCAGGAGCTGAGGAGAAACTATCGCCCACTATCCGCGCTTGCTTTCACGGTTATTCTTCAGGGAACGTGGGAGGTTCTCATGACGTGATTACATCCTATACAGATGCGACGCTCCTTCCACTGACCTTTCACAGTGCTACTTATCAAGGCCTCGTCGATGGCGGTCCAGCTGGTCTGATCTGGAGCTTCGTTTGGACTTGGTTCGGCTTTAGCACTGTGATGTTATCTCTTGCGGAAATGGCCTCGATGGCGCCAACGGCCGGTGGACAGTACCACTGGGTTTCCGAATTCTCGCCGCCGAGCCTGCAAAAGCCTTTGAGCTTTTTTGTTGGGTGGATGTCGACACTTTCATGGCAAGCAGGTACCGCATCAGGGCCGTTTCTTGTGGGAACACTCATCCAGGCTTCGGCTACTGTCATGTACCCGGATTATGCGTCAACGAGATGGCAGGGAACGCTCATGGTCATCGCCGTCACATTACTTGTGTGGGTCATGAATATATGGGGCACCAAAGGCATGCCAGTTTTCCAAAACGTCATGCTAGTCGTCCATATTTTCGGCTTCTTGACGATTATCATTGTTTTTTGGGTGCTTTCACCGCGTGCTTCCGCAGAAGTCACATTCACCGAGTTCACAAACTCAGGTGGCTGGAGCTCGACTGGCCTTGCCTTGATGGTTGGTCAATTATCGGCCATCTATGCTTGTATTTGTGAGTACGAATTGTGCTCATGGCGCTGCACGTCTCTCTAACAGATTCTTAGGCTCGGATTCTGCTGCACACATGGCCGAAGAGATCAAGGATGCTGGGAGAACGGTGCCTCGGGCAATGATCGGGGCCTATCTCATGAACGGAGCCTTGGGAGTCGTCTTCCTTATAAGCTATATGTTCATGATCACCGACGTACAGGCAGCCCTGGACGATGCAAGCGGGTACCCACACATCTGGGTGTTCAGTCAAGCTGTCGGGCGTGGTGGTGTCGTTGCTCTCAACGCCATTCCGACTGTGCTCATTTTCGCCGGTACCTTGACTTACAATCTTTCCACCTCGCGACAAACCTGGGCTTTTGCACGCGATCATGGTCTGCCATTCAGTGGCTGGATTGGAATGGTGAACAAGAAATTGGAGACACCAGCGAACGCAGTCTCCGTAACCTGCTTGATCAGTAAGTACATATGTACGACTTGCATGCGAGACATGCACTAACCTTGTATCTACAATTCTCGCAGCGATTGCGCTTTCGTTGATCAACATCGGGTCAGATGTTGCATTCAACGCCAGTATGTTACACTCGATATTGCGTAGTTGCGCAAAAATTCTAACATCATCATAGTCATCTCTCTCAATGTCGTGTCGCTCATGATCACCTATGTTGTGTCCATTGGCGCCGTACTCTACCGACGCATCAAGCATCCCGAGCTTCTTCCGAACTGTCAATGGTCGCTCGGTCGCTGGGGCGTGCCGGTGAACATCGCCGGTGTTCTGTACTCGTCCCATGCCTTCTTCTGGTGCTTCTGGCCCGAAGGCACGCCGGTTGAGCTTTCATCCTTCAATTGGGCTGTGGTCATGTTCGTGGGCACCGCTATCCTAGCACTGGTGGATTACGTTTTTAGGGGCAGGAAACAGTACAAGGGCCCAGTCGTGCTCATTGATGGGTACAAAGGAAATTGACTAGAGGAACGCAACATCCAGTCAAGAGCGTATGAGGATGAGGATAGTGACATAGATGGCGAGGGCATTGAATTGCTTGCGCTACATCGCTAGTGAAGATGAGCCCGTGTATGTGGAAGGGGCGCAATTCAAACACAAATCAGAGCGGACTCAAATGCCTGCACTTACGAGAGCTAGCACCAGCGTTGTGAATGTACCACGCAGGGTGGGTGAAGATCCGATATGCGGAGCTACTGCGGTAATTTTAGCTGTGGCTGGAGCGCCTCGACATCAAATATCACCCACCGTACGTTTTAAGCTGTATGTTTGGGGGTGTAGGGACAAAACACATAATTGGAGAGCTGTATGCATGACATCAGGAGGTGAGCACGAGCGTGGCTGATGCCTTTCAGCCCCAGTGAGATTCCAAACACTGTCACTAACATACCGCGATCTCCAACGATTAACAGCTTTTCGAATTTCCTCTTTTTTTTGGATCGGGACTTCATCCATACCGAAGCAAAAAGCATAACGACAAATTCTACACGCGTTTTTTCTTTCATTATATCGTGCCTTTGGTGTGAGGCTACCAAGCTTTCGTGCTCGTATCACGAGGCTGAAGGTTTGACTACTAATGAATCGCGCCACACACGCTGTGTGACCATTTGATGCCTAATTGATTTTCCGGTCCCTTATAGCCTTCCCACGTTCGCAGGCTTCGGCTTCCCCGCTTTTGAAGTCCTCGCAATACCTCAACGCATCTTTGAACTACTATCAGCCAACACCACCCAAGTTTCAATAACCACCATGGACAACACGAAAGCGCCGACAACCTGTTCTACCGAACAGATACCTCTGGATCCCTCTGAAGCCACTTCCAAAGCTGATCGCTGGCGTATCTCATATCGAGTACCCCTAGGAATGTTGATGTTCATGCTTGTGGGTATCGCTTTTGCATTGGCACATCACCTTTACTACAACTCCCTGAACGGTGAGCCAGTCACAGGAACCAGCCAGGAATGGGCCGTAAGAATAGGGACTGGCCTTGCTTTCCTCACCAAGGCATTTCTCATCGCTAGCGCAGCGATATCATATCATCAGCATTATTGGAGAGTTTTGCGTACCCGCCCGGTCTCAGTCCAAAGTATCGACGATATCATGGGGTTACTTGCCAATCCTACCTGCTTCTTCAACTTGGAAGTCGTGAGAAAGGCCTGGTCGTCTGCTCTTATTGCATTAGCGATCTGGTACGAGAAGATACTCATAGACCATTTGGCACTGCACCAGCTGACTATATCAGGTGCTTACCACTTGCTGCAATAATGCCACCAGCAAGTCTTACAGCTTCATTCTCCGCTTTCCCGCAGCATATCACTTCCCCAGTCGCTTTTGTGAACTGGACACAGGTGTCATATGAGTTCCATGCGGCCGCCTTCGCCATGTTCACTGATGCTAGCCCGGCTCAGTATAGCATAATTACCAGCTCAGCATACACCGGGGCCATTCTCCCGATGGTGCCTCTATACCCGAACTATACATATACACTTACCTTTCAGGGGCCACGATTCCGCTGTGGTGACGTCAAGAACCAAACTCTTGTCTCTGAGGCGCTGATCATAAAGCCACCCAAAGCTGGCTTTGGCGCCACCCCTTTCAACGCCACGACTCCAAGTCCAAGTCTCCCGCTCAGTTCCATTCCACCTGAGTCCAGATACGATCTATGGTTCTACACGCCAACACGCAACTTCAGTTGTGAAACATGGAATGTCACATACACAGCAAATTTCTCTTTCGCCAATGGCGAGCAAAACATCGCTGTCACCGATGTGCGATTCGATAACCGCTTTGGTCCAGGTCCTGAAGTAGACACAAATATGTGTTTCTACGATTGGTGTGGCTATCGAGGATGGTACAGAGCAATCACAAGTCTACTCACGGGTTATGTGTATATGGGAGGCGCGACCGGAGACGTTACGATGTCGACGAACATCTTACAGACTACTTTGGTCGGATGCCCCGAGATGAATCCAACGGTAGATCTCACGGGTATCACGGCGGTTGATTGTCCTGCCCAATCCTTAGAGGCTGCCGTTGAACTGCTCAGCGAGAACGCTACTCTGAGTTTCTTCAGCGCAGTGCCGTCAATGTGAGTTTAAATGCTGTCGGACAAGTCGATTGCCACTGACAGTCACCAGCTATTTCAAAGACCTCAGAGCTGCCAAAGGTACGACGATACCTGCCGATCTGACCGTCACTACGATGAAGCTAGTTCACGCCTACAACGCACGCTCATTACTTTTGTCCTACGCTGTAGCTATTTTTGCGACCATTATTATCCTGGTCGCAGGACTTCACGCTCTTTGGTCCAATGGTGTCGGACACACGAACACTTTCTCAGCACTCGTTCGGACGACGCGGAACCAAGATCTTGACGATTGGGCGCGAGGCCATTGCCTAGGCTCTGACCCTATCGACAAGCATATTGCAAGCCAGAAGCTACAATTTGGTTTGCTGGCCGTTGATAGTGAAGGGAACCAGTCAAATAAGCTACGACATGCGGCATTTGGATTCAAGGGTACTGTCACACGGCTGGAGAAAGGCGATAAATGCATGTAAGAACTATGAATCGTTCTGTGTGCATATGCTTAGAAATTAGCTCGCAATTGATCTCTCAACGTCGTTGAAGATGCCATTGGAACGCTGAAAATGAGGCAACAAGGGCATGAATTTCTTCTCGCTTTTTAATCCATCGGTTAGACAGCGCAACAACCATACCGCACGCTTCTTGGCTAGTTCAGCCCCTTCGCTTCCTTCCAATCCAAGATTGCTTGCCTCACTATAGCTCGTCAGCATATCATCACTAATAGCAACACTATTCGCTTACAGCCAGGAGATGTCCAACATCCATCAGCAGTCTCCTCCACCTCCGCCCCCGCCTTGTCCTTGATCAGCTTCTCGATCACGTCGATACTATCCGCCGTTGACTCTCCATCAGGATTTTTGTAAGCTTCCCAACGCATTCGATTGCGCTCGTCCAGGTGGTGCATGCCCTTGATGCGAATGATTTGGTCGACAATTCCCTCGCTTGCGTTCCGAAGCTACTATCGGCTTCCTTTTGCCAATAGCTAACGGACCAATATCTGATTGACATGATAGCTCGTATGAGATTATGAGGTTTCGACTGTAGCGTGAAGGTTTTTGTAGCGGATCGAAGTTTGTTATTTGTTGTGGGGTTGATTGTTTGCCGCTTGTTGTAAAGCAGCACCAGTACCGTCCATGGGGCTGATTTTATACCCATGTATGAGGCAAACATGACGCGAGTGGATCATGACTGTAAATACGTTATGTAGATATCAGGAGTAAGTGCTTGACATATCTCTGTGCTGCAGGCGAATGTCGAATGGTCCGAGGATGGTCGTACAAGTGGTCACAGGGGCCGATCGGCGAATGATACGCGACGTTGAAGACTTCCTGCAATGCGGAATTTTCAGTACTGAGGCGATTTTGGGGTAACACAATTGACGAAATGGTAGCACGAGCTATCGGACACTTGAAGCTTTGAACCTGTCAGTGCGATCTCCAGCAAATTAGCTGGCGTTGAATGATAAGAAACACAAAACACGAGGGAGTCTTGCTTCTTCAGTTCCCAAGTCGATTTCGTCATAGAATTCTGCTGTTGCCTTCCACAGTCTTCTTCACATCCTTCATCGGATCCAGCGGTATCGGCGTAGAATACAGCCCCGGGACCCTCGCATTCCTATACACTTCCTCACACCATTTCGCTTCCACCTCTTTCGACGGTCCCTTCATCTCATAGTACTTGCGCGCCACCATAAGCGGCGTCAAACAACCGAATTTGGCCGTATAACCAGTAACGGGCCGACAGTTGTACGGAATGCTGCGACATATTGAGTCGGCGTAGCCACCGAGTTGGCGGTTCCACATCATGAGCTGCTTCAACTCGAGCTTGCGGTGCTGACGGAGCAGTTTAAACGTGTTGCCTTGCATGATCAACATGCTCATCCAGTAGATCATGTAGCAGATGCCGGCGCCGAAGTAATGGAAGTCGAAGGCAGGATCAAACACACGGTTCGCGCAGATGTCAAGGAAGCCGGTGAATACGTCGAGCGATATTTCGTCGTAGTGCGGTCCGTTCTTTTCGAAATTGGACAGCCAGTCAAATGCACGGTCGGCGAGATGCTCTGAGTCTTCTATGAGCGCAGTGACATCGTTTGATGAGCTACCAGCAGCAGCAAGCTTGTCGGTGCGCTCTAGAAGGCGTGGTATACCGATGCAGATGTCGTTGAGAGCCACATAAGGATCGACTTTGGCCGCTCTAACCGTGACTGTCAGCCACTCAGGTGTGTCTAGCATCGACGCTTTGCGCATATGATACCCAATGCTCAGCTATGAGAAGTCAGATAGACTCTCAACATCTGTTGATGTAGCTTACCGAGTTATATCGAACAGCATGGTAGATCTGCATGCTCAGTCGACTTTGAAACGAAGCAGGGCCGCGCTGTCTGAGGAGATGGAGCAGGCCTTGGACGTGATAGAAGAAACCATGACCTTGATTCACGCCCACAAACACCTAGTCGATGTCAGTTGGTGGCACAGACTCACAGCATGTATTCTCATACCTCGTACAAAGTAAGCAAGTACGTCGACAACAGGGTCTCATCCTTCAGCACCGTGTTTGGATCTTGTATGGCTTTCAGCATCTGACCCAAAGCTGTGCCATACAAAGAACGAGATCGATTGATCAATGGATTATTTCGATTGTCCACCGCGAGCTGCGCCGCTGACAGAGCATCTACTGCTGCTAGCAGTACCTCGCTGTTCGCAGGCATACTCGGCAATGCGAGCATCAAAGCTGACGGTGGAGGTAAAGCCGGACCATCAGCTCGCGGGAGATACAATGCGACGAAAGTACCTAGATGCTGAATGCGGTCCGCAGCGATCGGGCTCACCCGTTTTGGTAGCTGGGTACCATGTGCCTCCGTTCCTGGTTCTGGGCGCTTAGCAACCACACTATCACGGGGACTTTTCGACGTGGTTGTCGTCGTTGGGCTTTGGTTCGCATATCTGTATCGCGTCTCATCTTCCTTGATCAGGTTCGGCCTGTCGGTCTGCTCATCGAATTTATGCAGTATAAAAGACTGTGTCGGCCTGTATCCGGGACACTTTGTGCCGCGTCGAACGCAGATGTTGCATTCTGGTTTTGCTTCGTCACAACGAACTTTTCTCTGGAGGCGTATCTCTTAGCGTCTGGCGATATGAAAGGTGGCTTGCCCAGCTCGCGTACCTTTCTGCACTCAAAACAGCCGGTAGACCTAGAATAAATGAGCTATTTCATCACACGCGTAACATGTGAATGGTCCTTGCGGCACACAAAAAGATTGAGCTCTCACCTCTTCGGCATCTTCGCCAATTACGCAAAGTAGTGGCTGGGTCTAGGCTCCGCGCAGTCTCTGGCTCGTAAAAGATATGTCTTGTCCTCTGTGGTATGCTTTAGTGGCACATGTGAAATGGAAAGTCGTTGTTGCTTTCGTTGTCGCAACCCAGACTCGAAATGAGGAGAGGATGCGGGCGCTGCCGCTAGAACGTGAAAGAGCCAAGCAACGCCTCGTATGCAACGGCTGATGTCTGCTGCGCTATTGGGTCGTTTGGCTCCAAGTTTCGTCCCGCATCTTGTGTGATGGATGCCTACCTGCAAAGTCCCGATCCAGATTGAATCACATCCTTGAGGGCAAGATGTGTCTTTTGGAGATGAGCCTCGGTTGGGTCATCATCGATGATTTGTCTGCTAATATCGACGGCTGCAGCGCACTTCATGCTGAGCACGAGGAAAGTAGCCAGATCCTATTAACCATGTCTGTTGCTAGTGCCTGCGTCGTGACGAAACTGCATCGCCCAAATGGACGAAGCTCTCAACCGAGGAATTGTGCGACAACGGCTTAGCAAACTGTACAACCGATGTGAGAGTGGCGAAATTGAGAGGGGAGAAGACAAAAACAGAAAGAAAAGTCCCGAAAATAGGCGCAGTTGATGAAACGGCTTTGATTGAATGAAAGGCTAGTGAGCGAGAAATGACGACGGTGCGATGTGGTGCAGGAACCAGCGAACGACGGTCAGAAAGACCCATGAAGTGCACACAAATGTATGAGGGCCTTTAAGGCTTATTATATCTGCTGCGTGAATTAACAGACGTTACCACGATCCTACTGCACGTGTGTGGCAACCCGAATTGGCAGTCTTCTGCGAGACTCGCTTACGCCGCCTCTGACGAAGGAATTGTTCGCAGTGTACACAACCCGCACTCATTATTGGAGGAGATTGATGCCCTCCTCCACACTGTCGCACTAACATGGCACTCGCGGCACTTTGAACACTAACCTTTGTAGGTTGAAGCCAGAGGCGATGCTTGTTTCTACATCAGCGGCCACACTTACCTATGGTACGGTAAGACTCCACGGCGACAGGCGACCGCGTCTTCGAACGACGTAACTTGCTGCGCGTTCGAGCTTACGGAAGGAGAGAAAAGGGCCTCGGAGGAATGGGATGCTGTATGGAAATCTCCAAAGTCGTATCAGCTCAACATGAATGTAGCTACCAAATCGCTAGTTCCTCCATACGCACCTTCGCCCCGTCGCTTGTGTGCTACGGGAGGCTGCAAACGTTTTTCCATTCGAAAGCGCTGCAGAAAGGCGTCGAAGCCTTAAAAAAGATTACAGCCAGTCTACTCAGAGGCTTTTGTCTTCGCACATTGTAGTTGTGGTTCGTGATCAGGCGCAGGATGCTAGGCATCAAAATTGGTCTCGAATTTTCCCTCGCAGCCTTAGGGTAACTTCCTTCGTTACAACCGTCGCTTCTACCAGAAGATATACAATGCCATCAACCTCACCCTGTCCAATTCTTTCGCGCACTGCGCTTCTTCAAAATAAGTACTCTAACACCCATCACCTTTCCTAGACTCTCAGCGTAGGAAGCCGCCTCAAAAGAGACCTCCTTCGACCTGACCACCGAGCTAAGATGCCTCATCCTATCCCACATCGCCATCGTGCAGCTATGGACCTCACGCTGCCTCGTCTCGCACACGTTCAAGTCAAAAGCCGATTTTCTGACCCGCACTACCGGTGCGACTATCGCGTGGCACCTCGCTCTGCTCGACGATTGGGTCGCGGAGGAGAGGTATGAGTAGATTGCGTTTAGTAATCTTTAACCACTGGCGTGGTATTGAGATAGGCTGCCTTGCACGTGAATCGAACTCACTGTGGTCGACCATTTTAGTGCCTCTTCCGACAATATACACAACGCCAACATCCCCTTCTCCTACCTCCCACAACGTATCGCACTCGACCATACTATACCCAGATTTTTTCCCCAAGAAGCACATCGCAAACCAACAACGGACCTTCCACCCACCAAACCCATGTCCTCCCCACCACCTCCCCGCCGAGCTCTGGGCCCAAATCCTCTCCCACCTCCCCCCCGCCTCCCTCTTCACATCCTGCCGCCACGTCTCCCGCACCTTCCATCTCCAGTGCGCCTTCCTCCTACCCAAGCACTACATTTCCAAAGAGCTAACACTCCTAGACAACCGCACACACCTCACCTACTCACACTGCACCAATGACGTCGCATACTTCAAGCCCAACGTCCTGGACCTAGCGCCCGACGTTCAATCCCCCTTGGATGCAAAGTAGCTATGGAAGCTATATTCCGCAAGGACGAGAGGTGGAATCGACGCGGACCAATTATTCTATTACAACGATGGAACCTGGAAGCGGAGAATCGACATGCGGCGCTCGATAGGCCTGCGAAGGTTTTTGGCAGCTTTGCTGCTGGGGGTGGGAGTTATGCGTATGATATGTTGTGGAGCAGGGCGGAGCAGGGCGGTATGGGGATTGTTAGGGGAAGGGATGGGAGTGTGGGCATTGGGTGGCGGACGTTGTGCGCGAAGTGGATTGTTAATTGGACGATGGGTTGGGAAGATCGAATGGCACCGTTGCGAGAGCGGGAAGAGAAGGAAGTGGTGGAGACGGATGTGTTGGAGGAGGAGGGGGCGTTTGGGTTTGGAGAGTGGGTGCTGGCGTTGTTTGAGGAGAGGGGATGTGGTGCTGTGTAGAGTTCTACGACGAGAGTCGGGAGCAAAAGTGTTCCTGGAGTCGACTTCGAGAGACTGCAATTGCAATGATGTCTTCAACTTAGTGATTGGGATGAGCTCGTGTCGTCATGCTGAATTGCCATGAATCAACGGTCCATACCTTTACCCCACGATCGCAAAATCATGAAACAAACGGGTAGATTCTATTGTTGTGTGCAGGTGGTTGAAGCTCGCTGGTAATTGAGGCTGCTCGGGTCGGAACATCCCCGGCCCCACAAGCGCGTGAGAGCTTCAAGACCGCGACTGGCGATCTTCAACCTCAACACCACATCGTCGCCCACAATCTCCACCACACATTCTCACGCCAACACTATTGCCTCCCCCAAGCTTGGTTTCTACACAAAACAAGTCCGCGACAACACACATCCACATCAAGGACAGGCAAGATGCCTCAACAACGTACGCAGCCACCCACATAACACAGCACACCAGCTCCCCTTCCCTTTCCCCCTCTAACTCCCCCCAGCATCCCGCGCCCACTCCCAAAAAGACCTCCCCCCCTCCGTCGAAACCGCCTACTACCGCAAATGCATCGACCTCCGCCGGCGCATAACCGACATCGAAGACTCCAACGACGCCACCCGCCAACGCATCCTGCGCCAAAACCGCAGCGTCCAGAAAATGCGCCTAGAACGCGCTTTCCTGCTCGAACAACTCAACAAACACATGGAATACAACATCGACGACAGCGACAGGAGTAGCTCCCCGCCGCCCACGCCGACAGATAAGCCGCTGCGGAGTAAACGCAGCGGGAAGAACGAGGGCGGGGAGGATAGGGGCGGCAGGGGCGTCATGATGAGTAGTGCGCAGAGCTCCCCGGATCCGGGTCATCGTGCGCCTGGAGCGGGGAGTTATTTTAGTCCGCAGGGCGTGAATGGCGCTGTTGCTGCGCCTCCGACATTGCCGCCGCTGCACTCGCTTCCGGCGCTGCAGCCTTCGCGCGCGTATTATGATCCCGCGGCGGATAATGAGGGGGTTGCGAGGAATGGGGATGCGGAGATGGGGGAGGCGGTGGGTCAGTAGAGGGGATGGCTGCGGCGGGTTGGCGTCGTGCGGAGTGGAGTGGGGAGGAGGACTGCGCGTGATGCACGGCGGGATGTGCGGCGTGGATGGCTGTGGTGATGCATACTGTATGAAGTGCTAGCATGGGGTTATGGGATGGACGGTGGATGGAGTTTCCTCATTAACTACACGGCTATTGAGATACTGGCCTTAGAAAGGCCTATGTATGACTACAGGACTTCGGTATTTTCCATGTATCAGTATCAAAAGACATGCATGACTAATGGCAGTGCAAGCACGTGCGGCTCGGAACTCTATTGCTACATAGAGCAAAGCTAATGTGCACAGCCATAGACCCTGTAGATCGATGTGGCTGCACACTATGAAATATCCTGAAGTATGTAGTGGGATTACCTCATTTCCGGGTAGATCTACTCAAACATCACTAAACGTCAAGAGTTCAGACACAGGATCAATTGAGGATATATAGCCGTCCTCCGAAGAGGCCAGCAAGAAGAAAGCAACCACAGAGACCAAAGTGCACCTCAAGGAGCCCCAAGAAGTCAATCCCGCTTCGTCGCCCGTTGCAGCCAAACCGCAGCCGTGTTGCCGTGATCATGTGTATATCATCCAAGAACTGAAACCCAACCCTTACTTCTGCATCATCAGCTGGACGAACTCGTTGTCTGTGGTTGTATTAGCACTCGCACTGAGAGGTGTGTATGTACGACGTACAGTCAATGCGACCGTCGCCGTCCTGATCGGCCTCCCGGATCATCTCGTCGACCTCGTCGTCGGTCAACTTCTCGCCGATGGAGGTCATGACGTGGCGCAGCTCGGCGGCGGAGATGAAGCCGTTGTTGTCGCGGTCGAAGACCTTGAATGCTTCTCGGATCTCCTCCTCGGAGTCGGTGTCCTTCATCTTGCGGGCCATCATGGTGAGGAATTCTACTGATGTCAGCTGAGAGTCAAAATATGGTAACGGTGGTGAGTAGTCACCTGGGAAGTCAATGGTGCCGTTGTTGTCGGCGTCGACCTCGTTGATCATGTCCTGGAGCTCAGACTCGCTGGGGTTCTGGCCGAGCGAGCGCATGACGGTGCCTAGCTCCTTGGTGGTGATTTGACCTGTAGGGCAGCTTCATCAGCGACTGATCGTTTTGGAATGCTCGTGACGCGGCTGTCCGAAGCCCGAGCAACGCCCAACCACGTAACGCCATGGGCTGTTATTCGCATGCGACGAGGGAATGGGCTCCTGGCATCGATATCGCGGCACCGAGCTCTGAGAGGGAGTACTAACCATCGCCATCCTTGTCCTGTCGCTCTGTCAGCGCACTGTTATGATCTAGGGTTGTCGACCAGGCGCCAGGCAACAACACGACTATCAGAAGCGGGTGCACTTACAAACAGAGAGAAGGCCTCCTTGAACTCGGAGACTTGCTCCTCGGTGAGAGAATCAGCCTAGGGGGGACGTCAGCAGTGCGCATCAACGTAACGGGTGGTGAGGCTGTTGTGATGTTTTGCAGGGCGGGGTAGGGAAGCGCGTGTGCATTGCGGGGTCGACGAACCATGGTTGGTGTGCGGTGGGTGTGAGGTTGGTATGAAGGAGGAAGGCGTGCTTGGGGCTGGTCAACAATGTAACGTGTCGGCGGGCGTGTTATGAGGGTCGGGTGTGGAGAGACCAAGTGGGAGTGTTGCGGCTGGAGACTTGGTGGTGGAAGTGGAGCAGTCTGACAAGCTGCTAGCGGGAAGGGGCTTACTACCGCCGAGAGAGGGAAGGCGCAGATCCACGGAGCGGCTTCAGCTGCGTCCAGGCCGCTGCGAAGACGATGATATCAAAACTTCGAGCATTCACACTCACACGCCAGACTGTAGACGGCCTTTCCGACACACCACGCCACGGCTCTACCATGATATAGGCCCACTACGCCTCCCCCGTCAACATGTGGCGGGACCGCACGAATCTGTATGCGCAACTCTCGACACCCTGGCCTCGGTGTGTATAATCCGCGCTGACGTAGCTGCACAGCTTCATCTCCTACCGCCAGTCCTACTCGCACCACCCGCAGAAGAAGACGCGCTATGGCGGGCCCGGCTCCAATGGCTTCGGCGACACGCGGCGCATGTCCGAGGAGCGCCAGGGGCTCATGTCGGGCGGCGCATACGAGGACGACGGCGACGCTGTCATCGAGATGGACCTGCTGCCGCCGCGCTGGCTGGACGTGCAGGACGAGATCACCGAGCACCTTGCCCAGGTCGCCAAGCAGACGCGCAAGCTCGACCAGCTGCACCAGAAGCACGTGCTGCCGGGCTTCGACGACGAGGACGTGAAGAAGCGCGAGGAGCGCGACATCGAGCAGCTCACCCAGGACATCACGCGGGGCTTCCAGCGCTGCCAGCAGGCCATCAAGCGTATAGAGACCATGGTGCGCGACGCCAAGCAGCAAGGCAACATCAACCAGGGCGAGGAGGTCATGGCTCAGAACCTGAAGATCTCGCTGGCCTCGCGGGTCGGCGAAGTGAGCGCCATGTTCCGCAAGAAGCAGTCGGCCTACCTGAAGAGTGAGTCACGTGTGTATTGCATACATGAAGCCTGAAGCTGACGTGTGTATCAGAGCTCCGTGACCTCGGTGGCTTCACCTCGCCCTTCCGCTCTGCCACGCCCGTCCAGAACCCGTACAACGACCCGGCCATGCAGGAGTCAGACGCCGACCGCTCCTTCTCTCAATCCACGCTCCTCCAGACCAAACAACAGCGCATGCGCCACGACCCCAATGAAGCACTCATCGCCCAGCGCGAGAACGAAATCGAGCAGATCGCACAGGGCATTATCGAGCTGGCAAACATCTTTCAGGAGCTGCAGACCATGGTCATCGACCAGGGCACTATGCTCGACCGCATCGACTACAACGTCGAGCGCGTCACACGAGACGTCAAAGAGGCAGACAAGGAGCTCAAGGTGGCTTCCGGCTACCAGAAGCGCAGCATCAAGAGAAAGATCATGTTGTTGCTTGCGATACTGATTGCAGCCGTCTTTATTCTGCTGTCACTGAAGTTGGGTCGCAAGGGAGGCGACTCACCGGCGCCGGCCGCACCCCAAGTGCCCGACGTACCGCCCGCAGACGTCATCCGCGTACGGAGACAATCAGCATCGTCGAGAACGAGCCGCAGCTGGCATCGGCGGAAACGGCGCATATGGTGGGAACGAGGCGACGACCTACTCAACTTCTAGCCAATTCTGCACGTCTAGACTACATACTAATGAAGCATCATATTCAACGCCAATATTTTTATACTGTAGTGTGCGCGCAGCTGACTGACAACACTCAAGGTCGAGGTTCCTGGGTCGTGGCGTCCGGCGCTACCGAGGAATGTACCTCGACATCGCACCTTTATTATTACCTGCAATCATCTAGAGTTTTAGGTCACAAGCGACTCACTAATCGAACATCAACTTATAGGACAGAACATGCGCTCGCAACATCGTTTTTGGCGTCTTGATGGTTTCGATCGTCTCGTTTTCGGCATTGAGGGCTCACTTCCGCAAACAGAAGTGAGCAGCCACACCACGATCGAACAAAGGCGCAACTTTAGGCCCACATGTCCACATGTCGGATGTTTGAGATTCTCCTTCTCACTAATTGACAAGTGTCTTGACAGAGACGTGACATCAATCTACATTGACACCATACGAAACGAAGCTCAATCATGCCGCCACCTCCGATGCCCCGTCAAACAGGCGCATGGCCTATTCCGGACGAAATCACCTTCACAATATGCCACTACGCCGGCCGAGAAGCCAGCGCTGCACTCCGCATTGCCCTAGGTAATACCAATGGCGCCTCTGCTGCCCTCGAAGCCCTGTTCTGGGAGCCCCTCACGTATTGGGACTGGCACGCGCTTCCAAGGCACCATGATACGGCCAAGAAACTCAAGAGACAGCGCATGTGGGAACACCGAAAGGGGTTCAAACCAGTGTCGGGGCCCTGGGTGGGAAATCCCACGTCAGCGGAAAGATGGGAAATGTTTAAGCAAAGGGTCGAGGAGAAGGAGGAATGGAGTGGAACGGTCGATGTCTGGGTGAAGCGAATTGCTATCGGGTATTTTATGAACTAGGACGACTTACGGTGGTGAGTGAACCCTGTTTCTATACCCCGAAGACAACTCACTGACAACAATAATTAGGCTCGCTACACATCTTCAAGGACTTACTGGTCTCGACTTGAGCGATTGCTCATTCAGAAAACCTGCACCTAGACATCGTCCTAGTAACTTTGACGACGAGTACACTGCTCACATATACGCTTCATGGACAATCATCTTCGACTCGGACAGACTTGAATCAGAATCGGAGGTCCTTGAAATGCTTGAGCGGCTCGAATGGCTCAGCCTCCCAGATGTTCGCCGCGATAACGTAGTACCCTTCCTGTGGCCAAACGTATTACCACGATGTACCCGCCTCGAGACGTTATCCATACGCGGAACCTGTATGACAAATAAGGGGGTCCTCGAGGTTCTATGGCAACCGCACGATGCTGTGTGTTTGCTATCATATTCAATATCGACATACGCTCCGAAGACTGTCGCTACGATCGAGATTCGAATGATTCTCTACTTCATCGACCTGCTAATTGAAGAATTGAAGGAGCGAAGACCAGCCATTAAGCGCATTGGCATCGATCTTGGCGTGTGGATTCAGGCATATATCCCAAAAGATGAACTGGCGGACGACCTCAAAGACGCGGAGTTAGAATATGTGGCAAACGTTGCGGCTTGTCGACAGCGCTTGGAGGCATACAGACGGGAGTACAGGCTGGTGCTTGAGAGATCATCTAAATGGTGGCTTCCTGATAGTGCGACCACGATCAAACTTGAATACGAATCAGGGAATATTGGGAACTCTCGGAACGCGTTTGGAGTTGATCACTTCAGCCGTACGAGATTTGACTCTGAATGGGTGGACGGACTCCAATATGAGACGATCTGTCCTCTGGGTCACGATGACGTTCATGAGGATAAACACACCAAAGACCCCTCCCCATTGGGGGCGGCCATTAATGGGATGGATGAGAAGATGACACACGTCGGGATGCTGAATCGACTGCACGATATCGCTGTCACATGGAACAACGTAGAATTCTTCGAACTGTGAGTTTTTTTTTTTGCATATTGGTCGTATGATGGGACATATGTAGACAGCGGGCTAACCCTCTTCGCAGGTCTCTGGAATGGCAATATTGCAGCGAAGATTCATTACACCCACATTTATTCTTCTAGGTGACTACGGAAAGTTCCAAGGCCATAGATGAAGACACGTACCTCTGGCTGCGGCAGAGTTTCTGGTGGCGGCTAGTTTTTGACTGGGACAGCAGTTGGAAGACGCTGAGGAAGACCACGGTGAAACGTTGCTACCTCACGCCGTCAGCGAAGCCGAGCCACTCGCAGTACCCCAGATCGTGCAGGTGGAGGAATCGACGTTCGTCAGTTCCACAGAGATCGCGGTCGAGAGTGAGCTTGATGTTATTACGACGGCACAGGTGGAAAAAGTCACTGTCGTCGAGAAGACGAAAATTGACGATGACGATCTCTTTGGCGACAACTTGGAAGATGAAAACATACTTCTGGAGACGGTACTGCCATCGATAGAGCAGTCAGATGTAACTATCGAGCCGACACCGCAGAAAGAAACCATACCTCCGCTGCGAGAACAAACTCCTTCGCCACCAAAGCAACGTACCCCCACGCCGCCAAAAGAACCCACCCCATCTCCACCGAAAGAACCTCCACGCACACCTCCAAGAAACCCAACACCACCCCAGCCATCGTCCCCAAAGAAACAATCACCCAAATCCAAAGCAAAATCTCCCTCTCCACCAGCCGCAACCCCCGCCC